>Ga0209154_1000185_pt1 | contig 45627 bp, 51 predicted proteins | sample GraSoiAngelo_121_FD_185878 | JGI IMG/M metagenome (GOLD analysis project Ga0209154, IMG submission 185878) | Grasslands soil microbial communities from the Angelo Coastal Reserve, California, USA - 14_0919_12_20cm (SPAdes) (version 2) | ecosystem: Environmental > Terrestrial > Soil > Grasslands ... | reverse complement strand
CACCCTCGGCCATCAGATCTCCCCCGGCTCGCGAGCCTCGACCAGGATAGCACGTGCCCCGGACCGGGCAAGGCCCGCGGCCGCAAGGAGTAAGCGGCGCGAAGGCGCCGAGCTGACAGCTTACGAGATCGCGGGGCGGGTATACGCCGGCTTGACGAGGCGGCCTGTTCGGCGCGCGTGCGCTGTGGGATAATGACACCGTGGGCACGCCCAAAATCCGGATCCTGATCGCCAAGCCCGGCCTCGACGGCCACGACCGGGGGGCCAAGGTGGTCGCGCGCGCGCTGCGCGACGCCGGCTACGAGGTGATCTACACTGGCCTCCACCAGACGCCCGAGATGATCGCTTCCGCGGCCATCCAGGAGGACGTCGACGCGATCGGCCTCAGCATCCTCTCCGGGGCGCACAATGTGCTGCTGCCGCGCCTGATGGAGGCGCTCCGCCATGAGGGCGTGACGGACATCAAAGTCTTCGCCGGCGGAATCATACCGGACGAGGACATCCCGGGGCTGCAGGCCGCCGGGATCGCGGCCATCTTCACGCCCGGTACGACGCTCGAGGAGATCGTCAAGTGGGTCCGGGACCACGTCAAGCCGCGGGGAGTCGCGGCGTGAAGGTGGACGCATGAAGGTCGTGATCCGGCACCAGAAGCGCGAGGTCGAAGTGGCGGGCCGCCGCCGGGTGCGTGACGTGCTGACCGAACTCGGGGTCAATCCCGAGACCGTCCTGGTCATCCGGGGGGCGCAATTGCTGACGCACGATGTCCAGGTCGGGGAAGACGACACGATCGAGCTCCGGCCGGTGGTATCTGGGGGGGACGCCTGATGCGCTGCCGGAAGTGCGGGGGCGCGGCATCGGTGGAGATCCGCCGGCACCATACGGCGTTCTGCAACGAGCATTTCACCGAGTTCTTCGACCGCCAGGTGGAGCGGGCGATCGAAGGCGAGCGGATGTTCACCCGCAGCGATCGCGTGCTCGTGGTGGTCTCTGGCGGCAAGGACAGCTTGGCCCTGTGGGATGTCCTCCGGCGCCTCGGATACCAGGCCACCGGTCTGCACATCAACCTGGGCCTCGGCGAGTACTCGCAGGAGTCCCAGCGGAAGGCCGAGGCGTATGCCGCCGGCCAGGGCGCGGAATTGCACATCGCGGACATCCCCGGTGAGTTCGGGATGAACGTTGAAGAATTCGCCCGCGCCACGGGGCGCGTCTCCTGCTCGGCCTGCGGGTTGAGCAAGCGTTACCTGTTCAACCGGGCCGCCCTGGACCTCGGGTTCCCGGTCGTCGCCACCGGCCACAATCTCGACGACGAGGCGGCCGTGCTCCTCGGCAACCTCCTGCACTGGCAGACGGAGTACCTGGCCCGGCAGGCTCCGGTGCTCTCGGGCGCCGAGCCGCACCTCGTGAAGAAGGTCAAGCCCTTCTACCGGACCGCCGAGCGCGAGACGGCCGCGTACGCGGTGATCCGGGGGATCGACTACATCGTGGAGGAATGCCCCAACAGCGTCGGCGCCAAGAGCCTCCTCTACAAGGAGGCGCTCAACCTCCTCGAGCAGGCCGCCCCGGGGACCAAGCAGAGCCTGTACTGGGGATTTCTCGAGCACGCGCAGCGCTTTCGAGCGGTCGACGACCCGGCGCTCCGCGCGTGCGTGCATTGTGGGCAGCCGACGACCTCCGAGGTGTGCGCCTTCTGCCGGATGACCGAGCGGGCCGCCGAGCGGATGCGGATTCGCAAGGGCTCCCCGGAGGCCTCTGCGCCCCTCGCGGGGGCCGGCCGCCAGGGGCAAACCCGCTGAGAGGCACCTCCCGGTGTCGCCTGGGCCCCTGAGGCAGGGCGAGCCGGTCCTGCTCATCGACCGCAAGCGCCGCCGCTACATGATCGTGCTGCGGCCGGGGGGGACGAGCGATCTGCGCGGCGGCAAGGTGGCGCACGACACCCTGCTCGGCCTGGACGAGGGAGGCGCCGTCGTGACCACCCGCGGCGAGTCGTTCCTCGTGGTGCGTCCCACCCTCGGGGAGTTCATCCTCGAGATGCCGCGCGGAGCCCAGGTGATCTATCCCAAGGATCTCGGCGCGATCCTCATCGAGGCCGACGTGTTTCCCGGATCGCGCGTGGTCGAGGCGGGGACGGGATCCGGCGCTTTGACGATGGCGCTGCTGCGCGCGGCGGGCCCGGCGGGCCGGGTGACCAGTTACGAATTACGCGACGAGTTTGCCCGAATCGCCGAACAGAACATCCGCCGATACCTCGGGGCCACGGATGCGCTGGTGCTGCGCCGCGCGGACATCTACGCCGGGGTGCTGCCCGACGATCGGCCGGTCGACCGTCTCATCCTGGATGTGCCTGAGCCGTGGCGCGTGGTCGAGCACGCGGCCGCCGCGCTGGTTCCGGGCGGAATCTTCCTGTGCTACGTCCCCACGGTCCCCCAGGTCACTCAGGCGGTCGAAGCGCTGCGGACCTCGGGCGCCTTCGCGATGATCGAGACGATCGAGGTCCTGGTGCGCCCGTGGAACATCGACGGGCTGAGCGTGCGGCCGGCCCACCGGATGGTCGCCCACACGGGATTTCTCACGACGGCGCGGCGGGTCCAGCGCCAGGCCGCATCCGGCGGCGCCCCCCAGGACGGGGAACGGACCGATGCGGTCAAGCCGGATGATGAGGATGAGACGGTGGACGAAGTGAGCGGGTTCGGCGAGGGCGAACCGGCGTGAGTGCCTGACGGATACTTCTCGATTGAGACGCGCGGGGGAAAATGGGAACGCTTTTCTTACAGAAGGATCAGCCTAGCACCCGCGCCGGCGCCTCCGTACCAAAAGGCTGCGATAGCCAAACATCATCCCCGCCCCCATCCCAATCAGGGTCCCCGTAGGGGGCTCAGGGACGACAGACGCAGCACCGAATGTGAACTGCGTCACCAGTCCAATAGTGTCGGCGGTCCCTGTGGAGGAAGACACAGTCGAACCAGGCCAATCACTAAGGACGCGAGAAATGGAGTCTCCCTGAGTTATCTGGGCATCAAGAAATGTGGCCGTGCCCCCGGAAAAGTTCCTCACGTCAAGCAAGAGGTTCCCTTTGGTAGGGTCATATAGAAACGGGGTCGAGAGATTGACCACGATGTCGAAAGCCTTTGGTCCAGCTGCAGGACCACTGTTGCTGCTGGACAGGGCGAGCGGTCCTCGCGGAAAAACGACTGTGTCGTTCGCTCCGACGTTGTCCGCAAAGGTGGTGCTCAACCCATCGGGGGCTTTGGATGTCGTCGAAAGGTCGATTTGGATGCTGAGCAGCGTAGACGAAAAAGCTCCCCCGGCTGAAGCGTCGGGCCTAAACGCGATCTGCGTGATGTTCTGGGGGGTGGCGATACCACCGAGCACAAAATCGGTTGCTCCATAAACTTGCTGATATCGCATTGACGAATTACCGATGTTAAATGGAAAACCATTATTGTCGTTCCCCTCAGTGGTCGTATCGAAAAATGGGACGACAACCATGGTGGTGGCTTCGGCCACACTGATCATTGAGCCGAGCACTAAGACGATCAACCCAACAAAAAGGGCAGTCCTCATAAGCCACCCCCCACGTGGCAAGTTGACGGGAACTTCCATACAAATTCTAGGGGTTGGCCTGCCGAGGCATCTATCCTGCGGCCTGAGGGTTTGTCTGGCATTAACGGACGAAGAACAGGGGTTTGGGTGCCTCTCCATCCGTCGTATAACAGCGCTGGCCGGGGAGGGTTGGTGGGGACCGGTCCGCAGGAAGCCCGACCTGAGTAGGCGGCACGTCGCAGGGGTCTTACCGGTTCATCACACGCGCTCCACCGCCAGGCTCACCGCTTCGCCGCCGCCGAGGCAGACGGCCGCGACCCCCCGCCGGACCTCGCGCTCCTGCATGGCGCTGAGCAGCGTGGTGAGGATCCGCGCCCCGCTTGCGCCGATCGGGTGTCCCAACGCGACCGCTCCGCCGTGGATGTTCACCCGGTTCATGTCGAGCCCGACGTCCCGGGCGACCGCGATGACGACGGAGGCGTACGCCTCGTTGATCTCGTAGAGATCGACCGTCTCCTTGGTCCACCCGATCTTCGACAGCAGACGGCGGATGGCCCCGGCCGGGGCGATCGTGAACCACTCGGGCGCGGTCGCCACCACCGCCTGCCCCACAATGCGCGCCAGGGGGCGCGCGTCGAACTCGCGGGCGACGTCCGCCGACGCGAGCACGAGCGCGGCGGCCCCGTCGCTGATCGAGGACGCGTTTGCGGCGGTGACGGTTCCGCCTTCTTCAAACACCGGCCGGAGCGCGGCGAGTTTGCCCGGATTGTAGCGGCGCGGTTCTTCGTCCTCCGCCACGACCCGGGCCGCCCCGCCTTCGCCGGGCACGTCAACGGGAACGATCTCGCGGCGGAAGTGACCGGAGTCCATCGCCTCGAGCGCGCGGCTGTACGAGCGCCGGGCGAACTCGTCCTGCTCCGCCCGGGAGATCTTGTATTCGCGCGCCAGGAGTTCCGCGCAGTTCCCCATGTGCATTTGGGTGTAGACGTCCCACAGGCCGTCTTTGATCATCGAGTCGACGAGCGTCCCGTGGCCGATCCGGTACCCGGCCCTGGCGCGGTCCAGCAGATACGGGGCGGCGCTCATGTTCTCCATGCCCCCCGCGACGATGATGTCCGCATCGCCGGCCTGGATCGCCTGGGCGCCCAGCATCACGGCCTTGAGGCCGGAGCCGCACATCTTGTTGAGCGTCGTCGCAGGGACGGTGTTCGGCAAACCGGCGTAGATGGACGCCTGGCGCGCCGGCGCCTGGCCCAGCCCGGCGGCGAGGATGATCCCCATGTAGACTTCGTCGACGCGTTCGGGGGGGACGTGCGCGCGCCGGACCGCCTCGGCGATGGCGACGCTCCCCAGCCGGGGCGCGGCAACCGTAGATAGCCCCCCCATGAATCGTCCGATCGGGGTCCGCGCCGCTCCCAGGATCACAACCTCGCGTGTCTCTCCCATTTCATCTTAAGGTACGATGGATGCCCGCCGGGGATTCCCATAGTTCGAATTGACACCCCCTGGAGCCCGTGTTATCTTGGGTTCCGGCGCCAGCCTGGTCTACCGGGCCGGCGCCATCTTCTAGGGGGAGGGTGACCGTGGACGGCCGGGTGGCGGTGGGTCGGACGGGGCCTCTGCTGCTGGGTGAAGTCGGCGAGGGCGAATGGGTGGTCGGCGGCGTCGGCGCCCGGCGCCTCGCCCGGGAGTATGGGACGCCCCTGTACATCATGGACGAGGCGCGTCTCCGGGCCAACTGCCGGGCCTATGTCACAGCGCTGCGGGACGCCTACCCCAACTCCCAGGCGGTCTTCGCCAGCAAAGCGCTCTGCTGCATGGCGGTCTGCCGTCTGGCGTACGACGAAGGCATGTGGATCGACGTCGTCTCCACCGGGGAGATCCGCACCGCTCTCCGGGCGGGCGTTCCGGCGGGCGCGCTGCTGCTCCACGGCAGCAACAAGACCGCGGAGGAACTAACCGTGGCCCTGGAGGCCGGCGTCGGACGGATCGTCGTCGACAATGTCCACGACCTCGATCTCCTGGATTCGCTGACCCGGGAATCGCGGCGGCGGGCCGATGTGCTCCTGCGGCTCACCCCCGGCATCGAGCCCCACACCCACAAGGCGATCGTCACCGGGGGCGTCGACAGCAAGTTCGGGCTCGGCATCGTGGACGGCAGCGCGCGGGAGGGGGTGCGCCGCGCGATGGAGATCCCGGGCCTCCGGCTGCGGGGCATTCACTGTCACATCGGATCCCAGGTGATGGAGCTCCGCCCGTTCGAGATCGCCGCGGAAGCGATGATGGAATTTGCCGCCTGGATGGCGCGAGATCTGGGGGTGCGGGTCGAGGAGCTCGATCTGGGGGGCGGCCTCGGCATCCGCTACCTGCCCGAGGATGAGCCGCCGGCGATTCGGGACTACGTATCGACGCTGGCGCGCATCGTCAAGGAGCGGGCGGCCTCGGCCGGCCTGCCGCTGCCGACGCTGCTGGTGGAGCCGGGACGGTCGATCGTTGGGGATGCCGGCGCGACTCTGTACACGGTGGGGGCCGTCAAACGGATTACCGGGATCCGCACCTATGTCTCGGTCGACGGCGGGATGTACGAGAACCCGCGCCCGGCCCTGTACCAGGCCCGGTACGAAGCGGTCCTCGCCGGCCGCCTGAACGAGCCCACAGACCAGACGGTCACGATCGCAGGGCGGTGCTGCGAGTCGGGGGATATCCTCATTTGGGACGCCGTCCTGCCCGAGCCCCGGTCGGGCGACCTGCTCGCGGTCTTCAGCACCGGAGCCTACAACTACGCGATGGCGGGCAACTACAACCGGTACCCGCGCCCGCCGATCATCTTTGTCCGCGACGGCCGTGCCCGCGTGATTGTGAACCGCGAGACGGTCGACGACCTGCTGGCCAAGGACGTTCCCCCGGCCTGATCCGGAGATCGCCGCCGTGCTCGGGCTAAATGATCTGCCCACGCTGCTTGTGCTGCTGCCCGCGGTCGTGGTGGCCACGACCTTCCACGAGTATGCCCACGCGCTGATCGCGGACCGCCTGGGCGATCCCACGCCGCGCCGGCTCGGACGGCTGAGCCTGAACCCGCTCGTGCACCTCGACGTGCTGGGGACGCTGTTCTTCGTGCTGTTCCGGTTTGGGTGGGCGAAGCCGGTCCCCGTCGATCCTCGGAACTTTGCCCATCCCCGTCAAGGGATGCTGCAGGTGGCCCTGGCGGGACCGCTGGCCAACATCACGATCGCCTTCGCGATCGGGCTGCTGCTCAAGTCGCAGCGGGTCGCGGATACTCCCTGGGCCGCCGCGGCGGACATGCTCGTCTTGATCAATCTCGTGCTCGCCGTCTTCAACCTCATCCCCATCCCACCGCTGGACGGATCGCGGATCCTCGAGAGCCTCCTCACCGGCGAGCAGGCGCGCGCATATGCGCGGATCCAGCCGTACGGCACCGTCTTGATCCTGGGATTGCTCTACACGGGGATCGTGGGCCGCCTGATGACCCCGGCGGTGGAATGGCTGTACGGACTCTTTACCGGCGCGGGGTCCACGCTGTAGGGCGCTCGGGGGCGCCCCGCGACGGGGCCGTGGGGCGGCCCGGCGCGCAGGAACCGGTCGGGGCGCGACGAATACCCGACCCAGGAGTGGTAAGGAGCCGCGGACGCAGCAGCCGACGCACTCGTGAGCCGAACCAGCGACCGGAGGACCAGTCGTGGCCTACCACGTGCAGGTTGAGGGATTCAGCGGACCGCTAGACCTCCTCGTCAGCCTCGCGTATCGGGGGCAGGTGGATTTGGGGACCGTATCCCTCCGCGCCATCGCCGAGGACTACCTGGAGGGTACCCGCGCAGGTCTGGATCTCGACGGCGCGACGGAGGTGCTGGTGCACCTGGCCGCGCTCGCCGACCTCAAGGTTCGCACGCTCGTGCCCCACGCGCCGCCGGCCGATGCGCCGGTCGAAGAAACGGACACGCCCTCGGACCTGCGGGACCGCCTCGGCGCCCAGATGGCCGGCTACCTCAAGTTCCGCGAGGCGGCGCAGGCGCTCCGGGCGCTGGAGGAGATCCAGAGTCAGGTATTCCTGCGCGCGGCGGACGCGCCCGATCCGCACGGGGAGGTGCTGGTCGAAGGGATCACGTTGCAGGATCTCTTTGCCGCCTTCGCGCAGGTCCTGCGCCGCGCCCGTGAGGCGCCGCAGCAGATTGCCGGCGAGGAGTTCACGGTCGAGGAGAAAATGGAGGCCTTGATCGGGGCGCTGCGTCAGGAGGGCGGGGTGGTGTTCGAAGCGCTGTTCCCGCTGGGGGTGAGCCGCCTGGAGATCATCATCACGTTCCTGGCGATGCTCGAACTGATCAAACAGCGGCGGATCCGGGTGCGGCAGCAGCAGGTGTTTGGGGAGATCCGGGTGACGCTGGCGGACGCCGCATGAGCGACGAGACCGAGCGCGTGCGGACGCCGAATCCCGCCGGTCGCGGCGCGGGGTACCCGGAATTCCTGGCGCACACCGCGGATCCGGAGGCCGGGGCGCCCGGGGCGAAGCCGGCGGCTGGCCCCGGCTCGAATGGGGAAGGTAATACCGATGTGCGCAACGTCATCGAATGCCTCCTGCTGGCCCGGGGCGGCCCGGTGCGGCTCGAGGAGATGCGCCGGGTCCTCGACGTCGGCGAGGCCGAGCTGATCGCCACGCTGGCCGCGCTCCAGGTGGAGTACGCGGGGCGGGGGCTCCAGATTCAGGAAGTGGCGCAGGGGTATCAGCTCTGCACGCGCCCTGAGTACGCGGCCTACGTCCAGCGGCTCCTGCGCGTGGGCGAACTCGAGCCCCTGACGCGGGCGACCCTGGACGTCCTCGCCATTGTCGCGTACCGGCAGCCGGTGACGCGCGCCGAGATCGATGCCATTCGCGGCGTCCAATCGGTGCACCATCTGGTCAAACTCGAGGAGCGCCGGCTGATCAACCAGGTCGGCCGCCGCCCCGGGCCCGGGCGGCCGATCCTGTACGGCACCACCGAGGGCTTCCTCAGGTACTTCGGGCTCAAGGATCTCAGCGCGCTTCCCCAGATCGGAGACCATGAGTTCTCCACCGTGCTTGCCCCACCTCGTCCGTAAGACCGGCGACCAGTCGCGTCGTCCCCCCCGCCCTGATCGTTGGGCGGCGTCCGCGCGGCACGCTGCACGAACCCGTCACGTGGGGTCCTGGGGGTGGGGCCTCCTGGCGCTCCTGGTCGCCCTGGCGCCGGCATCGGCGGCGGCGCCGGTTCGCTCGCCCTCCCCGCAGCCGCCGCGGGCGAGCCAGGCCGGGCCGTTTCGCCTGACCGCGACCGCCGCCGTGCTGATGGACGCCGAGTCGGGCCAGGTGCTGTTCGGCCGGAATCCGTCGCTGGTGTGGCCGCCCGCCAGCACCACGAAAATCATGACCGCCCTGGTGGCCTTGGAACGGGCGCACCTCGACACGCCGATCGGCATCACTTCCGCCGCCGCCGGGTTCCGCATCGGATCGGTGCTCGGCCTCCCCGCGGATGCCAAGGTCCCGCTCCGCGATCTGCTCTACGCGATGATGCTTTCATCCGCGAACGACGTGGCGGTCGCCGTCGCCCAGGGGGTCGGCGGCTCGGTGCCGGCATTCGCCGCCCTGATGAACGAGCGGGCGGCCCAACTCGGAGCCACGCAGACCCACTTCACCTCCCCGCACGGCCTGTACGATCGAGACCACTTCTCGACCGCCTACGACCTGGCGCTGATCACCCGGGCGGCGATGCAGAATCCGACCTTCCGCGAGATCGTCCATACCCGCCGATGGATGTTCTCGGTCCCGGGCCGCCGCCCGAGGTGGCTGATCAACCATAACAAACTCCTTGCCTGGTACCCGGGCGCGGACGGCGTGAAGACCGGCTACGTGCATCAATCCGGCCACACCCTGGTCGCCTCGGCGACCCGCAACAACCTGCGGTTGATCGCGGTGCTCCTCAATCCCCGCGATCTCTGGGGGGACGCCGCCCGGCTGCTCGACTACGGATTCACCCATTTTCACGCTGCACCGGTCACATCGGGTCCGTCCGTTTCACCGCCTCCCTGATCGGGCCTCTCATCGCCCATGTCGGGCGCGCCGTGGGTGCTGCGCAGCCTCCTGTTCGTCCCGGGCAACCGGCCCGACATGATCGCGAAGGCGGGGCGATACGGCGCGGACGCGCTCATCCTCGATCTTGAGGACGGCGTCGCGCCGGACGAGAAGGCCCGCGCCCGTCAGGTCGTCGCCGGGGCGTTGGACGCGGGGGTCCCCGGATCCCCGATCGTGTTCCTGCGGGTGAACGGCTCGGGCAGCGGGCTCCTGGCGCGGGACCTTCGCGAGGCCTTCCGGCCCGGGGCCGCGGCCCTGTGCCTGCCCAAGTGCGAAACCCCGGAAGCGGTCCTCACGCTCGACGCGTCCCTCCAGGCGCTCGAATCCCAGCATCGGCTCCCCCGGGGCGGCATCCGGATCCTCCCGATGATCGAGAGCGCCCGCGGGGTCGTCCAGGCCGCCGCGATCGCCGGGAGCCACGCGCGGGTGTGCGGGCTGGCGTTCGGCGCGGAGGACTACACCGCGGATCTCGGGGTGGCGCGGACGCGGCAGGGCGCGGAACTTGCCTACCCGCGGGCCGCGGTCAGCGTGGCCGCGCGCGCGGCCGGCGTCGACGCGGTGGACGGGATCTACGCGGACTTTCGGGATGCCGATGGGCTGCGCGCGGACACGGGGGCGGCGCGCGCGCTCGGGTACACCGGCAAGATGCTCATTCACCCGGCCCAGGTGGCCCCGGTGCACGCGGCGTTCGCGCCGGAGGCGGCGGAGGTGGAGCAGGCGCGGAGGATCGTGGCGGCATTCGAGGCGGCTGAGGCGCGCGGATCCGGCATCGTCGTGGTCGACGGCGCGATGGTCGACCGGCCGGTGGTGCTCCGCGCCCGGCGCACGCTCGCGATCGCCTCCCGTCCCGCTGCTGGCCGGGAGCGGGACTGATGCCCCTCCTGAGGTTGGGGAAGCCTCAGGCGGGGCGGAGCCGCCGCGCGGGGCCGCCCACGTCCGGGCGCCACCGGTACGGCGCCAGGCGCGGCGCGGGATGCCCCGAAAACCGGCGGCACCAGATGAGGTCGAGGGTGCGGATCACGACCCCCCGGCGCATCAGCGGAACGCTCGGCCCCACGTCGAGGGACTCACAGACCTGCTCCAGATCGATATCGTAGGTCTGCCGGTTGTCCCTGATGAACAGCCCATCCCGGCCCCGCAGCGTGTCCAGGCGCGCCCAGAACCGGTACTGGTCGTCGCCGGTGATCGTCGTGGACGGGACGCGGCCGCCGGTGCTGAAGTCGAACGGCGCCATCACCTGATACCAGTCGCTGGTCACGAAGAACGATCCGCGCGCCTCTCGCTCGGCGACCGCGGCGATCGCCGGCCCGGCCTCCGACCAGCCGTAGTAGTTCATCGCGGGGTCGAGCTGCGGGGGGAGGAGCCACGACGCGAGCCACGGCAGCGCATGGAACATGATGGCGAGGGCGGCCGTGATCCCCGCCGCGAGGCCCGCGGCCCATGCCCCGGCGCGCGACCAGGCCTGGCGCGGGCGCTCCGCGGCGATCGCGGCCAGGGCGATCACCGCCGCGAGATACCCCGGCGCCGACCAGTGGGGTTTGGCCTGCACCAGCAGGCTGGCCGCGGCCGTGCCGAGAACGACCGGCCAGCCGGTCACCGCGAGGAAGCGCCAGCCTTCGCTCCCCGCATCGGCCGGGGTGGTGCCGGCGGCGTGACCCAGCCCGCGGCGCGCGGCGACGGCGAGCGCCCCCACGAGGGCGGGGAAGAGCACCGGCCCGAGGTAGACGAACTGGGTGGAGAGGAAGTACCTGGCGTCCCCGCCGGTCGTCCATCCCGACGTCCCCAGCGCGGTGAAGACGAACGAGATCCAGTGATGCCTCGCGTTCCACCAGACGACCGGCGCGAAGAGGGCCAGCGCCACCGCGCCCGCCGCGTACGGCTCCGGCCGGACGAGCCACCGGCGCCGCGCGGGGGACAGCGCCAGCCACAGCCCGATCGAAACCGGCAGGGCCGCGGCCATGTACTTGCTCAGGAGCGCGAGGCCGAGCCACACGCCGGAGGCGAGCCACGCCCGCAGCGCGCCGCCGTACGCCGCCCGCCAGGCGGCGAGCAGGGTGAGGACCCAGAAGAAGAAGAGCGGCGCATCGGGGGCGGTCACGAGCGCGGCGGCGTCGAACACCGGGATCAGATTCAGCAGCACCACCGACCAGCGGGCGGCGGCCTCGCGCCCGGTGATCTCTCGAGCCAGCGCGTAGAGTCCGAGCGACGTGCCGAACGAGAGCAGGACCGCCGCGGCGTGCACGGCCAGCGGCGTTCGCCCGAGGGTGTGGACCGCCGCCCAGACGAAGTAGGCGACCGCGGGCGGATGATCGACGTAGCCGGCCGCCAGGTGCCGGGACCATTCCCAGTAGTAGGCTTCGTCGTCTCCGATGGGGAGGGTCGCCGCGATGCCCAGGCGAATGGCGGTGAGACACACGAGGCCGGCGAGCAGAGGGCGTGGAACGCGTGGCATTTCTGGTCGATGGTACGGGAATTCCCCCCGGGCGTCAATCGACGGGAGCGGTCGCAGCGGTCGACACCCGTGCGCGCTGACCGGATCCGATGGGACGCCCGCTATGCGGCGGGGGACTGCCGCCACGACGTCGATCCCGCCCCGCTCCTCGCGGCCTGGATCCCGCGGCTCCGGCCCGCCCGCCCCGCGCGCGCGCTCGATGTCGCCGCGGGACTGGGCCGGCATGCGCTGCTGCTGGCGCGCCAGGGATGGACGGTGGATGCGGTGGACATCTCGATGGAAGGACTCCGGATCCTGCGGCGCCGCGCCGTCCTGGCCGGGGCGCGGATCAATCTGATCCTGGCCGATCTCGACCGGTTCGAATGCCGGCCGGCGTCGTACGACCTGATCGTGCACACCTTCTTTTTGAAGCGCCGGCTCATTGCCCGCCTGTGGCGGTGGCTACGGCCCGGCGGCGTGCTGTACTTCGAGACCCACCTCGCCGTCCAGGGCGGGGGAGGCCACAGCCGGTTTGCCCTCCGGCCCGGCGAGGCGGCGGGCCTCTTTGCCCGTTGGGAGATCCTCGAAGCCTCCGAAGGGCCGGTCGGGGAAGGGGACCGGGAGATCGAGACGGCGCGCCTGGTGGTCCGCAGGCCCGAGGCGCGCGGGCGGGGCGCGCCGGGGTCCGGTGGACCGTCGCCCGGCCGCGCGCAGGCCGGCGGGGCGCGGGCGGGCGCGTAGGAACGGCCGGTCCCGGCACCGAATCGGTGGCTGCGTGGAGGACAAGCCGGGCCTCGCGATCGCGATCGATGGACCGATGGGCTCGGGAAAGAGCACGGTGGCCCGCGAGGTCGCCCGGCGCCTCGGGTCCATGTACATCGACACCGGAGCCATGTATCGCGCGGTCACGGTGGCGGCCATCCGCCGCGGGGTGTCCGCGGACGACCCGGCCGCCCTCACCGCGCTCGCCCGGGCGATCACGCTCTCCTTCGATCCCCCATCGAACGGGGGGACGCGTGTGCTGATCGACGGGGAAGATGTGACCTCCGAGCTGCGGAGCGTCCGGGTCAATCAGATCGTGGCGAAGGTGGCCCGCGCCCCCGGGGTGAGGGAGGTGCTCGGGGCGCTGCAGCGGTCCCTCGGCAGCCGGGGGACCGTCGTCATGGAGGGCCGCGACATCGGGTCGGTCATCCTGCCCCACGCCGGGGTGAAGGTGTTCTTGACCGCGTCCATGGACGTGCGGGCGCAGCGGCGCCAGATGGAACTGGCGGCGTCCGGGACGCCGTTGCCCCTCGAGGCGGTGCGCAGGATCATCGAGGAAGACGACCGGATGGCCACCACCCGTGAGGTGGCTCCACTGCGCATCGCTCCCGGGGCGGTGGTGATCGACAGCACCGCCCTGACCGTGGGACAGGTCGTTGATCAGATCGTCGCTCTGGCGGAACGCGCGCGTGGTCTATAGGATCTCCCGGCGGCTCGTCTCGATCTTCCTGCGCCTGCGGTTTGGCCTTCGGGTCGAAGGGCGCCAGCACGAGCCTCCGACGGGCCCCCTGATTGTCGTGAGCAACCACGTGAGCGAGTTGGATCCCCTTGTGGTAGGCTGCACCCTTCGCCGCCCCGTCCGCTTCATGGCGAAGGTCGAGCTGTTTCGCCCGCCGCTGCTCCGGTGGTGGATCACGGCCTGCGGCGGGTTCTCGGTGCGGCGCGGCGCGCCGGACCGCCGGGCCCTGCGCACGGCCCGGCAGATTCTCGAGCAGGGCGGGGCGCTGGTGATGTTCCCCGAGGGGACCCGGGGCTCCAGCGTGCGGGATCTGCGGCCGCCCGAGCCCGGCGCGGCGCTGCTGGCGCTGCACACCCGCGCCGTCATTCTCCCCGTCGCCATCATCGGCACCGACACGATCCTCCCCCGGGGCGCGCATCGTCTGTCCCGCGGGACGATCCGCGTTCGTATCGGGACGCCGATTCGGGTGGACGGCACGGAGGGCGGACCGATCCATTCCCGGGCCGACCGCGACCAGATCGATTCCTTGGGCCGCCTCTACATGGGCATGATCGGCCGGCTGCTCGCCGGGACCGGCCAGACCTGATATCATGAGGTGAGGGCGGCGGGCGCGACGGCATGGCCGCGGGTGGGCGGCCGCTTCCGGAGGATTTTCATTGAAGATCATCGTGGCCAAGCACATGGGATTTTGCGGCGGCGTCCGCAGGGCGGTGGACATCGCGCAGAAGACCGCCGCGACCGCGGGAGGCCCGGTCCAGACGTGGGGCCCCCTGATCCACAACCCTCAGGTGGTCCGCGGCCTCGGAGAGGCCGGGGTCGCCGTCGCCGAGCGCCGGGAGGATGTGAGCGGGACGGCGTTTGTCGTCTCCGCCTACGGGGTGGAGCGCGCCGTGCTGGATCAGGCCCGCGCCAAGGGCATGGCGATCGTCGATGCCACCTGTCCCGTCGTCATCCGGGCGCATGCCGTCACCGAGAAGCTGGCGGCCGAAGGGTACCAGGTGATCGCGATCGGGGACCACGGCCACCCGGAGATGGTGACGCTCAAGGAACTGCTGGGCGACCGGGTGACGATCGTGCACACCCGCGAGGAAGCCGCCCGCGTCAACATCACCGGCAAGGTCGGCGTCGTCTCCCAGACCACCCAGTCGCAGGAGAACTTCCGGCAGATCGTCGGCGACCTGGCGCTGCGGGTTCGAGAACTCAAGGTGCTGAACACCCTCTGCCCCGCCATCACCATCCGGCAGGAAGAGACGGACGAGATGCTCCCCAAGATCGACGCGCTGCTGGTCGTGGGCGGCCACGGCAGTTCCAACACCACCCGGCTCGCGGAGATGGGGCGGGCCCGTGGCGTGCCTACCTATCACATCGAGACGGCCGCGGAGATCGCTCCCGCGTGGCTGGAGGGCATCGGCACGCTGGGGGTCGTCTCGGGGGCCAGCACGCCCACCTGGATCATCGAAGAAGTGATGCTCCGGCTCCAGGATCTCGGAGGCTCCTGACCCGCGGCCTCCGGCCGCGCAGGGAGCGCAGGGCGCTTCCCCGGGAGGGGCGCATGCGGCAGCATCGCGACGGCGCGGCGACGACCGGCATGCCCACTGTGGCCATCGTCGGCCGGCCCAATGTCGGGAAGTCCTCGCTGTTCAACCGGCTGCTCACCCGCCGCCACGCGATCGTCTCCGACGTCCCCGGCGTGACCCGCGATCGCCTCGAGGCGCCCTGCCAGTGGGCCGGGCGCGAGTTCGTGCTGATCGATACCGGCGGGCTCGTCCAGGGCGCCGCCGAGCCGCTCGTCGTGCAGGTCCGGCGGCAGGCCGAGCGCGCCATCGCCGGGGCGGGGGCCGTGCTGTTCGTCGTCGATGCCGACGCGGGGCTGACCCCGCAGGACGAGGAGATCGCGGGCGTGCTCCGGCGCAGCCGGCGCCCGGTGCTGGTCGTCGCCAACAAAGTGGACACCCCCGAGCGTGCCTCCGGGGCGTACGAGTTCCATGCCCTCGGCCTCGGCGAGCCGATCATGGTCTCGGCCACGCAGGGACTCGGCATCGGCGACCTCCTGGACGCGGTGCTGGCGATCCTGCCCGAGGGGGGAGTCCGCGGGGGGGAGGGGACGGAGGGAGCAGCCGGGCCGGGCCCGCACCCGGCGGCCGCGGGGGAGGCGGAGGCCGCGATCGGGGTCGTGTTCCTCGGCCGGCCGAACGTCGGCAAGTCCTCCCTGGTCAACGCGCTGCTCGGCGAGGACCGCGTGATCGTGGACGCAATCCCGGGGACGACCCGGGACGCCATCGATACCCCGCTGCGCTATGACGGCCGGCCCGTCGTCCTGATCGATACCGCGGGGCTGCGCCGGAAGACCCATGTGGAGGCGGGGGTCGAGTTCTACAGCACGCGGCGCGCGCACGACGCCGTCTCCCGGGCCGACGTGGGCGTCCTCGTGGTGGACGCCGTCGAGGGCATTACCGATCAGGACCAGCGCATCGCCCGTGAAGTGTACGAGGCGGGTCGCGCCGTGGTCTGTGCCGTGAACAAGTGGGATCTGCTGAACGGCCACACGCCGGAGCAGATCCACCGCGTGGCGCAGCAGCGTTTGCGATTCGTGCCGGACGTCCAGGTGTGCCTGACGGTGGCCACCCAGGGGCGCGGGATCGCGAAGCTGATGGCCGCGGTGTTTCGCGCCGCGGGGGCCAGAGCCTCCCGGATCGCCACAGGGCCGCTCAACCGGGCGCTCGAGGAGGCGCTGCGCGCCAACCAGCCGCCGTCGGACGCCACCGGCCGGAAGCTGCATATCTACTACGCCACCCAGCCCAGCACCCAGCCCCCCACGATCGTGCTGTTCGTCAACGATCCGCGACTGCTGACGGTGGAGTACCAGCGCTATCTCGAGCGGCGGTTCCGAGGAGCGTTCGGTCTCGCCGGGACGCCGATCCGCTGGGTGCTCCGCAGGAGGAGGCCGGGCACGCCCGCGCGAACCATGCCGTGACCCGAGGAGGGGGCATGCCGCTCGCGGTCATCATTGTCGGGTATCTCATCGGCGCCATTCCCACCGGCCTCATCGTCGTCCGCCTCCTCTCCGGCGAGGACATCAGGCGCCACGGCAGCGGCAACATCGGGACGGTCAACGTGCTCCGCGTCGCCGGCGCCGGCACCGCGGCGGTGGTGCTCGCGGTCGACATCCTCAAGGGGATGGTTCCCGTCATGCTCGCGGTTCGGATGGGATTCCCCCCGTGGACGGTGGTGGCCGGCGGGTTGGCGGCGATCGCCGGACACAACTGGTCGGTGTTCCTGAAGTTCCAGGGCGGAAAGGGCATCGCCACCTCGTTCGGAGTGCTGCTGGCCCTCTCGTGGCCCGCGGCGGCCGTTGCCGCGGCCGTGTGGGTCGTCGCGGTCGCCATCACCAGGTACTCCTCGCTCGGCTCGCTCCTGGCCATGGTATCCGTGCCGCTGAGCCTCCGGTGGCTCCGTCAGCCCGACGCGTATGTGTCCTTTGGAATCATCGCGGCGCTCTTCGCCGTCTACCGCCACCGGGCCAACATCCGGCGGCTGGTGACGGGGACCGAGCTGCACATCACCGATCGAGAGCCGATCAAGAAATAGGATGCACGTCCTCTGCTTTGGCGCCGGGGCGATCGGCTCCCTGGTCGGCGCCCGCCTGTCGCTCGGCGGGGTGGATGTGACCCTGCTGGGCCGCCGCGCTCACGTCGCGGCGATCCGCACCTCTGGGCTGGTCCTCGAGACGCCGCGCGGGCGCCTGACCGCGAAGCAGGTCGATTCCATCACCTCGCTCGATGATCTGCGCAGCCCTCCGGATCTGGTGCTCCTGACGGTGAAAGCCTACGATACCCGGGAGGCGCTCCAGGCCCTCCGTCCCGTGCTGCAGGGCGGCTCGAGCATCATGTCCCTGCAGAACGGCATCGGGAACGAGGACCTGATCGCGATCGCGGCGGGTCCGGAGCGCACACTCGCCGGCTCGATCACGATCAACGCCGGCCAGCCCCGTCCCGGGGTCGTCCGCCAGAACACGGAGGCCGGCGGGTTGGGCCTGGCGCGTGTGGATCGCCGGCTGGGCCCGGCGGATCTGGTGGCGCTCTTCCGGGGGGCCGGGATACGCACCGAGCCCTATCCGGATTACCGGGCGATGAAATGGAGCAAGCTCCTCCTCAACATCTTCACGAACGCCACCTCGGCGATCCTGGATCTCTCTCCGGCGGACATCGTTGGCGATCCAAGTCTCTACGGCCTCGAGCGGGAGGCGTTCCGCGAGGCCCGCCGGGTCATGGGAGCGCTCGGGCTCCGCCCCGTTGCGCTCCCGGGATACCCGGTCCCGTGGCTGGCCGCGCTCGTGGCTGTGCCCCCGTGGGCGGCACGGCCGGTCCTGCTCCGCGTCATCCGCCGGGCCCGGGGGGAGGGAGGCAGGCCCTCGCTCTGGCATGACGTCCGGCGCGGCCGGTTCCAGACCGAGGTGGACGTCCTCAACGGCGCCGTGGTCCGCGAGGGGGCGCGGCTCGGCATCGCGACCCCGGTCAACGCGGTGTTGACCGAGGCGGTCGAGGGGATTGCGGCGGGCCGGCTGGATCCCACGGAGTTCCGCGGGCGGCCGCAGGCGCTCCTTGCGCTGCTGGACAAGCGCCGCAAGTAATCGCCCGATGCGCACCGCCCTGCGCAGGTGCTATAATGACCCCGGATCAACGGGCCGTAGCGCAGCTTGGTAGCGCACCTGAATGGGGTTCAGGTGGTCGTCGGTTCAAATCCGACCGGCCCGACCAGATGTATCGCCGTCCCACCGTCGTCGATTCCACGTCTCTCGCCAGTGACTGCGGGTCTTTTCCGTCGCGTTGTGCAAGAAACCGTGGATCGCCGCTCGGGGATAAACCTGAGAGACTCTCTCGGGTGAGGGGAATCTTTTAGGTTTGATTCTGGGTCGACGTTGAGATGAATTACTCGTGGCATTTCGGGGTTTCCGCTGATCGCAAGTAAGAACTCTAGGGCGTATCCGAAGGGGGAGAGGGTCACCATCGAAGTCTTCTTCGGGACACCTTCATTCGGCAACCGATATGAGATCCTGGCCAACGTGGGCCACGAGACGGCAGGGGGAAATGGCAACTCGCTGGAGGAGGCCCTGCGATCCGTGCACTGGCAGCATCTCGATGCCGGATGACAATCACGCAACGGGCAAAACAGGCGGTCGAGGCGTAAGGCCGCCGATCGAGGAGTAAGGGAGCGGGTGCCCCTGCAGGCGTCTATTCTCAAGCAGCGGGACTACCTCATCGCCAACATTCAGGCGGCGCTCGCGGACGATGACCTCAAACGCCTGCGGGACGCGGTGGTGGCGGAGGTGGGCGTGCATCGCGCCCGGGGCGTCATCGTCGATGTGTCCGCGCTGGACGTGATGGATTCCTTCGCCGTCTGGACGCTCCGCGAGCTGGCGCAGATGACGCGTCTTCGGGGGGCGGAAACGGTGGTCGTCGGCATTCAGCCGGAAGTGGCCTTTGCGATGGCGCAGCTGGGCGTGCGCCTCGAGGGGGTGGCGGCCGCGCTCGACCTCGAAGAGGGTCTCGCCTACCTGGACCGCCGGGCCAAGCGCCCGGCGGTCCGAGGCGTCGGCCCGAACCCAGGACGTCGCGCATGATTGCGCCCCGCGGTGCAAATGCGACGAAGGGGTCGCTTCCACCGGCGGACCAGGAGATCACGGTGCCGATCGCGTCGCATCTCGATATCGTCGTCGCCCGCGAGCGCGGACGCATCCTGGCGGCCCAGCTTGGATGCTCGCCCACCGAGGCCACCCTGATCGCGACGGCGATCTCGGAACTGGCGCGGAACATCGTGCTCTACGCCAGTCACGGCGAAATCGGGCTGACGGTCGCGAATGGCGGGGGGAAGCTGGGGATCATGGTGGTGGCGCGCGACAAGGGGCCCGGGATTGCGGATGTGTCCCGGGCCGTCGCCGACGGCTACTCGACCTCCGGCGGTCTGGGGATCGGCCTGTCGGGCGTGCGGAGGCTGGTGGATGAATTCGAGATCTCCTCCGAACTCGGCAAGGGCACGACGGTCACCATCAAACGGTGGAAACGCTGACACACCCGTCGAAGAAGATGCGGCCGCGTTCGCGTGGCGTCGATTTATGTAGGCTTGATTACCGGCGCCGGCGGGCCGATGGCGGGCTCCTGAAGGCGTAAGCGGCCGGCATTCAGGGAAATTCCCCAATTCCGTACAGTTTGCGGCCAATTTCGCACTTGGACCCGGGGCCGTAGAATGGGCACACGGGGATTGGCGTGCCGCGCGGGACCCCAGGCCGGTATTCGATAGTGCCGCGCGAGACGCGGGAGGAATGTGTGTTGCCGGATGCGGGCAAGAGCCCGGTCGTCGCCCATCTGGAACGAGACAAATCGAAGGTCGCGCTGCTCATGGAACTCGTGGCCCACCTCCGGGTGAACCGCGCGCAGCTGCGGGAGGAATGGGCGCGGCGGATCACGGAAGCGAAGCTGCTGACGGCGATGAGTCCGGACGAGGTGTTCGCCGAGGCGGCGGCGGTGTACGACAACTACCTGGAGGCGCTGGAGACCGGCTCCAGCGAGGCGCTGGAAGCGTACGCGCGGAACCTGTCGGAGCGGATTATCCCGCGGGGCGTGGAGACGGTCGGTGAGGTCGTCGGGATCCTGCTGCTGCTGCGCGACGTGCTGGCCCGGTCCCTGTTCGCCAAGTACCGGCAGAACTTCGATCTGCTCAGCCGCGTGCTGGACGCGTACGAGCCGGCGGCCAACCGGATCGCTCTCACGGCGGCCGTGGGCTTCGTCCAGGAGGGGGAGCGGGTCATCCGCCAGCAGCAGGAGGCGATCCGGGAGCTGTCCACGCCGGTGCTGCCGGTGCGGGAGCGGCTGCTGATCCTGCCGATCATCGGCATCATCGACCCCCAGCGGGCGCGGCAGCTGACCGAGCAGCTGCTGCACGGCATCCGGGTGAACCGGGCCAAGGTGGTGGTGATGGACATCACCGGCGTGCCGGCGATGGACGCCACGGTGGCGAACCACCTGGTGCAGACGGTGGAGGCGGCGCGCCTCTTGGGCGCCACGGTGATCGTGACCGGCCTGTCGCCGGAGATCGCCCAGACGCTGGTGAACATCGGCGTGGACCTGGGGAAAATGAATACGGTGGGGGACATGCAGGGCGGCATCGAGGAAGCCGAGCGGCTCTTGGGCTACCGGGCGGCCCCGGTCGGGGATGCGGCGCCGGCGGTCGAGGAGTAGCTACGGGGAAGCAAAGCGAAAATTGCCAAACGCGGCATCGAGCGTCGCGTCGAACTTGGCCGCGTGAAGCACCTGCTCCGTGAGCACCCAGACCCCGTTGATGAGTGAGTACCGCTGCTCGACATCAATGGCCCCCCACGCGTACTGGAGCGTCCCGTCGATCACCAGGCCTCGATCGTAATCGATCCAGGCGATCAGTCCCCGGGGGTTGTTTTTGGGATCCCGGGCCTTGCCTTCGACCAGATAATAGCGGTTGTCGTCCACGAGCTTCTCCCCGAGCACGGTGAGGTCGAACCTCGACAGAAACGCCCCGACCGGCTCGCTGGCTTCGAACAGCCGGCCGACGACGTACTGGTTGACCGCCCAGCAGAACGTGCCGGCCGTGCGCTGATCGATGCCGAGCGCCTGGCGCCCCTGGTCGAGGCGCAGCGTTCCGCTGAACACGCAGTTCGACCGCTCGGTCAGAGGCTTTTTGATCCATAGCTTGAAGACGGCGTCCGCGGTGCCGGAGATGCTCGCGCTCGCCGCCGCCACGCGGGCCACGATCTCCTCAGGAGGGGGGACCTGAGCCGCGGCTCTCTCGCCCGGCAGCCCAACGGCGGCCATCAGCACCGCGGCCGCTGCCGCGGCGGCGGGCGATCCGAAGGGGAATGCGCACCGGCCGCGGGATGTCTGCCGCGGCGCCGTGGGCGGCCACATGGAGAACGAACATATGCTTCCTCCCCCTCGTTCTCCTTCAGGCCTCCTTCATGCCCGGCCGAAGAATCTGGTAGATGAGAATGGCGCCGAGGGCCCCCAGACCGAGATTGTTGATCTCGAAGGCCCCGGACTTGACGGCCGATCCACTGGCCGCGAGGATGAGCGGGATCGCCGCCGTGGCCAGGTTGGCGCGGTTGGAAAAATCGACACGACCGTCCACCCAAATCTTCCCCCCGATGGCGGCGATGAGCCCGAACAGATATAATTCGATTCCGCCGAGGACGCTCACCGGAACGCTGTTGACCAGGCCGCCGAATTTCGGGATGAAGCCGAGCAGGATCGCGACGACGGCGGCCGTCACGTACACCGGAATCGAGAACACCCGCGTGACGCCCATGACCCCGATGTTCTCGGCATAGGTGGTTTCGCCCGTCCCCCCGAACAGGCCGCTCAGCATCGTTCCGATCCCGTCCCCCATGAAGGCCCGGCCCAGGTATCCGCTGAGGTCGCGCTTCATCAGGCCGCTGATGGCGTAGACGTGGCCGGCGTTCTCCGCCACCAGCACGATGGGGATGAACCAGAACAGGCTCACGGCCCGGGCGGTGAACTGGGGAACGCTGAACTGAGGATGGCCGACCCAGGGCGCCCCGGTCACCAGGCCGAAATTGACATGGCATCCCGACGTGGCCGCGCCGCAGAGAGGATCGATCAGGGCGACCACGTAGCCGACGACGATCGCGATCAGAATCGGCAGCAGGCGGGCAAAGCCGCGCAGGTACACGCTGGCCACGGCCGCGGCCAGCACGGTGACGGTGGCGGTAAAGAGATCCTTCGAGTAGCTGGCCCAGGCAGGGTTGGCGAGGGCCAGGCCGATCACCGCCACGACGGTGCCGGTCACCACCGGTGGCATGAAGAACCGGATGACGTTGGGACCGGCCCGGTGGACGCCCAGCCCGACGAGGAAGTACAGGGCCCCCGCCACGAAGATCCCGGCGAAGGCCAGCGATTGATTGTGCCCGGCGCCGCCCTGGATCGCCAGCACCGACCCGATGAACGAGAACGACGAACCGAGGTAGCTCGGGATCTTGCCGCCGGTCCATCCCAGGAAGATCAGGGTGGCGACCCCGCTGAAGAAGAGCACCGTGTTGACGTTGAAGCCCAGGATGAGCGGGACGAGAACGGTGGCTCCGAACATGGCCATGACGTGCTGGATGCCGAGCAAGACGGTCTGAGGCCAGGGCAGACGATCTTCGGGATAATAGATGGCTTCGTGCTCACCCGCTCGGACGGCCGTGACCATACCCCCCTCCTTTGGACAACGTGTGACAGTAAAATGCAAAGGGGCAGGAGGATTTCCCTGCCCCCCGGATACGGCTGCGGCCGGCATCTAGCCCTTTGGCGCCCGGTAGGAGGCTGTCCCCCCCCTGCGCATGGCCGCTACTGGCCAGGTGGGCGGTATCTCACCGTCTTCTTCGCGGCCTTGTCGATCTCTTCTGGCGTAAGCAGGACCGTGGTCTTTGTGCGAACGGCGCCGCTGGCGTTGATCGCCAGCGAGGCGGCGGCGAGGCTCGCATTGTCGGGGGCGTCGATGATGACGAACGCGTCGTCCTCGCCGAAGGCAAAATAGAACGCTTCCATCTTTCCGTCCACACTCTCGATCGCCTGCTGTGCCGCAGCCCGGCGGGCGGAGCCCCCGCTCTTGAGGATCCCCTTCGCGCCCTCCGCAGTGTAGGAAGCCTGGATGAGGTACTTGGGCATGTCACACCTCCCGTAAGATGTTGTTGTGGGACGTGACCACGAGCCGCAAGAAGACGAGCCGTTGCCGTTGGGGTGTGCCAGGTCGTGAAGAGAACTACAAGAACTCCACACTTGACTATGGCAGACCGGGTGTCGAATGCAAAGCCGAATGGGTGTATCGCGAAAGTTTGTGCGCCCGGCGACGAGGATTGCCCCTGTCCGGAGGGAATACACGTACGATGCCGGTTCTCGAGTCGCAGGTCGACACCCGCTCTCAGGAATTCGCCGCCAACTATGCCCACCACGAGGGACTGGCCCGGCTGCTCGCGGAACGCCTGGCCAAGGTGCGGGAGGGCGGCGGCCCGCGCGCCCAGCGGAGGCAGCAAGAGCAGGGGAAAAAGACCGCCAGGGAACGGATCGATCTCCTGCTGGACCCCCAGTCACCGTTCCTGGAGATCGCCCCCCTGGCGGCCTGGGAGATGTACGCCGGGGAGGCCCCCGCCGCCGGGATCGTCACCGGCATCGGCCGCGTGCGGGGCGTCGAGTGCATCATCGTGGCGAACGACGCCACCGTCAAGGGCGGGACCTACTACCCGCTCACCGTGAAGAAGCACCTCCGCGCGCAGCAGGTGGCGCTCGAGAACCACCTGCCCTGCCTGTACCTGGTCGACTCCGGGGGAGCGTTCCTGCCCCTGCAGGCGGAGGTCTTTCCCGATCGCGAGCATTTTGGACGGATCTTCTATAATCAGGCGCAGCTCTCGGCGCGGGGGATTCCGCAGATCGCCGCGGTGCTCGGGTCGTCCACCGCCGGGGGCGCCTACGTGCCGGCGATGGCCGACGAGGCGGTGATCGTCCGGGGGACCGGAGCGATCTTCCTCGGAGGCCCGCCGCTGGTGAAGGCCGCGACCGGCGAGGAGGTGTCGGCGGAAGAGCTGGGCGGGGCGGAGGTCCATACCCGGCAGAGCGGGGTGGCCGATCACTTCGCCGAGGACGACGCGGAGGCGATCGCCATCGTGCGCGAGATTGTCGGGACGCTGAACCGGGTCAAGCGGGTCGCTCTGGACGTGGCGCCTCCGGAGCAGCCCCGGTACGACCCTCGGGAGATCTACGGCATCCTCCCCCAGGACCTGCGGCGGCAGATTGACGCCCGGGAGATCATCGCCCGCCTCGTGGACGGCAGCCGCTTCCAGGAGTTCAAGGCGCGCTACGGGCAGACGCTGGTCACCGGCTTCGCGCGCCTGCACGGGATCCCCGTGGGCGTTCTGGCGAACAACGGGGTCCTGTTCGTCGAGAGCGCCGAAAAGGGCGCGCATTTCATCGAGCTGTGCGGGCAGCGGCGCATCCCGCTGCTCTTCCTCCAGAACATCACCGGCTTCATCGTCGGCCGCCAGTACGAGGCCGCCGGCATCGCCCGGGCCGGCGCCAAGATGGTGCACGCGGTGGCGACCGCGGGCGTGCCGCGGATCACGGTGATCACCGGCGGGTCCTACGGCGCGGGGAACTACGCGATGTGCGGCCGCGCGTACGAACCGCGCTTCCTCTGGATGTGGCCCAACGCCCGGATCTCCGTGATGGGGGGCGAGCAGGCCGCGACCGTCCTCCTGACGGTCAAACACGATCAACTGCGCCGCGAAGGCAAGGCGATGACCCGCCGGGAGGAGGAGGCGGTGACCGCTCCGATTCTGGCGAAGTACGAGGAAGAGGGCAGCGCCTACTACAGCACGGCGCGGCTGTGGGACGACGGCATCATCGATCCGGCCGACACCCGGACGGTCCTGGCGCTCAGCCTGTCCGCCGTCCTCAACGCCCCCCTCAGGGGCATGCGGCCGGGCGTCTTCCGGATGTAAGGGTGCGCAAGGTCCTCATCGCCAACCGGGGCGAGATCGCCGTCCGGATCATCCGCGCGTGCCGGGAGCTCGGCCTCGCCGCGGCGGCGGTGTACTCGGAGGCCGACCGCGACGCGCTGCATGTGCGCCTGGCGGACGAGGCGCTGCCCATCGGCGCGGCCGATCCGCGGGAGAGCTACCTGAACATCGGCCGCCTCGTTGACGCGGCCGGGGCGTGCGGCGCCGACGCGGTGCACCCGGGGTACGGGTTTCTCGCCGAGAGTGCCGCGTTCGCCACCGCCGTGCGGGACGCGGGGCTCACCTTCGTCGGGCCTCCGCCCGAGGTCATCGCGGCGCTCGGCGACAAGATCGAGGCCCGGCGGACCATGGAGCGCGCGGGGATCCCGGTGATCCCCGGGTACGCCGCTCCCGACGCGTCCGACGGCGCCCTGACCGCGGCCGCCCGGCGGCTCGGGGCGCCGCTGCTGGTCAAGGCGGCCGGCGGCGGGGGAGGGCGGGGCGTGCGCCCGGTCGAGCGCCTGGACGATCTGCCGGAGGCGCTCGAGTCCGCGCGGCGCGAAGCCGGTGCGGCGTTCGGGTCGAGCGCGCTGTACCTGGAGCGGCATCTGCCCGAGGTCCACCACATCGAGATCCAGATCCTGGCCGATCGCGAGGGGACGATCTGCCACCTCGGCGAGCGGGAGTGCAGCGTCCAGCGGCGGCTCCAGAAGCTGATCGAGGAAACCCCGTCGCCGTTCGTCGCGCCGCCCCTGCGCGCGCGCCTGGCCGAGGCGGCGGTCGCGGCCGCCGAGGCCGTCCGGTACGTCAACGCGGGCAGCGTGGAGTTCCTGGTCGAGCCGGGCGGGCAGTTCTTCTTCCTCGAGGTGAATACCCGGCTGCAGGTCGAGCACCCGATCACGGAGGTCGCGACGGGCGTGGATCTCGTCAAGTGGCAGCTCCGGATCGCGGCGGGGGAATCGCTGCCCCGGGAGCCCGTCGTCCCGCGCGGGCACGCGATCGAATGCCGGATCTATGCCGAGGACCCGGCCCAGGATTTCGCGCCGTCGCCCGGGCCGATTCTGGCGCTCCGGGAGCCGGGCGGCCCGGGGATCCGGGTGGATTCCGGCGTGTACGAGGGGTGGCAGATCCCCGTGGCGTACGATCCGCTGCTGGCCAAGGTCGTCGCCTGGGACCGGACCCGGCCCGAGGCCATCGCCCGGTTGCGGGAGGCGCTGCGCCGGTACGTGCTGCTCGGCTGCCGGACGAACCTGACATTCCTCCAGGACGTGGTGGGGCACGAGGCGTTCCGCAGCGGACACACGACCACGCGGGTCATCGAGCAGCACTTCCGTGGGTGGCGTCCCGCGGTCCCGGATGAGATCGTCGCGGTGGCGGCCGCCGTGGCGGCGCTCGGCGAGCAGGATCCCGCGATCCTCGTCCGCGGCGCCGGTGGGGACGGTGGCCGCGTTCCTCCGCGCGGTGAGCCCCAGGCATTTCAGGATCCTTGGGAAGGCGTTGGACGGTGGCGGATGGGCGCGGGCCGTGGGTGAGCTGACGCTCCACCTCGGGGACCGCGCCGTCACGTGTGATGTGGAGCGGGAAGGCGATGACGTCGTCGTGCGGGCGGGCGGCGGGACGCACCGCGTGCGGCTCAGCCCGCTCGGCGCGGGAGTGCTTCGCGTGCGGATGGGGGACCGCTCGGCGATCGCCACCGTCGCCCGGCAGGGGGAGCGCTGGTACCTCCATCTGGAAGGGCACACGCTCGAGTACCGGGTCGCGTCCGGGGAGCGCCGCGGCGCCCCGCGACCGTCCGGGGCCGGCCTCGTCGCGCCCATGCCGGGCCTCGTGACTCAGGTGCTGGCCGGCGTGGGCGATTCGGTCACCGTGGGGCAGCCGCTGGTGATCATCGAGGCGATGAAGATGGAGCACGTCATCAGGGCCTCGCTGGGGGGGCGGATCCGGGCGATCAACGTCCGTTCGGGCGACCAGATCGAGGGGGGGACGGTCGTGGTCGAGATGTCTCCGGCGGAGGGCGCGGGGGGGAGCGCGCCGTGAATCCCCTGGACCGAGCGCCGCGCCGGGTTCGAGTGGTCGAGGTCGGGCCGCGCGACGGACTTCAGAACGAATCCGCGGTCGTGTCTGTGGACGTGAGGGTGCAGTTCATCATGGGGCTCGCCGCGGCCGGGTGCCCGGTGATCGAGGCGGGCGCATTCGTGCGTCCGGACCGGATCCCCCAAATGGCGAACACGGAAGAGGTGTTCCGGTGCCTTCAGGGAGTCGAGGGCTCGGTCTTCACCGCCCTGGTGCCCAACCGCCAGGGGATGGAGCGGGCCCTCCGGGCCGGGGCGCGCGAGGTCGCCGTCTTTACCGCGGCGTCGGAAGCCTTCGCCCGGCACAACATCAACATGGGGATCGAGGAGTCGCTCGCCGCGTTCCGCGAGGTCATGGCGCTGGCGGCCTCGGCGGGGTGCCGCGTCCGCGGCTATGTTTCAACGTCCTGGTGGTGTCCCTACAGCGGACGCGTGGCTCCCGAACGGGTCCGGTCGGTCGCCCGGGCCCTTGTCGAGATGGGATGTTATGAGGTCGCCATCTCAGATACGATCGGCGCCGCGACCCCGGCCGAGGTGATCTCCCTCTTGGAGGACCTGTCCCGGGATCTCCCCGCGGGCGCGATCGCGGTGCACTTCCACGACACCCGCGGCACCGCCCTGGCCAACGTGCTGGCCGCGCTCGCCTGCGGCGTCTCCACCGTGGACGCCGCAGCGGGGGGCCTGGGGGGATGCCCGTACGCGCCGGGAGCGTCCGGCAACCTGGCGACCGAGGACCTGCTGTATATGCTGCACGGGATGGGCATCGCCACCGGGATCGACCTCGAGGCAGTCGCGGCGGCGTCGCGGGCCCTGGCCGGACCGCTCGGGCATCCGCTGCCGTCCCGCTATCTCGAGGCCGGCAGGCTTCCACCGCGCGGGAGTTGATGGGCGGACCGCCGCAGCGGGCGGCCGGCCGGCGCGGCGCCCGGGGCCCGGTGGGGCGGTCTTACTCGCTGGCCCCGCTCCCGAGCGGGGCGGGGAGGACGGCCACCTCGATGGAGCGGAGGTTTCCAAGCTGCGCGCCGGCGAGCAGGCACAGGTGCTGCAGGTACTCCCAGTGCTGCCGCGGCGTGAGCTTGCTCTGGCCGGCGCTGCGGATCTCGAAGCTGTAGGGGACCTCGACGACGCGGGACAGGTTGCCCCGAACGAGGATCTCCAACAGGATCTTGTACCCGATGGGTCTCAGCCGGACGCCGTGCACCGCGGTCCGCCGGAAGGCGAAGAATCCGGACAGCGGATCCGCGACGCGCCGCGCCCGGTGGAGCAGGATCTGGGCGGCCCGGGTCGCCACCCGGGAGACGGCCCGCCGCCAGGCCTCGAATGTGACATAGCGGCCCCCGGGAACGTACCGGCTCGCCACGGCGAGGTCGGCTCCCGACCGCTCCAGCGCCGCGGTGAGCAGCGGCAGGGTCTCGGGGGGGTGCTGGAGGTCGGCGTCGAGGACGCACACCACGCTCCCCTGGGCGGCGGCGATGCCGTCGGCGACCGCCGAGGCCAGACCGCGACGCCCGTCGCGGTGGAAGACGTGGATCCAGGGCGTGAACCGCGCCAGATCGGCCAGGACCTGCTGGGTGCCATCCACGCTGTCGTCGACCACAATGAGTTCGTAGTCGGCCCCCGCGAGCGCGGTGTGGACGCGCTCGACGAGCCGGGTGATATTCTCAGCCTCGTTGTATGTGGGGACGATGACGGACAGCGATGCCATCCCGTGCCCTCCGTGCGGCGGTGTCCTTCTGTGGTTCGACGGCACATCGCCCGGGCCTGCCGGCGGAGGTCAGAGGGAAATCTTCGAGTCGTCGCTCACAAACACGCGGAGCGCCTTGGGGCCGTCCGCGGCCCTCGTGATGGTCACCGCGCGCCCGAGCACGCTGTCCTCGAGACGGTCGACCCCTTCGAGACGGCAGCCGTCGAGGACAACCGAGTGCTGGACGCTGCTCTGCGTGACGACGGTGCCGTCTCCGATCGCGCTGTAGGGGCCGATAAAGGCCCCCTGGATCCGGCAGCGCTCGCCGATGACGGCCGGTCCCCGGATCGTGCTCCGCTCCACCGTGGTCAGCCGCCCGATCGCCACCCGACCGGTGACCGTGCACTCGTCGCCGACGTCGCCCAGGATCTCCCGGCGGGTGAACTCATCCAGCACGGCCCGGTTGGCCTCCAGCAGGTCGTCCTTCTTTCCGGCATCCAGCCACCAGCCCTCGAGGCGGACGGTCTCCACCCGGCCTCCCGCGCGCAGGAGCTCCTGGATGGCATCGGTGATCTCGAGCTCCCCTCGGGCCGACGGCCGGATGCGCGCGATGGCCGCATGGATGGCCGGGCGGAAGAGGTAGACGCCGACGAGGGCCAGGTTGCTGGGCGGGGTCTGGGGTTTCTCGACGAGCGCGTGGACGCTGCCGTCGCCGTTGAGCACGGCGACCCCGAATTGCCGGGGATCGGCGACCTCCTTCAAGAGAATCAGCGCGTCGGCCTCGCTGCCGGCGAATCGCTGCCGGAGCGCCTGCACGCCACCCTGGATCAGGTTGTCGCCCAGGAACATGAGAAACGGGCTGTCCTCGAGGAACGAACGCGCCGTCAGCACCGCATGGGCCAGCCCGCTGGGAGCGTCCTGGGTGATGTAGGTCGCCCGCAGCCCCCAGCGCTCCCCGGTGCCGATCGCTCCCTGGACCGCCGCGCCGGTCTCAGGCGAGATGATGATGCCGACATCCCGGATCCCCGCCTCCGCGACCTGATCGAGGACGAAGTGGAGGATCGGCTTGTTGGCCACGGGGATCAGCTGCTTTGCGCTCGTGTAGGTCAACGGCCGAAGCCGCGTCCCCCGTCCGCCGCAGAGGACAAGACCCTTCAGGTCCTTCATCGCCGTTCGCGACCCCCTCCGGGCCCGAGCATCTCGCAGAGTATCTACGAGCCTCGGCCCCCGGCACCTGCTCGGCGCCGCTCCATCCGTCCGGATAGTGCCCAGGAAGACCCCGGTAGTGGACGCGACAGGGCGCGCCGGGACTGCGCCCGCCGGCCGGGCGGCGCGGCTCCCGGCACTCCCGCCGAGCGCGTTTGACACTCGTTCTCCGTCCGTGCTATCGTGGCCCCGCGCCAGCCTGGGCTCCCCGGGCCGGCGCTGTCTGCTGCGGAACGTCCGAGGTGGACAGCCTCGTGGGTATTGACGAGGGTAGACAGCGGGCGGAGACGCCGGAGGAGGGCGGGGCTGGGCCGTGCCGTTTCGATTCTCGCGGCTTGAGATTCCAGAGGTGATCTTGGTCCAACCCCAGGCCTTGGAGGATCAGCGAGGCTTCCTCCTGGAGACCTACAAGCGGTCCGAATTTGCGGCCGCGGGGATTCCCGACGTCTTCGTCCAAGACAACTACTCCCATTCCAGTCGCGGCGTGCTCCGAGGCCTGCATTATCAAAAGCCCCCCAAGGCGCAGGGGAAGCTCGTCACCGTGTTCCGGGGAACGATCTTCGACGTTGCGGTCGATATCCGCCGGGGCTCGCCCACCTACCGTCGCTGGGTCGGCGTCACGCTATCGTCTGGAGATCGCCGGATGCTCTACATCCCCGCGGGGTTCGCGCACGGGTTCTGCGCGATCAGCGATGAAGCCGACGTGATCTACAAGGTGACGGAGGAATACGCGCCCGAGCTGGACCGCGGGATTCTCTGGAACGATCCGGAACTGGGGATCGCCTGGCCGCTCCACCGGCCCATCATCTCCCCCAGGGACGCGCAGCTCGCCCCCCTGGAGCGCGCGGACAACAGCTTCGTGTACGGGGGGAGCCGGGCGTGACCGGGGAGCCTGTGCTCCTCACCGGCGGGTCGGGAACACTCGGAAGCGAGCTTCGCCGGTTGGTGCCCAATGTGATTGCCCCGCTTCGGTCGGAGATGGATATCACAGACGGTGCGGCGATCGAGCAGGCGCTCGACCGATACCGTCCGGATCTCCTGATCCATGCCGCAGCCTTCACCGATGTCGCGGCGGCCGAGCGCGAGCGCGATCTCTGCTGGCGGACGAACGTGCACGGAACGCGAAACATCGTCCGCGCCGCCGCGGCGCGCGGCGTGTTCCTTGTGCACATTTCGACGGATTATGTCTTCGAGGGCAGCCGAGGCATGTACCGGGAAGACGATACCCCAGGACCTGTCTGCAATTACTACGCGCTGACCAAACTGGTTGCGGAAGAAGCGGTCCGCGGTGCGTTACGCTTCCTCATCATCCGCACCAGCTTTCGCCCCCGGCAGTGGCCCTATGCGGTCGCGTTCACCGACGTCTATACGAGTCAGGATTATGTCGACATCGTCGCCCCTGAGATCGCCCTGGCCGTCCGGCACCTCTCGGACATTCCCTACGATACCCTGCACATTGCCTCCGAACGCAAGAGCGTCTTCAGCCTTGCCCGGCGGCGCAGCCCCGACGTTGAGCCGCGGTCAAAATCGGAGGCCCCCGTCGCCTTGCCCGCCGACATCTCGCTCGATGCGTCCCGGTGGGAATCGCTGAAGCGGCGATGGCAGCGTGAGGAAGGTCGTGGCTGACGCGCGGCGCGTCCTGATCACCGGCGGGGCGGGGTTTATCGGGAGCCACTACGTGCGGTACGCCCGGCAGCACCATCCCGAGTGGGAAATTGTGGTGCTGGACAAGCTGACCTACGCGGGATCCCTGGAGACCCTCCGTGACATTGCGGATCAGATCTCGTTCGTTCGGGGGGACATCATCCGTCCGGAGGACGTCGCCAAGGCGATGATCGGGGTGGATGCCGTGGTGCATTTTGCGGCGGAGACCCACGTGGACCGCAGCCTGCTGGCCCCGCACGCATTTGTCAGGACGAACGTGGAAGGGACGCTCGTGCTGCTCGAACACGCGCGGCGGGCGGGCGTCAGGCGCTTTTTACACGTGTCCACCGACGAGGTCTACGGGGATCTGTCGGGAACCGACCGGCACTCCGCAGAAACCGATCCGCTCGATCCGCGGAGCCCCTATGCGGCGACCAAAGCCGCCGCCGAGCATCTCGTGTTCAGCTACGGGAGCTCGTACGGCCTGGATGTTGTGGTGACCAGGGGATCCAACACCTACGGCCCCTACCAGTACCCGGAAAAGATCATCCCGCTCTTTATTACGAATGCGCTGGAAGATCGCCGGCTGCCTGTGTATGGGGATGGGAGCGCGGTCCGAGACTACCTCCACGTTGAGGACCACTGCCGTGGGATTGATCTGGTGCTCCATCACGGGAGGAGCGGCGAGGCCTACAACCTGGGCGGCCGGCTCGGGATCTCGGGTCTCGAGGTGGCGAGGCAGGTGTTGGCGTTGTTGGCCAAGCCGGTTGATCTGATCGAGTACGTGGCCGACCGGCCCGGGCATGATTATCGCTACTGCGTGGATCCAGCCAAGGCCGAATCGCTGGGGTGGGTGAGAGTGTGGGCCTTTCCTGAGGGGCTCGCCCACACGGTGGCATGGTACGTCCACACCCCTGGATGGTGGAAGCCGATCAAGCAGAGCCTCGATTTTCAGCAGCACGAGCGGCAGGGGTCAAGAAACGCGACGGCGTGATCCTCGCCCAGACCGCGGAGGCTGCCGCCCGGGACCTCGATCTTCGTGCCGGCACCGGGTGTGTCGGTCCGGGAGACGCCCCCGCCCGGCGCGCGAGGTTACGGGACGCTGAGCTGGTGCGATGACGGGGTGGCTTCGGCGAGAATATAGTACAGTTCGAACCCGCCCGTCGCGGTGGGGCCGAGGTAGAATCCCTTGACCATCCAGATCCCCGACCGGTAGGTGATCAGGTCGCCGACACGGTGCAGGCGCGTTCCATTGCACAGCCGCGCCTGGACGCTGATCTCCACGGGTGCGTAGAGCGGCTTATCTGTCTGATGCCGAAGGCCCTCCGACTCGAGCATGCGCCCCTCCATAGCTATCGCATGATGCCCTTGCGCAGGAAATAGGCCACCGCGTGCGTCCGGTTGCGGGCGCCGAACTTCCGGAGAATCGCGCGGATGTGGCTCTTGACCGTGGACTCGCCGAGGGACACCTTCTTGGCAATCTCGCGGTCCGTGGCCCCCTTCGCCATCTCCACGACGATTTCCAACTCGCGGGCCGACAGGCCGGCGGGGTGGCCTCCCTGGGCGCTCCCCCGTTCGCGCATCAGCACCCGAAACCGCTCGATCAGCTGGCGGGTAATGTACGGATTGGTCATCGTCCGCCCATCGCGGACCCCGTGGATCGCCCGGACGAGATTCTCGGGACTGATGTCCTTGAGCACGTATCCGCTCGCCCCCGCTTCGAGGGCCCGGAGCGCCCGCTCTTCGTCCGGACTTTCCGAGAGCACGATGACTTCCACCTGGGGACGCTGCTGCTTGAGGAGAAAGATCGCCTCCGAGGTGTCCAGTCCGGGCAGGTCTTGATCGAGGAGGACGACATCAGGATCGGTCCGGGCCATGAGCCCGGTCGCCTCCGTAAGATCCGAGGCTTTGCCGATGATCTCGACGGACTCCCGCCCATTCATCAGGCTGTGGATGCCTTCCCGCACGAGGGTCATGTCGTCGACGACCATGACTCGGACTGATGTCATAGGTGTCCCCATTGGTGTCGCCATATATCCGGTTGTTTCCCGGAGGTGATGTCCGGTCCCTTGATCTCTTTCGATGGAATTTGATCCTTCGTTCGGATGATCGCGGGGTGATCATCTGTGAGGACGGATCATCCATCCGATAACAAGGCCGCCGGAGAACACCGCGCCGCCTGGCCGCGGCCGGATCCGAGCTTCCGCGCCCCGGCCGCGGCCGGGAGCCGATGCCGGAAGGGGGTGGGGATGGGCTAGCCCGGCGGGAAACGGGGCATAGTAGAGGTACAAACGCGCCACGCATTCCCCCTGATTCCGGCTCCGGGACGCGGAGAGTTCGAAGCGGCCCCGGGAGGGCCGGGAGTCTCTGGGCGGGACCGAGGAGGCGGAGACACAGTGCCGGTCCGGGTCATGCTGGTCGACGATCACGAGATCGTAGCCGCCGGATTGAGGGTGATCCTGCAGGCCGAGCACGATATCGCCGTGGTCGGCAAGGCCAGCGGCGTCAAGGAAGCCGTCCGGCGGGCCACTGAGCTCAAACCCGATGTCGTCCTGATGGACGTGAAACTGTCGGACGGCAGCGGGATCGACGCCACCAAGCAGATCAAAGAGGCCTGCCCTGAGACGCAGGTGCTCATGCTGACCGTCTACGACGATCAGGAAACCGTCCTCAAGGCCGTCCAGGCCGGCGCCATCGGGTACGTGCTGAAGGACATCCCTCCCGAGAACCTTATCCGGGCCATCCGGTCGGTCCACTCGGACCGCACCATGATCAACCCCGTCATCGCCCGCAAACTCGTCGAGCGCCTGGCGGCGACCGAGCGGGACGCGGTGTTGTTCAACTTTCGCCGGGGGCCGGGCCTGACGGAGCGTGAGCTCGACGTCCTGAAGGGCGTGGCGGCCGGGCTGAGCGACAAGGAGGTCGCGCTGAAACTCTTCCTCTCCGAGCCCACGGTGAAGAGCCATCTCCGGTCCGTGTATCAGAAGCTGCGCATCCACAACCGCGCCCAGGCGGCGGCGTACGCGGTGAAGAACGGCCTGGGCACATAACCCCCCCTTCGGGGACTCCAAACCAGAAGGATCTTCACTGCCCCACCGTGCTCTGGTACAATGACGCAAACGACACAGGGGGAGCATTTGTGCGGCGCGACAGCCCGCCCCAGCCACCACCGACCTTTTTGACCCAGCAGGGCCGCGATCAGCTCGAGGCGGAACTGCGGCACCTGCGGTCGACGAAGCGCCGCGAGGTCGCCCTGCGGATCAAGCGGGCCGCGGAGCTCGGCGACCGCTCGGAGAACTCCGAGTATGAAGACGCGAAGAACGAGCAGGCCTTCGTCGAAGGCCGCATCCAAGAGCTCGATCTGCTCCTGCGCAACGTCCAGGTGATCGATGAACCGGGCCGGGGCCGGTCGGAAGTGGTCACGATCGGCCACACCGTCCACCTCATCGACACGACGACGAAGGAGCCCATGGTCTACACCATCGTGGGGCCCGTGGAGGCGAGTCCGTCCGAGGGCCGCATCAGCCATCTGTCGCCGGTCGGCGCCGCGCTCCTGGGGCGCGCGGTCGGTGACACGATCCGCGTCGCCGTCCCTGCCGGGACTCTGGAACTCCGGGTGAGCCGCATCACGTAACGCCGCCCCGGGATGCCCGCCAACCTTACCCCGCAATACCTCGACGCGGAACGCCGCTTCCGCGAGGCCGCCACCCCGGAAGAACAGCTGGCCGCCCTGAACGAGATGATGGCCACGATCCCCAAGCACAAGGGGACCGAGCACATGCGGGCGGACATCCGGCGGCGCATGGCCAAGGTGCGGACCGAGGCGGCCCGCAAGCGCACCTCGGGGCGCGGTCCCACCTGGCACCATGTTCCCCGCGAAGGGGCGGGGCAGGAGGTCCTCATCGGCGCCCCCAATGCGGGGAAGTCACGCCTCCTGGCCGCGCTCAGCAACGCCACCCCGGTGGTGGCGCCGTACCCCTTCTCGACGCGCACGCCGCTCCCCGGGATGGTCCCCTTCGAGAACGTGCAGATCCAGCTCATCGACCTGCCGCCGATCGCCGCGGAGACGGCGGAGCCGTGGCTGTTCGCGCTGATCCGGCAGGCCGACGGCGCGCTCCTCGTCGCAGACCTCGCCAGCGATGATCTGCTGTCCTCCATGGAGGAGACGCTGACCCTGCTCGAGCGCTTCAATGTTCGCCTCGGGCGGGGCGGCGCGCCCTCCGAGGGCGACGGGGACCCGGGGGGGCGCGGGGGATCTGAGGGCGCGGGGGCCTCCGAGGGCGGCGCGCCGGAGGGCGCCGCGTCCGGCAGCGTCCCGACGATCCTCGTGGCGGCCAAAGCGGACGCTCCGGGGGCGGAGGGGCGGCTGGACATCCTCCGCGAGCTCTGCGCGGGCCGGTGGCCGATCCTGGCCGTGTCGGCCGAGACCGGGGTGAACGTGGACGCGCTGCGGGCGGAGATGTTTCGGCTCCTCGACGTCATCCGCGTGTACACGAAGGCCCGGGGCCGGCGCGCGGACCTGTCGGTGCCCTTTGTCTTGAAGCGGGGGACGACCGTGCAGGACGCGGCGGCGGTCGTGCATAAGGATTTTGCCGACCGCCTCAAGTACGCGCGCATCTGGGGAACGCGCATGTTTGAGGGCCAGATGGTGCAGCGGGAGCACGTGCTCGAAGACGGCGACATCCTGGAACTGCACGCCTAGGCCCCGGGGAGGCCTGTCGCATGGCGCAGGTGGAGGGGACGGTCCTGATTCGGGCGCCGCTGGAGGCGGCGTACGCGCTGGCGAAGCGCGTCGAGGATTTTCCTCGGTTCATGCCCGATCTCGAGCGGCTCACGGTGCTGGAGCGGCGCGACGGCGTGCCCGTGCTGACGGAGTGGGTCGGGATCGTGGAGGGACGGCGGATCCGGTGGATCGAAGAGGATGCCTGGGACGACGCCCGTCACCTCTGCCGGTTCCGGCAGCGCGACGGGGACTTCGACCGGTACGAAGGCACGTGGACGTTCAGTCCGGAATCCGGGGGCACCCGGACCACCATCGTCGTGGATTTCGAGTTCGACATCCCGCTCATCGGAGGATTGCTCAGCACGCTCCTGCGGATGAAGATGAAGGAGAACCTCGAGCGCATGCTGGGCGCCCTGCAGCGCCGGTTGGAATCGCCGGCGCAGGCGTAGCGCCGGTCCACCGGGCCGCGCCGGATCGCCTCCGCCCGGCGCGCCCGCGCGCCTTCGTTGCCCGCGCAGCAGGAAATCTTTGCGCTGTCAAGAAGTACAAACTGATGCCCGTCTCGGGAGGGTGAGATCAGCCTGGGCACGGACGTGCAGACGACGTCGCAGCCGACGATCCCCATCGCCGCACCCCTCCTCTCCGACGAAGACAAGCGCCGGGTTCTTGCGGTGCTTGAGTCCGGGCACCTCGTCGCAGGCCGGTGGGTCCGCGAGTTCGAGCGGGCGTTCAGCGGGTATCTCGGAGCGGGCCACGGCGCCGCGACGTCCTCCGGCACCACCGCCCTCGAGGTGATCCTGGAAGTCGCCGGCCTGGTGCCGGGCGCCCGGGTGATCACGACGCCGTTCTCCTTCGTCGCCACGGCCAACGCCGTCGTTCGCCGCGGCTACACCCCGGTGTTCGTCGACATCGATCCCGAGACGTACAACCTGAGTCCCGACGCCGTTTCGGACGCGCTGCGCCGCACCCCCGGCGTCCAGGCGCTGCTGATGGTGCACCTCTACGGTCTGCCGTGCCGGATGGGGGCGCTGATGGAGATCGCGCGGAGGCACCACCTCATCGTCATCGAGGACGCCGCGCAGGCCCACGGCGCGTCGGTGGGGACCCGCAAGGTGGGCACGTTCGGCGCCGCGGCCGCCTTCAGTTTTTACCCATCCAAGAACCTGACGACCGGCGAGGGCGGGATGGTCGTCACCGATGACCCCGGTCTGGCCGAGCGCGCGCGGATGCTCATCAACGTCGGGCAGTCTTCCCAGTACGTGTACGAGACGCTGGGCTCGAACTATCGCATGACCGAGATCGCGGCCGCGATCGGGGTCGGGCAGCTCGCCCGGCTCGACGAGCACAACGCGCGGCGCCGGCAGAACGCGCACTCCTTGACCGAAGGGCTCCAGGACCTGGAGTGGCTGACGCTGCCGCGGGAGCCGCGGGACGCGACGCACGTGTACCATCAATACACCCTGCGGGTGCCCCACCATCGGGACCGGCTGGCGCAGCATCTGACGGCGTGCGGCATCGGCACCCGCGTCTATTATCCGACGCCGATCCATCGAAGCCCGCTGTACCGGCGGCTCGGGTACGGCGAGGCGCGCTGTCCGGAGGCCGAACGGGCGGCCGAGGAAGTCCTCAGCATCCCGGTGCATCCGGCGCTCGGGGAGGAACAGATCCAGAGGATTGTTCACGCGATCCGCCGGTTCGATCCCAGGCACTGAGGGGGGGCGGTGTCCATGGCTCGGCCGATCCGTGTCGGCGTAGTCGGCCTGGGGCAGTGGGGCCAGCACCATGTCCGCGTGTACCATCACCTCCCCGATGTCACCCTCGCCGGCGTCGTTGACAAGGCGCCGGCGGAAGTGAACGCGTTCGCCAAGCGCTACCAGACGGCGGGCTATCGCGACTACCGCATGCTGTTCGGCAAGGTCGACGCGGTCAGCCTGGCCGTCCCCACGGCCTTCCACTACGAGATTGCCCGCGAGTTCCTCCAGCACGCCGTGCACGTGCTCGTGGAAAAGCCCATTACCACGACCGTCGATCAGGCCGTCGAGCTCGTGGAGCTCGCCCACCGCGCCGGGGTCACCCTCCTGGTCGGCCACGTCGAGCGGTTCAAACCGTCCGTGCACGCGCTGAACGACCTGGTCGGCGAGCCCCTGTTCGTCCAGGTCCGGCGGGTCCGCCCCTGGAACCCTTCCCGGGTGATGGATGTCGGCGTGGTGCTGGACCTGATGATCCACGACCTCGACATCATTTTGAACCTGATGCGCTCGCCGGTCGCGCGCGTGAGCGCGTTTGGGGCCGCGATCCACGGGGAAGACGAAGATCTGGCGGTCGCCCATCTGGTCCTGGAGAGCGGATGCCTGGCCAGCTTCGTCGCCAGCCGGGTCTCCCCCGTAAAGGCCGCGGAGCTCGAGATCACGCTCCCCGACGGGCTGATCCATCTGAACTACCTCCGTCAGCAGATCACGGTGCGGCGCCACGGGAAGCAGCACCGGACGGTGGTGAAGGGCGAAGAACCGCTGCGGGCCGAGCTGATGCACTTCATGAGCTGTGTGCGCGGCGAGGCCACACCGCTGGTCCCCGGCGAGCACGGCGTGCGCGCGCTCGAGGCCGCGCAGGCGATTCTCAAGAAGATGACCCTCATCTCGTCCAAGGTGCCTGTCTAAGGACCGCAGCGCGGAGACGGTGCGGCTCCCCATCGGCAAAGTCCCCGCGGACCTGCTCGCGTCGGCCGTCTATCCTCACCTCGGGACGCGCCGCCCGGACGTCCTCGTTCACGCCCAGTTCGGCGAGGACTGCGCCGCGATCGAGTTCGGCGAGGAGGTGGCCGTGCTCACCACCGACCCCATCACCGGCGCGGATGCGGATCTCGGGTGGTACGCCGTCTGCGTGGCCACGAACGATCTCGCGGCGGCCGGAGCGGAGCCCGTCGCCCTCGCGCTGACGCTCCTGCTGGCCCCCGACCGCGCGGAGGACGATCTCGCGCGGATCATGCGGGACGCCTCGGCGGCCGCGCAGATGCTGCGGGTGGAGATCGTCGGCGGCCACAGCGAGGTCACCCGCGGGATCGACCGGACGATCGTCGTGGTGACGGCGGTCGGTCGGGCCCCGAGGGGCCGGGCGCTGCGGAGTGGCGGGGCGGCGGTCGGCGACGCCCTGCTGCTGACCAAGGGCGCGGGCATCGAGGGGACGGCCATCCTGGCGGGAGCGCTCGAGCCCCGTCTCGCGCCGGTCCTCGGCGCGGCGCTCGTCGAGCGGGCCAAAGGCTTCCGGCAGCAGATCAGCGTGCTCCCTGAGGCGCGGGCGGCGGCCCGGGCCGGCGCCCGCGCCATGCACGACGTCACCGAGGGCGGGGTGCTGGGCGCCGCCTACGAGATGGCGGCGGCGTCCGGGATCGGGGTCCGGATCGATGCCGACCGCATCCCGGTGCTGCCGGAGACCGCGGCGGTCTGCGGGGTGCTCGGGATCGATCCGCTGGGCCTGATCGGCAGCGGGGCGCTGCTGGTGGCGACGCCCGACGCCGCGCGCACCGCGCAGGCGATTGCCGGCGACGGGATCCGCGCCGAAGAGATCGGGCGGTTCGTGCCCCGGGACCGCCTGGTCGTGCGGGGCGGCCGCGAGCTCCCGCTGCCCCCGCCGGCGGCCGATGAGTTGTGGCGGGTCCTTGCGCGCGAGGCATGACCGGCGCTGTGGTATACTAGGGACGTATCACCCATAGCAGTGGGGGAGCTTGGGGAACCAGGCTGAGAGGACGGCTACCCTGCCGTCGACCCCGGAACCTGATCTGGGTAATTCCAGCGGAGGGAGAGTCGATGCGCCGCCCCGGTTCCGGGGACGGCGCTTTTTGCTTGCGGCGGCGCAGCGCCGGCATGACGCCGAAACTGGTCATCACCGATCTCTCGAAGCGATTTCCCCTCGCCGGGTCAGGCGGGAACGGCGGCGAGGGGCTGGAGGTCCTGCGGGGCGTCTCGCTCCAGGTCGGCCAGGGAGAGTTCGTCGCCCTCCTCGGCCCGAGCGGGTGCGGCAAGAGCACCCTCTGCAACATCGTGGCCGGGCTTTTCCCCCCGGACCACGGCGAGGTACGGCTGGACGGGGCGCCGCTCGCCGCCTCGCGCGGCCGGGTGGCCTACATGCAGCAGAAGGATCTCCTGCTCCCCTGGCGGCGGGTCATCGACAACGCGATCCTCGGGCTGGAAGTCCAGGGCGCCCCCCGGGCGGCGGCCCGCAAGGAAGCCCGGGACCTCCTCCGCCGGTTCGGCCTGGAGCGCTTCGAACTGGCCTACCCCGGCCTGCTCTCCGGGGGGATGCGCCAGCGCGTCGCGCTCGTCCGCACGCTCCTGTGCCGGAAGGACCTGTTGGTTCTCGACGAGCCGTTCGGGGCGCTCGATGCGATGACCCGCGCGGCGATGCAGGGGTACCTGCGGCGGCTGCAGGAAGAGTTCGGGCGCACCATCCTGTTCATCACACACGACGTCGAGGAGGCGGTGCTCCTCTCCGACCGCGTGTATGTCATGACCGCGCGCCCGGGGCGGGTCCGCGCGGAGATCCCGATCCCGCTCCCCCGGCCGCGGCAGGCGACGGACGGCGGGGTGGTGCGGGAGAAGGCGCGCCTCCTGGCGCTGCTCCACGACGAGATGGCGGAGGCGTTCCGGTGAGGATCGCTCCCCTGCGGGAGGCTTCGGTCCGCCTCCCCGAGCGTTCGGCGGGGGAGGGGGGCCAGACCGCGCCGGCGTGGCGCCGGACCGCGCGCCGGTGGATGGCGCAGGCGGGGCCGCCGGCCCTGCTCATGGCGGCCGGCATCGCGGCGTGGGAGTGGGCGGTGCGCGCGTTCGGGATCCCATTTTACATCCTGCCCGCGCCGAGCCGGATCGCGCGCCTCGCGGTTGCCGATCGCGGGCTGCTCCTGGGGGAGGCCGCGGTGACGCTCCTCGAGATCGTCCTCGGGTTTGCGATCGCGTTCGTCGTCGGGATCGGCCTGGCGCTCCTGATCTTCACCTCCCGCATCGTGGAACGCGCGGTGTACCCGCTCGTGATCGCGAGCCAGACCGTGCCGGTGTTCGCGATCGCCCCGCTGCTGATCGTGTGGCTGGGGTACGGGATGCCCTCCAAGGTGGCGATGACGGCGCTGATCGTGTTCTTCCCGATCGTGGTCAACACGGTGGACGGCCTCCGGGCCGCGGATCCCGACGCCGTCAACCTCCTGCTCATCCTCGGCGCTACCCCTGCGCAGGCGCTCTGGAAGATCCGCGCCCCGGCGGCGCTCCCGTTCGTGTTCTCCGGCGTCCGGATCGCGGTCGCGACCAGCGTGATCGGGGCGGTGATCGGCGAGTGGGTGGGGGCGACCCAAGGGCTGGGGTTCCTCATGATCCATGCGAACGCCCAGCTGCACGTCGACCTGGTGTTCGCGGCGATCGCGGTGTTGAGCCTGATGGCCATCGCGCTGTTCGTGGTGGTCTCCGGGGCCGAGTGGCTGCTCCTGCCCTGGCGGCGGGCCGGGAACTCGTGAGGAGGGGTGGACGGTGAGGAGGCTGTGGGGCGTGGGCGTGGCGGGGCTCGCGCTCGTGATCGCGGCGTCGATGCCGGGGGCGGGGGCGGCGCCGCAGCTGCTCGTGTTCATGCTGGACTGGTTCCCCAATCCCGATCACGTGCCGCTCTATGCGGCGCAGGCGGAAGGGTTCTTCACCAAGGAGGGAGTGCGGGTCACGCTCCAGGTTCCGGCGAACACCGACGATCCGCTCAAGCTCGCGGCCGCCGGCCGCGTCGACGTCGCGGTCAACTACGAACCGAACGTCATCATCGCGCGCGCGCAGGGGCTCCCGGTGCGCAGCATCGGTGTGCTGGTGGGGCAGCCGCTCATCACGGTGATGTTCCTGCGGAGCTCGGGCATCCGGTCGCCGAAAGACCTCGAGGGCCGGCGCGTCGGCTTCGCCGTGACCGGGTTCGCCGAGGCGATGGTCGATCAGATGATGCGGACCGCCGGGGGGTCGGCGGCGCGCGTCCGGATGGTGAGCGTCGGGTTCGATCTCGTCCCGGCGCTCCTCGCCCACAAGGTCGACGCGGTCGCCGGCGCCTACCGAAACTACGAGCGTGTGCAGATCGAGCTCCAGGGACAGGCCGTCGGGATGTTCGAGCCGGAACGGTTCGGCGTCCCCACGTTCGACGAGCTCGTGCTGATCACGAGCGATCAGGGCCTGGCCCGCCGCCGGGACGCTCTCGGGCGATTCGTCCGCGCGGTGGACCGGGGGATCGCGTTCACCCTCGCGCACCCCGATCAGGCTTTCGCCGACTTCGTCCGCGCCAACCCGAAGATGACGCTCGACGACGACCTGAACCGCAGGTCGTTCCAGGCGACGCTGCCGGCCTACGCACGGTCCCAGGTGCAGCGGGCGGCCCGGTGGGACGAGTTCGACCGGTGGCTCGCCGCGCACAAGGTGATCACCGGGCCCGTGCCCACCGAAGAGCTGTACACCAACCTCACGCCGTAGGGATGGAGATCGCCGTGTCCACGTACGAGCCGCCGGTTTGCGCGCGCGTGTACTCCCGGGTGATCGCCGGGTGGTGCGGCGCATGAGCCTCTTCGCCCGTCTCCAGGAGGCCGCAGCGCCGCTCCGCGAACGCATCCGGGCCCATCCGTTTGTGCGAGGGCTCGGGAGCGGGGAGCTCGCCCAGGACCGGTTCCAGTTCTATCTGCGGCAGGACTACCGGTTCCTGATCGAATACTGCCGGGTGCTGGCCCTGGCCTCGGCCCGCGCCGAGGACCCGGCCGTGGCCGCCCGCTTCGCCGGCCTGCTCAATCTGACGCTGAACGTGGAGATGGACCTGCACCGCCGGTTCGCGCGGAAGGCCGGGATCGCGCCCGAGATCCTCGAGGACACGCGGCCCGCCCCCACCACGGTCGCCTATACCAATCACCTGCGGCTCGCCGCGGAGACGGGGGACCTGCCCACGATCCTGGCGGCCATTCTCCCGTGCGCCCACGGGTACTGGGAGATCGCGAGCGCGATCCGCGACCGGCAGGGGTGGGACCGGCACCCGCTGTATGCCGAGTGGATCCGCATGTACACCTCGGAGGAGTACGCGGCGTTCGCCCGGTGGGTGGCGGAGGTGCTGGACCGAGTCGCGGTGGAGCTGCCCCCCGGCCGCGAGGCCTCGCTTCGGGAGGTCTACCTCCGCAGCCAGCGCTACGAGTACATGTTCTGGGAGATGGCAGACCGCATGGAGGGGTGGTCCATATGACCGCACAGTCGGATCGTGACCGCGGCCAGCACCTCAGGCGGCTCACGCTCGCCGCGATGTTTGCCGGGCTGGCGACGCTGCTTGGATTGATCAGCGTTCCCGTCGGTCCGACCAAAGTGGCGCCCTTCCAGCACACGATCAACGCCATCGCCGGCATCCTGCTCGGACCGTGGTATGCCGCCGGCGCGGCCCTGGTCACCGCGTTCCTGCGCAACCTGCTCCACTGGGGGACGCCCTTCGCGTTCCCGGGGAGCCCCTTCGGCGCGCTGGCCGTCGGCGGCGCCTACCGGCTGCTGCGCACCGACGCGGCGGCGCTGTGCGAGCCGCTCGGGACGGGGCCGGTCGGGGGAACCCTGGCCGCGTGGATCGTCGCCCCGCTGGTTGGATCCCACGGCACGGTGTGGTTCTTCCTGACGGCGTTTCTCTGGAGCAGCATCCCGGGCGCCGTCCTCGGGTACGCCGTCATCCGCGTCCTGCGGCGCGTTCCCGCCGTCGGCCAGTGGGCTGTGCAGCCGTGAGCGGCGCATCAAGGGCGGGGACACCCGGCCCCGGGGCGCCGGGGACCGGCGGATCCGGGCCCCGAAGGCTCGGCGGACCCGAGGAGGCGGTCTTTCGGGCGGACCGCATCCTCTGTCACCTCTGAGCGAGACGCGTGGTCGGGGCTCTGGAGGAGCTCCCCGGAGTGCTCAACGCCCAGGTGGACCTGGCGACCAAGGAGGTGCGCGTGCGGTACCGGCGGGGGGAGGTTACGCTCGAGGCGATGCGCGGGGCGACCGAACGGGTGGACCTGCGCCTGCGGGCCCGCCACTGGTTTCACCGGTGGCTGACCCGCATCCGAAGGCCGATCGAAGCGTGGAGTAGAGCAAAGGTAAGGGACGGCCGGTGACGCGCATCTCCGCCCAGGACGCGGCCGCGCTGCTGGCTCGGGTGCGGTCCCAGCGGCCGCTGGTCCATCACATCACCAACCTCGTCACCATGAACGACGTGGCGAACACGACGATCGCGCTCGGCGCCTCCCCCGTGATGGCGCACGCCCGCGAAGAGGTGGAGGAGATGGCGGCGCAGGCCGCCGCGCTCGTCCTGAACATCGGGACGCTGACCGCGGAGGCCGTCGACGTCATGGTGCTGGCCGGCCGCGCGGCCAACGCGCGCGGGGTGCCGGTCATCCTCGATCCGGTGGGCGCGGGGGCGACGCGGTTCCGGTCCGCGCAGAGCCGGCGCATCCTGGCGGAGGTCCGGTGCCGGTGCGTGCGCGGCAACGCGGGAGAGATCGCCGCCCTCGCCGGGCGGGCCGGGACCGTGCGCGGCGTGGATGCCCTTGGGGCGCCCCGGGAGATTGAGGCCCTGGCCCGGGGACTGGCGGAGCAGACGGGGGCGGTGGTCGCCGCGACCGGGGTGGAGGACGTGGTGACCGACGGCGCCGCGACGGTGCGCATCGCCAACGGGCATCCGCTCCTCGCGCGGATCACGGGGAGCGGTTGCATGGCGACGGCGGCGGTGGCCGCCTTCGCCGCCGTCGAGCCCGATGCGCTCGCGGCGGCCGTGGCCGGGCTCGTGTGCTTCGAAGTGGCCGCCGAGGTCGCGGCCGGGCGCGCCGCCGGGCCCGGCACGTTCCGGGCGGCGCTGATGGACGCTCTGGATGCGCTGGACAGCCCGGCCGTCGAGCGGCGGGCCCGGGTGACGGTCGGGTGATCCGCGACTGGCGCGTCTACGTCCTCACCGATTCTCGCGCCGCGCGGGGGCGGTCCCACGTCGAGATCGCCGAGGCGGCGATCCGCGGGGGCGCCACCGCCGTGCAGCTCCGGATGAAGGAAGAGCCGGCCCGCCGGATCGTGGAGGCGGCGCGGCAGATCGCTCCGCTCTGCCGCGCCGCCGGGGTGACCTTCATCGTCAATGATCGGGCCGACGTGGCGATGATCGCGGGCGCGGACGGCGTGCACGTCGGGCAGGACGACCTCCCGGCCGCCGCGGCGCGCGCCCTCGC
>Ga0209154_1000183_pt1 | contig 45765 bp, 45 predicted proteins | sample GraSoiAngelo_121_FD_185878 | JGI IMG/M metagenome (GOLD analysis project Ga0209154, IMG submission 185878) | Grasslands soil microbial communities from the Angelo Coastal Reserve, California, USA - 14_0919_12_20cm (SPAdes) (version 2) | ecosystem: Environmental > Terrestrial > Soil > Grasslands ... | reverse complement strand
ACCGTGCGGGGCGCCAACGCGATCCTGGCGCTGCGCTGCTCTCATCTCAATGGCCGATTTGAGGACTATTGGGAAGAGCGCCGCGAGGCTCGGGCGGCATGACACCCACTTCTATGTCGCCCGCCCCTTTACGGCCCTTCTCAAGAAGCTGAACCAAACACAATTTGACTTCATGATAGTAGACCTTGACGTGGCCCTTACACTGGCGAGGATGGCAGTGACGAATCCGGATGAGCTGGTTGGAGCGCAGATCCCGCTTTCGTATCCCTATTACAAGCGCTATGCGGAAATGCACGAAACGGACGTACCCACGTGGTGTTTCAGCCGAATCAAATGAGCGTGGACGAGCTCCTGGCGGGATTCCGATTCTGCCATGCTTTCACACTGCGCCGCACCGGTGTTGTTAGTCCTGACGGGCGACACGGAAGTTGGGTGCGCTCCCCGGACTCGTACCTTCAGACGCCGCGGCGACGAGTCGACGAGTTGCTGTGGGGTGCACACGAGCAATGTGTCCACAGAGGAGAATCATCGATTGTTGCTATCCAAAATCAGATTAGATCAAGGGGCGTGGGCTGCAACGGCGGCGATGTCTGCAATGTTGTCGCCTTTTTTGAGGGATGGGACCGCGTTGATGTGCAAGATGACACCGGAGACGGGAGCGCGCGCTTCCAGTATGAGTTTGCCGAAGTAGTCGGTGACAAAGCCGATTTTCATGCCCTCTTGAACATAGGTACCACGCTTCACAAGCGGGTACCAAATGCCCGGGCCGTCGGACAAGACATCCACGACTCTGTCGAGCCAGACAGGATTCTCGACGTGCCGAGGGTTTCCTGAAAGCATCTTGAGAGCGCGCATAGTGCTGAATGTCCCGTCGACGAGAAGGGCGACGTCATCCGCATCGACGGTGCCCGCATAGCCAGCTTCGACGACGATGGAAGGTTTTCCCCGAGCACTAGAGGTGTTGTCGAGGTAGCGAGTGGCGGCTAGGTCGGCGGGACGGTCGCGCCAGATAATGATGTGGTCGAGTCCAAATGCGAGGACCATCTCTTTGGATATTTGGTCTTGACTCTCCTTGCCAGTGGGTGCCCAGTACGCGTAAGGGCGGAGGCTCTCGTCGAGATCGCCGCCGTGGTAGTCGATAAGATAATCACATCGATCGACGACTTGTTTGGTGATAAGAAAGGACGCACGTTCAGTTTGCGTCCCATCGGGTTTACCAGGGTAGAAGCGGTTCATGCTCTTGTTATCGATGGGGTTAACATGGGGGACCTTTTGTTCGAAGGATTGAATGTTGACGAGCGGGACAAGGATAACGGTGCCGGTGATTTGAGAGGGATCAAGTACGTTGATGAGTTTTTCAATCGCGATGATGGAGGTGTATTCGGTACCGTGGGCGCCAGAGACAAGAGCCAGGACCGGGCCGCGCTTTTCGCCGTTGATGACGATGACGGGAATATTCGTGGCAGCGTCGACGCCAGCTGGGACCTCCAAATACCCGGTTGATTTTTGCCCCGGTGCGGCAGAGGCAGTGCCGATAGAAAAAGACGAAGCCTGTGCCTGGACGAGCAGCGGAAATAACAGACACATCCCGGAGGAAACAAGGGTACTAGCAAAGGACCTAAGCATAGACCCTCCATGGGGTGGAAGAGGATACCGCGAAGGGAATGACTTGAGCAATGCACACAGCCTCGCTGAATTGGCCAAAACGGCTTTTGTTGAGCGACGCACTCGCCGCTGGGCGCGTGATGAGTGTGCGCGCCAGCGCATTCGGAGCCAACCATCGTCGCAGCGCTTCACCGTCCCATCCGTTGGAGACATTATTCACGACCGAGAGGCACGACTTGCCTTCGCTGCTGAATTTAAAGCGCGCCCTCGCGTTGTTGCCTGCTCCTCCGTCATCCCACGGTGTCAATGCCTGCTCGGTTCGCGATCTACGTGATTGCTGGAATCCTGTGGGTTTTGTAGGGTGACTTGACGTGTAATAGGCAAACTTTCCCTAATTCTGTAATGCAAACTCGTCCAGAATGGCACTAGGTGGACGGGGTAGGCTTCCATAGGACGCTTTTCACGAATTCTCTGGCACCGCGAGGGCCGATCACTCGAACCATCAATGGTCCCTTATTCGGCAGAACTGCCAGCTCGAATGTCAAGAAGGGGCAACATTCGCGCTCTGCCACAATCAACTCCGCTACAAGCATGATCCACTTGCCCTCGCGCGGAAGACGAAAAGTGTAACCTTCCTGAAGTTCCTCAGCTTCGACGACTGCAGACCTGAATTGAGCAAGAAGTTTTGCTTCGCGATCGTGGAATTCTGACCTTGTCAGGGAGCAGGCGATCGCGGGGTTATCGAGATTTTTCATGGACGGCTCGCGGGAGGTACGACTCCGTTCATTCTGAGGTATTCGACCATCTGCCCATAATGGTCATAAGCATGCAGCAGCGTCTCTGTTATGAGCGCTAAGCGAGTCACTTCGCCGCGCTTTAGGGGCGAGATCGGCGAGGCATTCACTGGAATGTTCGTCTGGCCGATGGCTTCGACTGCTTTGTCCAGATGGACGAATGATCCTTTCAAGTACGTAAGAATGTCAGCCTTGGTCCTGACATTTTCTGGCCCGAGTTCGTCACCAGCGTCCGCGGGTGGCTCCTCTCCCAGGGCTGCGGCAGCCAAAATGTGATTGGTGGCGGAGAAGTGCTTCACCATTTGACCAAACGTGCGAACGCCCTTGAATTCGCCATCACTCGGGGCAAACCCGAATTTGTCGGCCGGCATGGCATCCACCGCAGAAAGGATCTCCTTCTCGACGACTCTCAACAGGGACTGCACGGCATGTCTTTCGCGCTGAGCGTCGAGACTCGCATCATTCTTTATAGCAACGACCTGCGGAGCCGCTTGAGCCAAGAGGCTCTCTGCAGTTAACAGCACGATGACCGTCATCCCTTTTATTTTCTTCACGACTCATTTCTCCTTCGGGCGGAAAAGAAGCAGGGTGTTCGGCTCTTGTGTCACCCTACAACTTAGAGTGGACTTTAAGGCAAGGGGATTTTTTGTAAATAATTTGTCCGTGGCAGCCGAGTGAGTGACGAAGAGAGCAAGAGAGCGTTAGAATGACGCATGCCCCAATTGACCATTTCGCAGGTGGCACGGCAAATTCGACTTCGGCCCTCAGCAATTCGCTATTACGAGCGGATTGGCCTGCTTCCCGCTGCGCAGCGGCTCAGCGGGCAGAGAGGTTACGATCCAAGGGTGCTTTACCGCCTGGCAATCATTCAGCGGGCTCGTCAACTCGGTTTCACATTGGCTGAAATTCAAGACTTGTTTTTTGGCTTCCGAATAGAACCTCATAAAACGGCACCGACCTGAAGCATAAAATGGCACTGTCGCACTCCATGCTCCTTTTGAATCAGCGCGACCCTCCAGCAGCTGCATCCCCTTTTGAAAAAGTGGCACTAAGTACAGGACAGAAGAAAAACGTGTCACCAGGTGGAATGGGGTCGCAGCGCGCACTCATAGTTGGTCAGTGTGGTAGCGAACACAATGGTTAGAAGTGCAACTCGGCATACCGTTCGAGGTGACCGATCCGCTTATGGGCCAGCACCTCCATAGAGCTCCTTTGGGCCCAGTGACCAGCAGCCCTCTCTTTAACAATTCCTGCATCAGCTTCGTTCCCGCAGGCGTCACCAACCCGGGCAGCCAGGGATCATCTCGCGATTGGAGTGAACCCCAAGAATGAGAGGAGCAGTCGACCAAGCTATGAATCTTTCGAGGTAAAAGCCCTTTATAATGCGGGGTCCCAATGCGCGAGCCCTGTGCTTGCCGCGCGTGCGCACGCTACGCCATTGCGGTCAAGTTCATCATGAGGCTATCGATGACTTCCCTCACACGTCGTGATCTGCTTCTCTCTGGTCTTGGGCTATCGGTTTCGACACTCATGCCCGATTCGATTCAGCGGGCGCATGCACTTCTGGTGCGATACACGGTATCGGAACCCGCCGGGGCGTTGGCCCCGCGGGAGCGGCTTCTCTTTGACTTCGGCTGGAAGTTCTTCCAGGGACATGGTTCGGATCCGGCGCGGGATCTGGGGTTCGGCATGGGAGAGGGAGACTTCGCCAAGAGCGGCGATTTCTGGTTCTCGACGCAGAAATTCGACGATTCAAAGTGGCGCGACTTGGGTCTGCCGCATGACTGGGCGGTCGAGTTGCCGTTCGTGCGCGATCCCGATCAGGAAAGCCACGGTTTCAAGCCGCTGGGCCGGCGGTATCCCGAGACCAGCATCGGCTGGTATCGTCGCGCCTTCGACATCCCGAAAGGGGATTCCCGCAGGCGGATTGTTGTCGAATTCGACGGCGCCTTCCGCAGCGCGCTGGTGTTTCTGAACGGATATTTCATCGGCCGTAACGACAACGGCTATGCTCCCTTTCGCTTCGATCTGAGTGATTTCCTTCGGTACGGAGAAAAGAACTATCTGGTTGTGCGGATGGACGCCAGCTTCGGGGACGGCTGGTTCTATGAGGGTGCGGGCATCTACCGGCACGTCTGGCTGACCAAGACAGATCCGCTACACCTCGGGCACTGCGAGAGCTACATTCGTTCCACCTTGAAAGGAAATGCAGCGACGCTCAGCCTCGGCACAGTTGTGCAGAACGAAGGCCGGCAGGCTGAGAACTGCCGCGTGCGCTGGCAGATCCTGGACGCGTCCGGTAGGACTGTCGCCACGACGGACTCCGCGCAGCAGTCCGTCGCCGTGGATGGCTCGGCGACCCTTACTGCGAGCGCAAATCTGGCGAATCCAGCACTCTGGTCCCCGGAAACGCCGAATCTTTATTCGGCAGTGGTAACCGTCGAGTCCGGCGGCAAGGTTCGTGATTCGGAGCGCATCAGTTTCGGTGTGCGCGATATCAAGTGGGATCCCGACAAAGGATTTTTCCTCAACGGCAAATCCGTCAAAATTAAAGGCACCTGTAACCATCAGGATCACGCCGGAGTCGGGGCAGCGCTTCCCGATCGTCTCCAGGCGTTTCGTCTCGCCGTTCTGAAAGGTATGGGCGGCAACGCCGTACGTACTTCCCACAACATGCCCACTCCGGAGTGGGTAGAGGCCTGCGATCGCCTGGGCATGATGATGCTGTGCGAAACCCGCCTGATGAGTTCAAGCCCTGAAGGTATGGCGCAACTGGAGACGATGATCAAGCGATACCGCAACTCACCGTCGATCATTCTCTGGTCGATGGGCAACGAAGAAGGGACCATGATGAAGCAGCCGCAGGGCGTGCGCGTCATCGATGACATGATTGACCGTTCTCACGAACTCGACCCCACGCGCATGTGCACCGCCGCGGTAAATACAGCCTTCGATAGTCCGTTTCCCGAGCAGTTGGACGTCATGGGGTTTAACTACAATCTGAAAGTCATCGATCAATGGCACCAGGCGCATTCCAGGGTCCCGAGCGTGGGAACAGAAACGGCGAGCACCGTTTCGACACGCGGCATTTATTCGACTGACAAGCTGCGGAACTGGGTCAGCGCCTACGATCTGAACCATACTTCCTGGTCGGAGCTCGCCGAGGAGTGGTGGAAGTTCTATGCCGGGCGGGAATGGCTTTCGGGCGGCTTCGCGTGGACCGGCTTCGATTATCGCGGCGAGCCGACGCCGTATGGCTGGCCCTCGATTAACTCGCAATTCGGCATCGTCGATATGTGCGGCTTTCCCAAAGACAACTTCTATTACTACAAAGCCTGGTGGGGAGCGGACCCGGTGCTGCATCTGTTTCCCCACTGGAATTGGCAGGGGCGCGAGGGCCAAACGATCTCGGTCTGGGTGCATTCGAACCTGGATTCGGTCGAGCTTTTTCTCAATGGAACGAGCCAAGGGTCGCAGAAAGTTATGCCCTTGACCCACTTGGAATGGAAAGTGAAGTACGAACCCGGCGTGCTCGAAGCGCGTGGCACAAAAAATGGAAAGGTTGTGCTCACCCGGAAACAGGAGACGACTGGCGAGCCGGAATCAATTCGCCTTTCGCCCGACCGCACCGAAATCAATGCCGATGGCGAAGACGTCTGCGTCCTCCGTGTGGAAGTCATCGACAAGGAGGGCCGGTCGATTCCAACTGCAGATGTCGCGATCCTGTTTCAGGTAAGCGGCGACGGTGCTTTGATCGGTGTCGGCAACGGCGATCCGAACTGCCAGGAATCCGACAAAGAGCCAAAACGCACCTTATTCAACGGACTGGCGCAGGTGATTGTGCAATCTACTCGCAGGCCCGGGATGATCACGATTGAGGCGCACACGGGCGATTGGCCTCCGCCCAAACTTCCGCCAACGCAGGTCACGATTAAGACAAAGAGAGTGGAATTGCGCCCGAGCGCGGATTGAAAACGAAGGCATCGGGCGCCGGGCTTCGGGCGTCAGCCCGCTGTCGTCGGATTAGCTTCACCAAGCCAATCGGGCTATTGAGTAAAGGTCTGAGGTATGAGGTATGAATTCTGAGGCCCGGTTAGCGCTCTCTCCGGCAGAAGTTATCAAGGATCATGGGACAGGTGCGCCGTGCTCGATCCCGATGTCGTGGTCCGTGGGGGAAACTGCCGCACGTCCGGGTGCGCCCAGAAAGATTCGTGGCGCGAGGACGTGGGCGAAGGGAGCCATTGCAATTTCACGACAGCTTGTCAGCGACGCACACGCGATGCCAGTCAATGGAAAGGTGGGACTCGTTGAGCACCGCGCGGACAACTGTCGAGGGTGCTTCGCTGCTCGATCGTGGATCGGAAGATCGCTACGTAGTGTGATTGCCGACGCAACGCGTCTCCGGGAATTCGAGCTTGGGCGTGCTCGAACCGTGACGCTCATGCACGTCGCAGTCGAGTGCCGTGGCGCAAGGCGCTAATATGAATACTGGAGCTGGTCGGGGATCATGATTGGAGCCAAGAAGAATTTGCGCGCCGGCGGGAACGCTAAGCCAGAGCCGTCTGACGATATTCGGTCAATTGGCGTGATCCGCTCAAACCTAAAGGAGCGGAGCAAGGCACCGAAACAGGGTTCCGAAGGAGCTCCCGATGCCTGGCTTGTAGTGCATCCGTTCGCTGCGCCGGGCCTCGATGGCTTGGCGGTCGGTGACCAGGTCATCGTCCTGACTCGGCTGCACCAAGCTCACCGCGAGGTTCTGAAGGTCCATCCACGCTCGGATCCGAACCGGCGACTGACGGGTGTGTTTGCGACACGATCTCCCGATCGGCCCAATCCGATCGGCCTGCATCAAGTCACCGTGCGCAAGAAGGGCAACAAGCGCCTGCGAATCGGTCCAATCGAAGCCCTCGACGGCAGCCCGGTAATTGACATCAAACCGGTGCTTTGCGAAATCCAGAAACATTAGCCCATTTTTGGAGGCGGAAGTCGGATCCTAGTTCTACGTTCTAGTCGCCGGCGATTACCCGTTACTGGCCCCTTGCAGACCAGTTGTCGCATCGGCCGCACGGCACATTCGGCATCGATCGCATGCTTCCGCCCTGCAACGGCCGTCTTTGCCTTGGCTCCATATTGCTCCAACCACTCCGATGCGGACTCCTTAATACATAGGACGGCTAGCCGCCGATGTCCGTTTCAGACATAAGATTGCCTGGGTCGCGTTGGGAGCGCTCGTCGTGTTGGTGACCGGAGTTGTGGCGTTTCGCGAAGGGTTCTCTGCACGCGCGCCAGCCGTGTTCTGTTTCTACAGAGATAGGCTGGGGAAGGGGAACTGCCCCCTTCCCCAGACCCCATCCCCAAAAACAAAACTTGGTCGTTTACACAAAAGTTTTGACACACCTTAGGCAGCCTCAATCGTCGACGTCGCACTATCGTCGTCTCGTTGCGCCGAACTTGCGTCTCGCAAGGCCGGAGTCTAATATGAGAGGATTTTGCCTATCATTACCCACCCCGGCGAGTTCGTTCCGGGCATCCTGATGCCGTGATACCAGCCTCGCGCGACCTCTGGGTCGGCTCGAACGCCCGCAATGTGGACAAGCAGGATTTCGAGACTGTTCTTGAACGCCCAGAGCCTGTCAGCACCCCGGACGTGCAGCGTCAGTTTGCCCTCTGGTATCGACAAATCAACCAAGGAATTGCTCCGGTAATCTCCCGGCTCATTTTGGCCCGTTCCGCAATGTATTGACTCAATTTCAGTCGGTCGTCTTGAGCCATGTCAATAAAATCGATTCCATTACCGACTTGTGGATATTTGGTTGCCACAACAGCCGTGCAACGAATCACTTCGTTGTCCAACGACAGCGTGACCCCAAGTCTGGTTCCCACCTCCATCGTGAACATGGTCTCGATGTAGCACCCGCAAAGGCTGATTTCGTCCGTCGAAGTCCGCATCGGCGCTGCACCGATGCAGGTCAGTCCCAATGGGATTCGAGCCTTCACTCGTGGATAGCGCCTTCGCTCTGGGTCGTGGGTTGCGGAACTACTCACAATCGGCGAATGATACCTAATTAAGGATGCGTGGGACTAAGAATGAGATGTGGGATGGACGCTCGACATTGAATCGGCGCGGAAACTCGCAGGCAGAGAGAATTTGCCGAGAAGGAAAATTGCTATCTGTGGAACGCCGGTCTGTCAACGGCCAGATGGAACAGGAAGGAACGAGAGGGAATCGGAAGGGATCAGACGAATTACTAATGCGGGGCCTAGTTCAGTTGGTTAGAACGCCTGTCACGCAGGAAGCCGCGGGTTCGATTCCCGTCGCTCCCGCCAGAGAATCTACAGTCCATCCAACATGTTAGAAGAGCCTTGGAGCGAAGTCTTTCAGATCGCGGCGCCACGTCTGCCATTCATGGTCTGTACCGGGCGATTCGTAGAAGACGTGCTGAATGTTTGCTTCGAGCAGTGAATTGTGCAGGCGCTGGAGTCCGGCGCGCATTCTCTCCGGCTCTGCGGTTCCGACCCCGAGCCAGAGCAAGTGCACCTTCTTGGCGAATGCCGCCGGATCAGCGAATACTCCGTTGTAGTCGGTCTTGGGATCCAGTTTCCGATCCCCGAGCACGAGCATCCCGCCTGCTCCACTGAACCCGCCAATGTAAGAAAAGAGATCGAGATGATTGAGCGTGATCTGGAACGTCTGCATTCCTCCCATGGACAGGCCAGCCATAGCGCGATGATCGCGATCGGATAGTGTGCGGAAGGTTGAATCAATGTACGGAATCAGGGCCTGCGTCACATCGTCTTCGAATGATGCAGCCATTTCCTGCATCGCCTTCAGCATTTCGGGAGAGCCGAACGGTTTTCCGGTCAGATCGGACAGATTTTGGCCGGCGCGTTTGGCATAGCCGTAGGCCATCACGACGATCATCGGCTTGCAACTCTTTGCTGCTATGAGATTGTCGAGGATGAAATTGGCATTGCCCTGGCGAATCCAGCCGGTCTCATCTTCACCGGCGCCGTGTTGCAAATAGAGCACCGGATAGCGCTCTTTCATCTGTGTATCGTAATTCGGTGGCAGATAGACCAGCGCGTGCCGCCAGCTACCCGTTACCTTCGAGTTGTACCAGACCTCCCGGACTTGGCCGTGGGGCGCATCCTGAATCGAGTAATAGGTCGAACCCGGCTCCGGAACCTCGATCCCACTCGCTTCCTTGGTTCCACCAAAGAACGCATGCGAGTTGAGGTCGCTGACTTCCATGCCATCGATGATCAGCGTGTAGTAGTGAAAGCCGGGAACGAGCGGTGGAGTGGTAACGGTCCAGTATCCGTCCTGCTGTTTCTCCATGTCCACCTTCGGCCCGCTCCAGAAATTCAATCTGACCTTCATGGCGTCGGGAGCCTTCACGCGAATCTGAACCCTCCCGGCGCTGTCAACTCGCGGATACTCCGCTCCCCAGACGTTGGTTGAGAAGGGCCGAAAATCGCCCGCCTGTTGTGCACGGCAAAAACTCGCGAAAAGGATGATTGCTATTCCGATGTGCTTCATCTTTACCAGTCCTCCCTCATGTTTCACTTAGTCATGGGTGAAACCCGTCCTGCTCAACGGCACTCGAAGGAATTCGCGTCTTCGGGATTCCCGTCTCCCTTATATTGCGCGTGCCTCGGATAAGCACACAGCGGCCGGCTACGCCCGGGAAACGCTTTGCCAGTCGCGATCACTGACATCGGCGCCGTTCCCTTCTCGACCCAGTTGACGATCGCACCCAACAAATCAAACTGATCAAGCGCCTGGCCTCCGCCACAGTGGCTCATCCCTGGAACGAAATAGAACTGACTCCAGTTGGACACGGCTTCGAGTCCTCCGTTGGCAGCGGCCACATCCTTGTAATAACCGAAGGTATCGAGCGGCGAGAACCATGGGTCGCTATCGCCGTGGTAGAAGATCAGTTTTCCTCCGTGCGCAGAGAATGTCGTCAAGTTGGTGGACATAGAGTCCACTAGGGGCTGAATGGCCGCCAGAGCTTCCTTATCAACATCCATCGTCATGTCAGTCGTCGCAGGTCCGAAAATACCGGGACCGGGTGAGAGCAATCCGCGGAACGGCGGACCGTTTGTGATGCCTGTGTCGTAAAGGAAGCCAGCATAGACCCGGGTTCCGCTCGAAGTGTTCGGCCCACCGAGGGCCTTCTTGATGGCGGCAGCTTTTTCGGGAGCCAAACAGGAATCGTTCTTTTCGCCCTTGCATGCCAACGTCTCTGGATCGAAATCGCACGCAAGAGGATCGGAGATCAAGCCGTCGGCAAGACCGTCTTTGGCATCGCACTTCTTGATGAGGGCATCTTTGATCAACTTTCGTTCGTTGTCAGTAATAGCTTGCTCGATGATTGGTTTCCCATTCGCGTCTTTCGGCGCAATTTGATTGAAGGCAATAGGAACCCATCTGCCGATGGCGAGATTGGAGAGCCCGGTGCGCATGGCGGGATCGCCGGAGATGATGCCGTTGAAAAGCGTGGGGTAACGCTGGGAAAGAATCATCCCTTCGCGGCCGCCCGTCGAACAGCCCGAGAAATACGAAAAAGCTGCTGGCTTTCCGTAGTGTTGCGTGATGAGTTGTTTGGCGAGCGTAGCGACCTCGGCATTGGCGAGATAAGCAAAATCCAGATACGCCTGCTGATCTCTCATGAAACCGAAATCAAATCCTGGACGGTGGCTCTTATGACCCGTATCCGTACTCGCAACAGCGAATCCGCGCATAAGTCCAGGTGTGTCTCCGGCAGCATTTAATCCAAGCGGAGCAAGCACAATACCGTTGCTGCCCCCTCCACCTTGCATCAGGAAGTCGCCATTCCATTTGTCAGGCATTGCCAATACGAAGTTGATCCCAAACTCCTCGGCGTCAGCGCCACTTCGCCGATTGATGACTCCTTCAATGCGGCAATAGGCAGGAAGAGGGGCGCTACGACTTTGGTTCCAGGGAATGGCCTCGGTGCTTCCGGCCTCGACATGAGTGGCCTTGGTGATCTCCAGGCTTGGAACCTTGACGTTCACCAAAGCGCTGCATGAATCATTCTGTTGGGCGAACGCAGACGCAACAAACGCAGCCATAAGACAGCATATTACCCACAGAGTTTCCGAACGCATTCGTATCTCCTCACTGAATGTCGGCCGCACAGACAATCCCGAGTAAACCGCTAAAGCGGTTTGCTTACCTGCCGATCACGACTACCCTTGCTTTGTCCAGTTCACTCGATCCTGACGCGCCCTCGTGGCTCAGTCGATGTGCGGCATCGTCCCAGGTCAACTTTGTGACTGAGCCGCCACCGTTTTCGTAGGCGTAGGTCTTTCCGTCATCGTTGTAGAGGGTAAAGCTGCTATTCGCTCCCGGATACACGCGCAGGGATCCAATTCTCTGTGTCTCCTGAGTGCTATTCACATCGGACCCGAGCGGCACAATGCTTCCCGCTTTCACGAACAGCGGCAACGTATCGATCGGAGCGTTTACCACAATGGTCTGTCCGCCATGCAGACGCTCATTCGTCCAGTAGCTGTACCAGTCGCAACCGGCCGGCAAATAAACCGTCCGATGCGTTGCGCCTTGCTCGGTCACCGGAGCTACCAGGAACGTCGGTCCATACATATATTCATCGGGAATGTCCGCAACCTTCGGATCAGCGGGAAAGTCCATGAACAGCGCTCGCATATACGGTGCGCCGGTCTGGTAGCTGCGATAGGCTAACGAATAGGTGTAGGGCAAGAGTTGGTAGCGCAGCTTGAGATACTTCGCCAGAATTGGTTCCGCCTGCTTGCCATACGACCATACTTCGTTGTGAGTTCTCTCGCCATGCGCGCGCATGATCGGCTGAAAAGCGCCCCATTCGAACCACCGCACAAACAGCTCGGGATAGTCCTCATAGTTCGCAATCGTTTCGCGCGCGTCCGATCCATCAATCAGCGGCTTGTGTTCCGCATGGTAGTCTGCCGGAATTGTCGGCGAAAAGAACCCTGCAATATCCGTGTCCCAGTACGGCAGTCCGGTCGCCGCAAAATTCAGCCCCGCCGGAACCGAGCGCTTCAGCATGTCCCACGTCGAAACAATGTCGCTCGACCAGAACACCGTGCCGTTGCGCTGCGCCCCGAGGTACGCTGCCCGCGCCAGGATCATTACCCTCCGGCTGTCTCCAAAATCCCGGCGGAACCCTTCGTACACCGACGATGTGTGAAACAGCGGATAAACGTTGTAGTAGCGTATGCCCGAACCTACCGAGAACATGTCGCCCGCTGGATCGATATCCGGCTCGGTCTCATCCAGCCACAGGTAGTCGAATCCATAAGGTCTTACATAATGGTCGCGAATCTTCTCCCACCACCACTTCGCCGCCTCAGGGTTCGTGGTATCGAGATTCGGCCCGATAGTCTCCTTCGTCCATCCCGAATCGGGCGTTCCGTCTGGCTTATGGATCAGCCATCCATTCTTCTGCAGCATGTCGTAGAACTGACTGGCACGCGAAAAATGCGGCCACACGCTCAACAACGTATTCACCCCCATCGCATGCAGTTCACGATTCATTCCTGCCGGATCCGGCCAGCGCGCCGGATCGAGATCCAGTTCCCCCTGCTTCGTCATGTTGAGGAAGTCCACGACGATTCCATCCAGCGGCAGTCTCTTCTCGCGATACTTCTTCACCACATCCAGAATCTGTTCCTGCGTTGGATAAATCGCCTTGCTCTGGATGTATCCGTACGCTGCCTTCGGCAGCATGTGCGTTACGCCGGTCAGATGGCGATAGCCCTCGTAAACTTGGTCACTCGTATCCCCAGCAATCACGAAGTAGGAAACACGATCCCCCACCTCCGAGGACCACGTGTTCCGTTGATTGAAGCCCAGCGCCACGGTCGTTTTCGAAGGGTTATCCCATACCAACCCGTAGCCGCGACTCGATACCATAAACGGCACGCAAACGTCCTCGCCCCCAATCGTCCCGTAGTCATGCCAGCACCGGATCTCGTGATCCCGGAGGTCCATCCAGCCCTTTTGCTGCTGGCCCAGCCCGTAGTAGTGCTCGTCCGAGGGCGAGTCGAATGTAGCCGCTACCGAGTAGCCCTTCGCGCCGATGTCCTGCTGAGCAACGTCCGCGCGTTCCGGTGCCATGGACCAGTTGCGCATGTGCACTAGCATCTTGCCGTCGGCCGTCGTAAACAGAAGCGCATCGTTGTATGGACCTTGCCCGCCGCCTCCGCCAAAGTAGGGTTCGCGCAGTTGACGATTCAGCGCATCCAGCGGCATCGGCTGTGGCAGTTTCTCAGCCGGAAGATTTTCTGGCGTTACTCGGACAACCATCTTGCTCGAGCGAAAGACCTCACCGCCTTCTGCATTGCGCTCGTGCGTCCACCCCTCGGCCGACGGCGTTGCCACAAAACCATAGCCCGGAGCGCCGGTCGCCTCAGCCTTGTCAGTGCTCATCGTTACCCGCAGAACGTTGGCAGCATAAGGCTCCAGCGAAATCACCCTTCCATCTCGCTGCAACACAAGTGGGGCACTCTGCGCGACCGTCACGCCCCTCAACGACACTGCCAGCACGACACAGCCGAGTCTGCGAGCCAGTGAATTCCACGCGAAGCGACGACCTATTAGAAAATCACAATCCCCACTACTCCATTCGCCCATGAGGCCCGAAAGTTCCATTCATATCCTCCCCCGCCAGGCCGCGTAGAAAACGTTTCCTCTTGCTAGCCTTGAAAGGCAGCGTAATCCTGTAAGAGGCCCGCCTTCGGAGTCCACGTGCGTTCATCGCGGCGCGAATGCGCGGATCCAGGGTCGACGCCACCTGCGTAATCTCGGTCATCGATGCTGAGTCAAAATCAAACCAGTGCCGTTTTGCTCCGGGCTCTTCCGCGGCAGGCTCTCCACCGGCGCCCTCTACCAGAGGCAGGCGTCCGTCGTCACAGAAAGGGTTTTGCGTGCGTCTTGATAATGGATTGTGTTGATCTCTCATGGACAAGGATGGAATTGCGATCGATCTCAACAGCGGCAACGCCCTCGAAGTTTTCCGAAACCTGCAACATCAGGATCATGTACCGCGTTTTCTTCCGGCTCTTTGCCGGTAGCCAGACGTAGGTGGATTCACCAAACAGCCTGCCGTTCGAAACGGTATCGCGCCGAGGAATGGGAAATGGCGTGGTGCTGAACTCAAAGCCCCGGCATAACTCGCGGCCTTTCCAGGGCGCATGAACGCGACTGTAGGATTCTTCCCAATTGCCAACCCATGGATAATCCTTTCGATTAAAAACGTACAGGACTAACAGTCTGAGTCGTGGATTGCTCACCGCGATGAAGCTGTGCTCAATCTGCGGATTTAGCAGGTGCGCCGTATAGTGACCATACTGTCCCTTTGCGCTTCTGCGCAGGTCGACTGTTCCTCTTTGTTTCATCGGAGCCTCGGGCCACTGAAAAATCGAATCGGGCTGGAGCCACATCTCCTTGCTGAAGGTTGCGGGACAAACCTGGCTGTGCGTTGCAGGCATGTCGAAGAGTGTGACGTCGGCTTCTAGGAATGGTGGCCCGAACGTGACGTGATGATTCCAGGATATCGGCCGATCGAAAGTGGCCAGATTCGACGCGGTCTCTTCGCAATACACAACGGGATTTTTGCGATCGAGAGTGATCATGCGCTCTAAGCCCATCCGCGCCTGGGGCAAGTCAGCCATATAAGCCAAGGTCTGCGGTGCGTCAGGTCGCGAATGTCTGCGCCACCTAACAACCGGAGCTTCGCCATGTGTACTATGGCCGGCCGCGATCTCCTCCTCCGAAGGCGGCCCAAAGAAGTCAAAGCTGACACTGTGGCCGGCGATTCCAGCCAACAATCGGCCTTCGGGTGGTGGACCGTAAATCTTATGGTGCTTCTTAGGGCTATATGCTGGAGGATCAATTGTCTTCCATGTTGGGCTCCACAACGGATTGACGCTGCCGACAGAATTCAACATCAACTCGCAGATGTGCCCACCACCTTCAAGAACCGATACATGCCCCCAACTACTCTCAAGTTGAAAGCCGGATCTCCCGTCCAGAAGGTTCGAACAATGGGCTACGGATAAGGCAATCTTAGGCTTTTTGTGCATAATGCGTGAGCCGCTGATACCGCGAAGTTTCATGTTGTGGAAATCATAAACCGCCTAGCTTCGCTTTTGCGCGCCGACGGTCTGCGTCTCAGCTGATTCGTATTCGCTATGGTCCAGCCCTTGAAGACGATTGCGAGCCGGATCAAAGATGCGGTTGAGTAAGAGACCGCCGAAAAGCATGGCTGCAAATACAGTGGCCAGCACGAAGCCATATTTCGGATTACCAAATCGGTCGCTAATCGCACCCATGGCCAATGGACCTAGAACGGCCGCAACACACGTGAAAAACAGAATCACTCCGGAGACCGCGCCATGTTCCGGCTTTCGAAAACAGCTGATGCCTTTCGAGTTCAGGGTGGGATAAAGCACCGACATGAACAGGCCCGACAGCGGCAAAAGAAAAATAGCGATGCCCACTCCGCCAAGCATGGATATACCAAAGCAAACCAGTATGGCCAAGCTGAATACTGTAACGACCGTCGCCCAGTTCAAGCGGGCGAGCACCCAGGACCCAACGAATCGGCCCGCTGCGCGGAGGACAAAGAAGATCGAGATCGCATAGGTCGCTATCCAGAGCAGCCGTCCGTGGTAACTGGCAAGCAGCGTCGGCATCCATACATAAGCTGCGCTTTCGACAGTGACATAGAGGAATATCGCGCCCGAAAACCCCAAAGCATACGGGTTCTTCATCATTTGAAGGGTACGTTTCAGATCAACGGACTCGGAACTTCCCGCGGTCTGTGGATATTTCACGGACGACGCCGTGATGATCAGCAATAGGCAAATAGTTCCGGCGATCACGTACAACCACTTCCACGAAGTACCCCCAGCCAAGAGATGCGCCACAATCGCAGGCCCAATGATGGCTCCGACAGCGAAGAACCCTTCAACGGTATTCATGGTCGCAGTATGCTCAACTGTCGATTGGGTGATATCACCGATCAACGCGAGCGCGCCGGTCTTAAAAATGCCGATTGCCACGCCGGAAATCACAAGGAGAACTACAAAGAACGCAAACGATCGACCTACTGAAAACAGATATGAGTTCAACGCGAACAACACAAGTCCTAAGATGATGCTTTTCTTTCTTCCTATCTTGTCTGCAAGATAGCCGAGGAAGAAGCCAGCAAATGCGATCCCGGACATGGCGGCGTAATGGAAGGCGCCCCCCACTGTCATGCTGAGGTGAAATTCTTTGATGACTTCTGGAATGATGACGCCCACGGAATCTGTAGTCATAGCAAACATCATGAACATAAAGAATGTCAGCCACTTGATTATGGAAAGATTCCGCTGCGCGCTCGGCGCACTGTTCATGGAATTACCTCCGAAGCAGCGACTCGTGCCGTGAATCCCACGTGCCTATGTTTGTGCCCTGTTCGGCAGCCAGATTGGAATGGGTCAGCAAAGCTCTCGGTTCACTAAGATCGACAAACAGCCTTGCCCAGTGTTCAGCGTTATTCCACGTGATCACGAGTGTTTGGTCCGACTGAGTGTTAACGTCTGCGTGTCCAGCGAAAGCTGGATGAGTATTACGCAGCCGAATGAGTTCCAACAGTTTCTGCACAACCAGCTTTTGTAGCGAGCTTCCGATTTCTGCAGGAGTGTAGTAGTGCCGGTTGATGTCGCGGCCCACTCTGGATCGGGCGAGCAAATCCATGTCGTTAACACCTGCCAGCAGACCCACGTAATACACCTGCGGGATACCGGGCGCGAAGAATTGAATTGCGCGCGCAATTAGATAATCGTTGTCGCGACGCCCCAGTGCGTCATAGAAGGTGCAGTTGACCTGGTACAGGTCAAGATTGTTTGCCGCCGCTCCCGTTGCCATTCGGCTCTGGTCCTTGCTTCGGGCGTGCATCGTCTCGACAAGGTGGTCAATGTCGCTGGGCGCAAGCAGGCCTGGTTCGCCGTTACTGCCAGCGCCTACATCGATTACACCAATGCCGTCGTGCGTGTCGAGCACGGTGATGCAGTTCTGCGGTCGTGTCGAAAGCCACTGTCCGAGTGCCCGCGCATTCCGCGTGAAAAGAGTGTGAAGGATGAGTGGAGGAAGCGCGAAATCGTATACCCAATCCACCTGACGTGCGATTTCCAGTTGTTGCCGGTAGTGACTGTGAATTTCAACGAGTACTTCCATGCCCGAGGCATGTGCTTGCGAAGTGAGCTCCGCGATGAAGTGAAAAGTCTCCGGGATCATGAAACAACTTGTTCCGGGCTTCTTGATCGCATAGCCGACCGCATCGAGCCGAATCATCTTTATCCCAGCCGCTTGAAAGCGTTTGAGGATCGTTTTCAGATAGGCTTGCCCTTCCGGATGCTTCACATCGATGTCGATCTGCTGCGAGGTAAATGTTGTCCACAAAAGGCGGTTTTCGCCGTATTTCAGCGTTACGTTGGTAAACGGCAGCCCGGGACGAGGACGATAGATGCGCAGAAGTTCCTCCTCGCGCGCACCCGAAGGAAAGACACGGTCGTACGTCAGAAACATCCCGGCGAAAGGTGACGCGGCACCGTGCTCACAGAAATCCTTGAACTGCGGGGAGTCGCTGGATATGTGGTTGACAATAAGATCGGCGACGAGCTCCAGGTGTTCGCCTAAGGCGCGTACGTCTTTCCAGTCGCCGAGTCGGCAGTCAACCTCAGTGTGATCGACGGGATCGAAACCTGCATCAGCTCCGTCGATTGGCGTGAAGAAAGGAAGCAGATGTACACCCCCAAAAAGCCCTGACCATTCTCGGTCCAGTCGCTCCTTGAGTTGCTTGAGATCGCCGGTCAGGCGATCGACGTACGTGATGAGTTGGACTTGGTTTCTCAATGATTGACCGGTGGCATGAAAGCGAGAGGTATTTCGCGGCACCCCACCACGATAGAAATCTTCCTGGATCGGGTACGAAGCGAAAGACACTTTTAAAACCAGAGCACAGAGGTGTCAAGACAATTGCCCCCCATTCGTCCTTAAGTTGTATATGGCACTCTCTTGCGCGAAAGCGTATGCTGGTTCGCTGATTGTCGCGAGGTGTACGACCGACAGCGAAGAACCGGGACCATGGCAACTCATAAATATCGGCAGATATTGGAAAAGCTTCAGAACGAGATTTCTTCGGGTCGTTATAAACCCGGAAAGCGCTTGCCAAGCGAAGCGGAACTGGTTCGGCGCTTTGGTGCCTCACGGATGACGGTATTTCGTGCGATGCACGAGTTGCAGTCGCTAGGGCTCGTTACCCGGCGCGTTGGATCCGGTACCTATGTGTCTTCGAATTCCCATAAGGGCTCTCATGTTTTCGGATTACTGATCCCCGAGTTGGGACAAACCGAAATCTTTGAAGCTATCTGTAAAGGGATGATGGAAGCGCAAGAGGCGATGCATCATTCGTTGTTGTGGGGTAATACTGTGTCCCAGGAGCAGGAGAAGGAGCAAGCGGCAGAACAACTGTGCGAACAATACATTTCGCAGAAGGTTTCGGGGGTTTTCTTTGCTCCAGTAGAATTCAGCGTCAATCGGTTTCAATCAAATCACAAGATTGTCGCTGCTTTCGATCGCGCTGGCATTCCCGTGGTGCTGTTGGATCGGGATCTCGAACCGTATCCGCAGCGCAGCAAGTACGACCTGGTCGGCATAGATAACCGCCGCACCGGATTTCTTGCCACGGAATACCTGATAAAAGCGGGAGCAAACCGCATTGCCTTCTTTGCACGCCCGAACTCTGCGCCGACTGTCGATGCACGCATGGCTGGATATCGTGAAGCGCTCTTGTCCCAAGGCGAGAGGCCTAGGCGCGACTTGGTTAGTATCGGAGATGCCAGCGATACGAAGTTCATTAAGTCGGTACTGAAGAAGGATCGTCCAGATGCCTTCGTTTGCGCGAATGATCTGACGGCTGGAAATCTGATGCACACCTTGATATCGCTCGGTCAGCGAATACCCGAGGACATCTCGATCGTAGGAATCGATGACGTAAAGTACGCGCGCCTGTTGCCTGTGCCTCTGACCACGCTGCACCAGCCGTGCCGGGATATCGGAAGAATGGCTATCGCTGTCATGCTGGACCGAATCGCCAATCCCGATTTGCCGCCGCGCGACGTGTTGCTCAGATGCGAGTTGGTTATACGCAAATCGTGTAGTGCGCCGGCACCGAATCGCAACGGTCACAAGCGACTCTGAACATTACTCCCATCCATCGTGCCGCGTCTGACGGGCCACAATTCAGATCGAACTGCCACGGCGTTCTTCGGTGCCGTCGAGTGATTGATTCACTTTGAGAAGGCGTGCGATTCGACCTGGGAACAGTGATTCTTCAAAGACCGTATAGACAACTTTGTGATAGTTGTCTGCAAAAGATCTTGACAGCTTGCGAATGCAGGCGATAAAAGTTCATCCAGTTCAGTTCATGTTCTCGTTGTTGGCTGGCGGATGTTGCGTTGGCTTGGAGCGCGATGATGAGCAGTAAAATCGCGTCCTCGGGTGAGGATCAGCCTACAAAGTTCGGTGTGTCGTCTTTTCCACGTTGAAAGAGGTGACAAAATGCTCGACCTTCTAGCCAGCCTCCATTCATCGCTCCACAGTCAACGCACTCGAATCTCCTATCAGAACAATTCACGGTGTACGCGAGCTGACGGGAACTCGCTGAGTCGGCGTCTGCGTGCATCGCTATTGCCGATACTCGTGGCGCTTTTTGCCGCCGCCGTTCTGTGCACAAATGCAGGAGCTCAAGTCAGATTCGGCAGTGTTGTCGGAAGCGTCGCGGACGCGAGCGGAGCCACCGTGTCTGGAGCAACCATAAAGTTGACCAATCTGGGTACGAACGAGACTCGTACGATGCAGAGTAGCAGTGCGGGAACGTATTCCTTTCCGAATCTCATCGCCGGGATGTATCGCGTTGAAGTACAGACGCAAGGATTCAAACAATTCATCCAGGACAATGTAGAAGTCCAAGTTGACGTTGCGACCCGTGTTGACGCGAAGCTGCAGGTGGGCAATGTGACGGAGAGCGTGCTGGTAACGACTGAGGCGCCTCCTCTGCAAACTGACAGTGCTTCTCTAGGAACCACCATCTCTCAGACGGAGGTCGAGAGCATTCCACTCAGCGGGAGAAACGTGAATAACATGCTGACTTTGGTGCCAGGCGTCGTTGCTCAGGGGGGTACCTATGGCAACGCTGTCTCCAACCAGGCTGGTGGCGCGAGGACCAATGCCATTGGGTTTGGCAACTACGCGATCGGTGGCGGGTTCGGCAACCAGAGTTCGTTCTACATCGATGGCGTTGCATCCAATGCGCCTGCCGGCAATCTTAATTCGCTTATTCCCACTCAGGACATGGTGCAAGAGTTTCGCGTCGTCACCAATAATGTGGGCGCCGAGTATGGTAGCTACGCGGGAGGAATCATTAACCTCACGACCAAGTCGGGAACCAACAAATTCCATGGAACAGCATACGAGTACTTGCGCAATAAGGTTCTGAACGCGAACGATTACTTCTCGAATCAGGCTGGGCTTGCTCGCGTGCCACTGATCCAAAACCAGTTTGGTGGAACATTCGGTGGACCCATCGTCAAAGACAAGACGTTCTTCTTCTTCGGATTCGAACGTGAAGTGCTGAAGACGGGAACGCTAGTGACGAACACCGTTCCCACACCCGCCGAGCTGGCAGGTGACTTTACGGCACCCGGACTCCCAGCTATTTATGATCACAGTCAACCCGGAGACCCTCAATTCCAATGTAATGGCGTACTGAATTTAATCTGCCCCAACAGGCTGGATTCGTCTGCTCTGGCACTGTTTGCGAAATCTTATCCGGGTCCTAAGCAGTCGGGCATCACGAACAACTACATCACCCAGATGGCCACTGGAGGAATCAACGCTCAATACAACGCTCGTGTGGACCATCGTTTTTCCGACAAAAACGCCTTGTTTGCCCGGTACGCGTATTGGAAGGCAGATAGCAACGCCTATGATGCGTGGGGGACCCACACATCGGGTCAGGGCCATACTGGTATCTACACTCATTCCGCAATACTTGGAGACACTCACGCCTTCAATCCTTCGACGATTCTGGATCTGCGGCTCTCCTATCTGCGTGTCTTCCAACACGAGTTCCCGGACAGCCAAGGCGTTGACCTCTCTCAATTCGGTTCCGGTTGGGCAGGCCTTGCAGGCCAGCTTGTGGCGCCAGCGAATTTTCCGGCAATGAGCTTCAACGATAACTCTGGCGTCACCGGAAGCAATGGGATTGGTTCCCAGCTATTCTGGCACCAAAACGTGTATGGACTCTCGGGAAGCCTGACGAAAATTCTGGGTCGGCACCAGCTTAAGTTTGGGGGCTTCCTACGCCACGTGCAGTGGATTTCCGATCCGGAAAATGGAGTACTCACGCTGAACTTCGACCAAGGAGCTACCGCGGACACGTCTGGTGCAGGCGGCTCCGCTGTCGCCTCGGCACTGCTTGGCGTCATCGGCGCACAAGGCACGCAGGTAGCGCCGGGAATGATTGGCGGCTCCAGGGCGTACTTCACATCCTACGCTTTCTTTGTCGACGATACCTTCCAGGCGACCAGAAAGCTCACCATTACAGCCGGTCTCCGCTGGGACCAGCCCAGTGTTTTCTCAGAAGCAAACAACAATGACACTGTGTTTTTGCCGAAGCAGGCCAGCCCTCTGGGATCCTTCCTGAATCCAGTCACTGGGCAGACACAACAGCTTATCGGGAATGTGGCCCTCGTCAATAGCCCGTCATGGCATTCGCAGAGAGAAGACTATCTGCACTGGAAGCTTTTCTCGCCGCGTCTTGGGTTAGCCTACCGCTTGACCGATAAAACCGTATTGCGCGGGGCGTATGGTATTTCCTATCCTCCCAGCACGCTCAGCCAAGACGGACCGAACCTCTCGCCTGTGAATCTAGCTCCAGCTTCGGGTGGTCCCACCGCCACGGTGGCGAACCCGTTTCCTAACGGTCTCCCCACGCCACTGCGGCGAAATGCAACCCCCGGTGACTTCTACGGACAGGGTATCTTTGCCATGCGCACTCCTGGCGACAAAATGCCGTATGTGCAGCAATGGAACGCAGCAGTCGAACGGCAGATCGGCAAGGATGCCTCCCTTACGGTGGCGTACGCGGGATCGAGGGGAACCCACCTTCTTTTGCAGGGGTGGGCGACCGTTTCGAATTTCAACCAGAACCAGTTGCCCGATCAGTATTTTTCAATGGGACCAGCTGCGTTGTTGGCTCAGGTTCCGAATCCGTTCTTCGGAATCATTACGACCCCGGGACCCCTATCGGGACCAACGGTTGCTACTGGCCAGCTTTTGCTGCCCTTCCCGCAATACCAGCGCGTTCTATTCCTGGATCCGCACAGGGGTACCTCAAACTACCGGTCACTCCAGACGTCGTTCATGAAGCGGTTTGGTTCCAAAGGCATCCTGAGTGTGGCCTATACCTGGTCCCGGCTGATGTCCAACACGGACAGCTCGAGCGCCTTTTTGGACGAAGGCTTCATTTTTGGAGGATCGACTCAGGACAACAACCATCTCGATCACGAATATTCACTGAGTTCTTACGACATTCCTCAGAACCTTTCCATCGGGTACGGTGTTGATTTGCCCTTCGGTCGCAACAAGCACTTCTTGTCGGATGCCAAGGGAGCACTCAACGCGGTAGTTGGTGGATGGCGGGTCAACGGCATCACGGCCATACGGAGTGGTGTTCCCATAAGTTCGTACCAATTCTTCCCCGGGTCAGCTCTTAGCCAACTAGGCGGTGGCCAGGGATACTTCGGAGCTCAAGGCTTATGGATGCGGCCCGATCTTGTTGCAGGGTGCGATCTAAAAGTGTCGGGCTCGCGTCAACATAGGGCAGCCGATGGCTGGTTTAACACGGCCTGCTTCCAGCCTGTGGACACCGGCAGCGAGGTGAGGTTCGGCAACGCGCCTCGAAACATTGACACGGTCCGCATGGATCACATGAACAACTGGGATTTCTCGATCTCAAAACGCAATGACATAACAGAGAGTGTGTATCTGCAATTCACAGCGGAGTTCTTCAATGCGTTCAATCATGTACGATTCGGTGCGCCAAACGAGCAGGTAGGAACTCCAAACTTCGGCATTGTGACTTCACAGGTGAACCCGCCTCGCGCAATTCAATTCGGTCTGCGAGTTGGTTTCTAGCCGCTCCCTTAACGGCACCGCCCAGCAATGGGCGGTGCTTACCCTTCTATGGAACGCGATCATCCTCGACGTTAAGAGGCTCGCCATCATGTCGAAGCATCCTTCGCTTATTGCGCTGTTGCCAATCGCTTGCTTCCTCCTCGGGCACGCAATTTCTGCACAAGATACTACTCCCCCGGAGCAGAAAAAAATCGTGGTTCAAGCCGACGGCACTGTCGAGATACCAGCGCAGACGGCACCCGTCTCCTCATTTCTGAGTCCCGAAGCGAAGGCGTACCTGACACAACACTTAAAAGACATGCAGGACCCGGAAATCCTGAAACAAGATGCCGGGGTGCCGCGATTCATGAAGCCGTACATCGCACGTGACCGCGAACTGTTTGCTGTCGACCGGAAAGACGAGAGAGTTGGCGGCGTGCACGTGTACGACTACACGCCAAAAAGTGGAGTCTCGGCGAAGAACAAAGACCGAGTATTGATCAATCTTCACGGCGGCGGGTTCATGGGCTGCTGGCCTGGTTGCGCAGAACTTGAATCTATTCCCGTATCTGCTTTGGGCCAGATTGAAGTAGTGAGTGTCGACTACCGTGAAGGTCCCGACTATAAGTTCCCGGCGGCCAGCGAAGACGTTGCTAGCGTTTACCAACAGCTACTGAAAAGCCATAAGCCAGAGAACATTGGCATCTACGGTTGCTCGGCTGGCGGGATGCAGACCGCGATGTCGATCGCCTGGTTTCAAAAGCACTCACTGCCTTTACCCGGAGCGATTGGCATTTTCTGCGCGTCCGCAGGAGGTGTATTCGGCGGTGATGCGCTTTATACGGCGATGCCACTCGGCGAGGCTCGATTGGCACCGCCAATTACACAAGGAGCAAGGCCTCCGCTAAGTTATTTCGCTGACACGGATCCGAAGGATCCTTTGGTTTCGCCTATCAGCTCGCCAGAGATTCTTTCGAAGTTTCCCCCGACGCTAATCATCACGGGCACTCGCGGTTTTGAACTAAGTTCCGCGCTTTACACGCATGAGCAGTTGGTGAAACTTGGCGTCGAGGCTGAACTCCACGTATGGGAAGGTTTATTCCACGGGTTCTTCTACAACGCGGATGTTCCGGAGTCGAAGGACGCATTCAACGTGATGATCAAGTTCTTTGATCGGCATTTGGGTGCTGCGCTGAATTCGCAAAGAGCCTCGGACGTGGCTGCAGATGGAACGCGGTGACACTGATGATCAGTAGTCAGCAGTTGATCGAGCAGATACAAAAAAACGTCGAAGTTCCGTGGCAGAGTCAGCGCTCCGACGGCTTTTCTGACGGTATTCTTTTCGGCAGTGGCGAAACCACAGTCACAGGGATCGTAACCACATTCACTCCAACCCTGGAGGTCCTTCGCAAAGCTGTCAGTTCAGGTAAAAACGTTGTCATCTGCCGCGAGGCTCCTAGTTACAGCCGGGGCGAACGCGCTCCAGCATTCTGGAGGAATGGTCCCGCGCCTTCGAAAGACCTCCTGGACAACGACGCTGTCTGGCGCGCCAAGCAGGAGTTTATTTCCAGGAACAATCTCGTCATTATCCGTTTCTTTGATAACTGGGACGCGCGAAAGACAGACGGCCAATTGCGCGGACTTTCGTGCGCACTTGGGTGGAACAGTTTTCACGTGGCACCGGGCAGCGGCGAAGATGCTTATGACCCTCGCAACGTTTACTTCCGGTTACCCACGACTTCACTGAGCAGTTTCGCTGAGGGTATCAAGAGGAAGCTGAACGTTCATGGTGTGAGGGTCATTGGAAAGCCGGAAGCAAAGGTGAGCAAAGTCGCCTTGACGCATGGACTGCTCCTGGTAGCTGATGCGGAGAGGATCCTTCGTGAGCTTGGCCTCGACGTAGTCATTACAGGCGACGCGGTTGAGTGGGAAGCGGGTCCCTATTTTCAGGATCTTGTGACCGCGGGGAGAGCAAAAGGGCTAGTTCTGCTGGGTGACGAAGCATCCGAAGAACCCGGCAGCGGAGAGATGGCGGAATGGCTGAAGGGCTTCGTTAGTGAGGTTCCCATCGAATGGATGCCGGCGGGCGAGCCATTCTGGACACTCCCACAGGCGGGTTGAGCAATGGAAGAAATGAAACTATCCCGTAGAAGATTCTGCCAAGTCACCGGAAGCGGGATTGTTATGGCTCCGCTATTGATGCGGGCGCAGAATCATTCGAGCTCGTCACTCACGGCTCGCGGAGTGGTAGCGCGAATCAAGGAGAAGGTGGGAGTGCCATGGCGCACTCCCACGGCTGATGAATTCAAGATCGGCGACCCGGATGCTCCTATCACCGGGATTACAACAACGTTCATGTCCACGCTTGATCTACTCCAACGTTCCATCGCGGCCGGCAATAACTTTGTGATCACGCATGAGCCAAAGTTTTGGAGTGCAGCCGACGTTGTCTCCGATGTACGGTACGATCCCCTTTACAACCACAAAGTCAATTTCGTCGAAAAGAACAAAATGGTGGTTTGGCGGTTTCACGATCACTGGCACGCACACCGTCCGGATGGGATCTTCGCTGGCTGGAACAAAATCATGGGGTGGGAGAACTATGCGTCGCCAGCCGTAAATCCCTTTTCGCATGAATATGTGATCCCGGAAACGAGCCTCGAGGAACTAGCAAGGGACATGCAGACCAAGCTGAAGACGCGCAGCATGCGGCTGGTCGGTGATCCCAAACTGAGAGTGACGAAACTTGTCCATGCCGGGCATTACATTCAGCAGTGTATGCAGGCGCTGCCGAATGTTGACGTCCTTATCGTTTTTGAATGCCGCGAGTGGGAAGCCGCGGAGTACATGCGGGATGCGATTGCCTCGGGCCAGAAGAAGGCTCTGATCCAGCTTCCCCATGAGGGCGGCGAAGAGGCCGGCATGGAAGAGTGTGCCCGCTGGCTTCGGACATTTGTGACTGAAGTGCCGATCGGATTCATTCCATCGGGTGATCCGTTCTGGATGCCGGCATAGAGGAAAGTGCTGGATTGGAGAGGAACCATAGTGCTGAGTAAAACGATTCTGCGGATCATTGGGGCGTTCTGCCTGGCAATGCTTCTGTTTGTTGAAGTCTGGGCTGAGGATTCCTCCAATAGCGGACATTGGGTCAGTGCCTGGAGCACCGCCGTACACGCCCCACTGCCATTTCCAGGGCTTCCACCGTCCCCCGTGTTCGAGAACCAGACCATCCGCATGATTGTGAGGCCGACGATTGGTGGAGAACGCCTGCGCATCAGGTTCTCGAATGCGTTCGGGACCACCTCGCTAAAAATCGGGTCCGCGCATGTCGCGCTTTCATCGAAAGCGTCGGCGATCGTGCCCGAGTCTGACCACGCCTTGACCTTCGGCGGCAAAGCATCGGTCACCGTTCCGCCAGGAGCGCCCATACTCAGCGATCCGATTAAGTTGAAGGTGCTTCCTTTGAGCGAAGTTGCCGTGAGTGTTTACCTGCCGGAAAAGACAGCGTCTTCTAGTGTTCATTTCTGGGCCCAGCACGAAACGTACATTTCGGAGCCAGGTGATCTCACCGCGCGGCAAGACATACCAAACCCCACTACTAAAAGCTCGTGGTACTGGCTGGCAGACGTTGAGGTGTGGGCTGCCAATCAAACCTCGGCTACGGTTACCTTCGGCGATTCGATTACGGATGGGGTTGGGGCGAAACAAGGCGAGTATTCGGACTGGCCGGATCTATTGGCAAATCGCCTCGCCGCTGGGCAAAACTCGGCGACTCTGGCCGTTGTCAACGAAGGAATCGGTGGTAACCGAATCTTGCACGATGGCGCCGGAGTGAGTGCGCTAACAAGACTCGATCGCGATGTGTTGGCGCAACCCGGCGTTTCGACCCTGATCGTCCTCGAAGGAATCAACGATATCGGCTGGCCGCACATGAACCCACGATTACCGAATGGCACCATAGTGAAGGAGACTCCGTTCACCCACGAGGTGGTCAGCGCGGAAGACCTCATCACGGGTCTACAACAAATCATCGAACGCGCTCATCAACATGGAATCAAGGTGTTCGGCGCTACATTGACCCCTTACGAGGGCGCTGACTACTACAGCGAGGATGGCGAAGCGATGCGTCTGGCGGTGAATCAATGGATTCGTACCGGCGGCGCTTTCGACGGAGTTCTCGATTTCGACGCGGCTGTGCGTGATCCAAGCCATCCAAGTCAGTTTCGCGAAGGCTATCACTCAGGTGACCACCTTCACCCCAGTGCCACGGGTTACAAGGCGATGGCGAACGCAATCGATCTCACGATGTTGAGGGGCACGTTGAGTTCTAGCATCAAGAAATAGGCTCTCGGCGGCGCCTGTGTCGCATGAGTGGAGATGGCAGGGCAGAGTGACAATCAAGCAAATCGCGCTCGTTGGCATGTTGCTCTGCGGTGTGTGCTCGGGGCAGAGCGGATCGGTACGGCCAACCACGAACATTCCTGATGCTGAATTCCCCCGAATCAACAGGGACCTGAGCGCAACATTCCGTGTACAAGCGGACCAGGCACACAAGGTGCAGGTCCTGATGGAATTTGGCCAGTCGATATTTGACATGGTCAAAAGCGAGGACGGGTATTGGAGCGTGACGACTACGCCACTGTTGCCGGGATTCCACTACTACGCGATTTCAGTTGACGGGTTTCCCGCGAACGATCCGGGAAGCAGAGCTTTTTTCGCCGCGCGGAGAGAAGTCAGCGGGCTGGAAGTTCCCGGAGCAGATTCCGATTTCTTTGCCATCACGGATGCGCCGCACGGCACACTGCGTAGAGAGTGGTATGTCTCGAAAACGACAGGCGAGACGCGAAGGATTTTCGTTTATACGCCGCCGGGATACGATCAGAGTGGGTTACGCTACCCGGTCCTTTATCTTCAGCACGGGTATGGAGAAGACGAAGCCGGTTGGGCGGACCAGGGCCATGAGAACTTCATTCTGGACAATTTGATCGCTGCTCACAAAGCCAAGCCGATGATCATCGTGAATGAGAATGGTCAGCCTGGGCCAGGTTTTCAGCCGCCTCCGCCTCCACAGGCTGGTTCGAAGCCGCCACCGGTCGGGCAGGTGGCGCGCTACTTCATGAACGAACGTTACGAGACCTTCGACCGCGTCATTTCCGGAGACTTGATTTCATTTATTGACACAAACTTTCGCACGGTGGCTGACCGCGAGCACAGGGCGATTGCCGGCCTTTCCATGGGTGGGGCTCAAGCGCTCCGCATCGGACTACATCATTTGGATCAGTTTGCCTACATCGGAGCATTCAGTCCTGCGATTGACATAACCGATGCCACGAAAGACTACGACGGGGGTTTGGCGAATCCGACAAGTCTCAACCAGCAACTGCGGTTGTTATGGATCGGAATCGGCAGTGACGATTTTCTCTTTGCACCCGTGAAGGAATCTCACGCGACATTGGATAAGGCAGGGATCAGGCACGTGTGGGTCGAGAGTTCTGGCGCGCATGTGTGGACAGTCTGGCGCAGGTATCTGGCCGATTTTGCGCCCAGACTGTTTCAGTGACGCGCACGTACAGTCGATATAGAGAATGAATTCATGATTAGGCCAGCACTCATGATTGGGCTAGGCGAAGTTCTCTGGGACATTCTGCCCACCGGAAGGGTATTGGGTGGCGCTCCCGCAAACTTCGCTTACATGACAAACGTACTTGGAGATCAGGGGATTGTCGCCAGTAGTGTCGGAAATGACGAATTGGGTCGTGAAGCTTGCCAGCTCCTGCAAGAACTGAGCTTGAACACCGCATACCTGCAGCGGGACGATCTTCACGAAACAGGCATCGCAACCGTAACGATTGATGGAACAGGTCAACCGAACTTCACCATCAAGGAATCCGTAGCATGGGATTTTCTGGAATGGACGGCAGATTGGGGGGAGTTGTCAGCGAGGGCTGACGTCATCTGTTTCGGGACGCTGGCGCAACGCTCGTTGACCTCTGCGGACACGATCGATCGTTTTCTGCGCAATGCTTCAGCAAAGACGCTTCGCATATGTGACGTGAACCTCCGTCAGTCGTTCTACAACGAAGAGGTGTTGCGCAAGTCGTTTCAATATGCCGACATCGTCAAGCTGAACGAGCACGAACTGATTCAGGTTTCATTACTTTTCCATTTGGGTGCGGGAACTGCGGAAGTTATTGCCCGACGATTGCTCCAGAACTGTGACTTGAAGCTTGTCTGTATAACGCGCGCTGATCGGGGCAGCCTGCTAGTGTCACGAGAGCAAGCGGTTGAGCACGGCGGGTTCCAGGTCAAGGTGGCTGACGCTGTTGGTGCTGGGGACGCATTCACGGCGTGTCTTGCGCATCACTACGTTCGCGGAAATCCATTGCAGCGGATCAGTGAAGCGGCAAATCGCTTTGCTTCCTGGGTGGCGACTCAGAGAGGTGCTACTCCGCCGATTACATCAAGCCAGTTGCAGGAGATTTTGAACGGGGGGGCTGCTCTTCAGTAAGGAAGGCCGTCGGGTGCAGGACCGATGTATGAAATTCCGGTTGCACAGGCTATGCCCGTACTGCGTGGATTCGAAAACGGCCAAGTCGAAGGTGTTCCCAGAAGTGGCCAAGTTCCGCGGACGGCGATCCTTACTTCGTTATGTCCTCGTCGAAAATTGGAGTCAGAGGAAGTGAGTAGGATTGACCGCGGAACACTATTTTGTCCTGAAGCGAGGCCGGGGCGGCTATCTCGCGAGTGCCCTGCCATCATGGATTTGGACGACTTTCAGATTGGGGTAAAAGACCCAGACGGCCTTCGCGCCAGCATCAAGATATTGATGGACTCTTGTGAGCATGTCCTGCGCCAAGTTGCTCTCCGACACGACCTCGATAGCGAGGTCAGGCACTCCCTCGATGGGTGACCTGTCTACATTCATCCGTCTCAACGGTTCGGTTGCGACGAAGGCGCCGTCAGGGTTGCGGACAATATCGGGGCCAAGCCGAAAATCGTTCTCGACGGTCACGTGGCCGAGCTGGTGGGCGCGAACAAAGTCCTGCAAATGACGGGCGATGCGAAAGCGGATCGCGTTATGACGAAAAGTGGGCGAAGGTTCCACGATTAGCTCCCCCCTGTCTAGTTCAAAGCGCTTTCCAGGTTCTTCCGGGAGTTGGAGAAATTCTTCCAAAGTCAGCTTGGTTGTTGCGCCCATCGAGCGGTCCTCCAGTTTGTCATCATGTCTGTCCTCTATTGTAATGAAGGGAGCAAGAACAGGTATTGTAATGAAGGGAGCAAGAACGGGCTGTCGTTAACGACAACGCGCGGGACCGGGACCAGGCGCCGAAGAGGCGGAATCACCGGACGGCTCGGCGTGCACTGGCACTTCCTGTTATTCGAGCGATAGTTAGGCTGCAGCAGATGAGAAATGACGGCAGCCAACATAACACACCGCTGCCGAGATTCGCATCACCGCGCCCTGGCATTCCTCCGGCACCGGAAGCGGCTCAACGCTGCGGCTGAAAAATGCTGGACACACTGCGCCACTAAACGCGCCTTCTTTCCCCCACAGCTCCATCTCTAACGTGCCTCGTCGACCATAACCAATCCGGCATATAGCGACCGATGAATTCGATGGGCGCCATCCGGCGGATTCTGTCGGTGTCGGCCTGCCACAGGGCACTGTGCAGGCGGCGGCAGGACGCCTTGCCCCGGGCGTCGATGGTCTCGGAGATCTTGACTCTTTCGAAGTCGGCCACGGTCAAGCGCGATTCATCAACGATCACCGGCTTGCCTGTATCTGCATTCACGACGCAACCGAGATACGAGCCGGAACGTGGCACCACGTAAGCATGGCGCCAGAAGTACCCGAGCTTCGCCCGTTCGCGTCCGACAATGAACAAGGCCGGTCCGCTGCATAGCGCCATCCAGCGCTGGCGCGAACTGGAATACTGCTTTCTTAGCCGCATCTCGCTGAGCGTGCTGCGCAAGCCTTCGCGAACGATTCGGCCCTGCTTCATCCGGACTTCGTTGACACCATGCGGCGTGTTCCGGTCGCCCCCGTTCCGCAAATCGTCGATCAGGAACACGCGAATTCCAGGGATGGTCAGGAACGCTTCACGTGCCCACTTCTCGACCAGGTGCGGAGGAACCATTGCCAGGGCCGTGAAAGGACTCCCTTCGCTGTGGACATCGACGGCCGCGAGAGAGATGAGTGTCTTGCCCGTACCGCATTCGGCCACCACCATGGCGGTTCTGGCCCGCTGCCAGCGTTTCACCAGGCTCATGATGGCAATCGTTTGAGAAGGAAACGGTTTGCGCAGCAACCTGTCAATCCTCGGCGAGACTGGATCGTCGAACCGGTGAAGGGCCGGATATTCCTCGAGTATGCGCTCTCCCAGCAGGTTTGCGTTTGCGCGCATATAGTCGTAGCCATGGGAAACCTCAAACGTGCGGGGCAGGAAAATCGTGGAGGAGTCTGCGGCTGTAGAACAGGAGAGGGTAAACGGACCAGGCGGTGCTGGCCGCGAACACTTGCTACCGGTCAAAGCCCAGCCCGAGTGTAGTTCGTGCGGCCAAGCGTACCGTAAGACACCTTAGACGTAGCGAGCCAAGTAGGTTCTGAGCGCTATCTCGATTCTGCGAATCGCGGTACCGAACCAGCCCGGCATGCCGGACGAGGAATCGGAGCGATGCCGCGCGGCCGTGTGGATAGGGGTTGTTTCCGTAGCCAATTGTATAAAGCCGAAATGGCTAGTCCAAATTCCGTAACGGGGACGAGACTGTGCAATCACGACCCATCCAATTAACTACAATCCTCACACTTTGATCTAATGATCCTCTCGACGGCATTTATGAATAAACTGGTTTTTATTGACGACGACAAGCGAGAACTCGACCAGTTTGGACCTCTGATTGAGGGCGAGTACACCTACATTCACTGGCCGAATGACAGAGAAAAGCTGGTTTTCGGCCAGCCCCCGGATCTGTTCGTCAGTGATCTTTATCTCCCTTCAGCGGATGGTGATCGCAAGCCAACCACAGAGCAAACAGAGGAAGCAGCGAGTACTGCTCAGGAGATCGCCCATAGTTTTCATAACCTATACGCTAGCGGCACTCAAGGCGTGGAGTCGATCGAGCTTTGCAAAGCACGTCTGCAGGACACCGTGAGGCTCATTACGTATGCCCATGAAGAGCTGCTTAGGCCCCAATGGGAGGCACTGGGCCAGTCTCCTGACAACGGAATCGCACTGCTACAACAAGTCAGCGAACGATTTCCCGAGGGTCGGGTAGGACGATGGCGCGAATCGGGCTTCGAATGATGCCGCCGTTTCCATCGTCCCCCCTATCATTCCGTATAGCGGGTTTTCCCCGGTACGGCTGAAAGGGCGATATATCAGGCGGGGCCTTCCCGACGACCGCGAGTTCTTCGCGTCGTACGGTTTGCCTCCGCCCTTCGTGCACCCCGCTGCCTGTACCGTCGTATCCTCGTTCTAAGTCGAGGGACGCAGTGCGCTTGTGCACCACCGTTCAAGCGACCTTCGTCGCTTTACCCCAGGGGCCCTCGCTCCGGTCCGAGTTATGCTGTCTCGGCCCATCATCACTTATGCGGCCCCATGCGCCCCACTCGCCGGCACATCTCGATTTCACCGACTCGGCTTATACGAGATGCCTTCGCTGTGCGTCACACTACAGCGCCTAGGCGACCCGCGAGCGGTTCCGTGCTTTCGTCGGCTGTTCTTTGTCGGCATGTCATCTTCTGCGACCCCGAGAAGTTCATCGGCTGCTTGCACCCAGTTCCTTCGCCGACGACGCTGGCCTTCGACCAGTGGTAAGAGTCTCGGCACTTCCCATACCCCCAGCCCTCCGATTCCCGCTGGGGAAAACTATTTCGGGGCTTCACTACAGTTCGCTTTCGCTACAACCTGCCGATTTGCTCGCCTCCCTTGTCGGAGCTGACCAGAGATACCCCCCTAGCCAACCGAGACTTTTACTTCCGGGCTTCCAACGGCTTGATCGCTCGCACCGTTGCCGGATATCACTACGGTGGCAACTGGGCAAGTTCCACCGGTGGGACTTCCACCCACTAGAACATCGACTAGCATCGCTGCACTACCACTCGTTTTTTATTCACGGAAAATCAATTCAGAGGATGGGATCAAAGTTCTTAAGGCCGGCGCCGTCGATGCTATTAGGAAGGGGGTGGATCCCAAGGAACTCTTGGCGCGTCTCCGCGATGCGCAACGATTTCGTGGCCGGAGGCGATTTCTCCAATCCTAAGAGCAAACGGAATTCGGGAACGTGATTCCGGGTGGTTAGTTCAGCAGACCGGAGATTGTGAAGTGTGAACATGCCAGGTTTGGACGAAGAGGGCGACGGGAACGTCGGCCTCACAGGAGTACATCGGATCAGTCGGTAGCCGGCGAAAACACTTTCCGCAGGTCGAAGCTTGGCCAGTGAACGGGACCACCCTCGGCGGGAAAATGGATTTCACCGCCCCAAACGCCGTCACTGAGCCAGGACAGAAACTGCTCCTTGTTACCTTTCACCAGCACTGGATTGCACCCAATACCCACCAGAGGCACCAGAGCTTTGTGCTTTTCGAGTTGCCCCAGAAACCATTCCGCCCATTCAGGAATTCCGGGGATCCCTCGGATCTCGGCGAGCGAAGCCCAGACAAACAAGGCTCCGGAATCTGCCAACAGGGTGCGGTCAGTGGCCGACGAGACACCACCCGCAAACTCCTCGGAGATTCCGATGAGATGCCGGAGCGGTCTCTTCCGGCCAGCGATTTGCACCGAACCTTTGTAGCAATGCGCATTGCGCTCCAGGCATACCCGCGTCGGTTCGACGCCGGGCCCCTACACCATGAAACGCTCTCCCATTGAGATGGCCGCAGCGATAGCCGCGATCTGCGTATCCCCTCCGAGCACGGAGGTGAAGTGCGCTTTGGCCTGCCGCGGCGGGTTCGGTAAAACCTCGCCGATGAAGCGATCGAGACGTAAGCGGATGTTTGTGACAGCCTCTCTGTGCTCTTGACATACGTGAGCCAACCGAAAGCGAAAGTGTGCGTTCTTCACGATGAGTCCTTCTTTTCGTGGGTGAGGATCTGGGTGTCGCCGTTGGCAAAGACCAGCGTGAGTTCGTGGGAAAACCGCTCCCGGTCATGCAGAATCCTGGCTCCGTCTTCTTCTTCCTCTTCCCAGTGGTCCGTGAACTTTACCGAGCGCCAGTGGGCGATGTGGCGCTCTTCTCCTTCGCCAAGCACGCCATTGAGCATTCCGGCGGTGCAAAGAAGTCCATTTCCGTATCTTCGCGGAAAATGGGCTCAGACATTGCTTCGCTTGGTGGAAACTATGCGGCGTAGCCGTATATTCAGCATCGTTTCGTTTGTTGGCTAGGGTGTGCAGAAGCTGCCCAACCAGTCTGGAATCGAGTAGACCGCATCGGCAGAGTCCGGCAGAATCGGGAGTTCCTCCCATTTCCAGCTCATCTCAGCGATCAAGTGTTGCGCCCTGCTAAAGTCTGCGTCAGATAGCTGGTTGCACTCACGGCGCGCGCGTCGAGTGCCGAACAGCACGACCTGCTTGTACTTCGCTGCTTCTGGCGTGCCCAGCCGATAAGCTCTCTTGTCCTTGAAGTGGAAGGCGAGAACGCGCCCGCACACGGAAAGACGATCTCCGGGAACAACCAGAACCAGCACGCCGGTGGGCTTGAGCCAGCGATAGCAGTGCTCAAGAAATACCTGCTCGAGTCGGCGATTCTGATACTGGCCGCATTCGAAGTCGTAAGGCGGATTCAGATACAGCAACGAGAGAGACTCGACGGGACAGTGCACATCCATGGCGTCTCCCTGAATCGTCTGGTGCGCAACCTCGCGGGCCTGTTCGACCCGGTAGGCGTCGAGTTCGATGCTGTATCGGATGACTTTCTCATCTTCGGTGATCGCCTTGAAAGCGCCGCCGTCCCCGATACAGGGATCCAGTGCCGCGCATCCAGAAAGTGGAAACTGCAGGAAGCGTCGAATCTGTTCTGCCTCTGCTAGTGGAAGGGGAAAATAGCCGAGTTTTTGCTTCCCCGCCAAGCGCATGGTGCCTCCAAAATGTGTTCTTGCATTCACAGGCTGGGTCACGATAATGTCGCAACGTCATGTCCCTAGATGCACGTGAGAAGATCGGAAGAAACGATCCCTGCCCGTGCGGCAGCGGCAAGAAGTACAAGCACTGCTGCCTGGCTGGCTTCACTCCCTCTATCGATTACCTGTGGGCACGGCAGCACGGAGAGTCGGCGCGGCTAACGCGGGAGATGATGAGGTTTGCCGCGCGCAAGTTCGGCGAACGCATTCATGAAGCGTGGCAGGACTTCAACATGAGCGAAGCGCCACAGCCGCTGGAAGAGTTCTCCGAAGAGCGGCAGATTTTCATGCCATATTTCCTCTTTCAGTGGGATCCCGACGTGCAGCGGCGAGGAGCTGCGCGTCGGCTGGGTGGCGTGGTCGCTCGCTGGTACATGCTAGAGAAGTCGAAAGAGTTGACTTCGATGGAGCGGATGTTCCTGGAACAGGCAACCACGCAGCCGTTGACCTTTTATGAGGTCGTGTGGAGCAAGCCTGGAGAGAGCTTGTTGCTACGAGACGTGCTGATTGGAAGCGAAACCGAGGTCATCGAGCGATCGGCGTCGCAGGCGCTTCGACAAGGTGATTTGATTTATGGACAGATATGGCACGAACCGGAACTGGCGGTATTGGGCTGCAGTTCGCCGCTTACGATTCCGCCAGACCGGAAGTGTCGGGTCATCGAACTCCGGCAGCAACTAAAGAAGAAGATCGCCAAGCAGAACCGTTATCTTACACCACATGACCTGCTGCGATACCAGGAACTGATCCGGGCGACGTATTTGGGCATTCGGGATGCGCTGTACGCCCCGCCGCAGTTCTGCAACACCGATGGCGATCCTCTCCTGTTTCACACCTTGACCTACCGCATTGAGTCCGTCGAATCGGCGCTCGACGCCTTGTCTCCACTGGCTATCGGACACTCCCGAGAGGACCTGCTGAGTGACGCCGAACTGGGCGAAGACGGGAAACTGCAGAGTGTGGAGATTGATTGGGTTCGGGAAGGAAACCGCAAGATCAAGTCATTGGACAACACCATTCTGGGCCGTATAAAGATCTCCGAGGGAGTCCTGATCGCGGATGTAAACTCGGATAATCGCGCCCAGCAGCTGCGTAAAGAGATCGAGAAGCGGCTCGGTTCCATGGCGGTCCACGAAAGCACCCTCGTCCAAACGCTCGACGACATGCGGAAGAGTGCCTCGCAAGAAAGCGCCGAGGATAAGGAACTGCATGAGGCCAAGAATGAGGCACTGCTGGCCGACCCGAAAGCTAGGGAGTTCCTGCAAGCTATGGTGCAGAAGCAAGTCGAAGGCTGGGTCCACGAAAAGATCCCTGCGCTATGTGGGCGCACCCCCTTGGAGGCCGTTCGCGATCCGGACGGGCGGGAGATGGTAGAAGCCTTGCTCCTGCAGTGGGAGCGGAACGATGAAAGAGGCATTTCTCCGGATCAGATCCGTCCTGACATTGGCGCCATCCGGCGCTTGTTGAACCTGCCTGCTCCAGCGGCGTGAGTTTGTTCGAGCCACTGTCGTTCCATTTGATCGGTCCGCATTCGAAGGTACCGCCAGTATTCCTCGGACATTTGCAGTTCGCCAGCTTCCTCGATCACACTTTGGAAGTAGCTGAAACTCACGATGAGTTCACAGCTCTGGTTGTTTAGCAGAGTTGCGTATTTGCGCGCACATCCTAGCAGGAACCCGCGCTCGACCTGCTGAATGGGGACTCCCGCTTGGAACAGCGCATTTGCAAGGTTCTCGTCCGCAGGAGCAAACGAGACCGCGACACAGCACCGAGTTCCCATCAGATTCCGGACTTGCGCGACGTAACTTGTCTGACCTTGTGGCGCTTCCTCTTTTCGAGCTTTCTCGTATGGCCAGAATGAGTCGCAGATTTCGATATGGCCGGAGGCATGCTGATTGGCGGCGCTCTGAACCCGGCAGACTTGCAGCCGCTGCAGTTCGTTCATATAGATAATGATGGAGCGGCGGCTGCGGCCTACCGCCTTTGCCAGGTCCCCGTGGGTAATCCTCATCTGTCCAGTTCTGCGGTTTGCGTTTAGGCAAAAATGGATGAAGAGCCGGAAAGCTCCATCAGACAGCAAATTGAGAGCGCGAGAAACTTCCCGTCCGGCGGCGAACCATCCGCTGGCATGTTTCAGCTTTCCGGCCTGGGCGGTCACTGTGAACCCGCCTGAGCTCGGCGGAGAATCTCTTCCCGCAACAGATTCTCCGCGTTCTTCTGCTGCGTTACCGTACGTTCCAGAGAGATGAGTCTGGCGATGAGCCAGTCTTTGGATTCGCGCCGTAAACGGGCAGTCTTCGACCACATTGATCGCTTCTCCAGATCGGACCCGCTATCGATGAGCTGCATGAGGACCGGTTCCCGGAGTTGCTTTCGCATGCGCTGACGCCGGTTCGCCAGATAAATCTGGTATGCGAGTTCATTTCTCTTGATCGTGTTCGGGGAGATCGAAAGACCAAACAGCATGCTCACACGTTTGCAGATGCTTGCGTACGTTACCTCGGCACGGTCCTTCCGCAGTGCGGCAACAGCTGCTTCCACGCGCGTAGCGGTATCGCGCTTTTGGCGCTCCCATCGCGGCTGCAGCCAGTCTGGATGCAGTTTCTTATCTCGCTGGCCCATGCTCGATGCTCACTGTTTGTGCCGTGTCCTTCCGCATGGCCTCGATTAGGTCCATTTCCTCCTTGATCAGTTTGCAGTCGGCGATCAACTGCGCCATCTGCCTTTCTTCCGCGACGAGTTTTTCCCGCCGTGCATAACGTAACTGTTGTTCCGCCCAAGCTTGCTTCTGGTCGATCTGATATCGCTTCGCTGGGTCGGGCGCATTGCCGGCGCAGCCTACACAGACGAACTTGGCCGGACACATGTTGGCCACCACGCATGTTCCGCCAAACACCTCCCTGAGGGCTCCGACTTTGCCTTCAGCATCCTTCAACATTCTTCCGATCTCGTCGGGACTGCGCAGGCCCTCGGCACCCATATCGATTCGATCCACAAAGATCATCTCTGCCGCACTCATCACCTTCGTGGGCGTCGGTCGCGAGCAGTACTTCGTAACCGTTCGGTCGCGCTGGTGAAGGAGTTTGGCAATGACCTCGACCGGCGTATTCAGGTCAGCCATTTCGGTGGCAAATGAGTGCCGCAGCAGGTGCGAACTGAGCTGCACCAGCGTACCTTCAAGCGAGCGCAAGACAAGGCCATGGAGCAGGAACCGTATAAACGTATTCAGAACGTGCGCACGAAGGCCACGGCCATTCCACTGCAGTACGTATCGATCCGGCGGACGCTTGTCATCTTCTATCTTTACGATGGGAATCAAGGGACCGCCCCACTTGTCGCATTGAAAGCGAATCAACTCGACCAAGTGGCGCTTGGTATCCTCATCGATGAAATAGTCCTCCCGCTTGTTCCTTCCTTTCGGCACCAGCCGAAGCATCCAGCGGGTCGCCCCTTTGGGGCCTACATTCTCCAGTTGCTTGAAGCAATCCGGGCTTTGTGCGATCTGCATGACCTCGCCGATGCGCGCGCCGGTAATCGTTCCCATGCGAGCCACCAGCCCACCGAACATACAAGCTGCATAGATGCCTTCATAGGGGAGGAATTCGTGTCCTTCTCGATGTTGGAGGAAGTCAATGGGCCGGAAGTCGCTTGGCCCGAAGGCCAGCAGCCCACCGTCTGCCCAGGCGCTCTTGCTTTCGTATCCCTACAGCTGATGGAAGGCTTCGCGTCGTTCGGCAAGATCGCAGTCGCTGCGCACATCCAGATGGCGAAAGACGCGATGACGGAACAGATCAAGGAACCAGAAAGGCTCTGCCGGACAGCCCTTCGTAAGACTTGTAGTGGCGTTGTACTCGACGAAATAAGCGCGAGTCTTCGGCGAGAAACTGCCTTCCTGCCACCGCCTCTGAAGCCGGGTGGCAGGCGCCTCGCTGTAACCAAGCGCCACCGCGTGCTCCCGCAGCGAGCTGGAGTCCCACAACGTCAACTCGACGCGTTGCCGCACAGTTCGCCGGCCCATCGTTTGCGCCGTTTCTTCATAACTGAACTCGTACGGACAACGAAGATCATCGTATTCGACCGCTGCGATAGCCTGCCGGGTCGCCTCATACAGCCGACGCACCTGATTGCAGCGGATTCCGGCCACATGTCTTATCTGGTAAAACTTCGACTGCACTGCGTCGGTCTTGATCTTGACCCGCTCTTGCTGCTCGCGAAGATACGCGCCGTAGGTCTTGTGGCGCATGAATCTTCGACGGTCCGTGACCGGCCCGATGAAGAACTGCTTCATTACCTCCAACTGCTCCGGCGTTAATCGTTCCGCGTATTCATCGAACGTGTTGCGTATGGCGCTCCATTGGCCGATAAACATGCGTCGCTGATGTTCCGTCAGGCCCTTTCCAAACTCACCTACATGGATGCGAAACAGCAGGTCATTCGCGTCCACTTTGGCAATATCCTCGATGGACTGTTCAACCATCACGCTCCTCATGACCCGCACGAAGTTGTGATCTGGCCGTAGGTCGATTTTGCCTGCCGGTCCGCTCGCAAGAGCGCAAACAGCGCCATTGCATCCCGCACAGACCGGTTTTCAATCCGGCCGAGGTAGGACAGGACTCTTACCGGGGGAATTTGCCAGCGGCCATCACTTGCCGGATCGTAGGATGTCAACGGCGCACGGGCGATTGCAGGATTGATGACCTTTGCCAGTTCGCTCAGGTGAGTCGGTAACGCATAGCCGACACGAGTCCCTTGTTCGGAAAGCCCCTTTCGTTTCCTCCACGCCACGATACCAGGCCCGAATGCGTGGTCGTTCCAAACCGGCATTCGCTGCTGCACGATGGGGCGGTTCGGATTGACTCCTTCCTCCCACAACGCCTCGCAGATTTCCGCCACCACGTCATTCGGAAGCGGTCTGTTCCTGGGCCACGTTGGGCCGAGGTCGGCTTGAATGCGAAACGCGATGTCGGCGGAGGTCACGCAGACACTCCTGTCAGAATGGCGACGTCCTCATCCAGCCCTTTGCTCACCTCGCGGGATTCCACAGTCCCAAACTGAGCCAACAGGCTTGGGTCCCTTTGGACTTGTTGCTCGCGCTGCCTCATTGCCTTGTGGATGGATTTAAGGGTGGTATCAATGAAGTCGCTGTCCCGCACCACGTGTTCGTAGGCCCTGAGAGTCCGCTCGGCCGTCTTCCACGCCATGTACTGAACCAGTTCCGCGTTGCGGCGAACCATTTCATTCTGATCTCTTGCGGTGCGCTCGATGGTTCGAAGCGCGTTGGTGACGAACCAGTGTCTCGCGATGTATGGCGGGGCAACGATCCCGGCCGCCCGTAATGCAGGATTCCAGTAGTCGCTCCGGAACATCCGCTGAGTTACAGGGTCGCCGCGCGTGGTCAGGAATAGGCGGACTCCCGCGAGATCGGCAGTATCCATTTTCGTCAGATCGGTAAGGCACAGCCGTTGCCGGTCGTGGGCGCGCCGCCCGTTCGCATCATCATCGAAGTATCTACGTACCAGCTTCGCTGTGGCTGACGAAACCACGAAACGTTTCGTTCTGACTCCAAAGCTTCCCTTGTTTCGCGCTTGAAACTGATTCAAGAACTGGCTCGTAGACCAATCCAGAGCGGTCAGATCGAGAACTTCGCTAATCCTTCCACCGCCTTCAAAAAGCATCCGTGCCACACAGAGTTCTCTGAGGCACCATCCGTACTCCTTGCCCGCCTTATAGACCAAATGTGGAAAATCGGGATCGTCGATGGTCTTCGGCACCCACTCCCGCTCGACACAACGGAAGAAGTTTGCGGACAGGCGGATTCCCGAGAGTGCATCCACACCGCTCACCGCCGGGATCGGATCGCGCCCCTCCATTTCGTTTATCGCCCGGCGGTACCGGTTGCGAAGTTCCTGGGTGACTCGGTCCACTTCAGCATGGAGCAATGGATTGGGCGGCGGGTAAATCTTCGCCGAGATTCGATGATCGTAGAAGCGCCGCAGGGCTGCCAGCAGAATGCGAACGTTGATCCGCGTCTCCTGCGTTTCGCTCACGTAGGTCACCTTCACGCCGGTCCGGTCGGCTCGGTACGTCAGCTTGCATTTGGCGCCAACCGTCAGATATTCGCGAATGATGTTTCGGACCTCGACGATGTGGCCCAGCATCTTCCATTGATACCGCTGTACCGTTGCATCGCTGAGCGCCCAGTTGAAAAGCGCCAACACTTCCCGCATGTACACCGGCACGGAGGCCGGCGAGAGCGATTTCATCAGCTCGCTGGCAAACAGAGAGAGCGTAATGTCCGGAAGGCCGTCATCGCGGACGACCTGGTACTGATGACCGAGATCTGGAGTGGATACGAGCTTCAACACCGCACATCGCCTGAGAAGTCATTGCCCTAACGCGTCCGTGGCGTGTCTTCATCGCCGCCCGTCAGAAACGAAATGATGATGAAGTGTCGTCCAGAACCCGATCAGCCGCTACTACGCTCTCGCATATTAAGCGTCGCCCCATAGGAAAAGTCGGTCTTTACTTCACTTTTCACCAACAATTAACAAGGTTCCTTATCGGGCCAACGTGGCCGCCGTGCAAGGGCGTCAGTGGCCGGCCCCGGACATCCCGCCGCCTGGGGAGAAGGACGCGGCTTGCCTGGCGATATGCCGCAGAGTCTGGCAGCAACTCCTCCACTTCATCGAGTGGGATTCCCGCATTGGTGAGCGTGATTGGCCCGGACTGTGGAATCTCATACCGAATTGCAGACGCTTCGCCCAGGACGTCAAGGCGGGGTTTATTGGAAAGTATTTCCAGCCGGCGCATGGAGTCTAGTAGCGCGGAGTCTCGTAGGTGCTGGTGTCGCTTGCGTCGCACTCCGAACAGTGCAACCTGCTTGTATTGGACGCTGGCAGGTTCCGTCAGCCTGAACACCGACAGATCGCTGAAGTGCTCGCTCAAGATCCTCGCGCAAGGCCTCAATTGAGGTTGGGGAATGACAAACAATAAGACGCCGCCGGGCTTGAGCCAGCGGTACGTATGCTCCAGAAACACCAGTTCCAGACGCTGGTTGTTGGTCTGACCTGTTTCGAAGTCATAAGGAGGATTGAGATAGAGCAGCGACAACGACTCCGCTGGACAGCGCACGTCCATGGTATTCGCAGGCAGAGTGTCGATGCCCAGCCGGGTTGCCTGCTCAGCTCGATTGGCATCAATTTCAATCCCGTAGCGGCGGGCTCGTGTTCCTTCGAGCAAACGACTGGACGCCACGCCGTCTCCCACGCAGGGATCAAGGGCGGAGAACTCCGGCGGAAAAGCCAGACACTTCTTCAGCTGCTCGGCCTCAAGCACGGGTAACGGGAAGAAACCCAATCTGGCCTTTCCATGTCGTCTCATCTGGCCACCTCCGCGTATCTTTGGCGTCGAGAAAAGAACAGGACAAGCAGATCAGGATCCACAGATCTCGGCGGACACTGCCGCCTCCGTTCGCGGCAATTGGGAAAAGCATTCCGACTCGATCGGCGGAACTCATTGATCAACTTGCGGATGAAGGGAACGGCGTCGGTATAGCGTTTCTACTAACGGATTCAAAGCTTCGCGGAGAACCTTTTGAGTAGGGGGCAGGTATTGGACAGGTGGAAGGCTACTTTCAACGCCTCGATCTTGCAACGTTACGTACCTTGTTCGGGGGCAACTCCACGACTTTACCATCGCGCCATATGTAGACCGGCAACCCGAGCCGGACATGTTCGTCGATAGCTTTTGCCACCGCGACCTTGAAAGCGATTTCAGCACGCTTTTCAAGCGGCAACCGCAGCACGTCTCTCGAAGGCTTCCTCATATGCAACCGTACCGCTTAACCAAGCCGGTATAGACGTCCTTCTTTATTATACGGATTCTCTTGTCCCGCTCGACCGCGACCACCTTGGGAACTTGGCCGGAGTTGTCAAATAGCGTCCACACATCCGCCAACTGACGATAGTAGAACAGAAAGTTGCGCACGGATCGATCGAATCTTCGTCGGACCACCGATTCCGGCACATCATGCCCGCCTCTTGAAACTCGCTCCCTGACCCTCGATAACGCAAGATCCACGCTCTGAACCCACAGATAAAAGAGATGGATATCGTAGCTTTTGACTTTCAATCGCCGAAGCAGAGGCAGATAAGTTCGTCCCGAGAGCGTCGTCTCGAAGGCAAAGGATACGCCACTCAGGCTAAACGACCGGATCTCGCCGAGCATCGTTCTGCCTGCCCGCAGCGCAGCAGTCTCCGGCGAAAAAGGCGCCATTCCCTCCGCGATCAAGTCAGCATTGACAAAGTTCTTGCAAGCCGCGTAATTGGGAAGAAATTCTCGAGCGAACGTCGTCTTGCCGGCACCATTTGGCCCCGCTATGACGTAGAGCTCCATGAAGGTTCCTATCCTATCGAATCCCGTGCTTGGTCGCCTCTGCGGCCCGCATTCTGCTGTCGAACCCTCCGGCCACAGAGGAACCATATAAGTCGCGAGCGAAAGACTCATGACTTGGCTTTTGGTGCTGGCGTTTCAAGCGCAACCACAATCTCCTGAAGTGTTTTGAGATTATCGACCTGGTCAAGCGAGCTCACTTTTAGGCGTTGGAGAACTCCCGCGATCGCTCCCACACCGGCTTTGTCCCGTGCGGCCTGAGCTCGTTGCAATCCGCGGTCCGCCGCCTGCAGATGCGCCAGCACCTTCTGCTGAAGCGCCGGGTCTCGAATGTCTTTGGGATTCCAGACTCTCGCCAGAGCCTTCAGCAGCCCGCGGTACATGCGTTTCCCCACTACCTGCTCCATCCGCTCGATCTCGCGGACCATGGCGCCGGTTTCTGCGGTCGCTGCGTTGCCATTCTGACGAGAATCACCAGTGCTGGCACCCGTCCGCTCCGACGATGTGGAATTCCCTTCCCGGCCGGGCCGGAGACCCTGCAGCCATCCCTCCGGTGTCGCCCAGCCAGCGAGTTGCGGTACCGTCTCGGGTCGTTTTCTGTCGTCCAGGTCAACCCACGTTCCCGTGAAATAATAAAGATAACGTCCGAGGCCAAAACAAGAGCAGGCCCGCTTGAACGCCTGGGCTTCCGCACCCGTGCCGGCGTTGTCATTGTCGGCCCATTCTTCTCCTGTTGCGGAATGCGAACCCAGGCCGAAGATGGTCACCTCACAGGTCACGAGCACTTTCGCGACAATCTTCTGTCCTTGCTCCGCTCAAAGTTCGTGCTGGTATGGATGGCGTACTTGCGGGTCCAGCCCGCGGGCGTGAACAGCGCATTCAAGCGATCTGTGTAGGCCCTTTGGTCGGCGTACGGGATCACCTGGCCGCGGACGGGCTGCTGATTCTTGGTTGTGTTGGTGACCCTCCACTCGATCAGGGAGGGAGGAAAAGGCACTTCCAATGCCGCGACCAGCTCTTTGACTCTCTCGGCTGAGAACTGAGGCACCGCCGGCATCACTGAGACCGCAGGGGATGCGACCGCTATAGACTTACTGTTTTCGTGCACATGGCCGTTGGGTCCGCTCATAGGGAAACCTCCTCGTTCACTGAAATTTCGGCTCGCCGTACGTCCAAGGCTGGGAAGGTATCTGCAAGAGCGACGTGCCTCAGGAGAGATCACGGTAGTTCGGCCTTCGGAGCCAGGCGAGCCAGTACCCCTAAGAAAGAACTCAATCTTGTCAACCCACACCTGAGCCGTCAGCGATCACCGTACGAAGCGCGTTTTCCGTTGAGCGCCTGCTCTACCAGTTCCCCCAAGGCGTCTGAAGCGGGCATATCTCTTACGGCGACGAAAGAGCAAAGCCCGTTGATCGGTATCGACCGCTCATCCTCAATTCGCCAGCCGCGCTCGAGATGTTGTCGTTTTCGTTCCTCGAACAAGTCGGCCCTCGTGGTCACAAGAATTCTCATGGCGCCATCCCCAGTTCTCATTTGTCGGCGATTGGGTCGAAGCACCCGGCTAGGCAGGCTGGAGTGAGCTTTCCGTTAATCCCTATAGGAGG
>Ga0209154_1000179_pt1 | contig 46098 bp, 37 predicted proteins | sample GraSoiAngelo_121_FD_185878 | JGI IMG/M metagenome (GOLD analysis project Ga0209154, IMG submission 185878) | Grasslands soil microbial communities from the Angelo Coastal Reserve, California, USA - 14_0919_12_20cm (SPAdes) (version 2) | ecosystem: Environmental > Terrestrial > Soil > Grasslands ... | reverse complement strand
CAGCCCTCCAGATTTACTTTACGAGCGTGCCAGTCCGTGGCTTGTTCGTAAGCCTGGGCCAGTGCCAACACTCGTCCCTCTTCCCAGTGTGGTCCGATGATCTGCAGTCCAATGGGCAATCCTCCCTGAGTGAAGCCGCAGGGCAGCGAGATGGCGGGCAATCCCCAGACATTGAAGGGACGGGTGTTGCGCAGCATGAGGAGTTCGCGCGGACGTAACAGGTCTGGGTTTTCGGTTAGCTCAGTAAGTGTCGGCGGAGGGATGGGAACGGTCGGAGTGACAAGCACATCGACCGTGGCGAAGATTTGGCTGGCGGAGCGACGAAGTTCCTGCAATTCGGCTGTCAGCCGAGTTCGATTCTCGGCGGAGACACCCTTCCCGCTCTGAATTCTCCGCAAAGTTTCCGATTGGTAGAGCTCTGGAGACTTCTCCACAAAGCTGGCGTGGTAGGCATAGGACTCGGCCGACTGTAGCGTTCGATCCATCGGGGCAGAAAGGGAGACGTCGCGTACGCCTGCGGTCGCATCCGAAAGAACCGACAGAGCTTGGTTCATTGCCGAAGCGACCTCCGGGTGCAGGTCCTCGTAGAACAACGCACGCGGCACGCCGACGCGGAGGTGCTGGGTCGTTGCATTCAGTGCTTCAACATAGTTCTGCGCGGGAACGTTCGCACTGTGTGGATCGGAGGGGTCGTACCCAGCGAGTGCCTGTAGCATAAGCGCGGAATCCGCAACGGTGCGCGTTAAGGGCCCGACATGATCCAGGGACCAGGAGAGCGGAATCACGGCACGAGCACTGACGCGTCCGTAGGTAGGCTTCAGACCGACAATTCCGCAAAGCGCGGCGGGCTCGCGGATCGAGCCCGCGGTATCTGTACCAATGGCTGCATAACACAGACCGGCGGCAACCGCGGCGGCGGAACCTCCGGAAGAGCCGCCGGCAATGTGTTGCCGATTCCAGGGATTGCGGACTGCGCCGAAGTAACTCACGACCGAACTGCCACCGTAAGCGAATTCGTGCAAGTTATGCTTGCCTAGAAACAGGGCGCCTGCTGTTTTCAGGCGGCGGACAACTTCGGCGTCTTCCGACGGAACGCGATCTTTGAATAGGGCACTGGCAGCGGTGGTCTTCACACCCGCTGTGTCGATGAGATCTTTGAGAGCGATGGGGATGCCGTGCAGCGGGCCGCGCCACCGGCCGGCTTGAATTTCAGCTTCGGCGGCGCGCGCTTTGGACAGGGCCGATTCCGCCGTTACCGTGATGAAAGCGTTGATGGTCGGGTTCAGCTTTTCAATGTTATGCAGGCAGTCCTTCGTGAGTTTGGCGGGCGAGATCACGCCTCGGCGCACCTGTTCCGAGATTTCTGCGATTCCCATGCAGTCGGAAAAGTATATCGTTTAACGACTTAAGCAAGAGCCGGGTTGACCCCAGCAACTTATTGCGCAAGGTTCTATAATCTTGCCTTGGCCGTTCGGCCCGGGGGTTGATTCCATGGCACAGATGACCGCGACGCCTGTCACTACGCGTGGGTTTTTCGTTGACGGCAAATGGATCGAACAGGGCGAACTGGTGGAGGTGCGTGCGCCCTATGAGGGAAGCGTCTTGGCGCAGGTATTTCAAGGGACACGCCAACATGCCGAAGCCGCCATCCGAGCCGCGGTAAAGGCATTCGGCACCACCCGGCGATTGCCGGCATTCGAACGACAGCGGGTACTGCGCCGGGTCGCGCAGACCATCACAGAGCGCAAAGACGAGTTTTCGCGCACGCTGGCGCAGGAGGCGGGCAAGCCGATCAAGGCGGCTCGCACCGAAGTCGAGCGCGCCATCTTTACCTTCACCGTGGCGGCCGAGGAGAGTACCCGCATCCACGGTGAGTTCCTGCCCTTGGATTGGCAAGAATTTACGGCCGGACGGTGGGGCATTGTGCGTCGATTCCCGCTGGGACCGATCGCGGGGATCACTCCGTTCAATTTTCCTGTGAATCTTGTCGCTCACAAAGTGGCTCCCGCCATCGCAGCCGGGTGTTCCATGGTGCTCAAGCCGGCGCCACAAACGCCTTTAAGCGCGCTGCTGCTGGCCGAAGCAGTACAACAGGCGGGCTGGCCCGACGGCGGACTGAACATATTGCCGCTCTCGAACGAAGATGCCGGCTTACTGGTGGCGGATGAACGCATCAAGCTCATCAGCTTTACCGGGAGCGCTACGGTAGGCTGGGCGATCAAGCGAAATGCCGGAAAGAAAAAGGTGGTTCTCGAGTTGGGCGGCAATGCCGGAGTCATCGTGCACAGCGATGCCGACCTCACCTATGCCGCCGAGCGCTGCGTGGCGGGCGGTTTTGCCTACGCCGGTCAGACGTGCATCTCGGTCCAGCGTATCCTGGTGGAGCGGTCGGTATACGGGAAATTTACCGATGCCCTGCTGGCCGGGGTGAAGAAGCTAACCCTAGGCGACCCTCTGGAGGAAGCGACCGATGTGGGTCCGCTGATCCGCGAATCGGATGCTGCGCGCGCTGTGGACTGGGTACAGGAAGCGGTGCGTGGCGGCGCGAGGTTGCTTTGTGGCGGGCAGCGCAAGGGCCAGATGCTCGAGCCCACCGTACTCAGCGGCACCAGGCCGGATATGAAAGTCAATTGCCAGGAAATTTTTGCCCCCGTGGTGACGGTCGAACCCTATGATGAGTTCGAGGCCGCGGTGCGGCAGGTCAACAACTCTCCTTATGGTCTGCAAGCGGGCATCTTCACTCGCGACGCGAAGCTTCTCTTTCAGGCTTACGAAGAATTGGAAGTGGGAAGCGTCATTGCCGGCGATATCCCCAGTTTTCGGATAGACCACATGCCTTATGGCGGCATCAAAGACTCCGGACTGGGCCGCGAAGGATTGCGCTACGCCATCGAAGAGATGACTGAACCCAAACTGCTGGTTATGAATTTGCGCTAAGCAGAATTTTTGTCGGAACCGAGCTCGGCCCGGGCGAGAGTTGTAGAAAAAAACAACCCTCACCTCATCCTAAACTTCTTGTTTCCTGATCGGCGACAGGCACGTGACAAGGCGTGCCGCCTGTTATAATCACAGGCTTTCGTATGCACCGTCACACTCATCGTGATGGCGTAACCGGCTCTTCCTGAAACCGGGAACCTCGGTTCCCGCCTCGCTGGAAAGTTTTCGTCGATGGCGCAGATCTTTCATCGCAGTACTAATACAATTTCGCGGGCCACAATTTTTGGAGCGGTATTCATTGTCGCCTTTCTGTTCTGGGCCGCGGCGCAAGTTCAGCGCTCCCCCTACGTGACGTATGCGGGCGTGGTGCGGCCGCAGCCGGTTCCCTTCAGCCATCAGCACCACGTGGCCGGACTCGGCATTGATTGCCGCTACTGCCACACCTCGGTTGAGGAGTCCCGGTTCGCAGGGATTCCGCCCACCAAGACCTGCATGAATTGCCACGCTCAGGTCTGGACCAAGGCTTCGCTGCTGGAGCCGGTGCGGGAGAGCTTGCGGACGGACAAGTCTCTGGTCTGGACGCGGGTCAACGACCTCCCCGATTTCGTTTATTTCGATCACAGCATTCACATCCACAAGGGCGTGGGCTGCGATACATGCCATGGGCCAGTCGACCGCATGCCCATGATGTACAACTACGGGTCGCTGCTGATGGAGTGGTGCCTGAATTGCCACCGCGCTCCGGAGAAAAATCTTCGCCCGCGCGAGCAGGTCTTCAACATGCGGTATCAGCAGCCTTCGAGCGACAATCCCGTTCTGCTCGACGGCAGGAGCTTCAGCGATCAAGATTCGCTGGGAACTTATCTGGTCACGAAATACAAGGTGCGTACCGTGGCCGATATCACCAGTTGCGACACGTGCCATCGCTAAAGGTAGAGCGGCATGTTTAGGAGAGGCGTTGACAGCCAAGATGGAAAAAAACAACAACAAGCAGCCCCGCGAAGACGTTGGCCCGGGAAAGAAGAACAAACTGGACTTGGCGAGGGTGCGCGCCAAAATTGCTGAGACCAAGGGGCCCGAGTATTGGCGAAGCCTGGAGGAGCTCACGGGCAGCGAAGAATTCCGGGACATGCTCCGCCGTGAGTTTCCCGAGGGCGCGTCGGAGTGGCTGGACTCGGTGTCGCGGCGCGGGTTTCTGAAATTAATGGGCGCATCGCTGGCGCTCGCCGGGATGACGGCCTGCACAAAGCAACCGCTCGAACCCATCGTTCCTTACGTAAAGCAGCCGGAGGAAGTGGTTCCGGGGCGGCCTCTGTTTTACGCTACCGCTTTTTCGCTGGGTGGATACGCGACTCCGCTGCTGGTGGAAAGTCACCTCGGTCGCCCCACCAAGATCGAAGGCAACGATCAGCATCCTGTCAGTCTCGGCGGAACCGATGTCTTCTCACAGGCGTCGCTGCTCGATCTTTACGATCCTGATCGCTCCCAGACCGTCACCTACATGGGCGATGCCTATTCCTGGAGTTCGTTCCTGGCAGCGTTCCAGGGACCCCTGAACGTGCAGAAGACGCTGAAAGGTGCTGGCATTCGCGTGCTCACGCAAACCGTCTCTTCACCTACGCTGGCTGACCAGATGCGGCAGTTCCTGAAGCTGTATCCGGAGGCGAAGTGGCATGTATACGAGCCGGTGAACCGGGACAACGTGCTTGCCGGGGCACAGATGGCGTTCGGGCAGCCGGTCGAGACGCAGTACAAACTGGAATATGCGGACATCATCATTTCCCTCGATGCCGATTTTCTTTATGCGGGATTTCCGGGGTTCACGCGCTACGCGCGCGACTACGCAGCACGACGAGATCCGGATGGGCACATGAACCGGCTGTACGTGATCGAGAGCACGCCCACCTCTACCGGAGTGAAGGCTGATCACAGGTTGCCGATGCGGGCGGCGGAGGTCGAAGAATTTACCCGGGCGCTGGCGTCCGCTCTGGGCATTAATGGAGGCGGCGTACCGCCGAGGGACACACAGGCGAAGTTTCTCCATGCGATGGTCGGCGATCTAAGGTCGCAGCGCGGGAACAGCGTTGTGATCGTGGGCGATCACCAGCCGCCCGTAGTCCATGCGCTCGGTCATGCCATTAATCAGGCGCTCGGCAACGTTGGGCGCACCTTAGTTTACACCGATCCTGTCGATGCCAATCCCATCAACCAGACCGAATCTTTGCGCGATCTGGTTGCCGATATGCGGGGCGGGAAAGTGGACATGCTGCTGATCCTGGGCGGCAATCCTGCCTACGATGCACCTGCCGACCTGGGTTTTGCCGATGCGCTTAAGAACACCAAGGTCCCACTCCGGATCCACGTGGGTCTTCACCAGAACGAAACGGCTGAGCTTTGCCTGTGGCACATCAACGAAGCGCACTATCTGGAATCCTGGGGCGATACGCGGGCGTATGACGGGACGTTGAGCATGGTTCAACCGCTGATTGCGCCTTTGTACAGCGGAAAAAGCATTTACGAAATGATGGCGCTTTTTTCCGGTCAGGCGGAAGCGACCGGATACCAGTTGCTGCGCAGCTATTGGCAGAAGCAGCATGCGGGTGCGGACTTCGAGATGTTCTGGCGCAAGTCGCTGCATGACGGCTGGATTGAGGGCTCCGCCTATCGGCCCAAGCAGGTTGCGCTGAAAGCCGCGGACTTCCCCGTCGCCAGCCAAGTCGACGCAAGAGCCATCGAGATTAACTTCCGTCGCGATCCGTCGATTTGGGATGGACGCTTCGCCAACAACGGCTGGCTGCAGGAATTGCCCAAGCCGCTGACCAAGATGACCTGGGACAACCCGCTGCTGATCGGCGTCGCGATGGCGGAGCGGCTCGGGCTCGAGAAGGAAGATGTCGTGGAACTGGAGCTGCAAGGCAAGAAGCTGATGGCGCCGGTCTGGGTGCAGGCGGGCCATCCCGATAACTCGGTGACGGTTTTTCTCGGCTATGGGCGCAGCCGGGCCGGACGAACGGGCACAGGATTTGGCATCAACGTGTACCACCTGCGCACTAGCGCGATCCCCTGGTTCACGACTGGCGCTTCCCTGCGCAAGACCGGGGACACATACAAGCTGGCCACCACCCAGGGTTATCAGACGATGGAAACTCCCATCGGGAGCCGCCCGCAGGTGCGGGAAGCTTCGCTCGAGGACTACAAGAAGGATCCGAATTTTGCCAGTGAAGACGAGCCCAAGCCGGACTTCAGTCTCTATCCCAGGCTGCCGGGCTTTGAATACGAGAAAAATCAGTATGCATGGGGCATGGCGATTGACCTGAATGCCTGCGTCGGGTGCAACAACTGCATGGTTGCCTGCCAGTCGGAGAACAATGTGCCGGTGGTGGGCAAAGATCAGACCGTCAAGGGCCGGCACATGCATTGGCTTCGCGTGGATACGTACTACCAGGGCGAGCGCGACGCTCCGCGGGCTTTCTTCCAGCCGGTGCCCTGCATGCAGTGCGAGAACGCGCCCTGTGAAGTGGTTTGCCCGGTGGGCGCGACCGTGCACAGTACCGAAGGCCTGAATGACATGGTCTACAACCGCTGCGTGGGGACGCGCTATTGCTCGAACAACTGTCCTTACAAGGTGCGGCGGTTCAATTTCCTGCGTTTCCAGGATTGGGACACACCGCAATACAAGATGATGCGCAATCCCAACGTCTCCGTGCGTAGCCGCGGGGTTATGGAGAAGTGCACTTACTGCGTGCAGCGCATCACGCAGCACCGGGTGGATGCGGAACGGGAAGATCGCAAGATTGCCGACGGTGAACTCGAAACCGCATGCCAGCAGTCCTGCCCGGCCAACGCGATTGTATTCGGCAACATCAACGATCCCAACAGCCGGGTGGCCAAGTTGAAAGCATCGTCGCGAAATTATGGCCTGCTAGCGGATTTGAATACTCGGCCGCGGACTACTTACCTGGCGGAAGTTCGCAACCTCAATCCCGAACTGGAAGAGAAAGCGGAGCACCGCTAAACGATGGACGACCCAACCCAAGCGACGCGGGGAAGCAGAACAGCGCCGGTCATCGAACCGGGGTATACCTTCGCCACCATCACCGACAAGATCAGTTCCATCGTGCTGACCCGGCCCGTGTCGAACGGGTGGCTGGTCGGTTTCGGGGTTGGGTTTCTGATCACGATGATGCTTTTGTACGCAATGGGCTATTTATTCCTTCGCGGGGTCGGTATCTGGGGTGTGAACATTCCTGTGGGTTGGGGATTCGCAATTGTCAATTTCGTTTGGTGGATCGGAATCGGGCATGCGGGAACGCTGATCTCGGCCATTCTTTTGCTTTTGCGGCAACAGTGGCGTAATTCGATCAACCGGTTCGCCGAGGCGATGACCTTGTTTGCGGTGGCCTGCGCTGGCATGTTCCCGGTGTTGCACCTCGGACGTCCGTGGCTTGCCTATTGGTTATTTCCTTATCCGAACAGCATGAATTATTGGCCGCAGTTCCGCAGTCCGCTGGTGTGGGATGTGTTTGCGGTCTCGACCTACTTCACGATCTCGCTCGTGTTCTGGTTCATCGGATTGATTCCGGACTTAGCGACCTTGCGCGATCGTGCGGAGAACAAGTGGGCGGCCATCATCTACGGAATTCTGGCCATGGGCTGGCGCGGCTCGGCGCGGCACTGGAAGCGATATGAGACGGCTTACCTGTTGCTGGCGGGACTGGCTACGCCGCTCGTGCTCTCAGTGCACACCGTCGTTAGCTTCGATTTCGCCATCGCGATTCTGCCGGGCTGGCACACGACCATCTTCCCTCCCTACTTCGTGGCCGGTGCCATCTATTCCGGGTTCGCGATGGTGCTGATGCTGGCCATTCCAATCCGCAAGTTTTACGGATTGGAAGATTTCATCACGCAGCGGCACCTGGAAAATTCCGCGAAGGTCATGCTGGCTACCGGCTTGATCGTGGCCTACGGCTACGCCATGGAAGCATTCATGAACTGGTATGGCGGGAATCCCTACGACAATTATCTGCTGTGGAACCGCCTGCACGGACCCTATGCTCCGATTTACTGCGCGTTGTTGTTCTGCAACATCGTGTTTCCCCAAGTTCTGTGGTTCCGGAAATGGCGGACCAATCCAGGGTTATTGTTCCTGGTTTCTTTTGTCGTGCTGGTGGGGATGTGGCTGGAGCGCTTCATCATCGTGGTAGTCAGCTTGCACCGCGACTTCCAGACTTCTTCCTGGGGCATGTACTACCCCACCAAGTGGGATTGGATGACGTACATAGGGACACTCGGCTTCTTCATGGCAGCGTTCTTTCTGTTCATCCGCATTTTGCCGATGATTTCGATCTTTGAAATGCGGACGCTGCTGCCGGAAGCGAAGGAGGTTAAGGCCGAGTGAAGAAGGTTCCCATCTACGGACTGATGGCGGAATTCGATTCGCCGGCTGACCTGGTGAAGGCGGCGCATCGGACGTACGAAGAGGGATACCGAAAAATCGATGCCTATAGTCCGTTCCCGATTGAAGAACTGGCGGAAGCGATCGGGTTTCATCGCAGCGGCGTGCCGCTGGTGGTGCTGGTGGGGGGAATCCTGGGCTGCGTAGGCGGATACATGATGCAGTACTGGATCCACGTCATCAATTACCCGATCAACGTCGGAGGGCGGCCATTTAATTCCTGGCCGTCGTTCGTCGTGGTCACGTTTGAGACGACGATCCTGTTTGCGGGATTGGCCGCGGTTTTCGGGATGCTGGCGCTGAATGGCCTGCCTATGCCCTATCACCCGGTGTTTAACGTGCCGCGATTTGCATTCGCCACCAAGGATAGATTCTTCCTCATCATTTTTTCTTCGGATGTCAAGTACGATCGAGCAGCGACCCGGCGCTTTCTGGAAAGCCTGGAACCGCGTTCGATTTCGGAGGTGCCGAGCTGAGTATGGCGGGCCTGGGAAAAATTGCGCCGCTCGGAACTGCTGTCTTGTTGTTGGCAGGATGCCGCCAAGACATGCACAACCAGCCGCGCTTCAAGCCGCTGGCAAAGAGCGATTTTTACACGGATTTGCGATCAGCCCGGCCGCCGGTCGAAGGCACGGTGGCCCGCGGCGACTTACGGGCTGATTCGTACCTCTATAGCGGCATGATTCCAGGGAGCGATACTCCGGGTGAGTACATGCCCTTCCCGGTAAACGAGGAAGTTTTGGCGCGCGGGCGAGAGCGATTCAACATCTACTGCACGCCATGTCACTCGCGACTGGGAGACGGCAACGGGATTGTACCCACGCGGGGATTTGCGCGTAAGCCGCCTTCATTCCACATCGACCGCCTGAGGAAGGCTCCGCTGGGACATTTTTTTGACATCATCACGCACGGGTTTGGAATCATGCCCGACTACGCTGCGCAAATTGCTCCCAAGGACCGGTGGGCGATTGTGGCGTACATCCGGGCGCTGCAGCTAAGCCAGAACGCGAGTGCGGATCAGATTCCTCGAGGGCAGGCGATGCCATCGCCGATGCCCAAGTTTCGCGGCGACCCGGGCTCGGGTGCAACTCTGCCCGAGTCCGCGGCACCGTCCAAGGCACAACCGGAGGAGCCCAAATGAGCCCGGCGCGCGTGAACATCGATCTGCTGGCGCCTCCCGTCGCGCACACTATCCAGCGGCGATCGCTGTACATTGGGCTGGTATTTGCCGTGCTGTCGGTCATCGGCATTTTCATCTCTCCGCCTGAGCAGTTCCTGCATTCCTATCTTCTTGGGTACGTGGCTTGGCTGGGATTGACCCTCGGGTGCATGGCGATCCTGATGCTGCAGTACCTGACCGGCGGCAAATGGGGCCTGGTGATTCGGAGAATTCTCGAGGCCGCGATGCAAACCTTGCCGCTGATGATGGTTCTTTTTGTGCCGCTGGCCGTCGGAGTTCATCACTTGTACGATTGGGCCAGGCCCGAGAAGGTGGCGGCCGACAAACACTTGCGGGAGATTACGCGCGACTTTCTCAATCCCACCGGCTTTGGTTTGCGCTCGATTATCTACCTGGTGATCTGGGGCGGGTTGATTTATCTGCTCAGCCGCTGGTCGGCGCAACAAGATGACCCGCCGGTCCGCGATTTCAGTCCTCGTTACAAGAGGCTGAGCGCGCCGGGACTGATTCTCTACGTCTTCGCGATATCTTTCGGCGCCATCGACTGGGTCATGTCGCTGGATGCGCGCTGGATCTCGACCATCTATCCGCTGATCTTTGTGGCTGGACAGGTGCTTGCGGCCTTCTGCTTCGTAGTTGTTGTCGAGGCGATACTGTCGCGCTACAGCCCCATGGCGCAGCTGCTCAAGCCCGACGAGCTGAAGGACCACGGCAACATGATGCTGACCTTCATCATGTTGTGGGCTTACTTTTCTTTTTCGCAATTGCTGATTATCTGGGCGGGGAACCTACCGGAGGAGATCAGGTGGTATGTCCGCCGCTGGGTGGGGGGATGGCAATATCTCGGGCTGGGGCTGGCGGCATTTCATTTCGCCGTGCCTTTTGTCTTACTGCTTTCGCGAGAGCGGAAACGGCAGGTACATAGGCTGGTACGGGTCGCGATCCTCATCATCATTATGCGGTTTGTGGATTTGTTCTGGTTTATCGAGCCCAGCAATCACACGCGGTTGCTCGTGCACTGGCTCGATCTCGTGATCCCGGTGGCCATGGGCGGGTTCTGGCTGGCGTACTTCTTTTACAACCTGAAGGCGCGGCCGCTGCTGCCGGTCTACGATCCGCAAACCGCGTCGCTTTTGGAGCCGGCTCATGAGTAACGAGGAACTCAGGCACGAAGAAATCGAGTTCGAGCGACAAGACCTGAGCGCCGGGGGCATTCTGGGTTTCCTGGCCGGGCTGGCGATTGTCGGGTTGCTCATACACATCATTTTGGCTGGAATGTACATGTACCTGGACCGCTACGACCAAACCCATCAGCCGCCGCAGAATCCGCTGGTGAAAATTGTCAATACGGATACACGGCAAGCGACGCCCGAGGAGGCCAACAAATTTCCCCTGCCGCGCCTGGAGACGAATGAACGCGGGCAGCTCTACGACCAGCGAATAAGAGAAGAGCAGACGCTGAACACCTACGGTTGGGTGGATCAGAATGCAGGCGTCGCTCACATCCCGATCGATCGGGCCATGCAGATTATCGCGCAACGCGGGTTGCCCACGGCGCCGCCCGGGGCGCCGCGGAACGAAGCGCAGAAGCACCCCAGCCCAGCTGCGAAACCGGCCAAGCCAGCCGGCAGCCGGCCGGCTAAGCAGTAGGGTGAAGGCGAATTGGAGAGGACGGCAGTGGGCAGTACACGGAAACCTATCGTTTGGCAAACGGCGTTGGTAATTTTCGCCCTTGTGGCATCGGCGTGGGGACAGGGGATGACGCGCGGCATCATGTCTCCGCCGGCGAATCAGCGTCCGCCGGGTCTGAAGGATGTCGGCGTCGAGCAGCACTTGAATGAGCAGATACCGCCGGACCTGACTTTCCGCGATGAGACGGGAGAGCCGGTGCGGCTGGGCGATTACTTCGGCAGCAAGCCGATCATTTTGGACTTGGCTTACTACAAATGCCCCCTGTTGTGCAGCGAAGTCTTGGCCGGCCTTACCAGCGCACTCAAGCCCATGAAATTCGACGTGGGAAGAGATTTCGAAGTGTTGACCGTCAGCTTCGATCCCCGAGAGACCCCGCAGGATGCTACGGAAACCAAAGCGGTTTATCTGAAGCGATACGGACGCGCGGAAGCGGAGCGCGGGTGGCATTTCTTAACCGGCCCGCAGGAATCAATCGACACACTGACCAGGGCTGCCGGGTTTCAGTATCACTACGACGCCGGGACAGGGCAGTTTGCACACTCCACCGCGATCATGATTCTGACGCCGCCAGGAAAGATCGCGCAGTACTACTACGGCGTGGAGTTCCCTTCCAGGGACTTGCGGCTCGCTCTGCTTGAGGCTTCCAGGAACAAGATTGGCAATCTTGTCGATCAGATCCTGCTGTACTGCTATCACTACGACCCGAGCGCCGGTAGGTACAACGTCGTTATTTTCCGCGTTCTGCGGCTGGCGGGCGTTCTCACTGTGCTGTTGCTAGGCGGCTTCATGATCCTGATGTTCCGGCGAGACGCGCACAATTCGGGAGCTCAACGGTAATGTTTGACCTACCACTTTGGCCTCCGCGGGCCTCGACTACGGCGGGAAGTGTCGACGCGCTGTTCATCTTCCTGCTCACCTTGTGCGGGTTCATGGCGCTGGCTATCTTCACGATGATCATCGTCTTCGCTATCCGTTACCGCCGGCGTCCCGGTCATCAGGCGGAGCAGATCGAAGGATCCAATGCTCTGGAGTTCACCTGGACATTCATCCCGCTGGGCATCTTTCTCTGCATCTTCGTCTGGGGTGCCTACATTTACTTCCAGGAGCGGACGCCGCCGCGGGGAGCCGCCGAGGTTTACACCGTTGCCAAGCAATGGATGTGGAAGTTTCAGCATGTGGAGGGGCATCGGGAGATTAATGAGCTGCACGTTCCGGTAGGACGCGACGTGCGCATGATCATGACGTCCCAGGACGTCATCCACAGCTTTTACGTGCCGGCATTTCGCATCAAGCAGGATGTACTCCCCGGACGCTACACCGTGGCATGGTTCCATGCCACCAAGGCGGGTACGTACCACCTCTTTTGCGCGGAGTACTGCGGCACCATGCACTCTGGAATGATTGGCGACGTGGTGGTGATGGAGCCCGCGCAATACGAAGCCTGGTTGAGTGGCGGAGCGGCTCTAGGTTCGCTTGCCAACACGGGACAGGGAATTTTTCAGTCGCTTGGTTGCTCGACCTGCCACCGGTTCGACACGCAGGGTCGCGGCCCGAACCTCGTTGGCGTGTTCGGGAGACCCGTTCTGCTGGAGGATGGACGGACAGTAATCGCCGATGAGAATTACATTCGAGAGTCGATCCTCATTCCGGCGGCGAAAGTTGTGTCGGGATTCAAGCCGATCATGCCGACTTTTCAGGGGATCGTTAGTGAAGAGCAGTTGAATGCGCTGGTCGCGTATGTCAAATCACTGAATCCGCCGCCAGCGGGGGCGGCGGGGACTCCGAACCTAAAGCCGCCGACTAGCCAGCCCGAGACCAACCGGTGAAATGAGTATGGCAACCCTCACTGCACCGAGCGCAGAGCGCGAGAATTACCTGAACCAAGAATACGGCATCAGGTCGTGGCTCCTGACCACGGACCACAAGCGCATCGCACTGCTCTATTTGCTCTCCATTACATTTTTCTTTTTTATCGGGGGATTTTTTGCGCTGCTGATCCGCCTGGAGTTGCTCACCCCCGCCGGCGACCTGCTGCAGGCCGACACCTACAACAAGATGTTTACCATGCACGGGCAGGTCATGGTGTTCTTCTTCCTGATTCCTGCGGTCCCGGCAGTGCTGGGGAATTTTCTGATTCCCATCATGATCGGCGCCAAGGATCTCGCGTTTCCGCGCATAAACCTGCTGAGCTGGTACCTGTTCATCATCGGCGGCCTGTTTATGCTATACACCATCCTGACGGGTGGAGTGGATACGGGTTGGACGTTCTACACTCCGCTGAGCACGCAATTTCTCGACACACACGTAGTCGCCGCGGCCTTGGCCATCTTCATCGCAGGCTTCTCGTCCATTCTCACGGGATTGAATTTCATCGTCACTGTGCACCGCATGAGGGCTCCTGGAATGACCTGGTCGCGCCTGCCGCTCTTTGTATGGTCGAACTATGCCACGTCGATCATTCAGGTCCTGGGAACACCAGTGCTGGCTATCACACTCATGCTGGTCGCGCTGGAAAGAATCTTCAAGCTCGGGATTTTCAATCCGCAGATGGGGGGAGATCCACTGCTGTTCCAGCACCTGTTCTGGTTCTACTCGCACCCAGCGGTCTACATCATGATCCTGCCCGGGATGGGCGTGGTCAGCGAGGTAGTGACCTGTTTCTCGCGCAAACGGATCTTCGGCTACAAGTTTATGGCGCTGGCGGTCATCGCTATCGCGGTGTTGGGATTTCTGGTGTGGGCGCATCACATGTTCGCGGCCGGCATCTCGCTATACGCCGCCATGATCTTTTCCTTGCTCAGTTACTTTGTCGCGGTGCCCTCGGCCATCAAGGTTTTCAACTGGACAACCACAATGTACAAGGGATCGATCTCCTACATGACCCCGATGCTTTATGCATTTGGGTTTATCGGACTGTTTACGATGGGTGGATTGACTGGCTTGTTCGTGGCCGCACTCGGCATTGACGTGCACGTCACGGATACCTACTTTGTCGTCGCGCATTTCCACTACATCATGGTCGGCGGAATGGTGATGGCCTATCTGGGCGGCATTCATTTCTGGTGGCCCAAGATTTCCGGCCGCATGTATCCCGAGGCCTGGGGAAAGTTGGCCGCCCTGATCATCTTCATCGGGTTTAACCTGACCTTCTTCCCCCAGTTCGTGCTCGGTTACCTGGGAATGCCGCGACGGTACTGGCAGTACTCGCCGGAGTTCCAGGTGTTGAATGTGCTCTCCACCGCCGGAGCGACCATCCTGGCCGTGGGCTACCTGCTGCCGATGGTCTACCTGCTTTGGTCCATGCGCTACGGAAAAGTTGCGAACGAGAATCCGTGGAATGCCGCCGGGCTGGAATGGATGACCGCTTCGCCGCCGCCCACGTTCAATTTCGACCAGACCCCAACCGTCACCTGGGAGGCATACAACTACGACGAGCTGAAGGAGGTCCCGGTTGAGCGATAGAGCGCCGGCAATCGCGACTCACAGCCCGGAGCTCGAACACCACTTCTCCAGCCTGGAGCAGCAGCTCGAAGCCTCGGTGATGGGAATGTGGGTGTTCTTGATCACCGAGATCATGTTTTTCGGCGGAATGTTTTGCGGCTACATGGTCTACCGCTACCAGTATTACAGCGCATGGGTCGCGGGCAGCCAGAAAATGGATTTCCGGTGGGGGACGCTAAACACGATTGTCCTGCTGTGCAGCAGCCTGACGATGGCGCTGGCGGTGCGGTCAGCTCAATTAGGGCGGCGTAAGGCGATTGTCATTTTTCTCCTCATAACGATTCTGTTTGGGTTGGGCTTTCTCGGGATTAAAGGCATCGAGTATCACGGGCACTGGGCCGAGCATCAGTTCCCCGGACTGAACTGGGCTTGGCCGGAGGCGAACAGTCACCTGGTGGCGCTGTTCTTTTCCTTCTACTGGGCGATGACCGGGTTCCACGCGCTGCACATGGTGATCGGAGTTGGCTTGGTCTCGTGGATTGCGTACCAGGCGTGGAAAGGCCGCTATCACTCCGCATACTACACACCAGTCGAGGTGGTTGGGCTGTACTGGCATTTCGTAGATATCATTTGGATTTATCTATACCCGCTGCTGTACCTGATCAGTCACAAACATATTTCGGGATAGGAACTTATGTCGCGCCATATCGCGTCCGCGAAGCTTTACGTTGGGGTCTGGCTGGCCCTGATATGCCTGACGGCAGCCACGGCGGCGGTGTCCGGGGTGGAGCTGGGACCTTTTAATGTCGTTGTAGCCCTCGTCATTGCCACCTCCAAGATGCTGCTGGTTGCGTTGTTCTTCATGGGAGTGAAGTACCTTAGCCAGAGGATGACGGTCGTGGTTATCGTTGCCGGCCTGTTCTGGCTATTCATTCTGCTGGCATTGAGCATGACAGATTACGTCAGCCGTGCGTGGGCGTAGCCGGCTTATCATCTTAAGCGGAGCTTGGAGTCGCGCCGAGAGCAGAACGCCTCCGGGCAGCAAAAGTTTCCAAAGCAAGTAGCAATCCTTCGACTCGGGCTGAAGCCCGCGCTCAGGATGGCAGCGCGGATGGAATCGAACCATGGAAGGCCGGCACGGCATTTCCGGCTGAGATTGCGATATACTCCGCCCTTATAGTTCCCACCTTAATATGCACCACGTCAATATGCACCACGTCGTGACCGAACCCGCCAGGCCTACCAAGCTCTCCAAGGTTGATGCTGCTGGATTAGCTGCGGCACTGCGCAGGCACATTCGTGGCGAAGTGCGCTTTGATGACGGCAGCCGCGCCCTGTACGCCACCGACGGTTCGAATTATCGCCAGGTCCCGTTTGGAGTTGTGCTTCCCCGCGATGTGGAAGATGTGCTGGCGACGGTGTCCCTGGCCCGGGAATTTGCTGCGCCCATCCTTTGCCGAGGCGGCGGAACCTCGTTGGCGGGCCAGTGCTGCAATGTTGCCGTCGTCATCGACTTCTCGAAGTACATGGCGAACATCCTGGAGCTTGACCCTCAGAAGCGGATGGCTCGGGTTCAGCCGGGCGTGATCCTCGATCACCTGCGCAACGCTGCTGAAAAACACCATCTGACCTTCGGGCCTGATCCGGCCACGCACGATCGTTGCACGCTGGGCGGGATGATTGGCAACAACTCGTGCGGCGTGCACTCGGTCATGGCGGGGAAGACGGATGACAATATCGAGGCGCTCGACATCCTGACCTATGACGGGATACGGATGAAAGTCGGCGCGACCAGCGGCGATGAACTGGAGAGGATCGTTCGCGAGCCCGGACCCCGGGCCGAGATTTATTCCAAGCTCAAGGCGTTGGCGGCCGCTCATGCGGAGCAAGTTCGGCAGCGCTTTCCCAACATTCCGCGCCGGGTGTCGGGATACAACCTCAACTATCTGCTGCCGGAACAGGGCTTTCATGTGGCGCGGGCTCTGGTGGGGTCGGAGGGAACCTGCGTCACCGTCCTGGAGGCGAGTTGCCGGTTGGTCGATAGCCCTCCGGCGCGGACGCTCGCGGTTGTAGCCTATCCGGACATCTTTACCTGCGGCGACCAGGTCCCCGAGATCATGTCCTACGGCCCGATTGGGCTGGAGGGCGTGGACGAATTCCTCGTGGAATTTACCCGGCGCAAGAACCTTAACCCGGAAGGGCTCTCGCTTTTGCCCGAAGGAAAGGGATGGCTGTTCGTCGAGTTCGGTGGTGCGACTCAGAAGGAAGCCGAGGATCGAGCCCGCAAGATGGTGGACGCACTCGACAAAAGTCCGAATCCGCCAGCCGTGCGCCTCTATACCGACAAGTACCAGGCCAGGAAAGTGTGGGAGGTACGGGAATCAAGCCTGGGGGCAATTTCGCATGTGCCGGGCGAGCCGCTTACCTGGGAAGGCTGGGAGGACTCCGCCGTTCCTCCCGAGAAGCTAGGCGCCTACTTGCGGGATTTGCGCCGGCTGATGAACACCTACACTTATAGCGGCGTTCTCTACGGGCACTTCGGACATGCCTGCATTCACACCCGCATCAGCTTCGACTTGGAGAGCGAAGCGGGCATTCGCAAGTTCCGCTCTTTCATGGAGGAGGCAGCCGACCTGGTGGTCAGCTACGGAGGGTCGCTCTCGGGAGAACACGGAGACGGCCAGTCGCGCGCCGAGCTGCTCCCCAAAATGTTTGGTCCGGAACTGATGGAAGCCTTCCGACAGTTCAAAACCATTTGGGATCCCGACTGGAAGATGAATCCCGGCAAGGTGATTCAGCCCTACCGCCTTGATGAAAACCTGCGGTTGGGTGCCAATTACCATCCGTGGGAACCGGAGACACACTTTCATTATCCGGAAGATCACGGGAGTCTGGCGCGCGCCAGCTTGCGTTGCGTCGGTGTGGGCAAATGCCGGCACTACGAGGGTGGCGTGATGTGCCCCAGCTTCCGGGTGACACGTGAAGAAGAACATTCCCCGCGCGGCCGGGCGCACCTGCTCTGGGAAATGACCCAAGGGGAGGTGGTCAGTGGCGGCTGGCAGGATGAGAACGTCAAGCGGTCTTTGGACCTATGCCTCTGCTGCAAAGGATGCAAGAGCGATTGCCCGGTCGGCGTCGATGTGGCGACCTATAAGGCGGAATTTCTCTCGCATTACTACCAGGGACGGCCTCGTCCACGGAGCGCCTACGCGTTTGGGAATATTGATCTGTGGGCGCGCCTGGCTTCGTTGGTGCCGGGGGTGGCAAATCTCACTACCCAACTCCCGTTCTTGCGTGATATTGCCAAGATGGTGGCAGGAATGCCTTTGGAACGCCGCATTCCTGCCTTTGCGCCGCAGCCGTTCAAACGCTGGTTCCAGCGGCATCGAACGGAGAACAGCGGGGGGCCGCCGGTCATTCTCTGGCCGGACACCTTTAATAACTATTTCCTGCCCGATACGGCGATCGCGGCGGTTGATGTTCTGGAAGCCGCCGGGTTCGAAGTTCTGGTGCCGCCGGCAAGCCCCTGTTGCGGGCGTCCGCTTTACGACTTCGGGATGCTCGACCGCGCCAAGGATCTGCTCCTTGAGGTATTGGACACGCTTGCGCCTTATATCGAAGCCGGTATGCCAGTCATCGGACTTGAACCGAGTTGCGCGGCCGTGTTCCGGGATGAGCTTAACAGCCTTTTTCCCAACGATGAGCGTGCTCAGCATCTGGCCCGGCAAACTTTCCTGTTGAGCGAGTTTCTGGAGAAATGTGCACCTGACTTTCAACTGCCTAGACTGGAGCGCCGGGCCATCGTTCACGGGCACTGTCATCACAAGTCGATCATGAAGATGACCGACGAGGAGGCGGTGCTGCACAAGATGGGCATCAGTTTCCAGACTCCGGCTCCCGGCTGCTGCGGCATGGCAGGGTCGTTCGGGTTTGAAGAAGACAAGTACCCGGTGTCTATGGCAGTAGGCGAGTTGGAGCTTCTTCCCGCCATCCGCCAGGCTCCCCTGGACTCGCTCATCATCGCCAACGGGTTTAGCTGCCGGGAGCAGATTGCCCACGGCACCGATCGGCACGCTTTTCACCTGGCGGAAATCATCCAGATGGCCCTCGAAGAAGGACCCCAGGGGATCTCCGGCGCCTATCCGGAGCAGGGCATGGTGGGCCGACGACGGGCAGCGGTGGCGAGCTCGATGAAAAGGGCGGGACTGGGACTGGCGGCGATAGCCACTGCCGGCGGGCTCCTCTGGGCTTCTGCTCGCCGATAGATCCAAAGTATCCCATTTACCTTCAATAACTTACATCCTGTCTCGCCAGACCGCCTTCAATCTGGGAGAATAGATAGGTTCGTTCAGCAGGTCACAGGTTCTTCTTCACTCCCTCTTTCCTGCTCGCTGGGGCATCTATGGAACGTGAAAGCGCAACCCCTCTGGTGCTAACCGACATCTCCGCGCAGATTCGCAAGCAACCCGTCTCGGAGCCCTCGCTCCATGGGTCCCTGCTGGTGCTCATGCAGTTTGACGTCTGCGAAGAAATCCGGCTGGATCAGTTGCGTGAAATCATAGGCGCCCGAACCATGGAGCCCAGCTTCAAACATCCGGCCCCCGGATACGTTCGTTACCAGCGGCCGCCGGTGATGGAACGGATCGAGTCCGTGGTCCTGGAAACGGGCGAGCGGTTGGAAGGGCAGATCAAGTACTACGACTACGGTGTCGTGAGTCTGATTTTCGAGCTACCCTTCTCGGGGGACTGGGACAAGCTGGTGCAGTTGGCCAGCCGCTGGGTGTGGAACTCGGACTTCGAACCCTTTGCCGCGCGCATCGCGCAGGTGAAGCTGGGAAATGCGGCGCCTGCCATGGTCAAGCCTTACCAGGACTGGCTAAGCGAAGACTACTGCATTTTTCATGTACGCGAGATCGCAGGCGCGCCCACCGCGGCTGAGTTGCTTGAGCGGCATGGAGCGGACGTGGCCCAGATTGTTCGCGGCGAGACCGTCCGTTTATCGGAGGGCGAGCGGAAGGAGATCCTGCAGTCTCGGACTTCTTACTACCCCAATGACCTGGCGGTGATCGGGTGGAATGGAACTTTTATTTATGACACCCCAGCCGGGGCTGAAACCGCGATTCAGCTGCTGGAGTACGCCAACTCACAGTTGCTCGAGTTTCGCCACTACGATGAGCTGATGACCCGCGAGCTGGCGGGCGTCTACGATTTCCTGGAAAAAGGCACGGGCATGCTGGCACGGTGGAGATTGGCACGTGCTGCATCCCACCTGCATACGGTCCTGCTCGACGTCATGGAGCTGACCGAGCGCGTGGATAACGCCATCAAGTTTCTGAGCGACATGTTTTCGGCACGTTTGTATCGGCTGGCGGCCGGCAAGGTTGGGGTGCCGGATTACAAGGATTTGGTCAACGAAAAGCTCCGGACCGCTGAAGAGTTGTACCGGTTCATGGTGGAACAGTTTCATCAGGCGCGGGCATTTGTCCTGGAGTTGATGGTGGTGATCATCCTGATCATCGACCTGGTCTGGCTATTCCGCGGCAGAATCCCGGTGTAATCTTCCAACTCAGATTTTGTCGGCGATGCCCGTGGGGCCGTCCCGGGCGGGACTCGGTCACTTCTTACTCTCGCTTTTCCCGACCTTCCGTGCCGGGCTTTCACATTTCGCCGCCTTGCGGCGAGATTGTGCCAGTCCTAACTAAAACGGCTGGCGTCCTTTCCGGTCAACATTTATCCTGATTCGCTGAAATCCCCAGGGGGCCCATGCGCAGCTTACGGGGAAAACGCGTCCTGATTACGGGCGGGGCCAGCGGAATCGGCGCAGCAACCGCGGCCCGATTTCTGCAAGAAGGCTCGGCCGTGTGTGTGCTGGACCGAGACGCCAAAGGACGGCAACGGATTCAGCAGGCCTTGCCCGATCTGGCCGGAACGGTTGACGCCGACGTGTCTGACCTGGCCCAGGTCCAGGCCGCAGTGGAGAACGCGGCCGGGATCATGGGCGGCCTGGAAGTGGTCATCAATAATGCCGGCATCAGTATTCGTCATCCTTTCCTGGACATAACCGCGGAGGAATGGGACAAGGTCATCGCGGTGAACCTGACCGGAGTATTCTACGTGGCGCAAACTGCCGCTCGGCACATGATGCGCCATGATGGCGGCGTGATCCTGCAGACAGCGTCTACCAACGGGATTATGGGGTATCCCTTCTATGCCGACTACAACGCGACTAAGGCGGGAGTGATCGAGCTGACGCGCTCGATGGCGCTGGAACTGGCTCCTAGGGTGCGGGTGTGCGCGGTGGCGCCGGGGTACGTGCTGACTCCCATGCAGCGCGCCGAGTACACCGACCAGATGCTGGAGGAAGTGAACCGGAAGATTCCGCTGCGCCGCCATGCGAAGCCGGAAGAAGTGGCGGCTTTGTTTGCCTTTCTTGCCTCCGACGACGCCGCCTACATGACCGGACACGTGTACACGATCGATGGAGCGGAAACTGCGGGAGGGCTGGCCAGCAGGTAAAGACAGTTTCGCGTTTCAAATTTGTCGTTGCCAGTGGCTAGGCGGCGCGGCACGCCGACCGAATGACCAAATCATTACAAGGTCGAGTCGCACTAATCACAGGCGGTGCGTCGGGAATCGGACGTGCCACTGCCCTTGTCTTCACCCGCGCCGGGGCCGAGGTTAGCATTGCCGACTTGAACGAAACCGCAGGCGAAGCGCTGCTTCAGGAAATTCGAGAGAAGGGCGGCAAAGCTGTCTTCGAAACAGCCGATGTAACTCGGGTGGCTGACTGCAAGCGCGTGGTGGATCGAGTTCTTCGGGAATTCGGCGGCATCCACATTCTCTTTAACAACGTCGGCATCATCCGTCGGGCTTCCGTTACCGAACTCAGCGAAGAAGACTGGGACCGCGTGATGGACGTCAATGTCAAATCCATCTTCGTGATGTCACGGCTGGTGATACCCATCATGGCCCGGGCAGGCGGGGGAGCGATTATTAATACCGCCTCGGGCTGGGGGCTCAGCGGGGGTTCCAAAGCGGCCGTCTATTGCGCTTCGAAAGGTGCCGTTGTCCTGCTCACAAAAGCGATGGCGGTAGATCACGGACCGCAAAACATCCGCGTGAATTGCATCTGCCCTGGCGACACGGACACGGCAATGTTGCGCAATGAGGCGGAGCAGCTTGGGGAACCAACCGAGCGCTTTCTGGCTGCAGCGGCGCGACGTCCGCTAGGCCGGGTGGGTACACCGGAAGAGATTGCACAGGCCGCGCTGTACCTGGCCAGCGATGCGTCTTCTTTCGTGACCGGGACGGCGCTGGTCGTAGACGGCGGCGGATTGGCGGGATCGATTTGATTGGGCCATGAGATCAATGACAATGACTCCAACTCGCACTCGCAGCCGCTCTCAGGAATTGTTTGAGCGGGCGCAGCGGTCCCTGATCGAAGGCGTGAATTCGCCTTCGCGGGGAAGCGCCGTCTTCGCCGGCGGTCCGCTGATGATCGAGCGCGGGCGCGGGTCGCGGGTGTGGGACGCTGACGGCAACGAATATGTCGACTTCTTGATGTCCTTCGGAGCGCTCATTCATGGCCACGCACACCCAGTTCTGGTTTCCGCAGTTTCTCAGGCCGTGGCGGAGGGATCGCACTTTGCTTCCGCCACCTCGGCGGAAGTGGAAGCGGCTGAGCGATTCCGTGGCATGGTGCCGTCGGCGGAAGTCGTGCGATTTACCAATAGCGGCAGTGAGGCCACCATGCTGGCCTTGCGCCTGGCGCGCGCACATACGGGGCGCACCAAGTTCCTGAAGTTCGAGGGACACTATCACGGATGGTATGACCCGTATCTTCTGAACGCTCACAGCCACCCGCCTGAAACCTTGGGTTCTGCTGAGAGTCCTGCGCGCATCCCGGATTCGGAAGGAATTCCGTCCTCCACCTTCGCCGAAGTTGTGCTTGTCCCATGGAACGACGTCGGCGCCCTGGAACGAGTGATGAAGAAGCACGGACGCGAACTCGCCGCTGTCATTACCGAACCGATCATGGCAAATATGGGGTGTATTCCACCGCGTGACGGATATCTAGAGCGGCTTCGCGATGTCACACGCCAGTGGGGGGCGTTATTGATTCTGGACGAAGTAGTCACCGGGTTCCGGTACGCTCCGGGCGGATGCCAGGAATATTACCGAATCCAGCCAGACATCAGCACCTTTGGGAAGGCCCTGGGAGCAGGGTTTCCGGTAGGCGCCGTGGCTGGGCCGCGCTTGCTTCTTAATCGAATGCAGTGGGGCAGCGGCATGGTTCTGCATTATGGAACCTTCAACGGGCATCGCCTGACGATGAAGGTCATCGCGGCGAACCTCGACCTGCTGGCCGCGGATCATAATGCGGCATACGACAAATTGCATGCTTTGGGCGATTGCGCCATCACCGGGCTGCGAGAGGTCTTTAAGAAACGCAAAGTCAGAGCCATCGTGCAAGGCTTGGGGCCAATGTTTCAGATTTATTTTACGGACCGCGACGCGATCCACGATTATCGGGATTACTGCACCTGGGTGGACACCGGCAAATATTCGCGCTTCGTTCATGCACTGCTCGACCTTGGAATCTACATGACGCCATCGAATGGGTTGCATTGGATCATCAGCACGGCTCATACCCAGGCTGACATTGCGGCTTTGATCGATGCGGGCGACCGAGCCTGCGCGGAACTTTCGTGAAAGCTATCGTTTTTTTGGGTGGCGGGCGGATCACGTCGGCGCTGGTTGCCGGACTGCGGCAAGCGGGTTCAAAGGTGTCCATGGTGGTGTACGATCGGCATCCTGGAAAGCTACGCGCACTAAAGCGCCAGCACCGGATCATCGCGGAGCCTGATCTCGAGCGGGCTGTGCGCCGGGCAAGTCTGCTGGTGGTTGCGGTCCGCCCAAGTTCGGTAGCTCACCTGCTACGGGAAATTGGGCGAGTTGATCGGCCCCTTGTGGCGATAAGCCTGGCGGCGGGGGTTCCACTAAGGACCCTGCAAGGGCAAGCTGGGAAATCTGTCCAATGGGCTCGGGCTATGCCGAGTCCAGCTTGCCGCACCCGACGTGGATTAACCGCAATTACGTTTGCGCGAGGGCTGCCAGCAGAAGCTCGGGAGGAGGTCAGGAAGTTGTTTGCGCGGGTAGGAGCCGTGGCGGAGATTCCGGAGTCCCGTTTCGATGCGTTCACCGTCACCTATTCCACGAGCCACGGATATCATGCCCTGGCTACTCTGGCCGGAGCCGCGGAGAAAATCGGACTGGACCGCAAAAGCGCATGGATCGCTGCTGCCCACGGCTTGGCGGACGGGATTCTGTTGTGGCGAGAAGGCAAGCTCTCGGTCAACGAACTGGTACACGAGGCGGCTACGCCGGGCGGAGTCGCGGCGACGGTAATGGCGGCGATGGATAAGGCGGGATATCTGCGCATGGTGGAACAAGCGTTGCGGGCGGGTGTAGCGCGAGCCAAGGCGAATGCCAGAGGGTGACAGGGGCTCGGTTCGAGTGCAGGGAAGGTTCTTCGCCAGCCCGGAGCCCGGCGCCCGGCTCAGAATCACGACATTTCAAATTAGCTTTCGGAGCAGACGGAATAGGCGCGAATCACGCGATAGAGCGGAAACAGCCGCGCAGGAAGCTGCCGTAGGGTCCACTCGCCGACACTGGGCGCGAATGTGCCAGACGAGCGAAGAAGCGGAGCTTGTCGGAGGGGCGCTCGCGCAGGCCGGCGATTCGCTGGAAGTAGCCTAGACAGCCCACGTTATCAAGCTCAACGAACTACAGGTCCACACCCTTTCTCCCGAAGACCTTCTTCTCGTGCTCTGCGTACATGCCGCCAAGCATGTTTGGAGGCGCCTGTCTTGGGTCCGTGGTCCGGGGACATAGCAGACCTGGCCGCCTCGGCGCCGTGCTAGTGGGAACAGGTACTCGATCAGGCCAGGCTGCTGGGAGTCAAGCGCATCCTTATGGATTAGTTTTTTCCCGGCGCAAGCTCTGCTCGGCGCCGCCACTCCGTCTCACTAGAGTCATTATTTCTGCTTTTTTTTGCCAAACAGGTTGGTCAGAGCCTCCACTGCTGACTGTCCAGTCGTTGTAGAGCCAGAGAGTCCTTTCATCTTCCCACCCATCAGGCCCTTTACGTCGGGCAAGAATCTGGGTTCGGAAGTGGTTCCCTGGATCAGAAAAGGTAAATTCCCGCTGCTCGCATTCTTAAGACCGGCGAGCTGAGTGAGGCCTCCGACCAGGCTGCCACCGGTAAACCGGGCGTTCATCCTAAAATCAAGTGCGTTGCTGGCACTGATAATTCCCGTGCCCGTGATTTCTCCCAGAGCAGGAATTACCAGGTTAATCTGTTCCGTACGGATGCCGTTAGGGGCCACATACACCTTGGTGCTTAAGTTCTGAATGGATGTATCGGGACCGGTTTTGCCGCCGGTCAGGGAGGCAATAGCCGACATCTTGGAACCCAGGTCGAAACCCGCCAGCTTGGTGTTGGATAGCTTGATCGGGCCAGTGCTAGCCAGCTTGTCAAGCGGGCCGTTGATGTCGAGGCTAGCGGAAAGCGTCCCGCCGTTGAGCGAGGCGCCGGAGGGCAGCGTTACTCCCAGGGCGGGCAGCATGGCTTGTAATTCGTCAACCGGCATGCTTTGCCCGACCAGTTTCATGTCCAACAGGGTGGAGTCGCCTTGGGTGCGGTAATTCCCGGTCAGGCGGGCCACGGCTTTGCCAATCCTGATGTCGCCCTGGGAGAGCGTTCCGGACTGCTTTTCGAGGTCGTGAATCAAGGAGTATTTCACTTCGACGGAGCGGCGGGCGGCGGTCGCTTTTGGATTCAACTTCAGCTTGTCGGCCCTGAGGGTTCCTGTGGTCCGAACTTGCCGACCGTCTGATGTGACCCTTCCGTCGAAGTCGGCGAGAGCGGCTAGGCCGGAGGCGGGCTCGATGAATCCCGAATCCGCCAGATCGAGTTGATGAATCTTGATGCCTGCCTGGAAGGGGGTGAGGGCTGTGTCTTCTGAATTGATTGGGCCGGCTTTGCCCTCCAGTTTCAAATCGCCACTGCCCGGCAAGTTGGCGGTTAAAGTAAATGGGAATTCGGAAGTAAAAGAAAAGTCCCGCACCTCGATGTTCACCTTGTCGTAGACCTGCGGCTTTTGTTGGGAATGGGCCTTCCCAACTGCCAGACGTCCATTGCTGACATTCAGCCTGCTAACCGACAAATCGGGAGTGACGGATTTGGCAGGGGCAGGAGCAGGCTGGGAGGGCTTCGCCTCCGACTTGCCTCCCAAGCTCGAGAAATTCCATTTGCCCGAAGCGGTGCGCAGCAACGCAATCTCAGGCCGGTCGAGGGTCAGACTGGTCACGCGCAGGCTGCGGGACATGATCAGCGGCATCCATTCCACTCCGACCCTAAGCGACTTGGCACGGACGAAGGGCGATTGACTGAAGGCCGGATCGTCGGCAATGGAGAGGTCATCGGCGCTTACACTACCGGCAAGGATAGAGAGGCCCAGGTCACCGAGCTTGACCTGACGTCCTAAGCTTTCCGTCAGCTCGGATTCGAGCCGGGGGCGGAAGGAGTTCACGTTGATGAAGGAGGGAAGCGCAACGAGGATGACGAGGGAGATTGCGATCACGATGCCGACGATGCGCAGTTTGCGTTTCATTGGCCCTGCTCCTTGTCTCGTAAGTCCCGCTTTTCTAATAGATAAGTGTATGTCTTTGGCGAGAGATCGTCGGAGGAAAGTGTGAATTCCTCAGATTCGGATTTGGGACACAGATGAGAGCTGTTTCGAGGGATCGCTGAGCGTCCGCGCAGGAATTTCTGATTCCTTCCATCGGAATTATTCATCGAAGGAACTGATGAGCTTGGTTGACGGGAGTGCCAGCCCGCTCTAAAATTGCAGCTTATGTCGGGCAGCCAAAATTTTCGCCAGATGTGCCGGTGCACGTGTTGCTGCTGCTGTTGTTGTTGTGCATTCGTCTCTTCTGACGCGAGGGGGCTGCTGACTTAGAAATTTCTTAATACCGGCACTCATAACCCACCGCCAGAAGAAAGCTGGCGGTGGGGTTTTGTTTTTATGGCAACTATCGAAACGAAAGCACAGCGAGCCGAACGCCTCAAGCGGGAGAAGAACCCCTGGGAGGGGCTTGAGGAAATTCGCCGTTTTGCCCGCGAGGGGTTGGCTTCGATCCCGCCGGAATGGATGGGGACTTACTTCCGGTGGTGGGGTGTATACACGCAGGGAGATGGCGCCGGCGTTGTGGGTGGGCAGGGGGGCGAGGGGCGCGCACTGCCCTACTTCATGGTGCGTATCCGTATCCCGAACGGATTGCTGCTGTCCCACCAGTTGCGCACAATCGCCGACCTCACCCAACGCTATGCCCGCGGAATTGCCGACATCACTGTACGCCAGAACATTCAGTTGCACTGGGTTACCATTGAGGCCCTCCCCCAAGTCATGGAGGCGCTGTGGCGCTGCGGGCTCAGTACTCTCGGCGCCTGCGGTGACGTAACGCGGAACATCACCGGCTGCCCGGTGGCGGGGGTTGATGGCGATGAAGTTTGCGATGCGTCACCCTTAACCCTGGAAGCCAACCGGATGCTGGTCGGGAATTCTGATTTCTACAACCTTCCCCGAAAATTCAAAATCTCAATCACCGGTTGCCGCGTGTGGTGCGCTTATCCGGAGATAAATGACATTGGACTAACCGCGATCAGGCGCGCTGTGGCCGGCAGGTCGGAGGTGGGTTTCTCGTTGCGCGTGGGCGGCGGACTTTCGGCCGATCCGCATCTGGCCGCTCGCTTGAATGTTTTTGTGCGCTGGAACCAAGTGTTGCCAGTTGTCAAAGGTATTGCCGAAATCTTCCGTGACTCGGACCAGTTGCGCGAGCATCGCGAGCGGGCGCGGCTGAAATTCCTGTTCCTCCGGCATGGCTGGACCGCCGAGGATTTCCAGAAAGACCTGGAACGACGAATCGGTTTCCAACTCGATCCGGGGGTCGAGGAGGAGCCGCCGGCGGACATTTATCGCGACCACGTGGGGATCCATTCACAAAAACAAGCGGACTATTACTACGTGGGAGCGGCGGTCCTGCGAGGCAGAATCAGCGCGGAGCAGATCCGTGCAGCCGCTGATCTGGCCGACCGCTTTGCTGCCGGCCAATTGCGCACCACCAATATGCAGAATCTGCTGATCGTCAACGTGCCCCGCCCCAATACGGAGCCACTGGCCAAAGAACTGGACGCAATCGGGTTGCGGGTGGGCGGATCCCCCTTCTGGCGTGGAGCCATTGCTTGCAGCGGGACGGAATTCTGCAAGCTGGCGATCACGGAAACCAAGAGCTTCTCGCGCTGGCTGGTCGAGGAACTGGAAGAACGCCTGCCTGGCTTCGATCAGGACCTCAAACTGCATGTCACCGGGTGTCCGAACAGTTGCGGGCAGCATTGGATCGCTGACATCGGGATTGAGGGCAAGAAGATCAAGCTGGATGGGCGAATGGTGGACGCCTACTACTTCTGCCTTGGGGGTGCGGTCGGTTTGAACCAGGCGACAGCCCGTCCGATTGGCTACCGTTGCCCCGCCAGCGAGGTTCCGGATGCGATCGAGCGCCTGCTGCGCCGCTACTTGGAAGGCCGCTACGCGGGGGAAAACCTGCGCCAGTTTTTTGCCCGGCATCGTGACCAGGAACTGCGCGAGTTTCTGGCTGGCGAATGGGTGGAGGCGGTGGCAAGAGACCTGTCGCCGGGGCGCGTGCCGCACGGGCTGGAAGGATAAAAGGTATGAGCAGCATGTTTCCCATGTTTGTCAAACTTGAAGGACGACCGGTGCTGGTGGTCGGGGCGGGCAAGGTGGCGGAAGGCAAGATCGAAGGCCTGCTCGATACCGGCGCGCAGATTCGGGTGGTTGCACTGAAAGCCACTGCCGCCGTTCGGGAACGCGCTCGCAGAAGCAAGATTGACTTCGAAGAGCGTGCTTTCACTCCGAGTGATCTCGACGGAGCGTTCCTGGCCATTGTAGCAACTCCGTCGCGCAGCCTTAATGAAGCGGTCTATCGCGAAGCGCAGCGGCGCGGGGTTCTCTGCAATGTGGTGGACGTTCCCGAGCTGTGCGATTTCTTTTATCCCGCCGTGGTTCGCCGTGGAGATCTGCAGATTGCCGTTTCGACTTCCGGCCAGAGCCCATCGCTGGCGCAGCGGGTTCGCCAGGACTTGGAACAGCAGTTCGGGCCCGGTTTCGCGGAGTGGGTGGCTGAATTGGGAGCGACACGGCGCGAGGTACTGAAGAGCGATCTCGATCCCGCGACGAAACGAGAGCTTCTACAGTCGCTCGCCAGCCGACAGGCGTTCGAAGCCAAGCTGGCAGAGTTGGTGTTAGCCGAAGAAGGAGATGCCGCATGACCGGCAAAGTCTATCTGGTGGGGGCGGGGCCGGGGGACCCCGAGCTGCTCACCTTAAAAGCTCTTCGGCTGCTGAAAACAGCCGATGTCGTGCTGTACGACGAACTGGTTTCGCCCGAAATATTGAAACTCATCTCCTCGACGGCGCAGCTTCAAAACGTGGGGAAGCGTTGTGGGAACAAGACTATCAGCCAGGAAGAGATTAATTTCCTGCTGGTGACCCTGGCAGCTTCGGGGCTCGAGGTGGTGCGGCTTAAGAGCGGTGATCCCCTGATCTTTGGACGGGCCGGCGAGGAGATGGAAGCTTTGCGCAAGGCGGGAGTTGAATGCGAGATTGTGCCTGGAGTGACCGCGGCACTCGGCGCGGCTGCGGCGGCCGAGATTCCGCTGACCGATCGGCGGCATTCATCCGCGCTGGTCCTTCTCACCGGGCATCGCGCCGGGCATGACCAGGAACAGGAAGACGACTGGAGCAAGCTGGTATCGAGCGGGGCAACGGTGGTGATCTATATGCCGGGACATCGGTATAGCGATACTGCTAGCCGCCTGCGCCGCGCAGGACTGGCTGACCAGACACCTTGCGCCATCGTCTCGCGGGCTACAACAACCGCCCAGAAAGTCCACTTGACCACAGTCGAAGATCTTCCCCGGGCCCCGCAGCTGCCTGCACCTACGCTCCTGGTGCTCGGCGACGTGGTTCGCTTCACGGAACAAGGAGAGCAGCATTTCTACTCCAGGCTCGGTGCGCTTGCAGCCGAGCCCCTTTCCCAGGATGAGGGGGCAATCTGGTGAAGACGCTTGTCGAGCACATGCAGTTAGTCGTGGAGCGCTGGAGCGCTGGGGAAGTCGTGCGTTGGGCATTTGGGCGATTCGGGAATGACGTGGCGATCTCATCGGCGTTCGGCGCCGAGGGGATGGTGCTCATTGACATGGCCTCTCGGGTGCGGCCTGATTTCCGCCTGTTCACGGTGGATACCGAATTTCTCTTTCCCGAGACCTACAACCTGATGGACCAGATCGAACAGCGATATGGCATCAAGATTGAGAAGGTCTACCCGCTGTTCTCGCCGGAGGCGCAGGAACGCGAGTGCGGCCCGGCTTTATGGAGCCGCGATCCCGACCGGTGCTGCCAGATGCGGAAGGTAGAGCCGCTCCGCCGGAAGCTGGGCGAGTTGCGGGCCTGGATCAGCAGCATTCGACGCGACCAGACCGTAATGCGGGCAGGTGCGGGCAAGGTCGAGTGGGATTCGAAATTTGGACTCATCAAAATCAATCCGCTGGCGGATTGGACGTCCAAGCAGGTTTGGCAATACATCCATGAGCACAAGGTTCCCTATAACCCCCTGCATGATCGTGATTATCCGAGTATCGGGTGCACGCACTGCACGCGTGCGGTCAGGCCCGGAGAGGATCCGCGGGCGGGTCGGTGGTCAGGGTTCGCCAAGACGGAATGCGGCCTGCACCTAGTCGAACCGGCACCTATCGCTACCAGCTGAGCATGATTCGTGCGGGGGGGGGTGGGACCCCACCTTTCACGGAACAAAAACCGTCCCCCATGCTCGCAAACAAAAACCCACCGCAATTCTCTCGCCGTGGGCAGGGCTCTGAACTGTCGCCAGAATACGCCTAATCATGTGGGTCGGGAATTAGTGGCTGGTTCGGCCGGCGTGAGTCGCACCTTGGTTTTCCTGCGTCACCAGTTGCTCGAAAAACTCGGCCAGGCGCGCGATCAGGCGGGTGCGCCCTCCAATGATGTGCAGGCCGCTCTCGTGCTGATGCTCTTCTAAAACCTTGTTCAATCCGCTCTCAAGCTCAGTCATGGCAGATTCCCCGCGTACAAGCTTCAAACATTTGCTCTCTATTACATTAAACAGTCCCGGGTTCCCAGGGGAAATTCGAAATTTTGATGGAAGTTATCAGCAAAATCAGGGGGTGGCGATTCAAGGCTGCTCCTGTTTTTTCGCCTTGGCAGAGACTTCCCGTATGGTCGAGATGAAGAGAGTCGCCGCGCGGGGCAAGGTACGATCACGGCGGTAGGCCAAGCCCAGTTCACGCCAGAGCTCGACGTCCTCCATCTCAATGAGTCTGACTCGCCCAGCCTCGGCCTCGTCGCGGGCAAAGGAAGCGCTGATAAGGGACACGCCGAGGTCGGCGGCCACGAAACTCTTGATCATTCCGACGCTAGGCAGTTCCATCCTGACCTGTACATCGGAGTTCTGGCCGCGAAACAAACGATCCAGCAGCCGGCGCGTGTGACCGGTTTTGGGAAAAAGCAGCGGGTATTTCAGGATTTCGCTGACGGGAACAACCTTGTACTTGGCCAAGGGATTCTTGGGACTCACCATCAGCACCAGCTTGTCGCGGAACATGGCCTGGACTTTCAAACTCGGCGACTTCACGGGAAGGGTCACGATGCCAACGTCAATCGAGCCGTTTTCCAGCTTCTCGACAATCTTGTAGGTAAAGTTGCGGTAGATGCTGATCTGGACGCCGGGATAGAGGCGGCAATATTCGGCGAAAACCTCGGGCAATACATAAAGGCAGGTGGCCTCGTTGGCCCCAATCGATAGCGTGCCGCGGGGCGTGCGGCCATGGTCCGCCACCGCCATCAGGGATTCGTCGCGCAAGCTCTTGAGGCGCTCGGCGTACTCGAACAGGACTTGTCCCGCCGGGGTGAGCTTCACCGATTTTCCGGAGCGGTCCAGCAGTCGGTCGCCGTATTCCTGCTCGAGCTGGCGGATTTGCGCACTGACAGCCGACTGCGAGCGGAAAACTTTTTCTCCGGCGCGCGAAAAACTCCCTTGCTTGGCAACTTCTAGAAACGTTATCAGTTGATCAAAATCCATCGCTTAACTCGATTATAGCCAAGCGGAGAAGGAGGAAATGGAAACTTAATAACGGGTATGAATATCAATTCAAAACTGGGAAACGATGACGCTCTGCTCGTTACATGACGAGCGGACCCTCGGACGGGAGAACCTGGCGAGGCTCGAAGGTCTGGGCCTCTTGCCGGTCGAGCCGCAACAGGATGGTTGACCAAGTTTCCTCAGTCGAGCAAGGAGGCTGTAACGGTTCGACCCGGAGCAGCGGCAAGGTGGCACTGCTTAGGAGTCGCGCGGCGCGAGGGCTGCCTGTTAGTTGCACATGGCGGCGCAGGACGCGACGTAACCAGCGGTGTTCGGTGGCTTGCAAATTTCCGAGACGCACCGACTGATGGTTGGAGTGGTCGGCCGCCGAATCGCGCATTATGTAGCCGAGGCCGCCCGTCATGCCGGCGCCCAGATTGATGCCTCTTGGGCCCAGGATCACGACGATGCCCGCCGTCATGTATTCGCATCCATGCTGGCCCACGCCTTCCACCACGGCCAGCGCGCCGCTGTTGCGGACGGCGAAGCGCTCGCCGGCTTGTCCGGAAACGTAGAGTTCGCCCGAAGTCGCACCATAGAGCACCGTGTTGCCTATCAGGACGTCTCCCCGCTCGGACGCTTCCGCTCCCGCGCTGATTGCGATGGTTCCGCCACACAGGCCTTTGCCTACGTAGTCATTGGCTTCGCCCGCCAGGCGGAAATTCGCGCCGGAGATCAGGAAGGCTCCAAAGCTCTGTCCCGCGGTGCCGACGAATTCGCAATCGACCCCACTCAGGTCGAGCGAGGAAGGACCGAGGCGGCGCAGAATTTCACCGCTGAAGTGGGCGCCTACCGCACGGTCGGAATTGGTGATGCGGAAACGGTAGGAACGCGTGGAAAGCGATTCGAGTTCCTCCACGGCACGGTTCAATTCGAGGTGCAGTTCGCTTGTGTCCTCATGCGGGCAGGGGAACTGCAACGGCGGATTCGTGATCGGCGTAAGAAGGCTTTCGAGGGATCGTTCGACCTCCGGAGTGCGAGGAAGCAGCCGGTCGACGGCTCCGATGATTTCATCAATGGACCGCGCGCCCATATCAGCCAGCATCTGCCGCACCTCTGCAGCCAGAGCACGGAAATAGGTTTCCACCATTTCCGGGTTTCCAGTGAAGCGGGCGCGCAGCTGCTCGTTTTGCGTAGCGATGCCGACCGGACAGGTGTTGAGGTGGCATTGGCGAGCCATTACACAACCGATCGCCAACAGGGCCGCCGTGCCGAACCCAAATTCCTCGGCACCCAGCAAGGCCGCGATCACGACATCGCGGGCGAACTTCAACCCGCCGTCAACGCGTAGGCGAACCCGTGCACGCAGCCCGGCTTTGACCAGCGCGGTGTGAGCATCGCGCAGGCCGGCTTCCCAGGGAATTCCGGTGTTCTTTATCGACGTCAAGGGCGACGCGCCCGTTCCGCCGTCGTGGCCACTGATCGTAATTACGTCTGCGCCGGCCTTGGCGACTCCGGTCGCAATGATGCCGACTCCCGAGCTAGAGACAAGTTTCACCCCGATGCGCGCGCGAGGATTTACTGCGCGCAGGTCGTAGATCAGTTGCGCCAAATCCTCGATGCTGTAGATGTCGTGATGCGGCGGCGGCGAAATCAGCGAAGTTCCGGGCACGGCATGGCGCAAACGGGCGATATAGGGCGTGACCTTAATCGCTGGCAACTGGCCACCTTCGCCCGGCTTCGATCCTTGCGCCATCTTGATTTCAAGCTCGTCGGCGTGCACGAGGTACTCGGCGGTCACCCCGAACCGGCCCGACGCGACCTGCTTCACGCGGTTATTGGCTTCCGGGTCGGTGGCGTAGATGCGAGGATCTTCACCGCCTTCTCCCGTATTGCTGCGAGCGCCCAGACGATTCATAGCAATGGCCAGCGTGCGATGGGCTTCGGGAGATATCGCACCCAGCGACATTGCCTGCGTGCTGAATCGGCTCAGGACGGATGCCTCGGCCTCAACCTCGTCCACCGGCAAAGGGTCGGATGGCGCTATGTCGAGCAAGTCCCGGACCGCAACCGGAGCCCGTTCTTTTGCCAGGATGGACAGAGCCTCATGATTCTCCGGGCTGGGGAACTTGATGTAGCGATGCATCCGGCGCACGAACTCGGGCGAGGTGGCATGACGTTCGCCGTTGTGTCGGAAGCGATATAGGCCGACATCGCGAAATTCAGCCGCAGGTGAGCCGAAGCCGGCAGCATGGAAGAGCAGGCAGTCTTCGAGGATCTGGTCCAGGCTCTTGCCGCCTAAAATATGTCCGGCATCATCAAAGAACTCGCTGCACACCTCGGCTTCCAAGCCAACCGTCTCGAACAACTGGCTGTTACGATAGCTGGCAATTGTCGAAATTCCCATGCGGGCCAGCACCTTGCGAAGGCCTTTTTCCACGCCCGCACGATAGCGCGCCGGGCCGTCGACCTTGTGCCGGGCCGCCAGTTCCATGGCCAGGTAGGGATGAACCGCGCTGGCCCCCGCCGCAATCAGCAAGGCCACATGATGAGTGTCGAGGACTTGGCCCGTCTCGATAATTACTGGAACATTCCATGCGCCGGCTTCCACCGTGGCCTTCCATACAGCAGAGAGGGCGAGTAGAGCGGGCAGGGCCGCACGATCTTGGTTGACCCCCCTATCCGTGAGGAGAACGAGTCCAGTTCCTTGGGATGCCGCAGCCTGTGCCTCGCTCTGAATCCGTTCGAGGGCCTTGCGGGCGCCTTCCAGGCGGCCGCAGGCTTCAAACGTGAAGTCGATGTTGCGGATGGGCTTAAATTTTTCGCACAATCCCAGAATTTGACCGGCATCGAGCAGGGGTGAAGAAACTACGGCAGATTGGCCCAGGTAGACATCCAGGGCCATCACATGGGTCTCGCGCAGAGGGTCGATAGGCGGATTGGTCACTTGGGCAAACCGCTGCTTGCAGTAGTCCCACAGCGGGCGGTGCATTGCGGATAAGGAAGCCGGAGGGGCGTCGTCGCCCATGCTCCACAGCGGCTCCTGAGCCTCATCAACCAAGGGCTGGAAGAGCATGCGGAACTGGTCTTCGGTCCAGCCCAAAGCCACCATCAGGCGCTTGCCATCAGTTTCGGCAGCGGACGTAGCCTGTTCGGTTGGGGCAATAACGATGGCCGGCAGCAATCCCGCGGGAGCGCTTCGCTGAAGAAGCCCCGCAATCTCCGTCGGGCGGAAGAAAACCCCGGCGGCTGGACTGGCCAGCAGCATTTCGCCGGGACCAAGACGCTGACGCTCAACCACGTGCTTGTCATGGAGATCGGCGATACCAACTTCAGACCCGACGACCAGCAGGCCGTCGGAGGTGAGCGTATAGCGGAGGGGGCGAAGCCCGTTGCGGTCGAGCTTGGCGCCTACCGTATGACCGTCGCTGAATAGAAGCGCGGCCGGGCCGTCCCATGGCTCCTGTTGGTGGAGGCTGCTCCGGAAAAACTCGCGCAGGCCCGCCTCCATTCGCTCGTCCTTCTCCCAGGCGGGAGGAACGAGTCGCGAAACGGCCTCTGCCAGGGGGTGACCTCGGCGGAGAGAAACCTCAAGAGCATTATCGAAGCTGGCCGAGTCGCTCATTCGAGGTTCGAGGAGCGTAGCCTGGCGTGGCACGCCAAGCGTCTCGGAAAGCATCGGCTCGCGTGCCCGCAGCCAGCGGCGATTGCCGCTTACCGTGTTGATTTCGCCGTTATGCGCCACAAAACGAAAGGGTTGGGCCAGAGCCCAGCTGGGTTGCGTGTTGGTCGAGTAGCGCTGGTGAAAGATGGCAAAGGGGCTGTAGAACTCAGGATCGGCGAGATCAAGATAGAAGGCGGGCAGTTGCTGGGGCGTAAGCAGGCCCTTGTAGACGATCGTACGGGAAGAAAGAGAGCAGAAGTAAACGCTCGGATCGCTGACCTGCACTTTCTTGCGCAGGCGAAACAGGCTCAATTCCAGATCTGAAGCCTCTTCGCCCAGGGCGAAGAAGCAATGGCGGACCGCCGGGAGCGACTCCAGGGAGCGCGGGCCGATGATGGAGGAGTCGGTCGGAACCGTGCGCCAGCCGAGAAACCGGAGGCCAACGGCTGCGGCCGCCCTTTCCACTGCGACATACGATTCGACACCCGGCTCGGGTCGAAGAAACACCATGCCCACGCCAAATTGTTCCGGCAGATCTATGCCGACCTCAGCGGCGCGAGTGCGGAAGAAAGCCTGGGGGATGGCGGTCAGCAGGCCGGCCCCATCGCCGCTACGGCCGTCGGCGTCGACTCCGCCCCGATGGGCCAGCCGGGCCAGTGCGGTGAGCGCCCGTTCCACGATCTCGTGGGAACCGGAACTACCGAGCTGCGCGATGAAACCTACGCCGCACGCATCATGGTCGGTAGAAAAGTTTTGGCGATTCTCTGCCATTATCCCTTGTGTACCGTCAAGGGCAGCCAAAAGTACAATTGAGAATTTCGATGACCATGATGGATTTTTCTGAAGCTGTCAGGCACTCGGTTTCCGAGTCGTGAAATCGTCGGTGTTTAGGCTGAGGGGAGGCACTTGTTCGCCGCCGGCGCCGAGGGTCTAGAGCTGGGAGCCGGTTCGGTTAAATTCGTACTTGACACTCCCCCTCGCAATGTCTGAATATTTATTCAATTGGATGGATAGCTATTCAGGATGACGAAACTCGCCAGACACAAGACAATCCTGGAACTCGCAAGCAATGCGCCGCTGGCCAGTCAGGAGGAGCTTCAGCGGGCGCTCGGCAAACGCGGGTTCAAGGTCGGGCAGGCCACTTTATCTCGCGACATTCACGAGCTCGGCTTGGTTAAAACCGGCGAGGGTTACGCCCTGCCCAACGGAAATGGTGCAAGCGACCCCAGCTTGCCCAGCTTGCCTCCCGTGTCGCGTCTGGTGCGGGAATTTGTTCTTGACGTTCGTCCCGCCCAGAACCTCTTGGTGATCAAAACTGCGGTGGGGAGCGCTCAGCCTGTAGCGGCGGCGCTGGACAGCGAGTCGTGGCCCGAGGTGGTAGGCACCATTGCGGGTGACGATGCCATTCTTATTGTTTCTCCGAACAAAAAAGCTACCGCCAAGCTGGCAAACCGTATTCGGGAGATGCTGGCCTGATGACGGCAAAGGTCAGAACCGCGGTGGTGGGCGCGACCGGCTATGCCGGATTGGAGTTGACGCGCCTTCTAGTCCGTCATCCTAGGACCGGGAAGCCGCTACTGCTCCGCGGCCGCGATGGCGAGAGGCAAGGATTGGCGGACCTGGCGGAAGCTTTTCCCGGGCTGGCCGGAAACGGCGGCTACCCGCTGGAATCTTTTTCTTGGGAAAAATTTAAGCAACGGGGTGTGGACTTGCTGTTCCTGGCAACCCCTCATGAAGTGTCACGCGCGTTGGTTCCCGAAGCGGTGAGCCGTGGGCTACGGGTTGTCGACCTGAGCGGAGCCTGGCGACTCAAGCAAGAAGCCAACCGCGCGGTGTACGGATTCGAAGATAAAGACCTACGTGCTGCCTCCCAACTGACGAAAGAAGCGGTATATGGGCTGCCTGAGTTGAACCGTGAGCAGATTTCCAATGCCACGGTGGTGGCCAACCCGGGTTGCTACGCCACTTCGGTGATCCTGGCGCTCGCTCCCCTACTGAGGGCCGGGTTGGTGGACAAAGAGAAAGGAATTATTTCGGACTCGAAGTCGGGTGTGTCCGGCGCGGGCAAAGAACCGACTTCAAGAACGCATTTCGTTTCCGTGGCCGACAATCTCTCGGCCTACTCGGTTTTCGGTCACCGGCACACCGGGGAAATCCTCGAGCAGCTGCAGCTCAAAGCGCAAGAGTTGATCTTCACGCCTCACTTGCTGCCGATCCCGCGGGGGATTCTCTCGACCATTTATCTCCACCTAGCGCGACCCAGCGCGCCCAGGGAAGTGGAATCGCGCTTCCGCAAATTTTACAAAGGTGCGACTTGGGTGCGCGTGTTTTCCACACCGCAACTTCCGCAAATCCATTTTTCGCTGCACACCAATTACTGCGACCTCGGGTTTTGCCTGGCGGACGACAGGCAGCGGCTGGTGCTGATTTCCTGCATCGACAACCTGCTCAAGGGAGCCGCGGGACAGGCGGTGCAGAACATGAATGTGATGTACGGCTGGAGCGAAGCGGAAGGCCTGAATTGAAAGTTGTCGTCAAAATCGGCGGCGCCGCCCTGGAAAACAAAACGACGCTGCACAAGTGTGCGCGCGCCGTGGTGGAACTCGCTCAGGATGGTCACCGCCTCGCAGTGGTGCACGGCGGCGGCCCCGCCCTCACTCGCACCCTACAACTTCTTGGGAAGAAGAGCGCTTTCATCAACGGTTTGCGCGTGACGGATGCGGAAACCCGGGATGTGGCCCTGATGGTGCTTGCGGGCATCGTGAACAAGAGCCTGGTCGCCGCCCTTGGTGCCGCGGGACAGCCTGCGGTCGGGTTGTGCGGCGGCGACGGCATGATGTTCCGGGCGCGGAAGAAAAACACCAGCGGATACGACCTCGGATTCGTGGGCGAGATCGCCGTGGTCGAGCCGCGCTGGATGGAAGCGATCTGGGGGCAAGGCGGCATCCCGGTCATCTCCAGCGTCGCAATCGGTTCAGATGGTGAGTACTACAACGTGAACGCCGACCAGATGGCGGCGGCTTGCGCAGTCGGGTGTCATGCGAACGCGTTGATTTTTCTGACCGATGTGCCGGGCGTAAAAGATGCAGACGGGTCCGTCATCCCGTGGTTGAGACTCAAGCGAGTTGAGCAGCTAATTCGCGAGTCAGTGATTGCCGGCGGGATGCTTCCCAAGCTCGAGGCCTGTGGCCACGCCTTGCATCATGGCGTTGGACGGGTTCGGATTGTGCCGGCGGAGCAGGCCCATATGCTGCCGGAGTTTTACTTTTCGAAATTGGAATGTGGGACGGAGGTTTTGGAGGTATGAGTCTCGCCTCGGTAATGCGGTCCGAAGCTTCGTTGCTTCTGCCTACCTACGAGCGCAACCCCGTGCTGTTTACGCAGGGTCGCGGCGTGTACTTGTGGGATTCGAAGGGCAAGAAGTATTTGGATTTCTTGAGTGGTATTGGCGTGAACGCGTTGGGTTACGGTCATCCCGCGATCCAGGCAGTGGTGGCTCGCCAGTCCGCGAAGCTGATTCACGTTTCCAACCTTTTCTTCCACGAGTACCAGGCGGAATTGGCCAAACGGTTGACGAAGATTTCCGGTTTCGATCGAGCTTTTTTCTGCAACAGCGGTACGGAGGCGTGGGAGGGAGCCCTCAAGCTAGCGCGCGCGTATGCGCATGCGCAGAACCATAACGGGCACAAGGCCAAGTGGCGCATGATCGCCCTGGAAAACTCGTTTCATGGGCGGACGTTTGGCGCTCTGGCCACCACCGGTCAGCAAAAATATCGGACGCCTTTTGCGCCGCTGATGCCGGGCGTCAGCTTCGTTGCGCTGAATGATCTGGACGATCTGAAGCGGCAATTCGACGGGAGCGTGTGCGCCATTTGCCTGGAGACAATTCAGGGCGAGGGCGGAGTTTTTCCGGTGAGCCCTGAGTTTCTGAGATTGGCACGAGAACTCACCCAAAAGCATGGGGCTTTGCTGATCATCGACGAGATTCAGTGCGGGCTCGGGCGCACCGGGCAAAATTTTGCTTATCAGGATTATGGTGTGCAGCCGGATATAGTCACCGTGGCGAAGCCTCTCGCTGCGGGGTTGCCGTTAGGCGCGATCCTGACCAGCAACCAGGTTGCCGGCTGCATGCATCCCGGATTGCATGGGACTACGTTTGGCGGCGGCCCTCTTTCCTGTGCGGTGGCAGTCGAGTTTCTGAAGCAAATGGAGAAATTGCTGCCTCACATTCGGACCATCGGCGGCCACTTCCGTTCCCGGCTCGGGGAACTGGCCTCGAAATATCCGCAGATTCGCGAAGTGCGAGGCCTCGGGCTGATGTTGGCGGTCGATCTGAACTCGGCTGATCTCGCCAAGGCGGTTGCCAGGCAACTGCTTCAGGAAGGAATCATCATCAATCGGACGCACGAGACGGTTCTGCGCTTTTTGCCTCCTTACATCATTCAGGAGAAGCACGTGGACCAGGTCATTAAGGCACTCGATTCGGCTCTGGCACGGACCAGGACGCCCGTGCCTCTACTCAAGACGAAAAGGAGTCAGGCATGAACAGCACGACACTCCGGGTTTCACAGGCCTCCAGTCTTCCGCGCCCTAAAGGATTTTTGAGTCACGACTTGGTTTCTATTCGCGACCTTGCTCCGCGGGAAGTGGAGGCCGTGCTCGAACTCACGGCAGTGGTCAAGGCCCGGCCCGGCAATTTTCGGGCGGCGCTGGCCGGCAAACAGCTGGTGATGTTTTTTGAGAAGCCGTCTCTGCGCACGCGGTTGACCTTCGAGTCGGGTATGGCGAGTTTGGGGGGAGTGTCGTTCTTCGTAGATCAGACACACAGCCGGCTCGATGCGCGAGAAAAGCTGAGCGATATCGCTCACAATCTGGAGCGCTGGGTGAACGTCATCGTGCTACGCACGTTCTCCCATGTCACGGTCGAGCAGATGGCTGAGTGTGCGGGAATTCCGGTCATCAATGCGCTCAGCGAACTGGAGCATCCGTGCCAGGCTCTGGCCGACTACTTCACGCTACAGGAGAAGTTCGGGGACCTGAAGAACGTCCGGCTTGCTTACGTGGGAGATGGGAACAATGTCGCACATTCCCTGGTGCTGGCCTGTGCATCCCTCGGGTCCTCGATTCGCATAGCCACGCCCGCGGGCTACGGGCCTGACGCGCACATTGTCGCCGACGCACGCGAAATCGCGCGCGAAACAGGGGCCAATATTGAATTGTTACGTGATCCTCATGAAGCGGTGCAGGGGGCAGATGCCGTGTACACCGATACCTGGGTCAGCATGGGCCATGAACACGAGTCGGAACAGCGAGCCGGCATCTTCGCTGATTATCAGGTTAATGAAGCTCTGATGGCCGAGGCCGCAGCTCATGCCCTGTTCCTGCACTGCCTTCCGGCATGCCGCGGCAAAGAAGTGACAGATGCGGTGATCGATTCGCAGCAGTCGGCCGTCTTCGATCAGGCAGAGAACCGGATGCATGTGCAGAAAGCTATTCTTTTACTGCTGCTGGGTGGCGGTATGACCCATCCCGCAAGGAGAAGTGACCATGCCTGAAAAAGTCGTCCTCGCCTATTCCGGCGGTCTCGACACCTCGATCATCATTCCATGGCTGAAGGAGAACTATGCCTATGACGTGATCGCCATGGTGGGCGATGTTGGCCAGGGGGATGATTTCGAAGCGGTCGTCAGCAAGGCGTACAAGACCGGCGCCAGCAAGGTCGTGGTTGAGGATTTACGTGAGGAATTCCTGGCTGGGTACGTGTGGCCGGCGCTGAAGGCGGGGGCGGTGTACGAGCACAAATATTTGCTGGGGACATCGCTGGCACGGCCGCTGCTTGCAAAACACCAGATTGAAGTGGCGTTGCGGGAAGGTGCCGCTGCCGTTGCCCACGGCTGCACCGGCAAGGGCAACGATCAGGTGCGGTTCGAACTGGCTTACCAGGCGCTGGCGCCAGAGTTGAAAGTGATTGCTCCCTGGCGGGAGTGGGACCTGAAATCGCGGGAAGATTGCCTCAATTATGCCGAGCAGCATGGCATCCCGGTCGCGGCTACCCGAGAGAAAATTCACAGCCGCGACCGCAATCTGTGGCACCTCAGCCACGAGGGTGGCGAGCTGGAAGATGCTGCCCGTGCGCCTCTCCCGAGCACGTGGCAACTGACGCGTTCTCCGCAGGATGCGCCCGATCGCGAGGAGCAGGTAGAGATCGGCTTTGAGAAGGGCATTGCGGTTGCTGTGAACGGCATGAAGATGGATGCGGTCTCGCTGGTTGAGCTGCTCAACGAGGTCGGGGGGCGCAACGCGATCGGCCGCGTGGACCTGGTGGAAAACCGGTTTGTGGGGATCAAGTCGCGGGGATGCTATGAGACGCCCGGGGGCACGCTAGTGCTCACCGCCCATCGGGAACTGGAAGCCCTGTGCCTCGATCGCGACCTGATGCATTTCAAGCAGCACGTTGGCCTGAAGTATGCCGAAATGGTTTACTTCGGGCTTTGGTTTACGCCTTTGCGCGAGGCTCTGGACGCCTTCGTCGAAACGACCCAGAAGCAAGTGACGGGGACGGTTTCCCTGAGTCTCTACCGAGGGAATGTTTCGGTGGTCAGCCGACGCTCGGAGTACTCGATGTACCGCACAGATTTGGCGGCCTTCACCATGGGCGACAGCTACGATCAGAAAGACGCAGCGGGATTTATTCGAATCCTCGGCCTGCCCGCGCGCTCACGTGCGCAGGCTCGCATGGAGGTGGCGAAGTGAAGATGTGGTCGGGGCGGTTCCGACAGAGGCTCGATCCCGAATTCGAGCGTTGGCAGCGATCGTTTCCCTTGGATCGGCGCTTGCTCGGCCACGAACTGGAGGCGAGCCGCGCTCATGCCCGCGCGTTGCAGCGCGCCGGGATCTTGTTGGCGGAGGAGCTGGCATCCATCCTGTTCGGGCTCGATCAGATTGCCGAGCGCGCAGCTGCTCCCTCGTTTCTGGAAGATGACGAGGCGGAAGATGTGCACCACTTCGTCGAGAAGCAACTGGTATCGACGATCGGAGATACGGGTTACAAGCTGCACAGCGGGCGAAGCCGCAATGAGCAGATCGCTACCGACCTGCGATTATATGCCCGGGCCAGCATCGATCAGTTGCAGGAGCTCATCGCCGATTGGATGGAAATCCTGGTGACGCGCGCGGAGCGGGCCGGCAATGCGGTCATGCCGGCTTATACGCACCTGCAGCGCGCTGAGCCGGTGCTGGTTGCACACTGGCTGCTGGCTTATGTCGAGATGTCCGGCCGCGATACGGAGCGGCTGGCGGATTGCCGCAAGCGCGCAAATTTGTGTCCGCTGGGTTCCGGAGCGGTGGCGGGAGCGACCCTTGCGCTGGATCGCGAGGCCATTGCCCACGACTTGGGTTTCGACCGCCCCACCGTAAACAGCATGGATGCGACGGGCGATCGTGATTTCGCCATCGAGTTGGTCAATGCGCTTTCGTTGTTGTCCACGCATTTGAGCCGCTGGGCCGAGGAGATGATCCTGTTTTCAACCCCGGAGTTCGGGTTCATCCAGTTGCCGGAAGCTTATTCGACGGGCAGCAGCGCCCTGCCGCAGAAGAAAAATCCCGATCTGCTGGAGTTAACTCGTGCCAAAGCGGCGCGGGTCATCGGTGATGCTACTGCGCTGCAAATAGGGGTGAAGGGATTGCCGCTGGCCTACAACAAAGACCTTCAGGAAACGCAGGAACCGCTGTTCGATGCCAGCGAGACGCTGCTCGCGTTATTGCCGCTGGTGAGCGGCTGGATGAAGGCGGTCGACTTCGACTACCCGCGCATGCAAGCGGCGGCCCAGTCTGGATTCATGAATGCCTGGGCGGCGGCCACGTATCTGGTCGAACGCGGAGTGCCCTTCCGGCTTGCGCATGAGCAGGTGGGAAAAGCAGTCCAACGATGCCTGGACAAAGGATGCGAACTCGAGGAGCTTTCGCTCAATGAATTGAAGGAGCTGAATCCGGCATTCGATCAGGATTTCTATTCGCGGCTCACCCTGCCGGCAGTACTCGCCATTCACGATGTGGTCGGCGGTACCGCGCCGGCACAGGTGAAACAGGCTATTGCAGAAGCCAAACAGAAAATCGCAGCACTTCGTGGGGTGGCCCATGCGCACGCGTGAAGCGATTCTGCCGGATGCGGCGCAGATTCACCAGTTGATCTCGGCCCATTTCGAGACGGGCACGCTTCTGCCGCGCAGCTTCGCCGAGATTTGCGAGAACGTGCGCGATTTTATTGTCGCCGAACAAGACGGTCGAATCGTGGGCTGCGGAGCTCTACACTTGTATGGGCCGCATCTAGCCGAAATCCGTTCCATTACCGTACACGCGTCCGGGCGGGGCAAAGGAACGGGGCGTCGGATGGTACGAGCCTTGCTGAAACAGGCTAAGAAACATCACGTGAACAGCGTGTGCCTGTTCACACGCATTCCGGAGTTTTTCGCGCCCCTGGGATTTTCGGTGGTCACGCGGGAAGACATTCCCGACAAGCTGTACAAAGACTGCTGCGTCTGCCCGAAGCTCTACTGCTGCGACGAAGTTGCCATGGTGCGGGGCAGCCTGCCTACGTTTGCCATCCTGCAACCGGCGTCGTCGCTGGTCAAACTCGAGGCATGACACTGTCGGATACGCCTGCCCAGATTCATCTGCCAAATGGATTTTCTTTTTCTTCCGTAGCTGCCGGAATCAAAGCCAGCGGCCGTCCGGACCTCGCTTTAGTGACGTGTTCTGCCGGAACCAGGGCAGCTGCCGTGTTCACCAAAAATCGCGTCGTGGCCGCACCGGTTCAGGTCGGTCGTGCCGCGCTGAAGAGGGCGCGCGGGAGAGTGCGCGCTTTGGTCGTCAATTCTGGCAACGCGAATTGCGCGACGGGCGCGGCGGGCATGGCCGCTTGCCGGCAGGTTTGTCGAGAGGCCGCGAGACATCTGGGCGTTAACCCAACGGAAGTCTTTCCGTCGTCGACCGGCATCATCGGGGTGCCCTTACCTGCGGAGAAGATTGTTGTCAGGTTGCCGGAACTGGTCGCGCAACAGGCGGCAACCGAGGAGGCCGCCTGTCAGTTCGCGCAGACCATCATGACAACCGATATGCGGCCCAAGTTGGCTTCCGTCAGGTTCCGAAGCCGTGGCACAGAAGTTCGATTGCTCGGGATCGCAAAGGGGGCCGGCATGATCCATCCGCAACTGGCGACCATGCTGGTGTACGTGCTCACAGATGTCGCTGCGCGGACGACCGAATTGAAGCGGCATCTGGTCCAAACCTCTGAGGAAACGTTCAACTGCATTTCAATTGACGGCGATACTTCCACCAACGATACGGTATTGCTTTTGGCCAGCGGACAAGCGGACGTCCGCCTGGACCAATGCACAAAAGCGTTCAACGCCGCACTGCTGGAAGTCTGTCGATCTTTGGCGCGGCAGATTGTGCGCGATGGCGAGGGCGCCCAGCACGTGATTCGCTTGTCGGTCGAACAAGCCAAGACGCGCGAGGAAGCCAAGCAGGTGGCGCGTGCCATCGCGCATTCGGCGTTGGTGAAAACCGCGTGGGCGGGCGCTGATCCCAATTGGGGGCGCATTCTTGCGGCCATCGGATATTCGGGCGCGCCGGTGAATCCTGCGCGGGTCAATATTTTCATTGGCGCCCAGCAGGTTTGTCGCAACGGGAGCGCGGCGCATTTCGATCAGAAGGAAGCCCATTTCCATCTTGCTCAGCCAGAATGCGATATACGGGTTCAATTGGGACGCGGCAGGAGCGGGCTGCACTTCTACACGACTGATCTCACTGCCGAATACGTGCGAATTAATGCCGACTATTCCACTTAATCTACCGTGTTTTCCACCGTGTACTCGGGGTCCCTCGGGGTCAGCACTCGGGGTCAGCACACCTTGACAAAATCGATTAAGTAGACGATATTCTGTGACTTGGACCCATGTGTCCGTTGGCGAGGTGGAGTGAGTGATGAACACGGTTACCTCGAAATCGAAGCGGCCGGGTGCTTACTGGGATCGGGCAGGCAACGTGATTCGGGACTGGAACACGGACCAGGTGCTTCCCGGCTACGAAGGCAGCTGCCTCGTTTACCTGGACACCCGGGGTCCGGTTTTTGCAACCACTTTCCTGCGCGACGGAGAACGTTGCTGGGAGGACCTCGACCAGAAAGTTCCTGCCTTTACGTCCTGGCTAAGCTAAAGTCGCCCGCCTTTTGCGCCCAGACTCATCTGCTGACGGCCGGGATCCTGAACCGCCAGCGCGCCTTTTTCGACAGCGTGAGACAACTACATGATCGCAGCGGACAAGCGCCAAGCGGTGTATCTGCTTCATCAGGATGGCATGAGCCTGCGGGAGATCGCTCATCGTCTCCATCTCAGCCATAACACGGTGCGCGCCATCCTGAAGCAAAAGGGCGAGATGCCGCTCGGTCCACGCCAGGACAAGATCCGCATCGAGG
>Ga0209154_1000178_pt1 | contig 46288 bp, 44 predicted proteins | sample GraSoiAngelo_121_FD_185878 | JGI IMG/M metagenome (GOLD analysis project Ga0209154, IMG submission 185878) | Grasslands soil microbial communities from the Angelo Coastal Reserve, California, USA - 14_0919_12_20cm (SPAdes) (version 2) | ecosystem: Environmental > Terrestrial > Soil > Grasslands ... | reverse complement strand
GAGAACTCTGAAACGTTGAACCATCATGGCCCCTCTACTAGCATTTGTGGACATTTTCGTCGAGTCAGCCCACATGGACGAAGTAGTCCAGTCGCTGGCCAAACTGGACAATATTGAGGAGCTCTACGAGGTCACAGGCGAGTTCGACATCGTAACCCTCGTCTCAGCAGATGATATCGAAGAATTCAGGGATGTCCTGAAGAACAGGATCATGAAGATCAAGGGTGTCAAAAGCACCGTCAGCTCCATCGTCCTGAAAACTCACAAGGGAGCCCGGCTCACCGGCGAGTTTCTCAGTCCGACCGCTCACGCGTCGGTGGCCGTTAGCCAGAAAGACTAGTACCGAGCCAATCATGAAGCCGCTGCTCAACAAATGGGAGCCTGCCTGCCCTGATACAGCCCAGCGACTTACTCACACTAGTACTGATTCTTTCCACAGCGGTAATTCTGGGGCGCCTGCTCGCACCCTACATTACCGCCATCTTCACTAGCGCACCGAGTAGGACAGATAGGGTTCTCAGTCCTATCGAGAATCGGATCTATAAGCTTCTTGGCGTAGATCCGACTCGTGGCATGGGATGGAGGGAGTATTTTCTCTCCGCGATCATTGTGAACATTTTCCAGATGAGCATTGCCTTCATCATCTTCGTCTTCCAAAACATTCTACCACTGAACCCTCAAGGATTCCCGGGTCTCAGCATTGACCTCGCCTTCATGCAGGTCATCAGCTTCGCGACCAACACAAACCTTCAACACTACAACGGAGAAGGCGTATGCAACAATCTTCCAAACTGTCCTTCTCTATCGTCTATGCCTGGACTCTCCTATCTCAGCCAGATGACCGCTGTCCAGTTTCTACAGTTCACGAGCGCTGCCACAGGTCTTTGCGTGGCCGTGGCAATGGTCCGAGGCTTCGTTTCTCGCAGTCAGAATTTGGGAAACTTTTACACTGACTTTGTTCGGTCTCTAACGCGACTTTTCCTTCCGCTCTGTTTTGTCGCCGCCCTCATCTTTGTGGGATTGGGCGTTCCCCAGACCATTGGAGGGTATCAAACCGTCCAAACAGTGGAGGGAACAACCCAGACGATTCTGGTGGGACCCGTCGCATCACTTGTCAGCATCATGCAGATCGGCACCGATGGGGGTGGATACTACGGAGCAAACTCGGCCTACCCACTTCAGAACCCGAATCCGGCCTCTGATGTTTTCCAGATTCTTCTCATGCTACTCATCCCGACCAGTCTCTGCTTCGTATTTGGACAGCTGCTGGGAAAAAGACGAGAGGCTCACCCAATAATCATCGGCGCTTACACTCTCTTCGCTCTTGACCTGTTGCTAGCCTTCATTCCCAGCTACGGCCTTGGTCGAGGCATCGAGGTTCGTTTCGGAGGATTCTTCTCCACATTCTGGACCGTTGTGACGACAGCTGTCACCACGGGCTCGGTAAATGCAAGCCTGGCCGGGATGCACCCGCTCGTCATCCTCTCTGGCTTCATTGGCATGCTGATCCAGTCTACTCCCGGCGGCAAGGGAGTGGGTCTGATGTACATGGTGATGTATGTCGTAATCACGGTTTTCATCGTCGGTCTGATGTCTGGCCGGACGCCTGAGTATCTCGGGATAAAGATCAGTGCGCGCGACGTCAAACTCGTAATGGTCACCTTCCTAATTCATCCAATTATCATTCTGGTCCCAACAGTCCTCGCGTATGCAACTGGCGCAGCATCCGCGGTAGGGGTCTCGACGGGCTCAACCGGCTTTACTAGGATCTTCTATGAATTCACATCTGCTGCAGCCAACAACGGCTCAGACTTTCTGGGAGCGGGCGGAAACACGTTGTTCTTCAACATCTCCACTGCGCTGGTCATGTTTATTGGCCGCTTCGCTCCAATCGGGCTCTTGCTTGCCCTAGCCGGGTCAATGATCAATCGCAAGAGATCCACAGAGATCGGTCTTAGGACGGACAGCATCACGTTCACAATGGTTCTCGTTGGCAGCATACTCCTGCTCGTTGTTCTCACGTTCTTCCCCTTCCTCGCACTCGGACCGATTCTCGAATTCTTCCAGAAACGCGTAAACGGGTTCTGACAAGATGACTTCGAACGGAACCAGACCAACCTCATCACGCTTCCGAAGTAATCTCACATCAACCAAGACGCTTCTCGATTCGTTGGTCAGACTAAATCCAGTATCCCTGCTCGCGAATCCTGTCATGTTCATTGTAGAACTAACCTTCTTCATAGTCGCGGCGATGGCGATCTATCCCCCTGCGTTCTATCCAGTTGCAAATTCGAGCATGAGAATCTACTACGTCGAAGTCTCCTTGATACTTCTGATCACAGTCTGGTTCAGCACTCTAGCTGATGCACTGGCTGAGACCCAAGCGAAGAACACTGCCAGCAGCCTCCGAAGTCTGGAATTGGAAGTCCAGAGCAAGAAGATATTGACGGAGGGGGATGTTAGAAGGATCGTTACAACGCTCTCGACTGCACTTCGTAAAGGGGATCTAATTTTGCTTGAGAAGAACGATGTCGTCCCTATCGACGCGGAGGTGCTTGAGGGAATTGGAATGGTCGACGAGTCCCTCCTAACGGGAGAATCTACACCCGTCAGGAAGGCACCGGGAGACGAGGTTATCGGAGGATCGAGAGTGATCAGTGACACTCTCACCGCTCGGGTCACGGTGAATCCCGAGGATACTTACATCAGCGAGATGATTAGGCTGGTAGAGTCATCAAAGAGGCCTCGGACTCCTAACGAAGTGGCCGTGACGACTGTGCTAATTGGTCTGACGGCGATCTTCACAATAATTGTTGTTGCACTTCTAGGCCTCTCGATTACTCTCGATCTCGCCGTGGACCTTTCGATCCTTATCGCGCTATACGTCTGCCTACTCCCAACAACAATCGGGGCCCTGCTTCCGTCCATCGGGCTCTCGGGCGTATCCCGGCTCTACAGGAGAAAGATCGTAGCCAAGTCAGGAAGGGCAGTTGAGAGAGCAGGAGATACGGATGTGATCATCCTTGACAAGACCGGGACGATCACGGTCGGCAACAGGCAAGCGGTAGAATTCGTCCCCGTCAACAATCACACTGAGAAGGAGGTTGGTGAAGCGGCGTTTCTCTCGTCTTGGCATGATGATACTCCTGAAGGCCGGAGCTTGATTCGGCTCGCTTACGAGGATGGTTTCGTTCCTAGAGAGTTGAACGCATTGGGGGTTTCTGAAGTGTACGAGTTTTCCGCGAGCACCCGAACGAGTGGTGTGAAGATATCTCAGGGCACAGGATTCATGCTACCCAAGGGGGACAAGTCGGGCCGCGAACGGGGGAGGCTGCGGAGAAAGTTTGAGGCTCACCAGGAAGCCGGATCGGTGATCGCGGAGGATGAGATTGAGATAATCAAGGGTGCTCCCGATGCGATCAAGAAGATCGCACGCTCTATCCCATCAAACTTCGATGCGTTGGTGGATAGTATCTCGAGCCGGGGGGATACGCCGCTGGCTGTGACGAGGAACAGGGAGGTTATCGGAGTTATCAGGCTCAAGGATGTTCTGAAGCCAGGTATCAGGGAGAAGATTCTGTCGGTCAAAGTGATGGGGATTCGGCCTGTGATGCTGACTGGCGACCAGCCCCTCACAGCGAAGAGCATTGCCACCGAAGTAGGGATTGACGAGTACAGGCCCGAGGCGAAGCCCGAGGACAAGTACGACATTGTGACGAGAGAGCAGGCTGAGACCCGAGTCGTAGCTATGATCGGGGACGGCACCAACGACGCACCCGCGTTGGCCGTAGCTGATGTGGGTCTGGCGATGAATTCTGGAACTCAAGCAGCGAAGGAGGCTGCCAACATGGTAGACCTAGAGTCGAACCCGGCCAAAATCATCGAGGTGGTCATGCTCGGAAAACAACTACTCATGACCCGCGGAGCAGTGACGACCTTCAGCATCGCCAACGATGTGGCGAAATATTTCGCGATAGTCCCAGTAATGTTCGCAACTACCCTTCCAGAACTGAAGGCTCTGAACATTCTCGGACTCGGACTGAACACTGCAGTCCTCTCAGCCCTCATCTTCAACGCAGCCATCATCCCTCTCCTAATCCCACTCGCCATGAAGGGAATCCGGTTCAAGCCTACCAGCACGATGGGTCTCTTCATCAAGAACGCGCTCATCTACGGAGCCGGAGGAATCATTGTGCCCTTCATAGGAATCAAGCTCATCGACATCGCACTATTATCGATAGGAGGATAGGATCAGGTTGAGCATCAAAAACGAAGTCAAACGAAACTACGGACCCGCTCTCAGGCTGGCAATTGTCTCAATGCTCCTCTGCGGCCTGGTCTTCCCACTGTTGGTAACAGGGTTTGCTCAACTCCTCCTGCATGAGCAAGCAAATGGCTCGATAGCCCATCTTGACGGGAGCAACGGTAGGTCAGTGGGCTCGTATCTTATTGCTCAGAACTTCTCCTCGCCATTCTTTTTCCACTCTCGAAATGTGACGCTGTCAGCTTCTGGCGTAGACCCCGACATCACGCTTGAAGATGCACTCTCACAAATACCACGAATATCGGCTGCCACCAATATCACACAGAGTGATCTTTCCAACCTTGTCAGTCAAAACATAGAACGAACGTCGTTTGTCTTTGGCGACGAATACGTGAACGTGCTCCGGCTAAACCTAGCCCTCATCCAGAATCATCAGTCGATATATCAGAAGCTCGACCCTGGTATTTACCTACCATGAATGGACTTGACTCGGATTCTCGAATTGTTACGTGAGGCATTATTCTTTCGGGAATAGTCCGGCTTGGAGAAGCGGCAAGACTCAAAAGAGCTGACCCCTCTTTTGTCAATCAGATGCCTAGTTTTTTCCAATTCACTCCAAAGAAAATTCTCCGAATTATTCTACTAGCCATCTTTCCGTGGCTACCTCCCTACCTCTTCGAGAAGACAGATTTCTACTTCCATCTCACCCATCAACTGGACTGGTACTACCAACTCTCTGGAGAGCGACTCCTAGTAGACCTTGGATGCTTTGCTCTCGGAGGGGTCATTGCTGCTTATCTTCTCCGGCCCCGGTTGGCGATTCTCCAAATCTCTCTCAATGCTCTCATAGTCTGGGTACTGTTCTACGTGGCCTGCCCGACCTATGCGCCAGGGGGAGTCTGGCAGCCGGAATGTTACAATTCGGGACCCGATGGGCTGGTGGGGTTCCGACTGGCAGGAATAATGCTCAGTTACGGGGCGCTACCGATTCTCGTGAAGGCGGCAGAGGGTAGGGCATTCAACAGAATGGTGGGGCCTGCGATCGCATTCTTTGGTGGAATTGTTTTGACGGTCGTGATGGTCTGGTATCCTCTGGCGGCATGGTTCTCGGGGGTGACTTACCTACAGCCTCTCGTCGCTTTCCAGACAGTGTTGCTCATTGGTGTTCCTCAGATAGCAACTGGGATACTGGCCGGGCGCATAGGGCAATCGTTGAAGATCGGCACCGCCTCCGGACTAGTCTCTCTCGTCTTCTTTTCGTTATTCTTCTGGACGTCTGACTGCCCAGGCTGTGATCGCAGTCTCCTCTACTTTCTCGCACCTTCGTGGGCCTTTTTCGCGCTGCTAGGCAGCATTACCGAACTCGGGCTTCCTGCACGAATTCGAGTCCCGCATATTCAGGGCTGGCTAGGAACGATCAGAATGGAAGATTTCCAGCGCGTCGGACTTGCCCTCGTCTTGGCCGTCTGCCTATGGACCCTGGTCGCACGTGACTATTGGAACCCAAGCGTTCTCTACTCATCCTCCATCTCTCCAAACCCTGGCGATCTCACGCTTGGTCAACCCTTCTATCCATATATCGGCGGCTACTACAACTCCATTCAGTACAGAATTTGCTGTGTAGAAATCGGAGTGAAAATCTCCATGGCGAATCCGCGCCTCCTGGCTCCTGACAATTTTCTGGCGGCCGGTATGGGGGTCCAATCGCCCAACTGTTGTATTGACGGTTGGGATTTTGGATGGAGGGCTGATGTCTTCCTCCTACCGAATAGCAGCGTTATAGTCTCAGGTTCGTCCTGGGAGACTTGTGACAGTAATGCTAACTGTGGCGGCTACATGTGGGAACACCTCTGGTATCATTCGCAGGTCACTCTGAGTCCCCAGTCAATGTCTAACACGATATTTCTACGGATGAGCTGGGAACCGGTAACGGTCGACGGCCAGCCTCGACAAATTGTATACTGGTACTACAACACTACCGGGACGCCTTGGACCCAGTTTGGAAGCTATCTTCCAGACCCGAGGCTCGGGACGTATTTTGACATCGGCCTCTCAGGTGGTCCAGCTTCGACGATTCCTCAGGGGACCGCGTTTCTCTACCAGTTCGGAGTAGCCAGCAAGACCCCGGTGCCAGGCTGGAGCGTCTTCTTGGTCAATCCTTCGTTCAAGTATCAAGGATCGTGGCGAATAATGGAACGAGCCAACATTGTCCAAGGGGAATCCTCATTCTGGAAGTTCCGATACCGTTGGGGAGGACTGCCCTATGAAGGGGTTACGGCCAAGGCCAATCTCACGGACTCCGCGATGCCTGCGGGTATTGTCGAGCTCTCCTACACTGGTGGAACGCTGAAGAACTACGAACCGCTATGGTAGAACCTCGAACCGTCGACCGGTCTTATGAAATACTATATCCGCGAGATTTCTCGTCAGACGGCGGCGAGCGAGGACTCGAGTGGCGTCGCCACGGGGTGGTGGCCTGTGATTCCATGTACGATATTCCTGACTCCAACAAGCAGCAACGCGAGCGCTAGGAGTGCTGCCAGAATACTCTGTCCTATTGACATGTCAAGGATGACGTAGACGGACAGGATGATTGTGAGACCTCCAATCGCTACGATCACTGCTCTGAGCCATACGGGCGGGTGTCTTGCGACCCCGACTCCAATTTCGATCGCTCCCACAAGGAGTAGGGCCACCGCGAGAATTCCGATGAGAGTAGCCACCGCGGCCTGAAGATCGAGCAGAGCCGCGATTCCGAGAACGAAGGCGATCACTCCTCCGGTCGCGTTGAACCTTCTCAACCCGGAGGGTAGGACCGTTGCGAAAGCGCCTACGGCGATTCTGGATAGCCCGCCAATGATCAGACCTGCAGCAATGACGATTACTAGGGTCTGTATTGTAAACTGAGGATCGGCCAGTGCGAAGACCGCCAGGGCAATAACTATGATACCGCCCAGGACCTCAACTCCTCGCCATCGGCCAGACGCTCTGACCTCAATCCTACTCAACTGTAGCAGGTCGTGGTTGAGACGATGAGTATTTAGTGCCTTTCTCGCTTCGCCCTGTCGCTTCGTAAAGACGTAGGCACTGTCAACTCTTCGGTTGTTGTTTGTTGTTCTTCGGTCATCTCTAACCGTTATGTTCGAGGAGTGATCGATTATTCGTTAGGGGCGTTCGTCGAATGAGCCTGTTACGCTGGGGTAAGGGAGGTGACTCCGACCACGCGACAGGTCTGAACTGGGATACCCGGTTGGTTGGCTACCGTAAAATCCCTCCCTGGCAATGGGCCAAGCTACCACGCTATGGGCGTGAGGGGGCGGTTGAGGTTCGACCGTTCCCTGCTTGTAAGAGGCTACGAGCCTCTGAGGCGCAAGGGCTCTCAGGTGAAGCAATGAAGGGGAACCCGACGACGACGGTAATCCTCCGAGTCGATAAGAGCAAGTCAAGTCCGTCGAACAACCGAAGACTTGACGGAACCAAGACGTAATACTGCTTCGCAGCATCGGCATCGTCATGGTCAGGGGCGTTCTAGGTCTACACCACGTTACCGGGATATCTAGTGACCCTCAGAAGACGCTTGACTTCTACAGCAAAATTCTGGGCCTGCGTCTCATCAAGCTCACGATCAACTACGATGACCCCAGCACGTACCATGTCTACTTCGGGGATGAGATAGGGCACCCCGGAACTGTTCTGACTTTCTTCCCATGGACTGGTCAACCTAGAGGTCGCAAGGGAACCGGGCAAGCCACAAACACTTCCTTCTCAATTCCAGAAGAATCAATACCGTACTGGCAGGACCGACTGAAATCACACAGTGTTTCTCAGGAAGCTCCTCGCAAAAGCTTCGGCAATCCTGTGCTGTCATTTGAAGATCAGGACGGTCAGGGCCTGGAGTTGGTCGGAAACAAGGAAAACGAGGGGAGAATTGGATGGACACATGGTCCTGTCCCGAGGGAGCATGCAATCAGAGGATTTCACAGCGTCACCCTCTGGGAGGAGGTATTGGAGAGGACGGAGTCAGTATTGGTAGATACTCTGGGCTTTCGGCTGGTAGGCCAGGAGGAGAACCGTTTCAGGTATGAGGCCGGAAGGGCGGGCGCCGTGGGTACAATTGTAGATATTGTTTCTAGGCCGAATGCTCAGCGTGGATTTGTGAGCGTCGGAACAGTCCATCATGTTGCGTTCCGCGCCTCAGACGACGAACACCAGAAGGTTCTGCGTCAGGAGATCGTAAAGGCAGACCTAAACGTGACCCCGGTGATCGATCGGAACTACTTCCATTCCATATACTTCCGAGAGCACGGCGGAGTTCTCTTCGAGGTGGCCACGGATCAACCCGGATTCGCTATCGATGAATCTCCAGAGCAGCTGGGAACAAGCCTCATACTCCCGCCCTGGCTCGAACAATCCAGAGCGGAAATTGAAAAGAACCTGCCTCCCGTTAGTCTACCCAAGCGAATTGTAGCCTAGGCGACCCCATCATGTCCACACCAGATAACGCGATGAATCTCCAGAAGAACGTTAGAAAGTACATCTTCGAACACTTCGAGGAACACGCGATCGCTCCAGTGCTGGAGCAGATCATGCAAAAGTTTGAGTTAGACAGAACATCTGCGTTCAATGCACTCGTCGATCTCCAGTCTGCCCGACACATCGCGCTGCTGCCCGGTACGCAGAGAATCCTGATGGCCTTTCCCTTCTCAAGCATAGTGACACCTTTCAAAGTTAGAATAGCCAGGAAGGACAAGGATTACTTTGCGAATTGTGCGTGGGACGCTGTGGCCATTCACGTAGCGGTGGGGAAGGAGCAGTGGATCGATTCCTACTGTCACCATTGCGCGGAAGACATCACGATTCATCTCAAAGACCAAATGATGGTCTCTGAAGGGTCCCATAGCCAGCCACTGATCTATCTGGCGCTACCCGCGTCGAAATGGTGGGAAAACATCGTGTTGACATGCTCAAACAACATGGTGTTCTTCAGCTCGAAGAACCACTTGACAGAATGGACCAACTCAAGCTCTCCAACAAGAGGCGAGGCACTGACGATTGAGCAGACACTGAAACTTAGCGTTCCGATCTACAAGAACAAGATGACCCTTGACTACGCAAGACCCTCAAGAGAACAGACCATTGCCCACTTCCAATCCCTCGGATTAACGGGAGATTTCTGGAAGATCTAGCCTCAGGTTCCCGCTGAAGATTTAGTCTGTCTCAAATATTAAGTCTTAGCAGATTGTTGCGGCCGATAGAAACCGGTTGCTGGACTCGAGCGCATACTTGGGAGAACAGCTGGGGCCTGCAATCATTTTATTCTTAGTAGAGCAGACATTCAACTAGTCGTCCTTCAACTTCCTTCGGACCAAGCAGGTCAGGATGATGGAACTCGACTATGATTTGTCGGTCTCGAACAGAGACGTCTTGAACGGCTTGGTTCATCTGTGGCTGAGCTTCAGTTAGGATGCTTCTGACGTGCTCGATGAGCTGCGTAGGATTCTCTTCCCCGACCTTTCTTCCCGCCTGAAAACCTCTAGCCCACCATTCATCTAGAGGTCCCAGAATTTCCTCATCCCGTTGAACTTTCTCCGGGTTCAGTCTCCTTTCTTCTAGGTAATCTATGAAATCTCGACCCTCCCAGCCGCAAGTCGTGAGGACTGCGGGGCAACGAGGATGAAACCGGCATCCAGCCGGTGGGTTCACAGCGTCAGGCACCTCCCCTTTAGGCAGAATCTTGGTCGCTCGCTTTCTGGGGTCGGGTGCAGGGATGGCTTGGAGCAGAGCCTTCGTGTATGGATGTTTTGGGTCTGCGAAGATATTCTTGCTTGGTCCGATCTCGACGATTCTACCTATGTACATTATTGCGATTCGGTCGCAGAGGAATTTTGCTGTTGCCAGATCGTGTGTTATGAAAATGTAGGCGAGATTGTATTTGGATCTGAGGTCCAGCATAAGTTGCAAGACTTTTGCTCTGATTGACATGTCCAGCATTGCCACGGGCTCATCTGCTACTATGAGCCTGGGCCTCAAGATCAAAGCCCGGGCTATCGCGGCTCGCTGTTTCTGCCCGCCGCTGAGATCGCCTGGATATTTCGAATAGATCTGATCTTCGGGAGAGAGACCTACTTCCCTCATGACCTGTAGAACCGTTGACTTGACTTCATCCGGAGTCTTGGTCTTTGCAATTCCATGTATCTTGAGAGGGTGAGTTATGGCTTGTCCGATGGTCATCGCAGGGTTCAGAGACGCGTGAGGATCCTGGAATATGATCTGCATCTGCCTCCGCAAAGGGCGAATCTGCGATTCGCTGAGGTGGGTGATGTCTCTCCCGTTCAGCACCAAACGTCCAGCAGTAGGCTCAAGTAGCCTAACTACCGCCCTCCCTAGTGTCGTCTTTCCACTACCGCTCTCTCCGACTAGTCCGAATATCTCTCCCTGCTGAATGTTGAAAGAGACGCCGTCTACTGCATGGACGAACGGCTTCTCACGAGAGAATAGGTTCTGGATGAGTGACCTCTTTACTCGAAAATAGACCTGGAGATTATCAACCGTCAGCTCGAACTCGGACGGTCCGGAAAGAGACTTGGTAACTGCGGTCGTCAGAGGAATTTCTCCCCGAACAAGCATGCGGCGAAGTGTCCGGGTTTGAATTCAACCAAGGGTGGAACAGTCTCTTGACAGACTTGTTGCGCATAAGGACATCTTGGGTGAAATCTGCATCCGGGAGGTGGCGAAAGTAGGTCTGGAGGAAAACCTTCGATCGACCTGAGTTCGCGAGAGTCGAGGTAGATTACCGACGCCAATAGACCTTGAGTGTAAGGATGGATCGGATGCGCAAAGATATCCTCTACCGAGCCAAGCTCTACGACCTTTCCCGCGTAGAACACTGCGACGCGGTCGCATACCTCCGCAATGATTCCAAGATTATGAGTGATGAGTAATAGGCTCATGCTATAAGTCCGTTTGAGATCCTCTAGAATCTGTAGAATTTGTGCCTCTGTTATCACATCTAGAGACGTCGTAGGCTCATCGGCTATCAGTAGGGACGGTTGTAAGACGATGGCCATAGCTATCATGATGCGCTGGCGCATGCCCCCTGAAAACTCGTGAGGATAGTTTCTGAACCTGGACTCTGGTATCCCCATGGACCCCAGAGCGTCGGCTGCCTTCTTTCGAGCCTCGGATCTGGACGAGGACTTATGGGCGCTTATCTCTTCGACGAAGTGATCCTCAACCCTCATCAAAGGGTTGAGCCGGGTCATAGGGTCTTGGAAGATCAGGGCGATCTCTTTTCCCCTGATTGCGCGGATCTCTGGTTCGGTTAAGCGCGCCAGGTTCCTCCCTTTGAAGAGGATCCTTCCTTCGACTTGCGTCTTTGGTGGGAGAACTCCGAGTATTGATTTGCCGAATGTCGACTTTCCACAGCCTGTCTCTCCCACTATGCCAAGTGTTTCTCCGTTGATCACGTCAAGATCAATTTCGTTTAAGGCGCCGATGTAGCCTCGCCTTGTCCGGTAACGTACCGAGAGATTCTCAGCCTTCAGCAGAGGCTCCGTTCAGGCTCTCTCCTTTTTCAACAACGGGTTGATCATGTCATTGAGCCCTTCCCCGAGGAAACTCAAGCCGACAGTGAGAAGGATTATCATAAGGCCTGGGAATAGGGAAGTCCACCAAATCCCGTCACCCAAGAAACTCTGCGCATCTGCTAGATCTCGTCCCCAATCTCCTGGAGTGCTTATCTCCAATCCGAGCCCGAGGTAGCTGAGACCTGCCGCGGTGAGGATGGCGTCCGCCGCGCTCAGCGAGAAGATGGCTGGGATAGCGATTACGACGCTGTGGGCTATGTAGCGCAGCATGATGGTGGATGGCTTAGCGCCGAGGCTGCGCGCGGCCTCGACGTATGGCTCCTCTTTGACGGAGAGGGTCTGATTTCTAGTGACGCGAAAGTAGAGGGGTACGTAGATGACGGTGATGGCGACCCCTATGTTGAACACTCCCTTCCCGATAAAAGCCGCTATTATTGCGGCCAGTAGAAGACCCGGGAAGGCGTACACTGAGTCCATTATCAATACCATTATGCGATCAATCCACCCCCCGAGATATCCTGAAACCAGGCCGATGGGAAATCCGACACTGAGGGCGATTATGACTCCGATAGCCATGATCTCCAGCGACGTACGTGCGCCCCATACTGCTCGACTGAGTACGTCTCTGCCTGCGCTATCGGTTCCCATCAGATGCTGTGGGCTGGGTGGCTGATTTACTGGATAGGTGAAGGCGGCTATTTGGCCGACAGGCGCTATTATTGGTGCTAAGATTGCGATGACGACGAACCCGACTGTTATTCCGAGTCCGATCCATGCTAAAATGCCTGCTAGGGTTCTGCGCTCAGCGATAAGCGGGTGTAGAAGCCGTCCGAGCACAGAGCGCGGTAGCAAGAGGTATGACGGGGTAGATTTTCGACGAGAGATTCTCTCTGTCAGTATCTGACCCTCGGGTCTATCAGACCATTAATCAGGTCTATGATGACTGATATTATCACGATGATGAACGCGTAGACTATGATTGCCCCTTGGATCACAGGATAGTCTTGCGAGTTGATGGCCAGAAGTAGGAGGGATCCCATTCCATTCCAGGAAAATGTTTGTTCCGTAAGAACCGCGCCTGCGAAAAGTATGGCAAACTGTAGCCCTAGAACAGTCACGACTGGTATGAGGGCATTCTTTAGGGCGTAGCGTGTGATGATCCTGCCGGTTGAGATTCCCCGCGCCTTCGCCGCTTCGACATAGTCTGAGTTGATAGTGCGAAGAAGATTTGCTCTCACAGTTTTGGTGAAGAAGCCGCTGAGAACAAGTCCCAGAGTTAGCGATGGTAGGATTAAGTGTTGGATTGCTACGAAGAATTTGTCGATCCGACCCTGTAGAAGAGAGTCGACAGCATAGAGTCCAGTAATATGCGTAGGGAGATCCAGTCCTGAGAATCTGCTCTGGGCAGGCAGCCACCCGAGCCATACTGCGAAGACCAGCTGAAGGATCTGGCCTAGCCAAAAGATTGGCACGACAAAGATGATTGTGCCATACAGACGAACGGCGACATCCGCAGGCTTGTCACGGTTGATTCCCCCAATGACGCCCGCAGTCACACCGACGAGACTGGCTACGATCATTCCGCCGACAGCGAGTTCAACGGTGGCGGGCAGTCTTTGGAGGACCACGGCCAGTACACTCTGGCCCCTGTAGTATTCGCCAATGGACGTGCCGAGATTTCCAGTGAAAACTTGACCGAGATAGATGAGGTATTGTTCCCAGTAGGGCTTGTCCAGCCCCAAAGCGTGTCGTGTAGCTGCAATGACATCAGGAGATGCTCGGCCTTCGAAAAGAGCGGTAATAGGGTCCCCCGGGATTACTCTGAGAACGAAAAAGACGACGGTCAGCAGTATGAGCAGCATTGGCAGGGAGAGAAAAACCCGGGTGATTACGTAAGATAGGAGAGAGCTAGACTTTGGCAATTATCAGGTTGGCCTATGAGACTGGACTAAAAAGGGTGAAGGCCGCTCCTTCGTTGGAGCGGTCCTATTGCGCCTCGATGCCGATGCGTGTTCTATTGCTCACGAGCCGTACTTGCTCTGAAGGGACGTTATGTCCTGTGGGTTGAGTTGGCGGTATGCCATGTCTATCTGCCCGCTCAATAGGGCGTTCTTCATTCCTGTAGCTGTGCTGAACAGTGAGATGTTGATCTTGGAAATGCCTGGAATCGAGGAGATTCCATAGCTGCTGTAGATGCCGGGGTTGTAGTAGTTCGGATTCTTCTGGAGAACTATCGGTCCCGTACTGGGAGTGTAGTCTGTTACCATGTATGGGCCGGTGCCGACTATCTTGCTGACGGGGGTGTCTGCCTGCCCTTGCGTCTTGCTATATGCCGACATTGAGACTGGAGCTGAAACAGAGAACGCCATGAGTTCGTTGAAGAAGGAGAGCGGCTTGCTCAGGTGGAACCTGATTGTGTAAGGGTCAAGAACTATTATCCGGTCGTTAGTCTGCGTTGAGAAGGTGTTGTTTCCGAGTCCTCCGACCTGGTAGAGTAGGAACGCCGCGCTTCCACCGTATTGGGCTGCGTCGTAGTTGGGGTTCGTGGGCGGGTCTCCTCCCGGGTCTCCAAGCGCGATGACTCGTTCGATGGACCATTTCATGACCGTCGCGTTGAATGGTGTTCCGTCCGTGAACTTTACTCCTTGGCGAAGGTGGTAAGTGTAGTTCATCCCGTCAGACGATATGCCTCCATTCGCTAGGGATGGCACCTGAGTGGCCAATCCTGGTAATAGAGTGGTGTCATTAGGGGCGTAGACGAGTAGAGTGTCGAATACTTGGTTGATGATCTCGATGGAGAAGTAGTCGTACGCGCAGGCCGGGTCTAGACAGACAATCTTGTCTGTTGTACCCACATTGAGTTGGCTGACTCCTGACCATTCCATTGGGAAATACTTGAACGTTACAGGGTGCAGGTAGACTCCTGTAATCCCTGACTTGTATTCTATGTCAGCGCCGTTCTGCCAGAGGGGGATGTAGGGCACGTCCGTAGCAAGTTTGTTCTGAATCTGGCCAAAGAGGTTGGCTCGTTGAGTGTTGTCAGTTGTATTTTCTTCCTGCGTGATCCACTGGTCCATTGTAGCGTTGCTGTAGTATGAGCCCTCAACCTTTGCTCCGTCGGTCTGCAGGAATGGTGACACATAGTCGTCCGAATCGAAGTAGTCGGGGTACCAGCCGAGCAGATAGAAGGGAAGCTTCCCAGCAGATACATCGGTCTTGTACGTGGCCCACGGTTCTGAGTACAGATTCACGGTGATTAGCCCTGTTTTCTCCAGAGAGGTCTTGATCTGCAACGCAACTGTGGGCTCCGTGTCGCCATAGTGACCATCACTGTTAAACCACAATTTTATGGAGAGACATTTCGCATTCTTATCTGAACAGCCATTTGTTGTATTGTAGTAGCCAGCTTGCGTGAGGAGGGATTCAGCTTTCAATAAGTTCGGGGACGATCCGTACTTCGTCTGAAAGACTGGCTGAGAGTAGGGCATTGCAGAAGGAACCATACTATAGAGCGGCTGTGTCAGATTGTTGAAAACGTTGGAATTGATGGCACTACGATCTACTGCGTAGGCTATCGCCTGTCGAACTCGCACATCTGTAACGTTTTGAACGTTAAAGCCTAGGTATCGTATCCGGGGACTAGTGCTTGTGACTATCTTGTACGTAGAAGACGATTTCGGCAGACTATAGTAGTACGCAGCAGCTCCGACGCCCACAAGTATTATTGCAATTATGACGATCGCGGCAATGTATTTTGGTTTTTTGAGCTTCGACGTGAAAGAGGCTCCCGTAGGGGTGGTTTGCTGTGCCAAATTTGTTCGATCTCGTTCGTTGTAAAACGGGCTTATGAGCATTATTCAAGTGTAGAGAATACTGAACCTGAATCTAGGAGACCCGGTTACTCCTAAATTCGCACAATTTGGAAATATGCGAACCAAGAGCCTAGCAAATCATGTCCCGTGAACCTCCTACTGGTCCATTCAGGCACGGACTCACCTTCATCGCAACCCTCACCTTCGTAGTCAGTTTCTTTGGCTCTAGACTGTTCGCAACCCTGTTTCCCAATACGGTTGTGATGCAGGGCGGGATCCACCTTCATCATTTCTGGTATGGTATTGCCCTGATCAGCGTAGCTGGCTGGATGGGCATCGCGTGGAGGAATGAGAGGCTCTACCGGCTCTACGCCGTCCTCTACGGACTTGGAGCAGGATTCGTCGGTGACGAGGTCGGTTTGCTGTTGACCTTCAACAACTACCAGTCCGAACTCACATACCTGTTCTTTATCGCAGCCATTTCTTTCGTAATAATCGCAACACTGTTCCTCCGATACAGGGCCCAGTTACAGGAAGAACTTCTCAAACTGAGCGTCCGAGAACGAGCTGCCATGATAGGTGTCTACCTTACCGGTTTCTCCGTTTTCTTCCTCTTTCTCTCGTCCGGCGTTAGTCTTGTAGGAATACCACTAGCCCTGGTGGGATTGACAATTCTGATCATAACATACGTTAGGCATAGGAAACCACGAGAATCCACCAATCCACTGTCCTGACAGTGATGCGCGTCCTCTATTACTCTCAAGTGGGATATTCGGATAGTTCTCGTGAAGGCCTAGATTGTTACGGTTGCTTCTACCGGCTTAGCCATTTCGAGGGCTTTCTCTCGCGGGACTTCCATCTGATGGATGCCCCTCGCGTGGAGTTGCACGTGCTGGACTAGCTCGTCGTCTGATTGGGCTCTTACCATGAAGCCGCAGTCGCAGTTTACTTGTTTCGCCATTTTCTCTTCGCCGGCGATTCGTGGTGGTGCCTAATAAAATGGCTAGCTAGGCCGAGGCGTCGGGTAGACCTGGTACTACATTTGCTTTGTATTGTGGAATCTAGACGTTTTCTGTGCACTATTTTTCACTAGGTTCTTCTGGACGGGCGGTGAGTTCTTGGTGCGCGGCGTCGAGCGTCAGCGTCATATGGACTCTGGTGTGGGTCCCATACTATTGTTCTCAACCGTCGGATTCCGCGCTGCATAGGCAATGGGTTCTCGACCATAAACTCAGGAGCACTTATCAGAGACGTAGCCGATAATGCGCAGGTGAAGGCGTCGAGCCTGGCATAGACGAGAATTGGGCCTCCTTCGTCGAATAGACTTTCTAGCGCTACTGGGTGCTGTTGTCGCGCTGTTCCTAGGACCAGCGAGTGGTCCTTGGTGGATTGTTACTGGAGCTACGACGAGTAAACTTCTGACTGTTCAAGTCTCTCCGTTCTACCTACAGGCTGATGCTACTGGGCTGTCAGCAAGCACATTCTTCTCCGTTCCTTTAGGATCATTCACGAAATTCCTGTTGATACTGAGCCTGATCGCTCTAGGCGCTTCCAGCATGCATCGCGGGTCCTGGTGGAGCAAGCTGGCGGTTTATTTCAGCCTCTGCTCTATGACTGAGCTCTACCTCAGTTTTCTCTTGATGTATCATGGCGCTTTGACTATGTTGCTTGGCTTGTACGGTATTCTGCCACCATACTTTGGAACGAGCCCCCTGTTGGCCAATATTGTCGGTCTCGACCTCAACAGCTACCCCAACCCGCTGGTGATCGCGGGCTTTCGCTTACCTTTCTACTTGGGCTTTGTGAGCATTGGACTCATCACGACAAGTCTGATCGTGAACAATATTGTCGGAAATAGAGAGAAGCGCGATCGGCGAGGCGTAGCCGCTATATTCACAACTGACTCAGAATGACGCGTTCGGAGTAATCGATCGGAAAATCATTTCTGAGTTTTCGACAGGTTATCTCATTTCTCTGTCGACTAAGATCTCGCACTGATTCGATTGAGGGGTTGGTTCCAAGAGGTCGCTTAAGCTGTTGGAGGAACTGAGGGAGATGCCCCTCCAGTTGGGACTAGAGTTGCCTCTGGGATCGCGCTCTTTCGCGCTCTCCGGCCTAGCCAGAGACTGAGACCGATAATCGCTGCGGCCGTTCCACCGACAATTCCGAAAGCGGTCCATGGGGTGGACATCATAGCTGAAACTAGAGATGACAAGTCTTGAGGTTGGTTGCTGCGCGGCATTCTCTGGTCCAGTCGGAGGCTCGTGTTAGAGAGGTGCAATGATAGGGTCAGCACTAGGCGCATGTCCCGAGTTACCTTGACGTTGGTGTAGGTGGGGCAGTAGCCGTTGGGAGCGCAGGGGTTTGATACGTACACTTGCTGGTTGGATACGCTGTGCATAGTTAGGGTAGTATTCGCTAGACTTCTCAGGAGAAGATCGCTGCCCTTGTCGTAGCTCCAGAGGATGTTGATGTTGGAGGTGGCCGAGGCGGCTGAACCTGTTCCAAATGGGTTTGATGGATTTGGAATGTTGGCATTGAATGTCTGAGAGAACTGGCTGGTGACGATCCATGCTGAGACCGTCCCGAGGCTTCCCATGTTCAAGGTCTCGCTACCCGTTACACTCGCCCAGCCGTCATCCACCTGAAGCGCTGCACCACTGGACAAAGGTCCGTTGACCCACCAGGAAGTGTAGGAAGGATCCGAGGAGGCCGATGCTAGCATCTGGGACCAGACATTACCAACGCCAGAGAATGAGGAGCCTGATGAGGCTGCCGATAATCCTGTCAGCACATGTTCGACTAGGTCGGTTGCCGTGCCTGCAGACTCGACTCTCGTTGACAAGTCAATCGACTGTACAAGCGTTCCTGACTCCGTCACCGGCGTAAACAGGAAGACTGAGAGACTCAGCGAGTGGGACACGAAAAGATTCACTTCGCTACTGCTCAAGCCCTCAACACTCCAGCCAACTGTCCCCCCAACACTGGCCTGGAAAGAGTTCGGCATCGGGGGAGGAGGGGGTGGGGGAGCAGGGTTCACAAGGACAATTCCTTTCATGAAGGTAAAGCCAGAGTCGTAGTAGTGATAGATTCCCGTCTGAGTGAAAGTGTACGAGAAACTTGCGCCCGGAGCTATGGGTCCGGAAGCAAAGCTCGGCAGTCCAATATTCGCAGTGACGTTGGTAGTCACTGTATGTGTAACGTTCCCTCTGTTGACCCAGATCACGGTGCTGCCCTCAGTCACTGTTAAATTGGCGGGGATGAAGCGGCACTCTAAACCGACGAACGGGTCGTTTATTCCCTGTCCTTTACAGTTGTACTGATCGAATATCGTTACTGGAAATTCTGAGATCGACGAGACGCCAGTGCATGCTTGAGACGCATACCCGATTGGATCAGAGGTGCAACTCTGACTGGCTTGCAACTTTCCCGCTAAGGTATAGGAGGCTGTGGAACCAACTTTCAGAGCTGGTGCAGCGCTAACGGGGGAAATAGCTAGAAGCAAAGCGAGAGCGGCCGCTATTATCACGTAACTTCTGAACAATTCTGATTCGAATCTACTGGTAATGAACACTGATAAAACAATTGCTCCTAGTCTCTATGAAATACACTCTCGAAAGGGACGCTACTGGCCAAGTCCTTTCTGAGGCAAGAGTAAACTGACTCCGTCGAACACCTTTCAAAAACTTCATCAACTCTTCGTTGAGGACGCACGCGCAATGTGACTCATTGGATTGAAGATCCCGGGTGCTAGTGAGGAATCGATGAAACTCTTCCGGTCCTTCGTCCCAGACGACGCTCGGGTCGCGGTTATGCCAATGTTTGGCAACCTTTCAGCTTTCGTTAATGGGAACATGTTCTTCGGGATATTCGGAGCCGACCTATTCCTACGATTGTCAATTGAAGATCAGAAAGAACTTCTCAAAAACAAGGGAGCGTCAATGCTTGAGCCGATGAAGGGAAAGCGAATGAAGGACTATGTCGTCCTGCCCAAGACCTGGAGAGACGAGCCAGAGACCCTTCGTTCCTGGATTTCGAAATCACTTGAATGGTCGAGCAAGTTACCGCCTAAGAAGGCAAGAAAATAGGCAAGTCTTGCGGATAGCTATTCTCAGAGTGGTCGTCTCTGGATTTGGACCTGAAAGCGACTCTCAAGTCAGGAAGGGAATAGAAGTATAGCTATGCAAACGATAGAAGAGCACATGTCTAACCCGGACCCCGAGTTTCATCGAAAAGTCGCTGCCGAATGTTTCAACAGAACTTGGGACTATCTCAAGCAGAAGAACAGAAGTCTCGACGACGACCAGATGATGCTGAATCTAGCACACGCGTCAAGATATCACTGGAGCCTCATTGGGAAGCCCTGGAACTTCACAGCTGGCGATTGGCAGATCTCTCGGGTCTACGCCGCACTAAACCAGTCGGACCTTGCGGTCGGCTTTGCAAAGAAAGCCCTTGAAATTTCTAAGAATCACAATCTCTCTGAAGGTCTCATCTTTGCATATGAGGGCTTGGCACGGGCTCATGCCGTGGCAAGGGAGTATCCCCTCGCCAGGGAGTTCGTCAGCAAGGCTCGCGAGCAGCTGCGCGTTGTGAGTCTAGACGATGAGGACCGAAAGATCTACTCGGATCAGATCGATGAGACAGAGCGGATGATACCCAAGTAGCTCTAATGAGACTCATCTGAGCATTTTCGCAGAGGAATTCTCCCAGCTAGACATCTCTCTTGGAAGGTTTTGATGGTTTCTTGATTGTCTGCTTCGGCAGTCGGAGGGTTCGAGGCTTGTAGGGTTTGACAGGGCCCTTCTTGCTTCGTCCTAGTCCCGCCGGTTCGATATTGCCTTCTTCCTCAAGCTTCTTCAGTATTCTAGAGATTGCTTCTTCCTTCTGGTCGAATACCCACGCAGCTTCGTAGGTGTAGGTGGCTCTGCGGTCCTTGATCCAGCGGGATCGTATCATTTCCTGTACGAGGAGCTGGAGTCCGCTGGATCCGACTTTTTTCATTCCTTTGATTACGTCTTGCAGATCCTGTTTGTAGTCCGCTAGGAAAGGGTCTCTTGCCTCGAGTCTATCCAGTCGGCTCATTAGGCGGCCTCCTTGCTAACTGCCCTCTTGAATTTGACCAGTTTCACGCAGCTCATCTAGTCCGTTACTTACAGTTCCACCTCTTGTTATTATTCACGAGAGCATGCTGACTGCGTTAAGGTCAGGCTCTTCGGGGGCTCAGTGTCGGGAAGAACAATTCCTTCATGGCGAATAGTCGTGGAAGCAGAGATCGCTAAGCTGAGAAAGTTCCAGGAGTTTCTTCGGACTGAGGATAAGTTGGTGTTCCAGGATCTTCTGAACCAGTGCAAGCTCTACGCTCCCTATGCCAGCACCATGGCGTCTACAATCAAGGAAGTGCCACTGTTCATTTCGATGCTTTTCGGCCAGCACAAGAGGATCATCGAACTGGAAAAAAAGATCCTGATGCTTGAAACACTAGCAACAAAGACTGAGACAACAGTTTCCGAGCGGACAGTTCAAGGACCCGTCGAAAAGGTAGAGGCTAGCATAGTTCAGACGAACAGATCCTCTTGCTAGGATCTTTCCTTTCTCCTATGTTCACTCAACCAGTCGGGAATTATTACCGTTCTGAGCAGTTCCTGTATCGAGGCTCCCCTAATCTTAGCCTCTTTCTGAAGAACTCGGTAGGTCTGAGAATCAAGCATCTGCATGAACTTCATCTTGTTGCTCACTTTCGCCCTCACACTTAGGGCCGCATTTGTGGTTAGGACCCTCTAAAAACCATGCGTATGCAAGAGAATATCACGGAAACAACTCCGGGCAAGGAAAGTACCGATTCGCGGTTTGAGATTCTATGCTACGCGTCGTCCTCCTTGAAACACAGCCGCGATCAATCTCAGTGCGCTAACATTCTCTAGGGGGTTCGCGTCCAACAAGACTAGGTCCGCGATTTTTCCTTTCTCTATCGTTCCGCGTTCATCTTCTCCTATTAACTTCGATGCGCTTGATGTTGCTGCTATTAGCGCGTCGCGTGGCTCCAGCCCGCATTCAACCATCAACTCAGCCTCTCTCGCGATTCGACCATGACGGGCGGCTCCGCCGCCGGCGTCCGTCCCCAGCGCTATCTGCACACCTGCTCTGACAGCGCCCATGACTGCCAGACGCGATCCCTGCTTTAGATCCTCAGCCCGTTTCTTACGGGCCTCGGGCCAATCAACTGCGCGGGCATAGTAGAGCATTGCATCCCAGACTGACATGGTTGGCACGAGGCAGGTCTTGTTGTTCGCCATGGCTTTAAGATCGCCTTGATCGAGAAACATTCCGTGTTCAAGTGAATCAACACCGGCATGGGCGGCTATTCGACAGCTAGATGGATCGTTGGCGTGGCATGCAATCTTGAACCCGGCTTTGTGAGCCTCTTCAACCGCTACCGAGAGCAATTTCTCGCTGAATGGAATCTCCGCCGCGTCTTTGGGACGGGCACCTTCGTTCCAGCCTGATAGCGCAACCTTGATCAATTCTGCGCCTTCCTCAATCTCCATCCGAATCGCATCCCGTAGCTCCCGAGCCTCGCCAAAGTGTCTGGCGAAGGAAACGTACGTGCCGCGGTGGGCTATCCAGGTCCCGGCCGCACGAATGTTCGGGGCGTTTATCTCGCCTGCCCGTGCCATATGCGCTAGCTTTATGCTGACACCTTGAGGTGCGCCCACGTCTCGTGCGGTTGTAACGCCGCTCCGTAAACTGGCCTCGGTGAGTTCGATCGCGCGCAATGAGATTTCGGGGAGAGGATCGCTAAATCGCGCGATCCAGTCAGGCCCTCCTGGACCACTGTAGTGAACGTGACAATCCATGAGCCCAGGGATCAAAGTACGCGCCCTTCCGTCAACGATTCGAACAGTAGTCCGGCTACCTCGCCACTGTGAAGCAGGCCCTATCCAATGGATCCGACCATCGCGAATCTCTACGGACGTTCTCGGCTGAGCAGGCGAGCCCGTCCCATCCCAGAGCTGAACCTCGTCAATCAAGACGTGCAATTTTTCACACCGTTCTCCCTTCGCTGGTCCAAGAACAGAAAAAACCGATCAACCGGAACAGAAAACAACCCTAGGTGAACTGCGGCAATACTCTTCCCGGTCTCGCCTTGTAGGCAGGAACCCCGAGTCCTACGGCGATCATCGTGCTCTTCTCCTTGGAATGAGGTGAGAAGAACTCGGTTACCGCGTCATCGTAGAATGTGGAACCTGAAGCGCCTAGACCGAGGGCATAGGCTGACAGGTAGATCTTACCGGCAACTATCCCACCATCGAGCTGAGCCGTGCGATATCCACGGTTGCCAAGTGCTCCCAGAACTTCTCGAAGTCTAGTCATGAGAAAAAAGACCACGCTAGCCTCGCCGAATAATGGTTGTCCGAGGCATAGGTACGCAGACATTTGTCTCTGCTCGCCCCGTTTCAATTCCTCGAGAGGTTTCTGTTCCCCTGGGTAGAAGTATGAGCCGGGAGCGAGTCCGTCAACTGCATTCGCTATGAAGTATGTTTCGATCAGATTCTCGCTTTCTGGAGGATAGTCGCGTGGAATCGGTCCGGTCGAAGTTCTCAATACTGTCGATAGCTGGGAGAGTGTAATGGGTGAGCGGGAGAACCTTCGAGTTGAGCCTCGTTGGAGAATGACTTCTCCAAGTGTCCTAGACCTCGCAACATCAGTGATTGTGGGCAGTAGGGCAATCTTCGGGTAAGTCGTTCGTTTCGAATTCGGGGTCTCCAGACGCACTTTGGCCCATTTGTCAACCTCTTCCCTGCTCTGGAGAAAAGAGGCGCGATGAGCGTCCCATATACCAGCGTATTTTGTCTCTTCCTCTGAGAGAGGCCGGACTTTGGGCAGAATAGGGTCGATTCTTTTCAGCTGGTGATCTGTGGACGGTTGTCCTTTTGGCCCTACGGGTGAGAGACAGATCGTTGCCTCTTCCTCGTCTTGCAAGCCCAAGAGTTCGTTGACGGTTTGATCTACAAAGCCTTGGACTATTCTTATCGGTGAGCCCATTGACGCTGATAACGCTATGAGATTCGCGGCGATTACTCCGCCGTCCCAGAACCAGTGTCTGTAGGATCGGGCCTCGTACTTCCAAGCATTCTTCCAAGCTAATGATGTGAAGACAATGGTCGCCGGAGCCAGCGCAATGCTCTCGTTGCTTACAGCGGCCAGTTCTGCTCTGTAATCGCCCTTCCTTATTCGTGAGAGTTGAAAGCCTAGAGGATCAAAATGGTAGACCCCTGCTTCGAGTTCTGCAATATCTCCTGCGACCACATAGAGCTCGATTGGATAGAGGGCGCCTGTAGCCGATGCGGCGCGCATATAGTGAAGCTCGCCCCCGAACCGATACTTTCTGGTAAGTCCAGCAGAGAAGTAGAGCAGTTCCGCAAGTTCTACGAGTCCAAGGTTCAGCGGTTCTGTCTGAACCGCTCGTCCAGAGATCGCCATCAGCGGTTCCGCTTCCGGCTGTGGAAAATTCCTTGGAAGAGATATTGAGGGAAGATCTTCGTAGGTCTTGAATTGTGATGGCTTGTTTGCCCAGTCGAGATAGTGTCCCGATATTCGCAGGCTAATTTCAGAATGCTTCGTAGACTCGTGATAGTTCAAGGCGTAGGCCGTGTCGTGATTTTGTGAGAATCGAGAAGACGCAGAGGCTGTTCCAGATTTCAAAACGGGCAAGCTCTGTTATACATCTCAGACTCTGGCTAACCAAGGACGCTTAGACATGAGTAGCTCAGGAGAGGTCAAGGCTGTCGAAGTACGAAGTCCATCTGATATCGACTTTGTCTTCCCAAATGGTTTCTCGTTCTTTGAACCTTATCTTCAATATTTCGTCAGAGAGACTATTGGGGCTGGCGGTGAGGCCTACGTGTCCAGAACTTCCGAGGGAAATATCTCGGGCATATTCGTCTACGACGGCTCTGAGAAGACTGGAACAATTTACACGAGATCAAAGACAGTATTTGACTACTTTTACGAACTGAGACCCGCTAATTTCCTCTTCGCGGAGCTGAAGACCGAGCACGAAAGCGAAGTTTACGATATTTACACCATAGACCTTGAGAATCTTTCTGTTGTTCATCGGTTCAGCTATGAAATCTCGATAGCTGAGGAGGGAGATGTTGACGAGATAGGACAATTCATGGCTTCGACACATCCTGGAATGAACAGGAGATGGGTGGATGTTGCGCTTAACGAGGGAGAAAGGTGCTTCTTCGTCAGGTTGGGCAAGGAAATTGCCGGCTTGGGATGGCTATCAATCGTGAATAATATCGGAAGACTGCACTCTCTACATGTAAAGCCTCAGTTCAGAAGAATAGGCATCGGTGAGGATATTCTGTTTGCCCGACTTCTCTGGCTCAGGTCGAAGCGTGCTCGTTCAGCATTCTCTGAGATTTCCCGCTATAACTCTCCATCTTCAAGAATCGCGATGAAGGGACGTATGACGCCATGTGGAACGATCTTTCAATATTTCAAGAAAGATCGTGACGGAAAGATGGATCGGAAGAGTTAGCAGATTTTTCCTAGGTTCTTGGGGCTCCGCAGAACGGGCAGGCCTGAACCGTAGAGTCGATCAGTGCCCCACAGTACTTACACTTCACCTTAACGACCTCTTTGATCACGATCTGCTGTACTGGTGGTTGTTTTGGAGTCAGATCGATTTGAGGCGGGGCGATTGGGACTTGTGGGTAAGTATGCTTGGGAAGAGATCTTCTACGTCTTGAAACGGCAACGACAACAACTATGATGATGGCGATGAATATGATGAAAATGGCTACTCCAATAATGAGACCAAGATATTGCTGCAAGAACGAAGGGCCCGCGCCTGCGGTCAGCGGATAGCTTGTTGTGGTCACGTAGAGGGTTTCGGTCCAGGTGAAGCTGGCCGTCGAGCTTGTGTCTTGTTCAACATAGTCGTATCCTATGATGTATCCTGTTGACGGGTCGTAGTATGTCGTATAGGTGTACGCGGCGTTGAATAATCCCCCATAGTTCCGTTGATAACCGCCGCTTCCTTGGGCTCGGATCGCCTTCACATATCTGTTCTGCGAGGCTAGTGAATAGCTGTAGCTTGTGGATGTGACCGTCATCGGCGTATTTAGAAAGCGGAAGGTGCCGCTCGGCTGGGTAGAGTTGTCCATGTAAAACCAGACGTATAGAGGCGCATATCCCGTCTGGTTGTCATTCCCTTTAACGTACTGGAAACTGGCTGATGACCAAGTGAAATTGCCCCCTTGCTTTCCGTTTTGTGTTGATCCTGAGCTGTTGCTCCAGTTAAAAGTGTAGGTGTAGTTGGAAGCTACAGTCCCGTTTACAAACACTTGATTCATTCTTTCGATTCCGTTAACCGTCTCGTGCTCGGTGTATCCGTAAAAGGCGCCTGTGCTGTTTGTGAGATTGATCACGTCGTAATAGTTGAAGTAATCTCCTTGATGGGGATTGTATCCTGGGACAGCGTGAGCGGGGAGGACTGTAAGGGCGAGTGAAACGATTATCGTCAGAGAAAGGAGTTTCTTGATCATTAGCCTCCGAAGCCTCCCCCGGAGCCTCCGACGCCGTGCACGTGGGCGGGATGGAATCCTCCGATTCCGCTGAATGTCGAATAATAGATCGAATGTACGACGATCAAGGGCGCGTAGTATCCGAAGAAGATGTTTGATGGGGTATGTGTAAACTGTACTGGGGTTTTCAGTATTTTCGCGCTCGGATCAAGCTTCTCCACTAGCTCGTTCTTGATTCCATGAATCATCCTGACTGAGAGACTTACCAGTTCAGAGCGCTCCAGTCCTATGGCGAATGACCAGAGTTGGGAATAGGCCTTTTCCATAAGGTCAAGGGTCTCATTCGCCTCTAGAGTCGGTATTGAAGTGAGTATCGCGGCCGCCACGAGCGGGTACTCTAGATAGTTCTTGAGCGCAGTTACGATTATGGACATTTTCCACCTCACATCATCGGGTTGGAGATCGGAGATGGAGAGGAAGGCAGAGGCAAGCTCGGTATCCTCTGACGTTTGATATCCCCATAGGCCGAACATTGATCTGAACGCCTGGAACTTGCTAGGAAGCTGGTTTGAAGGATCATTCATTACCGATAGTATGGCGGCCGATTCGTAAGAACGGGTCATTCTCGAAAATTCCAAAAATTTGTCAGTGGGATACGTGCCATCGTATCTCCTTCCAAACATTACCAGGGCAGCAACTCCCGTTGATATTTGCTTTGGAACTTTCGCGTGATGCCTTAGATCATGATCCAGGCTCTGCAAGGTCTTTGTGAGATTCTGAAGATCAGAATTGTCGATCGAGGACTGAGACGAGTTCGCATTAAGGGAGGTTATGATCTCCGCCGCCATCATCTTATTGTCAAGCGTAGAGTCGAAATGGTGGAGAATGCCCAGCGCAAGAAGGAATCTCTGATTGATCTGGCTCTGGTCGGCTCGAAGCTTTGCCAGTCCTATTGATACGTTCCAGAGTTGAGAGAAGTCGGCCTCTGGAACCCTCGTCCGGAGATTTGATACTTGGTAGCTGCCTCTCTCTGCTATTGAGTGCAATTCGCCAAGCGTCTCCATCCTTTCTTCCATGAAATCCGAAAAATCGCTATCGGAAACTCTGTAGTTTCTGACGTTGAGGTCGTTCAGCGTGAGTACCCCCAGACCGGTAAGCGACACGTATTCACCGTCACATGCCACCATCCTATCAATCGCGGATTTTTTCTGAATGAGCTCCTTTATCCTAGAATCCTTTTCTACAATGTCTGCATCTTCCATGGCTAAGGCGCCTCTCTCGCCTTCTACCTTTCCAATCTCCGCCTCCTTCTCGTCTCTCCCCTCAAGATGAAACAGTATCGAGTGAGTCTTCCGCTCGTCCTTTGCCAGAGCGGCACGCGCGATCCCTTCCTGCACCATCTCATTCTGCAACGCGTCGTTCATCTGTGCCAAATTAGCAACCTCGGCTACGGCCCGATCGTAGTCTTCCTTTGGCATTACAGAGAGGTAGCCATTGGTGGCGAGAAAGTTCACATCGGATTGCTGAACTTGTATTGTGACTGACTTTCCAGATATTTGAGACATGAATGTTCTAGCGTCATTGCACTTCATTGCGGTCACCAATCGATAATTGGGAATTTTCCGATTACGCTCTGCTCGCCGAGGACATTGCCTACGACCAGTTCAAGGCTCTCTCCCTCGCGTGCAAGCTGGATAACTTCATCATCCTTGAGCGCCTGTCTGAGTAAGTGTTCGAACTGTACCTTTCTGTCCGTCATGTCTCCGAACCTGGCGGACCGTTCTCGTTCTATCTGTTCATAAGCGTATATGAATTCGTAAAGTGATCTGTATATCTGGTCGTCTATCTTCTCCCGGATCTTCTCTCTCCCAATAGTTATCCACTCCAGGCCTTCGAGGTCTACGAAGTAGATGGTGCCGTCTGGAGCGAGGACCGCGTCCTTGTCCAGCCAGACATCGGAGAAGTCTAGTCCGCTGAAGTTTCCGTCCTCGTTTTTTTTCAAAGACCGGGCGAATAATGTTAGGAAGGCGATCCCGCTCTTGACGAAGTTCTCCAGAAATCCTAGTGCCTTATCGTTCTTGTCGATTCCGAAGAGGTCGAAGATTGAGCCTATGTTCCCGCCGATCGTGCTCCCAGAGTGGAAATAGATCCTTACATTGGAAGGGACCAGTCTTGCTTCCTGGACCATTCTTCCCCTGAATCTCCGATACCAATAGATTTTCTTGATTTCATTCTCTAGGCTTTCAGGTAGGAAGAGTATCTTTACGAGAGGCGCGACTCTGAATCCGTGGATGGAGGTAAGGTCGGCCATTTCGGACACTCTCATCGAAGTAGTAGCGTGCTGAAGCCCCTGCCCTCCATATGGAGAGCCTCTCAACCACAATTCCCCCGTCAGATATCGTGGCACCGTTTCCCTCGAATTCACGATTCTGTCTTTCAGCGCGGAGTCTTTCAGCAGATTGCAGATCTCAGCTTTCCCGAGAAGCTGATGAGAAAACGGATTAGTTGTCGAACCTATACCTTTGACTGATAGGTAGAAGTCTGTACCGTCGATCTCCATATATGGTGAGATGGAAACTGCTCCTCTGTTATCGTCTGCAACAAATTCTTTCGTACCTTTGGGAACGAGATCGGTGAAGGGTCCCATACTGTCGGGGAGGTAGACTCTTTCGAATTCAGACATTTTGAATTCTCGAAAGTGTCTGTTCGTGAGTGTTTCGGAGGCTTCATACATGTTCAGATTGAGGGGGAGACCTTTCATCTTCATGAGAGTTCGGAGCTTCGCGGAAGTTTCGCGATGCCCCTCGATGCGAGTTTCTTGACTCGTCAACTAGTCGACCTTGGACCCCGTTGCTGCTAACTGTTCTATGCCATTGGTCGTAGGGTCTTCACTGAAAACTCCGACTCTATCAGCTGCGGGGTCGCTTGTCGTACTGGCTCTTCAGCAGCCCGAGAACGATGCTGTCATGAAAATGGTTGTTGAAGAAAACTTGGTCCTGTAGCCGACCTTCTTCTTTGAATCCGAGCTTCTTCGCCAGAGCGATGCTCGCTTTGTTCTCGGCGAAGGTCCACCATCCGACTTTGTGAAGGTTCAGTTGTTCGAACGCCTCCTCGAGTAAGAGCTTGGCAACTTCTGTCCCGTATCCTTTGCCCCATTTGTCCTTCTCTCCAATGCACAAACCGAGGTCGGCGTTGTGGTATCTGCGAGCCCAAGTGTGGAATCTTATCGAAGACCATCCTATTGCCTTCCCGCTGGATTTCTCCTGGATCATGTACCGTCGTACTTCTGGGTCTTCTCCCTTCAGATCCTTCTCCATCTCTGCCTCAATAGACACCATTGACTTCACATGGTCGGGCATGGATCGCGCAAGCATCATGACCTCCTCATCGTTCTGCCACTTGTGAAATGCCTTGAGATCCTCCCGCTCCGGAGCTCGGAGAATGATGCCTTTCCCTGTTAACATTCCAAAATCAGACTAGCCAGTCTTGAGAATGGATAATAGATTTCGCCCAGTGATTCAAGGTCGAGATATCACAGGTTCGGCTGGCTACCAATAGTCAATTGGGCACACTTATATTGAGCATCATTGATTTTCGATTGATGCGAAGATAGCGACGAATGCGCATCCCAAGTTACGCTGTCCTGGTGTTTTCGACATTGCTGTTGGCAGGAGTAGTACACGGCGCCAACATTACAATTGGACCCACTCAAGGGCACGTCGAATACAGAATTACCCTCAACAATCAAACCTCGACTCTTGCAAGTTTCTTGCTAAACGAATCCGCCCAGCCTACAGGTCAGAACGGGATCGTGCTCGTAACAGCCAACCTGCTATCGACCGTGAGGAATTTCACGTACTCTAGAACTCTAAACACGAGCTCATTTCCTGAAGTCTTTCCATATCTGTTAGGAATTAGCAATCAATCCCTGTCCTATCATGCGTACGGGATCTCGCTCACTCTCCACATCGTCAACACTGGTAACGCGCAAATCACGTTCAACGGGCAGTCCTTCCAAGGAACAAACTATAAAGTGACTGCATCAGCAACCTACGCATCCGCGACCGCATCAGTTTCTGCCCACGGTACCATCATCACAATGCCTTCTGGGCTAATCTACTCCGTCCAGCTTGAATCCATCAATTCCTATTCTGCCCAGATGCGGCTTGAAGAGACAAACCTCGCGCTTGTCGATCCTTCAAACAGCAGCAGCCTACCCATAGGAATCGCACTAATCAGCCTGGGTCTGCTCGGCGCCGCCGTCTTTGCCGCTCCATCAATCTTCAAGAGACTCAAACGCCAACCAGCCACAACTCCCAGTACCCCCGGCGAGCCCGACACTGACGAGAAACCTCCCTACTGGGTAGACTAGTGACCGGAATCTAGAGGCGCACGGCTTTCTCCAAAGCATCAGACCCAGACAAGACAAGCCCATCCGTAATCGAGTTCCGCGATACGATCAAAAACTACGGAAGCAAAACGATAGGTCCCGTGGATCTTGAAATCCAGAAAGGACAGGTTGTGGGCTTCCTAGGACCCAATGGGTCCGGAAAGACAACTTGCATCAGATTGATACTTGGACTGATTCGGGCATCCTCTGGTACAGTGCGAGTCAATGGGTATGATCCGATCTCAAAACACGTCCGCGCTCTGAGACACGTCGCGTATTCGCCTGAACTTCCCAACCTCCAAACATTCCTCACCCCAACTGAACTACTTTCGTTAGTCTCCCATGAGCTTGGCCTTCCATCCTCGTCTAATGGAAGGCAGGAGGAGATTCGTAGGGTCCTGGAACTTGTTGGAATCTTGGAATATGCTGACATGAAGATCGCTAAGCTCAGCAAGGGAATGGTTCAGAGGCTGAGCGTCGCTCAAGCGATGATGGGCTCACCTGAGGTCTTGATTCTTGATGAGCCAATGATAGGCCTGGACCCGGCAGGCTCAGCGCACTTCAGAGAAGTATTCAGAGAATTTGCAAGCCAGAAGGGCGGGACCGTCTTCATGTCTTCACACATCATGAGCGAGGTCGAATCGCTCTGCACTTCTGTCGCAATAATTCACGGTGGAAGAATCCTCTACCATGGAAAAGTAGTGGACGTGATACAGAAGGTGCTTGATTATTCCGTCGTCTATTTGGAGGCTCAGGGCCTCACAGAGCAGACGATCGGTAAGATTCGCGAAATAGCCAGTGTGTCTAAAATAGTCCCGAATGGAGATTCTCTCGAAATCATAGTTCAAGGCCATACGGACGTTAGACCGGAAATATCGGACCTAGTCGTGAAGTCGGGCGCGAAGCTATACTCCATCAGACAGGCGGAGAACATGCTTGAGCGAGCATACATCGAAGCCCTCTCCAAAACCAACCCAGGACAGCGGACGATATGAGCCGTCCCGATGTTATCCTATCCTTCATGAGATATGAGATCAAACGGGCGATCGCCAGAAGGAAGGTTCTAGCGCTCATCGCCTTCACGGTACTGCTGGACACACTGCCCTACTACGCTCTCTCAACCGCTGGGACTACTCTCATCCCAGGCTCAGCCTATCCATACATCTGGGTCGCAGGGGTCTTCGCCGTCCAACCACTATTCCTCAACTTCACCGCGATCCTCATCGCCGCAGGCGCAATGTCCGAGGAGTATGAACAGGGAACCGCCGAACTTCTCCTATCGAAGCCTGTTGAGAGAAACGACTATTTCGCCGGAAAATTCCTGGGAGGATACATTCTCTTCCTCACCATTCTTGCGTTCAACATCATTCTGAGCGTCGCTTCGGCCTTCACGTTCTTTGGGACCCAATTCGGCCTTGAAATTCTTCCAGGTCTGTTTCTGGTCCAAGCCTTTGCCGCGCTCATCTTCTACTCACTCGCGTTCATGCTTGGGGAACTCGTCCGACGGTCCTCGCTCGCCTACATCTTCTCCTCAGCAGTATTCTTCTCCAGTTTCATAATCAGCGCCTACATGGACCTCATCTACACGCTAACAGGAAAAACGATCTATAAGACAATCCAGATCTACTTGCCAACCTCACCGGCGAACTCTCTTCCAATCCAGTACGCGAGTCCTCTTCTGCCCCAAGCAGTAGGGATAGTTCTCCAGTTCGTCGGCTCGGGCAACGCCATAGTGCCAACATTCGACTTGTCCGTGACGATTCTTCTCGCCTACACCATCCCTGCTATCGCGATCGCAGCCGCCTATTTCTGGTTCGCAGACATTTCAAGAAAGATTAGCTAGAAACCTGAGCCGACATCTCAGTGGGATGTTCTCTCATATAGAAATGGGAGCAAGAAATCGACGCCGCCGATATGGGATCTTAGGCATCACCGTGGCCTTTAGAAACCTCGCAATACCTTTCGGAGTTCTAACATTCCAGGTGATTGAAATTGGCGATAGGACAGTCTTATTGTCCGAATTGTGGAACACCCCTTCAACAGAACGCCGCCTTTTGCGCAAATTGCGGGACCAAGACTACCGCGCCGCATTCCCAGCTTCAACAGATACCTCCCGTCTACTATCCCCTGAAACCAACCCAGGCGTCCGTAGCCACGGGAGCTTACAAAGCCGTAATTGCTGTCTTGCTGTTGATCATAGTACTCCTAGGCGTCGGACTGTACGCGACATCTTCGGGACACCTTTTCTCACTCACTGGCTATCGCTACTCTCTGGCTAACCCGCCGAACGCTCAGAGTGTCCAACCACCTAATACTTCAACGGCCCAACCGCCTTACACCGTAATATGGAATTCTTGTGGAGGATCTCCTGGCTCGGGCTGTAACATGTCATCGAACGGGTGGAGAGAGGGATCGGTCCCTGACACATACGATTATTTCGTCTCGTTCACAAGTACAGTTCCCGTCCGGGTTTACTTCTTCACCCTCGGACAGTTCGTTCAATACACGGTCTGCAGTGGGGATGTGAATTGTGTATCGGGATACTATAGTTCTCTCCCTGCTACTACATCTCAGTCGACGGCTGCGTTCAAACTCGCTGAAGGATGCGGAGACTATGTTGCCATCTACGTAGCCTCATCGAATGGAGTAATGTATCCTAACATCAGCGTGAAACAAAACGCTGCACCGTTCATAACCGGGTATTGTGCTCAAGCAGGCGGCGGCTAGATCAGAACCACGCGATTATGGCTTTGTTGAAGACGACTGTATCCGAATCCTAAACCTGCCGGGTAAAGCTTCCCTTTTTGCGACCAGAGCGCCTCCAATGGCCGAGTAGTGACTAATGAAGAAGCGCCGTATGCTCAAACCCGGTGGATTCCATAGTGGACCCGGGTTTCGCAGAACCCTAACTGTTCATGGCCGAGACACCCCGAGAATCTGTGCGCGTTGTGGAAAGAAGACAGATAATGCCAAACACGGTTTTTGTCCGGAGTGTAGAAGGATCCTTGGAAGATGGGCCTAGTCTACCCACTATTCAGATGATTGCCCTTCGTTGTTAGGCTAGAGTTGGCCGATCTTGTCGTAGATCAGAACGTATAGTGATACGATGAAGATTACTGCCATGATCATTCCGAACGCTAGATATCCGTATGCCCGTTTGGGACGGTAAGCGTAGCGTGTGCTCATGAACATCATGTAGAGACCTAGGATTCCCATCGCGTAAATCAGCGTTGTAAACACTGCCTCCTGGGTCGTCTGATTGTTGATGTCGCCCGGATAGACGAATGAATAGCCGCTTGCCACATTCAACAGCCCCTGACCTCCCTGGGTGAGCACGAATAGTCCACCCGACAGCACGAATACGGTGAATCCGACAATCAGGAACTCTGCGACTGGTAATAGGGGTCTGCTGGATCCTGGTGCGAGTCTGATGAAGCTCATTCTGAAAGCCAGATTGTTCAATGATCTCTTCAGCTTCCAGAGACTCGTTCTCATGCCCATGAATGACCAGCCCTCGTTTCTCGGTTCTGCTTGTGTGACTCTTGAGATGTCCCAATAATAAGCCCTGCTTTCCTGCGGTTCATCTTCGCGCGTCTTCTGGAACTGTTTTAATACCGGATCGGAGAATTTACGCTCCATCGTCGAGGTCTTGCGACTATTTGTCCCCTCAGAGAATAATATGTTCGAAGTGCGGAGACCTCCTGTACACTGGGCTTGAACTAGAAACGCCCAGTGAGATTATCCAGCGAAACGGTGGCTACTGTCCCAAGTGCGGCAAGAAACTCGGATTCACGATTGAGACTTTGAAGATAGGCCCCCAGACAGCTCCGCCTCCGCAATAATCTCCCTTTTCTACCCAGAAACCAGCTTCCGAAGCAAGGCTGACTATGCCGAAGAGAACACATGTCTATGACTATCATAAGAAACACGGCAACATCGTCGATTACGCCGGCTACGAGCTTTCCGTATGGTTCGAAGGAATAATTCCCGAGTGCAAGGCCGTCCGGACACATGCGGGGCTATTCGACGTCTCGCACATGGGAAGAATTATGGTTGAGGGCAAGAACGCGGAGGCATTTCTCAACCGCCTAGTGACCAACGATGTTTCCACACTTTCAATCGGCCATGGACATTATTCTCTCCTCTGCAATCCAAGCGCGGGAATAATCGACGATCTTACGATCTTCCGAACTGGTCAGACGAAGTATCTGGTTGTGTACAATGCTGCTAATCGAGAAAAAAACTGGGCGTGGCTTGAAAAACATCGAGATCCCGAAGTAGAGTTGAGAGATGTCTCTGACCAATCTGCCATGTTTGCAGTGCAGGGGCCGAAGGCAGGGCAATTGCTGCGGAGCATCTCCGGTGTTAGGCTTGAAGATATCGACAAGTATTCAGGAAAAGATGTTAGGGTGGGGGACCTTTCGTGTTTAGTGACGCGGAGTGGCTATACTGGTGAGGACGGTTTCGAGATCTATGTCTGGAACGCGACCAGTCAGAATCCTGAGCCCGCGTTGAGGATATGGGACAAGCTCCTTTCAGCCGGAAAGCATGAGGGCCTGAAACCTTCGGGTCTTGGAGCCAGGGATGTCTTGCGATTGGAGGCCGGAATGTGTCTGTACGGAAACGACATCGACGAGAATACATCACCTGTCGAGGCCAGACTCAATTTCGCCGTTCGACTAGACAAGAAGAGTGATTTTGTCGGACGAGGACCTATTCAAAAGGAGAAAGAGAAGGGACCCCCTCGGATCCGAACCGGCTTCAAGATTACAGGCAAAGGAATCCCACGACAGGGCCAGGAAATCGTTCTCGAAGATCAGAGCATTGGAAAGGTTTCGAGTGGGACGTTCTCTCCAACTCTAGGCATCAGCATAGGCATGGGCTATGTTCCGCCAAACATCTCGAAAGTGGGAACCGTCTTCGGAGTCAAGATCCGGGAACGGGTGGTTTCTGCGGAGGCGGTGAAGCTGCCGTTCTATCAGCGGCGATCAGAGGACACTGTTGTGGTTATGGGACAGGAGATGGGGCTTCGCGAGTTTCGGTTACACCATGGCGCAACAGAGGCTGCTGTGGTTCATGCTTGAACTAATTCTACCCTTAGAACTGTTACCTATGGAATGACTGTTTTTTCTGGTTCCTTGTTTCTTAGCCTGCGACTGCGTATTCTCTGGCTCGTAGTTTTTCGCAGTCGTGGCGGCCGCTGTGTTTCTCGCAGAGGTCTCTTGTGCAGTGGGGGCAGTTCTCTACGGCCAGGAGCTGGCACTCGGAGCAGACGACGCCCCATACTAACGCCAATTTTTTCTATTCGCTTCCTGTAATATTACTGGGTCCATTAGCCCTGATTAGAAAAGAGGTATGGACTATTTTTACTCAAAAAGATACTTGAACTTCTACCTGACAAGACATGTAACAAGCAAACGACCTGATTCTTCTTAGTGATCGCTTATCGACGCGGCTTCTCTTTCTTACCCTTCAACAAAGCGTCGAGACTGACGCCGTTAACTGTGAAGACCCTATACCTCGTCCCCGGTAAGTCGCCGTATGCCTTGCCTTCTGCTCCTCCAATGCCCTCAATCTGGACCTCGTCATGTTCGTCGATGAAATTCAGCGCACCGTCGCCGGGCAGGAATGCAGTTATGACCTTTCCATTTTTGATGATCTGTGCGCGGACGCATTTTCTGACTGCGCTGTTGGGCTGGCGGCATTCAACCCCCACCTTCTCCAAGACGATCGCTCGAGCCTGGGGTGATCCTTCCAGCGGGTCTGCCTTGTAGTCTAGTCCGAGCATGCGTCGCTTGTAGGGAGCATAGGCCCACCTGAAGCTCTGACGCCGCTTACACAATTTGCGGCCCGCAAACATTCCGCTTGATGTCTTGACCATGCTCGAAGCCCTATGAACTCGGGAGAGAGCGGAGCCTCGGACTTGCTTTTTAGCATGACGCCACATCGACCCCCGTATCCCGGTCGATCGACCCAGCCTAGAATCAACCAAGATCCGGATTCTGTAATAATAGCTCAGTTCTCCTGCGGGTTACTTCCTAGAAGCTAGCACATTCCATAGAGCCCGATTGGCCGATTCTATGCCCGGAACCATCAGACTCGCCCGGAAAAACCCCCTTCACCGGAGAAATCTCTCCCGCCAAAAAACGTCTAAAAAAAAAAGCTCCAACTCGCCACACGAGACTCGCAGTTGGGAGGGAACTAACGAAAGGTAACTCTATTTTCCCGTTCTTCGAAGATAGGAATCACATGAGACTGTTCTGTTTCATGCCTGTCGGGCACAGAACAAGCCCTGATCCCGAATCGCGGCAGGCGATTTGAGATCGCAAGATCTTCACGCTGATCTCTACGCCTAATCTGCGATTAGAAAAACAGTTGACGGTTCTATTCTGCGCGTAGAATCACTAAACTCGCCCGGTTCAGTTTCAACCGGCGAGACCCCTCGTCGGAAAAATGTCAAAAGCAGTTGCTCCCCGCGACACAAAACTCGACTCCGGGAGGGAATTAACAGAGATTAATCCATTCCTCACGCGCTCTCCGAAACCAAAAAAACCGCAGAATGTTCGTTGCCAAACCCGACAATAGCAGAACAAGCCTGGATCCATGATCTGGGCGGGCGATTTTTGATCTAGGGGAGATTCATGCTTGATGACAAGGAGAAATCCCTACTGGGAGAATGCTTGGTTGGCTTGTTCTAAGCCCTGAACTGGAAGACTCGCCCAGACCGGTTTTCAACTGGCAAGAGCCCTCGGAAAAAAGGGGGTAGAAAATATTTTTTCGCGACACGAGACTGCTCTTTGAGACTCTGACCCAATAGTCGGGATCTCTTAGTTTAGCCGTAGGCTCTTGTCGGCGTCGAAGCCCCGTCTCCGTCCCCAAGCCTTGATCCCGTCGAGAATCTTCTTTGAGCCGAACCAGCAGAGCGTCGTGAAGACTCCCTTGAGCACCGGGTTCAACTGTAACAGCGTCGGCGGCATCGTGTGCAGCTCCAGCACGGTATGCCTCCAGCTTCGGTAAATGACCCAGAAGCGTGCCTCATCCACCTGGTCGTCAATATTGTAGAATCCACTCTTCTTCAAGACCCCCAGCGGGACAAAGCTCAGCGGAGTCACGGTGAAGTGTGCTTTGACACCTACCTCCTTCTTCAGCCCGTGTTCCATCCGATCTATCAGACGCACAGTCTCCACGGCATCCTCAGAAGTCTCGCCGGGCAACCCGACTATGATGGTGTAGGCCGGGAACCAGTAGTACTCGTTGAATATCCTCGTTCCATTGTAGATGACGTCCTGCCACTCGTCGGGGCTGAAAGGCTTCACCTTCAACGGCATGTACTTCTTGATCAGTTCACTCGAACCCGTCTCCAAGCCCGACTGGATTCCAATGTGCCTCTTTGATCCCTTCAGAACAGTCTCAGAAATGTCCCGGATAAGATCCGGATCAGCCCATGCAGGGGCCGCCGTCCCATGAGTCGGATTAGCATACCCTATGCCCTTCTGGGACATTACAGTGTTGAATAGATCAACCACCGCATCATGGTTGGGCATGAAGCCCTTCTTGTCCTCCAGCTTGTAGAGGAAAATGTCTTCACTGTGGACCCAGACGTTAGGGTTGCCGATCTTCCGGTTGACCGCTATCTCACGCTCAACCTTGTCTTTGGGATAATATTTCGCTATCCTGAGATTAGGCTCGCAGAACTGGCAGTTGCGGCCGCAGCCCCGCATCACCTCGACAAGCCCATGAGTCGAAGGAGCCTGAATATCCGGAATATCCTCCAGCTTCGGACCGCGAGGAACATGAATGAACTCTGGGCTGTTGTTAGACTCGATGTCGTTGTAAATGTCTCCAATAACATGGTCGCACTCGCCAATGACCACATGGTCTACGCCTAGCGCTTTGGTGTCCCGGTCGCGCACCTCCATCTGCCAGCCCCCAGATCCACCCAACACCAGTTTGGCCTTGGGGTATTTTTTCCGGGTCCTGTTGATCTCTCCAACAAGCTCCAGGAACTTCCTCTTCGTATACGCCGTAAGCTTTCCGCCATCGGTGAACATCATACTCACCGGTCCCAGACCCATCGGATCCATGGTCGATATTCCGATAATGCTAGTCTTGTCGTCTACGAACTTGGAGACATGGTCTGGGTGAGCAACCACAACCTCGTCCGCCCCGTACTTTCTTAGAAGGGACGACTCTAGCTTCCGCAGCCCATAAGGCGCCTTCTCGGCCACACCGTCAAAGTGTCGGACTGATGGAGCAAGAAAGTCGAAGACGAACCGTGGAACTTTCTCAGCCGGAGCACAGCTGAAGAAGGGAAGAAGAGGTATCCCCCAGTACTCACTCATCTGGGTGGAATCAGCAGTAAGAACAATCCTAGTCAATCACGTAAACTCCCATCATCCGGCAAGATTTTTCGATGTCTTGCTCCTAAAACAAGCTATTCTCGGGTCGCTCCGTATTTTAAGCTAGTGGAGGTTTTTCTCCAAAAAACGATTCCCGTTGTTCTGAGAACCCCTATTTGACAGTCAACCATTCACTTAAATTTCGCTACTACCCGACTCTTTCCTCTCAATCGTTCCGCAGAAGCAGGACTATTACCGTATTACCTCAGAAAAGTTAGAGGGATTCTCTCGATCCAGGAACCACGTGATCAAACGAAGGTGTGGATATTCGAAAAAATGGTTCGGTTGTGATTTCGTGTGAGCAATCGTACACGTACAGAATAAAGCCTCAGACGCCTCCGGGACGCGGTGGAAATGCAATTTGACTGAAACAGAGAAAATCGCAACACCTCTTCGACACTTCTCAATCACAGCCAGTCTCGCACTGATGATAGTTATTGCAATCTCGCCAATCGTCCTGGTCAGGGCTCCAACATCCGGAACCATCGCATTCGCAACCAGTGGACTTGCAGGAGCCGCAGGAATCACGTGTCCAAACTCCAACGGCAACTGTTACAACAACGCCGCCGAACCAGCAATCCGAGCTGATGGGGCAGGCAACTTCTACGGATCCTCTGAGAATGGACTTACAGGCGGAACCGACGCCTGGAGATCTACAGACGGCGGCTTGCACTACCTTACTCTAGTCTCACCGAACAGCGCCTCCGCAGCTAGCAACCAGTTCTCGCCAGCAGGAGGAGACACTGACCTCGCAGTCGCTTCTCAACCCAATCTCAACGGAATCTACAACGTATACGTCGCAAGCCTCGCCCTGACAAACGTCTACGTCAGCACTAGCAGTGATGGAGGAAGCACATGGCTTCTAAACCCAACAGGAGCCTCGGTGCCCGGCGATGATAGACCCTGGATTGCCGCTGAAGGAACAAGCAAGGTCTGCGTATCCTACCACAGCATAACCGCCACTAACGATATCTTCGTCACATGTAGCAGCGACGCTGGATTAACATTTGCGCAGACAGGAAACGCGTTCGACGCGAATCATGTCTGGCTCGCAGGTTTCCAGAACGCAATCGGCAATCTCGCGATCGACCCCGCCAACCATTACATCTATCAGTCCTTGAGCGGCGTCGCCGCTGCCGCTGAGACCACGTGCACCAATTGTGGGCTACACGCGGTCTGGCTGGCCGTCTCCGCTGATGGAGGCCTGACTTTCACAGACCACGCTGTCTATGTCAATCCGAGCACCGGCATCTCCTACGGTCACCAGTTCGTTAACGTCAGTGTGGACAAGGCAGGCAACATCTACGTAATTTTCACTGACGACCATAACCTCTACTACAGTTTCTCCACAGACCATGGAACCACCTGGTCGTCCCCAGTACAGGTTAACAAGACCCCGTCCAACACTGCCATAATGCCATGGAGCACCGCCGGAGGAGCGGGTAAACTGGACGTCGTATGGTACGGCACCTCATACTACGACGGGACAAATCCACCTGACAACTATCCCAAGCAAGCAGCATGGTACGTCTACTTCGCCCAGAACCTCCAATCCACAACAAACCCCGGCAACTTCACTCAAGTCGCCGCCACACCAATCATCCATTACGGAGGAGTATGCGAAGGCGGAATCAGCTGCACAGGTAATCGTGACCTGTACGACGATTTCGGAGTAGCTGCAAGTCCAACGACGGGGCTCGCATCGATCATTTACAGCAATGACCAGTACGTCAACACGTCGAACGAGCCAGCAGCCCCCGGCTGCACATCCAGCACGTCAAACACTGGCAACTGCGACCATACCGATATCGCGACACAGACCTCAGGGCCTGGCATCTTCCCATAGGGAGGAAGACCCAGGCCTCTTCTTTTTTTCCTGAGCGTGGCGTGTGATAGAAGCCTATCCAAGAGATAGGGCGAAAGTACTCTGCGACTCGTGAGACCGTCCACTGACCTGGTCTCAGGCGATTCTTCTCAAGACCGTCAGAATCCAGATCTGCCCACCTATCTCTCTCCCTGACTCTTCGAACATCGACTGACATAGGTAGACTATGACTCAGTTATTCTACAAGACTCCAAGAGCTGGACGAAAATCGGCGTAACTGTCGCATATCTCTCTGAGAGCGATGTGCATAAATCAGCCAAGCAATCTCAACACTATCAGAATGCAGTCGATAACCAATCCCCAAGAGGGAACCGCAGCCCCCGACTTTACCACGCAGAACACAATAGGCAAGACAGTTCATCTCAAGGATTTTCGGGGCAAGAAGCTCGTCCTCTACTTCTACCCCAAGGATGATACTCCAGGCTGCACGGTCGAATCCTGCGGGCTCCGTGACCAATACCAGAAAATCCGTGAGCTTGGCGCTGAGGTGTTAGGAGTAAGTGTGGACAGTGTCGAGTCGCATCAAAAGTTCACTGAGAAATTTCACTTGCCATTCCAATTACTAGCCGACACGGACAAGAACATCGCGAAAGCCTACGGTGTTCTCAACGATAAGTCGAACATGGCCCGGCGAGTCACATTTCTGATCGACGAACATGGCAAGATTCTCAAAACATTCCAGACAGTAAAGCCCGACCAGCACCCGCAAGAGATCTTGGACGCGCTGAAAGACAAACCCTGAATATTCCGCGTGTTGTATTACTCGATTGGAAATCTCATAAATTCCACTTCATTAAGATAGTCGAAAGAGAAGATTGAGGATGGAGTTCTTCAGACACTGCCCAGGGTGCGGACGCAGATTCCACATCAAACTCGAGACTAAGAAACTGGTTACCGAGCACAGAGAGTCGATGCCGCGAAGTGCACCCAGAGCGGTAGTTGTTCGGAGCGGCAGCATGGGCTCACGCGGTTTTGCGCCTCCCTCTTTTAACCCCATAGCCGTTGAGGAGGGAAAACCGATAATCGTTGACATCGAAGAGTTCCAGTACGCATACAAGTGTCAACACTGTGGACACGAATGGTCCGAGACCCGTCTCAAGTCCCGTCGAGAAGAATAACAGTAGCTTCATCCCTTCTCCTAACTCCAGAGCATCGCTCAGCGAAAGCCAAGGCTATCTACCAGACGAGAACGCCAACCCTACCAGTGAGACTTTACGGTTAGAGTTGGGGTCCACGTCTCCATCGCAAAATCCTTCGACAACGCAGTAGACATAGCGGTTGCGGAGAAGTGTGATACTTTCCAAGTCTTCACAAGGAATCCTCGGGGCTGGAAGTTCAGCAGCCTAGACCCTGAAGAAGTCAGGAGCTTCCGAGAGAAACTCGAGAAGAGCGGTCTCGGACCAGTAGTCGACCACATGCCTTACCTTCCCAACCTTTCCTGTCCCGAGGACGAGCTCTACAAGAAGTCAGTCGACACTCTCGTCGCTGAGGTAGACCGTTGCGTAGAACTGGGAATCCAGTACCTGGTCACGCATCTGGGCAGCCATCTTGGAATGGGAAGAGAGATCGGATTGAAGAGGATCAGCAACGCCCTCAACCAGGCCACGAAACATGCCAAGGGCGATTTCCGGATCTGCCTAGAGAACATGGCAGGCACCAGCAACAGCATGGGTTCAAAGTTCGAAGAAGTCCGAGAGATATTTGACAGCGTCAAGCAGAAAAACCATGTCGCCGTCTGTCTGGACACCTGCCTTCCGGCGGGTTCTTTGGTTTTCACCAACGATGTGCCAAGACCAGTAGAACTCGTGAAACCGAACGACTCCGTGGTAGGTTCCGATGGCGAAACAGACAGAGTTGTGAAAGTGTTCAGACGACCGTACGCAGGAAGCATGGTATCAATCAAGCCGGAAGGACTGCCCTGGACGAGGATGACTGCGGAGCACCCGGTTCTTTGCCTTCGACCCGACGGCTGGAAATTCCTAGATTCGAAACCTTGGAGAATCAGACTCATGGGCGATCCTACCTGGATAAATGCCGGAGCAATCAAGCCCGGATACTTCGTAGTTATGCCGAAGCTTTCAGCAACAAGCCAAGACAGGGTGGACCTTCGTCCTTACATCGGATCAGCTACGCGACGCTTCCCATTTCCAACCATTTTACCCCTCACGGAAAAGCTGGCCGAACTTCTCGGGTTATACCTTGCTGAAGGCTTTACTTTCATGGGGAAAGGCGAGAGAGGAGAAAATGGGAAATTGTACTTTGCATTCGGACGACACGAGAAATCTCTTATCGAGCGTGCCAGAGAACTCATAGAAGAACTGTTTTCTCTGAAGACTTGGATCGACGAAACTCGAACTTCGGCGAAGGTAGCCGTTGGATCAAACATCCTAGTCCGGTTTTTCAAAGAGAACTTTGGGCCTAACGCCGGAAACAAACAGATCCCGTCATTCATCCTCCGGGCATCGCCTAAGCTTGTTAAGGCATTCCTGCGCGGTTATCTCTCTGGGGACGGATGCGTAGATAATCGCGGATTAAGATACATAACCGTCTCAAAGACCGTTGCTTACCAGTTAATCCATCTGTTAGCGAGAATTGACATTCGTGGAACGATCTCAAAACATCGTCCTACACGCACCTCGATAGAGGGCAGGAGCGTTGTCAGCCTTGGCTGGTATGTTATTCACGTTGCGAGCCACGAAGCGCGCAAACTGGGATTTCCATATGAATTTCCCGCCGCCGCACCGCGCCGGATCCTTCGGGACCAGAGGCACTTCTATGTGCCCGTAAGAGAGATTGCGGTCGAGCAGTTTCGGGGCACCGTCTACAATCTAGAGGCTGAAAACAGCACATTTGCGGCGCCTTTCATTGTCACCCACAATTGTCACGCGTACGCTGCAGGCTACGATCTCCATGTGGAGAAGGCGGTCGACAAGACCCTCGCCAAGTTCGACGAGACGATCGGTTTCGAGAATCTCAAGGTCGTCCATCTGAACGATTCCGAGGACGGCCTCGGCTCCGGCCACGACCGACACCAGCACATCGGATTAGGCTACATCGGAACAACAGGCTTCAAAGCAATCCTCCACCATCGGTCCATCAAAGACCAGCCGCTCATACTTGAGACACCGATCGACGAGAGACGAGGCAACGCGGGCAATCTAGAAACAGTCCGGAAGCTGGCAAAATAATTGCAAATAAGCGTCAACACACACTCGCCCCGCGAGCTGCACAAGATAATTCAAGATGCAGCCCACGCGATTGAGAAAGCAAGGCACGAAGACCCTACGGCTCTACAAGAGATCAGCGACTCGACTGACGGCGATCCCTTCCGCGTCCTAATAGCCACCATACTATCACACCGGACGAAGGATCCCGTCACCGCACTGGCATCCTCACGACTCTTCGCCAAGTATCCCCGACCGACGCAACTTGCCAGAGCAGATCCAAGGACCATTGCTCGACTCATCAAGCCCGTAGGCTTCTACAAGACCAAGGCTAGGACCGTTAAGCGGGTCGCTCAGATCATCCTGAAGGAATACAAAGGCAAAGTCCCGGATGAGATAGAAGAGCTGCTCAAGCTTCCGTCTGTGGGCCGAAAAACAGCAAACTGCGTGTTGGTCTACGGCTTCAAAAGGCCCGCGATTCCTGTCGACACTCACGTGCACAGGATCTTCAACCGTCTGGGAGTGGTCAAGACAAAGACTCCTGAAGAGACCGAAGAAGAACTAACCAAGATAGTGGACCGCAGAGACTGGCTTCCACTGAACGAGGTCTTCGTCAAGTTCGGCCAACTAATCTGCAGACCCATCGGACCAAAATGTTCGGTCTGCCCACTTAATGATAGGTGCGAGTGGTATCGAGAGAACTACAGAAGCAAGAACTAGACATGTCTCGACGTTTCAATAGCTGTCTTGATCTTCCTACCTATCTCATCTAGCTCCGCGCGATGGGTCTGTTTACGATTCGGGAATCCGCTCATCATTTCATGGTTGAATCTCGGTATGATGTGGACGTGCATGTGAAACACTTCTTGGGAAGCAGCTCGACCGTTTGACTGTCCAACACTGATTCCGTCCGCGCCAGATGCTTTCTGGACTCCCTTCATGACCTTGTTGACTGAGGCGAAGACACGTCCGGCTTCATCACTGGGCATTTCTAACATGTTGGCATAGTGTTTTTTCGGAATAACGAGTGTATGTCCAGGGTTCAGCGGATGAATGTCTAGAAACGCAAGCGTATGAGGGTCCTCATAGACGACCGTCGCATCCGCCTCCTTGACCCCAATCTTACAGAAGATACAATCCTCCTTCATTCGGATCGTTTCCATCACTTGTCTCTGACGAATTCCTCTTCAGGGACACGTTGCATCTTGTTCACTGCCCTTGCAAGAACGAACAGGAAGCTGGACAACCTGTTGATGTAAGGGAGCACCTCAGGATTAATCGACTCTACCTTTGAGAGAGCGACGATCCTCCTCTCGGCCCTTCTGCACACTGCCCTAGCCACGTGAAGTTCGGCCCCGGCAATACTGCCTCCAGGAAGTATGAACCTGCGGAGAACTGGCAGCCGAGAATTCAGCTCGTCAGTAACGCTTTCCAATCTATTAAGCTGTTCTTTGCTGATTCTAGGAACGTTTGCGCTCACAAGCTCGCTTGCCAAGTCTCCCCCTAGAATCCAGAGATCCCTCTGAACGGTCTTCAGAATCTGATCCAACTTCTTCGTTTTGATGTGTGCTCTGGCAACACCTATCTGAGAGTTAAGTTCGTCAACAGCACCATAAGCCTCGACTCTCGGGTCCGCCTTCTCAACACGGGTCCCTCCGTAGAGACTCGTCTCGCCTTTATCCCCTGTTCCAGAATATGCCTTCATCCCATCAACTCACGTTACTGGCCAGGAGGTAAGGAAAAGGATTTCAATCTGATTGACCTAGGATCGCATGGGCCGTCGTGTTTGAAAAGTTGTGGAAGGCCCAGCGGAATAGCGTGACATGATAAGAGAAGCACAGCTGTACCAGCCACTCGCGGACGCGAGAGTCCGATGCACAGCCTGCGCTCGCTACTGTAACATTCCCGAAGGAAAAGTTGGGCTATGCGGGGTCAGACAGAACATTGGTGGCAAACTCCACCTCTTGGTCTACGGGAAAGTGATTACTGGACACATTGATCCGATAGAGAAGAAACCGGTCACACATTACATGCCCGGTTCGAAGATATTCTCTATAGCAACGACAGGTTGCAACTGGCTCTGCCATCCTGCTGGAGCGGAAATCTTGCTGTCAACTGGGGAAAGGAAGTCGGTGGAAGAGTTGCTTCCGGGAGACTCTCTCTGGTCATACGATATCAACAATGGAATGAACATTCATCCTAACATTGTCACCCACACAGGGTCTCGTCTCGCCAGGGTCTGGGACGTAA
>Ga0209154_1000176_pt1 | contig 46458 bp, 44 predicted proteins | sample GraSoiAngelo_121_FD_185878 | JGI IMG/M metagenome (GOLD analysis project Ga0209154, IMG submission 185878) | Grasslands soil microbial communities from the Angelo Coastal Reserve, California, USA - 14_0919_12_20cm (SPAdes) (version 2) | ecosystem: Environmental > Terrestrial > Soil > Grasslands ... | reverse complement strand
AGAAGACCAACAAGTCGCGAGATTCAGCCGTCGTCACAATCGCATCTTTGTTCTCTCTATATAAGTTCATACGTGCGCATCAGTTGCTCCAGACATCCTGCTGCCCGACTTTTGAATAAACATAATGGAGACTATATGTTGCTACAAATAATAAGGACAGGTCTGGGAATCCCTACGGGAACTACGGGAACTTCGAGTTGACCTCGGACGTAGGCGTCTGTTAGACTAGTCTTAGACTAGTCTTAGACTAGTCTTAGACTAGTCTAATAAGGGGAATTTTTATGGCCACACTGCAGGGCAGCAACACGGTCGGCGCGTACGAGGCAAAAACGCATTTATCGGAACTGCTGGAAAAGGTTGAGGCGGGTGAGGAAATCACGATCACGAAACATGGGGCACCTGTGGCCAAGCTCGTGCCCGTGAAAAAGGAAGTAAGACCAGAGGAGCGCGTCGCCGCCATTGATCGGATCCAGAAGCTGGCCACTGGTTTGTCCTTAGGCGGATTGAAGGTCAAGGACCTCATTAGGGAGGGCCGCCGATGAGTGCGGCGTTTGTTGTTGATTGCTCCATCGCCATGGCCTGGCTGTTCCATGACGAAGCCACACCGAAGACCGCCGCGTTGCTGAATCGGCTGGCCACCGAGACGGCGCTTGTGCCTGCTTGGTGGTTCATCGAAATCACGAACGTCCTGGCGATGGCGGAGCGCAAGGGGCGTATCACTCCTACGCAGTCTGACGCTTTTATCGCAGACCTGAGCAAGCTCGGAATCGAGAGAGACAACGAAGCTCCTGATCGCGCCTTTACGCACCTTCTTGTATTGTGCCGGAGACATCGACTGACCAGCTACGACGCGATCTATCTCGAATTGGCCATCCGTCGAAGCTTACCGTTGGCGACGCTTGACGACGACTTGCCGAAAACCGCAAAGAAATTGGGTGTCGACCTCTTAGGTTAGCGGGCGCGGATCGCTTCCTGTTCTTTGAAACATAAACGGCTATTCCTCATCCTCGCGCACTTGGCATTCGGCCCAACGTACCGCTGCCGATGTTTGATGCGTTCCACGCGAGCGGGTCACGAGCGGCTCCGCGATGTTTGCTGGCCTTTGTTGCACACCGGGGTAAAGTCTCCGGCGAAGGCCAAGCTGCGGCACACGCTGGCGACGAATAGCCGAGTCTCGCCGTGTCTCCGTCGTCGGGTGCTCTTGCGAGGGGGATTTGAACGAAGCCAGCGACTTGCAGGCGGCATTCGATTCCGCCGCGATTTGGATAGAGTCGGCTCTGGGAGAGCCCCAATCAACTTCCGTTAACATCACGTCGCATCACGCTACATCACGTCAGAGATCGCTGAGACACTGCTTTCCGATTCAAATCACAGAACTAGGAAGACGGCTAAACAAGAGCATCACAAGACTTTAGGAGTGGTGCCGGGAGGGGGAGTCGAACCCCCAAGGTACCGAGTACCGGCGGATTTTGAGTCCGCTGCGTCTGCCAGTTCCGCCATCCCGGCAATCGGCGTAGCTAATTGATGCAGCTAGGTTAATCGAGAAATTCCGCCTTTACAAGGTGCACCGCATTTTGTGCAGTTCTCCGGCCACTGTAACCAAAACTTCTTTATCGAACCAGAGAGCCGCATGCGAATGTCGGCGCCGGACCGAACGGGAATCCCCAGAATTGCGGGGTCTGTTGCGAATCGAGTTCACTGTCGATGAGCCTTTGTAAAGACACGACGGACAAAAAGTCCGCTGCGTCACTGAACGAGAGCGGCGGTCATGGCCGATGACAAAGAAACAATACAACACGCCGAACGTGAGCGTCGGCACCGTAAAGAAGTCCATCGCCGCGATGGCCTCGCGGCAGGGATCGGCCCACTAGTCCACGGAAGCCGTTGCAATCGCTTGGATCACGGCCAGGAATTTCGCTTCAATCCCCTCTGCATTCGTAACAGGGTATCCAAGCTCCCGAGCCAGGTTTTCCAACTCCTGTCGCCAGCCTACTGGGAGATTGGCACCGGGAGGAAATCCATGAGTGTGCCGCTCCACGAAAATCCGCTCCGCCGCGACGCGCGTCCGCGGATAGTCGAGCTTGCCCAGCATGTCCACCAGCAGAATGTCCAAAACATCCCGCGCGCGATCCTCTCGAAGCGGTCCCGTGCAAGCATGTAGTTTTTGAGCCACCTGCTCGTTGATGCCCAGGCACCGCACATGCGGCGCAATCGCTAAGCCCATCTCGGCCAGCCCCGTAACGGCGGGTTCGACCAAATCCACTTCCCGCGCTTCTCCCGGGCCGAGATCTATATTTACCGTTTGCCAGGCCCGCGTTCTGTATTGCACCGCAACTTCTACCCGCACCGTGTCGGCAAGCTCCATCTGATGAGTTTCGGGCTTCAGCCGGAATGCGAATTCATCAAATCCTAACTTTAGCACCTCCTTCAATCTCCATAGGCGCTCCCCGCGGTTCCCCTCTAAGCCCAGATCGAAGTCTTTAGTGGTGCGAGCGGCGCGCGCGAAACGGAGTTCCATGGCAACTCCCCCCTTGAGGTAATAGGAGTCAATCACGCCTTTCTCCATTGCATGCTCCAGCACTCCGCAGAGCGCGAGGAAGGAGACCGATCTGCGCAGACGTTCCTGGTCGAGACCTTGCTCGCGTGCGACGCGGGCAAGGGTCTTCTCAAGACGTTCTACTCGTCTTGCGCTCACGCCGTTGGATGTTCCTTAGCTACTTGCATCTTTCCATCGCCACCATGATGCTCGTTGAGTTGGCGCGTAAGCCGCTTTGCTTCAGCCGCGCCGATGTATCCTTCCCTGCGCGCATCTTTGATTGCTTGCCGAGCGAGTCCTAACCTCCCGGTTTCGTTCACTACATGCAACACACTTTTTGCCACGGTCGTGACCGGTAGGCCTTCGTGCGTGGTCACATCGGTCCGTGCCAAGTCGCCGCGATGAATCACGATCCACTTCGGCCTCCGGCGCCGGAGTCTTGCGCCTTTGGGGACCGTAATATGGACCTGCGACGGATTCACGTCGGAGATCCCATACACGGCCAATGCGGTTTCGTGAGAGAGCGCGATATCTTCGGGTCCATGGCTCGAGCGCACCCATAAGACCGCTTCCCGGTATTGCGAAAGCCGATCTGCGGGATAGTAAGGGATTCGATAGACACCGCGCGCGACCCGTTCCAACTTTCCGCGCTGGGTTAGGCGAGCTAGGACAGAGTCCAAGATGCCGATGGCACGGGCTTGGCTTGCTGTCACCAATCCGTCATTCTCCTCGGCGAGGGGGAGCAGTTCGTCTAGGCGGGAGCGCACGTCTCCAGTATGCGCCGCGCGGGACCGCCTGTCAATATAGTTCCATAATAGAACTAAATTGACACAGACCCTCACGGCCAATTCTCGAGAGTTCGCGATAGAATGCGTCAGCGTACGACTTCGCGTTCATGTTGAGGAACGAGGGACGGCGCAGAAATCGCGGCAGAGCAACGTGGCTATCCATCGCCTGGGGGGACACGGCTGTCTGTGGTCAAGAGGATAGTGGGGTCCACAGCTAGCGAGAACGTCGGTTCACCTTGTCCGGGCCAAGCTTTTGAACAGCGAGTTGTCGGAGCTTCTGGTTATGCTCGTGAAGGGCAGCTCGCAGTTCCTTGATAATCGTGCCGAGTTCGTCATCAGGAACACTGACGGCCCTGCCGCACAATTCACGGATACGGTCTTCCAAGCGCCTGCGCATAACCTAATCTGCAATCATCCTCCAAACTCGAGAAGACTTCGATACGGAAAATTGGGTATTGCATGGACCGTCGTCGTTGTGCTAGGTCCTTTCTGGATAAGCGGGAGCTCCGCTGTCGCACTATATTCCTCCTTTCTAACGTCGGGGGGTTTTTGAACGCCGGAAGATGACGCCAAACCCCTGCGTCCGTGGTGGGAAATCGCTGACGAAGCAGCACGGGAAAAAGACCCTGAATTGGCAGGGCGGACCGTTGCTGAACTATGAAACTGTGGTAAGCCTGATCGGAGCCGCCAAGACTCGCAGCGGACTCAAGGTCAAAGCGGTCCTGGATACAAACCAGTATGCAACCGGGAACCAAGTATCCGTCTCGGTGTTTATGCAGATCAAGTTGCGGAAACACAAAGCGCATCCGGACTGGAATTACACGATCTCGCCAATCTCGCCCGTTATCGGATCTTGATTAGCATTCCAGTAAATGTCCATATGATTGGGTTACAGTTACACAGCCTAAGTGCCTCTTCCAGAGGGCACCCCGATTCACATGTTCAGAATGCTTCGCATTACGCCCTCCGCTGCATCCATTTCCACGCCGTCGACACGATCTCTTGGAGAGAGCGCCTGGGGCGCCATCCAAGCACTTGCTGGGCGCGCTTGGAATCGGCAACCAGGGCGGGAGGATCGCCCGCACGGCGCGGCGCAATCGAACGCGGCACGGCGCGTCCTGTAATCCGTTCGACCGTGTTGATAACTTCCATCACGGAATAACCCTGGCCGGTTCCGAGATTCAACGCCAACGGTTCATTTTCTTTTGTGACCTGTTCCAGCGCCAGCACGTGGGCTTCCGCGAGATCGTTGACGTGGATGTAGTCGCGGACACAAGTTCCGTCTGGGGTCGGATAGTCCGTGCCGAAGACTTGCAGCTTGGCGCCTTTGCCGGCGGCCGCAGCTAACGCCAGCGGGATCAAGTGAGTTTCCGGCTCGTGCAGTTCTCCGATTTCTCCGCTCTCATCGGCCCCAGCGGCATTGAAGTAGCGCAGGCTCGCGAACCGCATGCCGTAGGCGCGATCGTAGGCCTCCAGCGCATTCTCCACAAATAGTTTGGATGCTCCGTACGGATTTACCGGCTGCCGAGGATTGCTCTCGGGGATCGGAACGGTCAACGGGACTCCGTATACGGCGCAGCTCGAAGAAAAGACGAATTTCCGTACACCCGTGTCCAGAGCGGTGTTCAGCAGGGTGAGCGCGGCTTCAACGTTGTTTTGAAAATACTTTCTGGGGTTCTCGACCGATTCGCCGACATAAGCATGCGCCGCAAAGTGCATCACCGCATCCGCCCTTTTCATTACTTCGGCAAGCTTTGCCGGGTCGGCGATGTCGCCGGTAATCAGTTCGAAGCCGTCAGCCAAAAACTTGTAGCCAGTCGAAAGGTTGTCATAAATGATGACCTCGTAGCCGTGCCTGCGCAGGGCGCGCGTCGCGTGGCTGCCGATGTATCCCGCACCGCCAACAACCAGAACCCGCAAGATCTTCCTCCCGAGAGACTTGGGCAATTGAAAGGACGTTTCAGTCTAGCAAACCGCCTCCCAGCCTGCTGGCGTGGAGATTGGCCACTGTCCAGGTGGGCGAAGCACGCTTGTTACTTTGCCCGGAGCGAATTCCATGCGAGATTGTCAGCACGGACTGGCCTCCTCCTGTCGCCAGGCGCTCGCAGCGTCACTACAGGAAAACACTTTGCTAGGACAACCCAATGAATATAGCTACCCCAAAGCGCATGATCTGGGTCGATGGTGATACCTTCACCGGCTGGTGCTGCTCGTTGTGTGAGTGGGGAGTAACCGCCCCTCGTCTGGAAAGTACTGTCGCGGTACTGGCCTTCAACCGCGTGGCACAAGAGAGCTTCGAGAAGCATGGCTGCGACAAACACACCTGCCAATCTGGGCATGCTTAAGAACAGAATGCAGCAGGAGAATCATGAACAGGCGGATCTCGTCTTTAGTGACACCACTAATATTCGGGGCCCTCGGGCTAGTTTTTCTCCTTCTCGACAGCAGATCTGATTCACGTGCTGGCTTCCGGGATATGTTTTGGCCTGCCCCTCGCATTGTCCGTTGCCAAGCTGGCGGAACCCTCCAGCCCTGTAGTCCATCCCTTACATGCCTATCGGTCCGGTCAAAGGATGGTCCGGCCGGACATCCCCGCCTGTACCAAAGTAATGACCCTCTCGTAATCTGGCCGAGACTTCCCTGTCTTTTTGCTGTAGGGTTGGGTCAACGCGATTAGAAACAGGCGGTTGGATGCGGGGATTCCGCCACCCTGCAACCGAGATTGCGGCCGCTGTTCTGCTCGCGATGAATGGCATCCCGTGGCGGAAACAGTTTATCATTAAGTTAATGCGCGGAGGAGAGGTCATGAGAGAAGTCTTCAGTAAACTCTGGTCGGAAGATCGGGGTCAGGATATCGCCGAGTACGCGGTCATGTTGGCCGTCATCCTGGTAATCGTTGTGGGTACGATTCGGCTAATCGGTTCCAACGCGAACACCGTGTTTTCCAACACCGCCAGCTCGATCCAGTAGTCGGGCTCTTCGGGCATCTCAAGCACCGCCGAACCTGGCGCGCCCGCCCGAAGGTTGTAGTCCGCTGACTGGGGAGGCACTTAGGCCCGCTATTCCACGCGCAACAGCAGCACGGGCTCGAGCATGAACTCGAACGCGTTAATTGCACCCACCGCACGCTGAATGATTGGCTCGGAAACCGGCTCCACGGTAATTACAAAGGACAGCCGCTCTTTGGGTAGGTGTGGCTCCTGCTCGAGCGAATCGATATTGATATCGCGGTGCGCGATAACCTCAGCCACGCGGGCCACGATACCACGCTGGTCCTTCACGGTGAGCCGGAGATACCAGCTCACCGGACGTGGCTTCGGGCAGATCCCTACATCGTGGGAATCCAGGAACCCTGATACCTTCTTAGCGCTCAACTGACCTGCCGCCAGGTCACGGGCGATCTCAATGAGATCGGAAACCACCGCTGCGCCGGTCGCGTCTCCGCCCGCGCCACGCCCGTAGAACATCTGCATTCCGATCTTGTCGCCCAGCAGAAAGACCGCATTATTTACGCCTTCCACCTTGGCCAACATCGAGCGGCAACCCACCAGCCAGGGCCTCACCGAGACTTCCAGCCCGGCCTCGGTCTGCTCTGCCGAGCCGACGAGGCGAATCGTGCTATCCAGTCGATGGGCGGAATGAATATCAATAGCGCGAACCTGGCGAATGCCGTAGGTCGGAATGTCAGACACTTTGAGGCGTCCGCCAAAGGCCATGCGAGCCAGAATGCACAGCTTGTCGCGGGCGTCGAAGCCGTCGATGTCCAAAGACGGATCAGCCTCCGCATAGCCGGCCGCTTGCGCTTCCTGCAGGGCCTGGTCGAACTCGATGGCGCGGCTCTCCATCTGGGTAAGAATGTAGTTGGCAGTGCCGTTCAGAATGCCATGGACTGCCCGCAAGCGGTCACCGGCCGTAGATTCGTGGATCACGCGCAGAATGGGGATTCCGCCCGCGACGCTGGCTTCAAAACCGATGGGCAGATTCCGGCTCGCAGCCAGGCTAAAAAGCTCGTCCCCGTGCTCTGCCAGCAGGTTCTTGTTGGCGGTAACTACCGGCTTCCCTTTCTCCAGCGCAGCACGCACGAGCTGAAGCGGCTGGTCCGTACCTCCGGCGGTTTCCACGACGACGTCCACGTCCTCAGCTTGGACAAGCTCCTTCCAATTGGAAACCACGCGGGCGCCGGCCGGGGTGTGCTCGGGCCTTACGCCCGAACGCCGGCACACCGCTGTCACTTCGAGCTTGACGCCGCTGCGCCGCTCGATCAGGTCGGCGTGCTTGGAAATAATTTCTGCGCTTGCGCGGCCCACGGTGCCAAAGCCGACGATACCTACACGGACTCGCCTCATAGGTCCCTGAGAAATGTTCATTTAGTGGATTTGCATCGCCGCCTGCTTTTGTGCACCCTCCCCGGCCGGGCTCAGAAATTCCTGGTGGATGGCTCGCAGCACGTCGTCGACCCGCGACGCGGCTACAGCAAAACATATATTGAGCTCGCTAGCTCCCTGCGCCACGGCAATCACACTCACGTTGTTACGAGCGACGACCGAAAACAGGCGCCCCAGAATGCCGCACGTGCCCTTCATCCCGGAGCCCAGTACGGCAATCACCGCGATGTCCCGGTGGACCGAAACCGGGTTCAGAACTCCATGCTTGAGCTCGGTGCGAAACAGCCGCTGGATAGCATGGACCACGTGTTCGGTGTCCTGCTCACGAAGCACCAGCCCCAGGGAATCTTCCGAAGACGATTGCGTAGAGAACAGAACATCGATGCGCTCGTGTCCGAGGCGCAGGAACAGCCGTCCGAAGATCTCGGCGAAGTGAACGTCCCGGCGTGTAGTAAGGGTGACCAGCGAGGCCTGCGTCACCGCGGTCACCGCCTTTACCGGGTGATTGCTGGCCGGCAGCGCCTCCACGATTTTCGTTCCCGGAAGCTCCGGCTTGAAGGAGTTCTTGATCCAGACCGGAATGCCGCGCTCCATCGTTGGGCGAATCGCTTTCCTGTGGATGACTTTGGCGCCGTAGTAAGAAAGCTCGATCGCTTCCGCAAAAGTGATCTCCGGCAGAGTGACTGCATCGGGGCAGATGCGAGGGTCGGCAGTAAGGACACCATCTACGTCGGTCCAGATCCAAACCTCGTCAGCATCGAGGGCTGCGCCTAGAATAGTGGCGGAGGAGTCGGATCCACCGCGCCCCAGGGTCGTGACCAGCCCAGTGCGCGTGGCGCCGCTGTACCCCATAACCACCGGTATGCGGCCTTGCTTCAGGCACGGCAAGAGCACTTCACGAGAGTGGTGTCGCGTGCATTCCATATCTGGGCTGGCATCACCGAATTCCTCGTCGGTAATGAGAACCTGGCCCGAATCGACGCAACTCGCCTGGACGCCTATTTGATCGAGGCACGCAGCGAACATTCGCGCCGACATCTGCTCTCCCAAAGGCAGCACCATGTCCATCACTTGGGGAGTTGCCGAACCCAGCAACACCAGTGCCGAGCAGAACTCGCGCAGCCGTTTCAAGGTTGCCTCAACTGCAGCAGAAACCCCTTTTAGGTTCTCGCCCTGAAACAACTCGGGGAGCACTTCTTCATGCCGACGGCTGAGCTGTTGCAGCCCTTCCTCGACGTCGCTCGCATTACCCAGGCGCGCGGCGTTCAGGACTTTCAGGATTAGGTCCGTAACTTGCGAGAGTGCGGAAACGACCACCACCACGTCATTGCCGGATTGCGCATGTTGCTTGACGATCGTGGCGGCCTGCCGAATGCGCTCGGAATTGCCGACAGAAGTTCCTCCGAACTTCATAACAATGAGACTCATGGAAATCCCCGTTCGGGTGAGAGTAATCTAGCAGTACACCACGTGTGTGGGAAGCGCAGCAAGCCTTATCTGAGGCTGTAGCGCTCCGGGTGCGAGGCAGGCGATTACCGATCGGCTCTCAGAATCGAGTAGCCAGCGCCGGTTCGCTCGTATGAACCTCGGTGACGCTGAGCACGGCTTGAACAATGCTGGCAATCTTCTTAGCCTGGCCGAACTGAGAATGTCTCCCTTCCCCGATACGAATCCGCTTCGCGCCCTGACTTCGAACTGCAGGTTAGGTTGAAGGTGGCTGAATTCACGGCGAGCTTCGCCTTTGACATGGCTGGAAAGGGCGAGCTCGTCGATCGCTTTTTTGATGTAGGCGATGGCGTCTTTGCGATTGCAGCCCAGCCGGCTCCGCGGCTTGCTGATCCGAACCCCATCGCAGCAATGATGGGGATGGGCAAGACATGAGGGTCCACGGACAGCAGCCGGTACGCCGCCAGGCCGTGATAGATCGCGGCTCCGTCCTGACTTCCTCAGTCAGTGCTGCCTGAATAAAGGCGCTAATGTATTTGGTGGGCTGCGACTGCCCCAGAAAAGTGGGCGGGACCTTCGATTGGCCGTTCGGAGTTCACTCTGCGAAACGCCCCAGATCGCGGCTCTCTCGATGATCTGCACACGGTCAATGCACCGGGAACCCAGCTTTTGGGCAACGCTTTCGGCCTGCATGTTGCCCCGCCGAACGAGCCTCTGGATATTGTAATGATGGGCACACGAACTTGTTTTGCGTCGTACGAGTCCGCGACGCTGGTCAGATCGCTCGCCCTAATGGGCATTCATTCAGTGACACTTCGGGTGGAATACGGTGACGCGCCTCACGCGTCAACGTGCCAGATCGAATGGCGAATGAACCGCCTTTGCCGACCCCGGGTGAGAGGGCAAAGGCGTCTTGGATTTAGATTGATCGTTGCTTAGGGCAGACGATATTGCTCGAATTCCACGGCGGTTAAAAAGTTCCCGTCGGGCAACTCCTCGATTACGCGGAGGACCTTAATCTCACAACACACGCGTTTGCTTTCTGTGAGGGTGACCTCTGCCGGAAGTATCAGTGATGCGTCCAGTCGGGATCCGGGTGTGATACGGCGATCACAGACAAGGAATGCGCCATCGACGGAAACGTTTTTTGCAACGGCTGTGCACTCGTTCTCGTTGGTATTGGGCAGAACGAGCGAGACCACTTGTTGGCTCGGTACGCGATGATTCTGGCGGCGTTCTCTAGTCATGATCGTCTCCCATCCTAGGTCTGGAATATTTCCTACGCGCAGAGCGCCCAGATTCTCTTCCGAACCCGGGCGCCTGCGGAACAGCCCTCCCCAGAACTGCTCGTCCTCAACATAGAGTCCCAGCCGGAGCGAGTAAATGGCACGGGTGTGTGAATTCACCACACGATCGCGCTAAGGGGTTTGCACGAGAACCAACGATGTCAATAGCCGGCCACAAAGGACGCTGCTCAGGATTGACGCGAGGAAGTCGCCAAAAACTATAAGGGCCGTGACATTGGTTATGCTCTAGCCGCCAGCTCCTGCGAGGGAGCCAACAGCGTGGAGGCATGTACCGTCACAGCCCCTGATGTAATCACTGCTTTCGCAGTTCCAAACCCCAACTGCTCCTCGCAGAGTCAGTCGGTTTTTTCGGGTCTGGTCGCCCAGCGGGTTGCCTCGTCGGTGCGGATCACCCGGCCTAGTTCGGACCGGCCAACTTTTTATTTTTAGCCAACCCTTTCAGCCGTCGACGGGGCTCACCTTAGACGCCAAGACAATAAATGTCAACGCCGCAGATCGGTGCAATTGCAACTTTCCTGTGGCAGGTAACGTGACATCAGAGCCCGTCCGCAAGCAATTGAATCCGCCCAGGTTATACTAGGCGCAACATTGCTGTTCCACTTTTTGCACGGAGCGTCCACCGCTATTCCACAACTGTGTAAAGCACGCGATCGCTTTGTCACTGAACCAGATAAATGTCTTGACGGAGGGAATGTTCCTAACGCATGTTGTGAGCGAGTAGCTGGAATGTCCCATCTCGTGGCTTATGTGGACGGCGGATCCCGGGGGAATCCTGGGCCGGCGGCAATTGGCATCATCATTGACCACCCGGAAGGCCAGCGGGTTCGAATCGCGAAATCCATCGGGCACCAGGACAACAATGTCGCCGAATATGTCGCTCTCCTCGAAGCCTTGCAGTACGCGCTATCCCGCAAGGCGACGGCGTTGCATGTCTACTCTGATTCGGAAGTGATGGTTCGACAGATGAAAGGCGAGTACAAGTGCCGCAGCTCGCGCCTTTATTCGCTAAACTGGATCTGCCGCAAGCTGGCGCGCTCGCTGAATTTTTCCATTTCGCATGTCCCGCGCGAGAACAACGCCGAGGCCAACCGCCTGGTCAACTCCGTGGTTCGCAGACAGCCTTCTTAGCCAACCGTAAATTGCCCGAAAATAAAACGACCCGCGAACTGGAAGCCCACGGGTCGCCGGTAGACTGTTGGGATTGACTCGGAGGTGGTCACTCGTAAGTGGCCCCTGCGGCAAACTCCGGGGCCCAGCGCAACTTACGCCGGGCGGATCGTACCCAAATCACCGGTAGTCTTGCGAGGTTTAGAGCGACCGCTCTAAGTCTCAGCCACCTCACCTAAACGTTTGCCACTACAGTCAGAACTTTTTGCCATCGGACCACCTCCTTTCCGGTGTAGAGCCACTTTATTACACAAGCTACTCGGGTGCAACTGGCACGAAGGTGTGTATCGGGAGAATCAACGGGGATTGTCGATTGTCAATTGAAAACGTTCTCTTCTCTTCATTCCGAAACGCTTACCTTTCGTGCTGTCATTCCGAGGCGCTTCAGCACCGAGGAATCTGCCTTTTTTCCCCAAAGGTCATGGTCCGCAGGAATCTGGCTGCTTGTACTTCCGGTTTCTAAACTGGGACTCTTCCCCACGGAACGAAGGACTGCGAATCAGCCCTTCCAGAGATATGCGTCCGGCTGAGGCAGGCCGATGTGGGCCAGCACGCGGTAAGCGAATTCACGCGCCATCACTTTGCAACTGGTGGAACGATTGTAAAAGGCGGGAATCAAGGGGAAGACCGTGGCGCTGGCGTCGGCCGGCCGGTACATGTTGCGGATATGAATTTGGTTGAGAGGCCTCTCGCGGACGCACAGCACAAGAGGGCGCTGCACGGGATGACGATCCGGCATCGGTGGGATAGGAGTCAATGGCCACGTTCGCGCCGATGCCAGCATCGGCTTGCTGCTGGATTTTGCGGGAAGGGTGACCGGGTAACTGGCCTGCATAAGGTTGCTGCGGCCTCGAATGTCAAGTTCTTCGGAAAGCACACGCAGACCGCCCTCGCAAGCGAGTCGCGCTCGACAGCAAGCAGGAGTTGCTGCAGGAAAACAGAGCCGCTGGCGCAGCTTGTGGCTACGGTGAGGTTCTGGGGAACTGATCTGCAGGGTATTGAGCTTGGATGTTCCGGCTCGCGCAACCGTTGGCTCCGTAGTACCTGAATTTGAGCTTCGAGCGTAGGGAGCCCGGCTCAGGCAAGTCAAGGAGAGTGGGCGGGAGAATCCGGTAGTTCGGAGTAAGTAAGCTGTCTCGCTGCATCGAAGGAAGAGGACGCAAAACATGGCCAGTGCCACCAGCTTGCGATCGCGACGCAGTGCCGCGCAACTGCACGCGCTCGCCGGGGTGGAACGCGAGATCCGGGCCAACGACCACAATGGGCGCCGCAAGTACCTGCTCGACTTCAGCCGGGCTTTCCGCGCCTATGAATCCGTGCTGGCTTCCGAACAGCTGCCAGAACTGCTGCAACAAGCCGACATCATCTTAATTGGCGATTATCATGCGCTACCGGCCTCGCAGCGGTTCGCCGCTTCTCTGATCGAGCAAGCAGCACGCGACACAGAGAGGCCGGTTGTGCTCGGGCTGGAGACGGTTTTCTCCCGCGATCAGCACATTCTCGATGAGTGGCTGCGCGACGAGATTGATGAAGAGGAACTGCACGAGCGCATCCGGTTTGACCTGGACTGGGGCTACGAGTGGGAGCCCTTCGCTGCCCTCTTGCGCAATGCTCGGCAGCACGCGAAGGCGATTTATGGGCTGGATTGCATGCCGCGCCAGGACCTGCGCAAAATCGGGGCGCGTGATCGCCACGCTGCCGCCAAGATCGCCGAGGTACGACAGCGCCATCCTGATGCCCTCATCTCGATCTTGTTTGGTGAATCGCACCTTGCTCCCAACCATCTGCCGCGGCTCATCCATGAGCGACTAACGGGCGAGCGCCTGCTGACTGTGCTGCAGAATGTCGATGCGCTCTACTGGCGGGCTGCCGGAGAAAACTGTGACCGAGTAGAAGCGGTGCGCGTGACTGACGACGTAGTCTGCGTCTTCAATGCCACGCCGCTGGAGAAATACGAGAGCTACCGGTTCTGCCTGGACCGCTGGAGCCGCGAAGGTGTGGGTGCGCCCGACCTAAGTCCAACTATTTACAACCTAATTGATGGGCTTCTTAGATTCCTTGGAATCAATCTCTATTCAGCTCACAACACTACCCAACCGAAGTTCCTGGTTGACTCGCTGCCGGAAGTGTACTGCCGCAACTCCGATGCTATGTTGCGCAAGCTGCTCTCCGGCAAGGGTGTGACCGAGCACGAAAAGAAAACCATGCTTGCCAGAGTGGAAGCGAGCGGGAGCGTTTACCTGCCGCGCGTCAACGCGTTCTATATTCGCGAGTTTCAGATGATGCATGCTGCGGAAGAGGCAGCTCGCTTCCTGCATCATGCCTGCCGCGGATTGCCGCTGCGCGCGAACGGAAACGCAAACGCCGCCGAGGCCCAAGAGGATGTTTTCTACACTCGTGCTCTGGAAAATGCCCTGGCGTATTTTGGTTCGCGCGTGTTGTACCCGGCACGGCCCCCAGCCCGCGAGTCCGACCTCTACGAACTCTACGACTACACTCGAGAAGACGTCGAGCAGCAGACTTCATTCGAGTTCCAGGAATTCATCCGCATGATAGATTTCCTGGCGCTACACCGCGGCTTTGAACGAAATGCGGGTCGCTACCCCCAGCCGCCCAGGCCCATCCAGGAAGGCTTGCACTGCGAGGCGGAAAAACTCGACTACCTCACGCGACAGCTTGGTTACATGCTGGGCAGCGACCTTTACGACGCCTATCTGGAAGGCCGCCTGACCCGGCGGTTCCTCAAGGGACTGTTCCTGCTCCACCTGGAGCAACCGGGCACAGCCGCATCGGCCTACTTCTCCCTGGTGAGGAAAGTGCGCGCAGCGAAGAACAGGGTGCACGCAGCAGGCAAGTAGACTCTCAGTGTCGTCATCCTGCATGGCGTTAGCCGGGCGAAGGATCTCGCGCGAACAAGTAAACAGCCATGAGCCTCGACACTGCACGCCAGATTCTTCGCGACCTGCCGGTCCTCAGCATGACGGCATGTTTGCGGAGTCCAATCCTTTGCGTACGACTTCAGCTGTTTCTGGCGCAAGATTCAGGGCATCGATTTCGCCGCGCTTGAACCAACGCACCTCATCGGCGTCGCTCCCCGGCCGTATTTCGCCGGAGACACGCCGACACAGAAAATCAATCAGGACGTAGTGATACTGCAGCCGGTTGCCTTCGCGCAAAATACGGTCGTAGACGCCCAGAATCTCACCCGCCTCGACGCTAAGGCCAGTTTCTTCCTGGGCCTCGCGAATCGCCGCCTCGCGCAGCATCTCGCCTACTTCGAGCACGCCGCCGGGAATCGACCATTCACCCAAAAGCGGCGGATGCCCGCGCTTGACCAGCACCACGCGCCCGTTCTCGACGATAATCGCGCCCACACCGATGAGCGGAGTTTCCGGGTACTCTCGCTTAATAGTCATAGAACATGTTGCTCGCATGAACGAACGCGTAAATCATAGTTGTCGTAAAAAAGGCGGCGTACGCATCTGTTGGATTCTAAAGAAATATATCTGCTGGAACGCAGTAAATTGCCCATCTGTGCAAAACCCACCAACCAAAAAGTCTTATAATGCCGCCCTTCGTTCGACGAGTAGATCGAGAAGCCAACCAACCTTTCCCCGCTGTGCTGGCAGTTCCTCGACCTGATTGACAGCGGGCCGGACCATTCACCTTCCAACAACCGCGAAAGGAGATTCTATGTTTACCCGCATTGTGGAATGCCAAGTGAAACCGGACAAAAGACAAGAACTTAGCAACCGGATTCGCACCGACGTGCTTCCCCTCCTCCAGAAGCAGCCGGGGTTCGTAGAACTGATCGGATTGCAGCACGACAGCAACCCGGAGCGGCTGGTTTCCATCAGCTTCTGGAACTCCCGGGAGGAGGCGGAGCGCTATCATCGCGAGCACTTCAACCAGATCGTGGACCTGCTGAAACCGTTGCTGAAAACCACCCCCAAGGTGGAGACTTACAACGTGGATACTTCCACTACCCATCGCATCGCTGCTGGCCGGGCAGCCTGAACCTCTGCCCCGGCTGTCTCCGCCGGGGCTTTTCTCTCTTCATAAACCACCGACACCAACCTGCATCTCAGTGCCTAACATCTCGTAATCCTGAGGGACCGACAGGTCCCGAAGAGCCTGTGCTGAGCATCGGAGCGCAGCGAGCATAGCCGAAGGGATCTCGCGTGGAGCAGGTGAGACTCATGTTGTCGCGAGAAGATGTAACCGCCGGGGTCGCAGAAAACGCACCACTCCATAAAGAAGTCTTACAATGACTGCCAGCATGGCCTTGGAAGAATACCAGCGTAAACGACGCTTCGAAGCGACACCCGAGCCGCCGCCGAAAGTCGAGAAGAGGGCCGGCCATCGCTTTGTTGTCCAGAAGCATCGCGCTACGCGCCTGCATTATGACTTCCGGCTAGAATTGGATGGCGTGCTGAAGTCCTGGGCGGTTCCTAAAGGCCCTTCGCTCGATCCCGCTGACAAGCGCCTGTCCATGCACGTGGAAGATCATCCCGTTTCTTATTTCGATTTCGAGGGAATCATTCCGGAAGGCAATTACGGCTCGGGTACGGTCATGGTCTGGGACGTGGGCACCTGGCAACCGCTGTCGCCCAAACCTGTGAACGGGAAGTACGTGCCTGGAACTGATGCCGAGGCACGCGAGATGCTGGAGAAAGGCGATCTGAAGTTTCGGCTTAGCAGTAAGCGCCTCAAAGGGGACTTTGCGCTGGTGCGTATCCGTTCCCGCCGCCCAGGTAGTAAAGGGACCGAGTGGTTGTTGATCAAGAAGCACGATGATTATGCGGTACCGGGCTTCGACATCAACCAATATGACACGTCAGTCCTGACCGGGCGCACGATGGCGCAAATTGGTGGAGATCAGGAGTCGGATCAGTGGAAGAGCAGCCGGCCTGCTTCGCGCGGGAGGCTAAAGGCCCCCTGGCTGGCCGAAGCTTTGGCTAAGGCTGAGAAAAAAAAGCTCGCCGCCGAGAGCGCCCAGACCGCAAAGAAGAAAGTCCCTCGTCCGGCTGTCGTTAAATCTAAAAAAAAACCGGCAAATCCGCCTGAAGAGGTTGAGGAGCCCGCTTCTGCAAGTTCGGCGCTCTCGGCGGTGAGTTCGCCAAAAGGCGCCGTGGCCAAATCTATGCCGTCGGTAGTGCACCCGATGCTAGCGGTGCCGATCGAAGAGCCCTTCGACTCCGACGAGTGGCTGTTTGAAATCAAGTGGGACGGCTACCGAGCGGTCTCGTTCATGGAGAACGGTAAACTGCGCCTTGTGTCGCGCAATCAGAACGATCTGACAGCACAATATCCGGAACTGGGCGACCTGCCGAACTTTGTGCGCGCCAAGAACGCCGTCCTGGATGGCGAAGTGGTCGCGGTAGACGAGCAAGGCCGCCCTTCGTTCAGTCTCATGCAGCAGCGAACCGGTATCCGTCACGGACGCTTCCGTGCTCCGGGGCGTTCCGACGTTCCCGTACTCTACTACGCCTTCGATCTGGTTTACCGCGACGGCCTTGACCTGCGTAAAGTGGGCCTCGAGGATCGCAAGCGACTGCTGGCCGATGTGATCATCCCCGGCGATAGCCTGCGTTATTCGGACCATCAAGTTGCAAAAGGCACAGCGCTCTACCAGGTTGCAGCACAGCAGGGACTGGAGGGCATCGTTGCCAAGCGGCGCAAGAGCTGTTACGAGGAGAAACGCACGCGCGAGTGGTTGAAAATCAAAATTACGAAGACAATCGAAGCCGTGATTGGCGGCCATACCGAACCTGAGGGCAGCCGCGACTATTTTGGTTCGATTGTGCTCGGCCTCTACGACAAGCGAGGCCGCCTGATCCACGTCGGCCAAGCCGGTAGCGGCTTCGACCGCAAAACCCTGGAAGCTGTCTGGAACCTGCTGAAGAAACTCGACACGAAGACCAATCCGTTCTACGGACCCGTTGAAGCACTAAAGAAAGTCCATTGGGTAAAGCCCGAACTGGTCGCAGAAATCAAATTTTCCGAATGGACGCACGAGACCAAAGAAGGCGGCCTGAAGCTGCGCGCGCCGGTGTTTCTGGGATTACGGGAGGACAAGAGTCCGAAGGAGTGTACGTTTGAAGAAGAAGCTGTTGGCTCTTAGCTCACTAGCAGCTAAGAGTTATAAAAGCTAACGGCTATTTTATGTCTTTCATTGCCAGCAGCGAGCCGTAGTCCTTGCCGGAGGGTTCTACGGCGCGGGCTACCACGGCGCTGAAGGCCTCACGCAGTTCTGGATATTTCGCGACCAGCGCCTTGATGACTGCCATATTGTCCCGAAAAGTCTGCGTGCTGTTGGAGACATCGTCCGACTGGTATTTCACCACCAGATCCAGATCGTTGCCCACTCCCAAGGGGAAAATCTGGGTAAGCTTGTAGGTTTTTGCCCCTGTCAGGAGATTGACTGTGTTGCCGTTGGCGGGAAAGTCAGGCGGCAACACCGACTGAGCTTCGTCGTAGAGCTTGTCCGTCTGCAGAGTGCTCATGAAATCGACTGGCGATATCAGATACCTGCCTTCCTGAAAATAGAGCCACGCGTTGTGAACTTGGCCCTTGGCTTTGTACTGGCGCGCGTGATCGAGATACCAGGGCGCGTCGTGACCGCCTGCCTGGGCCGATTTGGCGTAAAAGCCGCCCAGCTTCCAGTCATTCCCTAGCCGCTGCAGGACGAGGGAGAGCGTGTAGGGCCCTTTCGCTCCGTTCACATCCATGACGACAATGCCGTAGTTTGCCGGGGGCAGATTGGAGAGTACGAACACGGCACTGTCGTGCGTTTGGCCCTGGGTCCCAAACACGCCGCATAGAAATTCGGCGCGTTCGATCGCCGCGTTGCCTTGTGCCTGCAACAGAAAGGGCGGGCGAGGTGTCGCTTGAGCACCTTGCAATGCCGGTTTGTTGTCCACCACCGCTGACTCGATGCCGCTGAAATTGGAGGCCACGCTCGGAATCGAGTTCTGTTTCAAGGAGAACACATCGGCCTTGGCCGCCATGTCGAAGAAGCGGTGTGCGGTGGTCTCCAGGGCGGAGCGGGTTGCCGCATCCATATCCGACGCCGACAGACAACTTTGCGCCTGGGCGGCAAACGCATCTAAGAGGAGGAGGGCCAGACAGCATGCAACTGTCCCCAGGCGCAGCCATCGGACGAGGTCCTCTATCGCCAATGCGGAACTAATTTTTGAACTCATACGCCAGGCAACTCTCTTAATTCTCCCACATCGTACGACGCTACTCACGCTGCGGGGGCTGTACGGTAAGTTCCTTATTATCATGGCCCAAGACGATCTAACGGGGCTCCGGGACGGTGCTACAATTAGGCTAGCAATCTGCCAAGCTACTCCCCTACTAGGTAAGCTGGTTTACATGCGCTTTATCCGATTCCAATTCGTACTCATTCTAATCCTCGCGGCGGGATTGTGCCTGCCACTTTCCAGTTCAGCGCAGACACCCGAGCAGTCAACCAAGAAAGTAGCGCACCACAAAGGAAAACCTGCGGCAGGTAAGGCACCGCCGAAAAAATCCGAGGAGCAAGCCTCTATGCCGGCGGCTCCCCCACCACCCACCCCGGAGCAGTTGCCGTCTCAACCTCCCACTGTGACCTACGAGAACGGCCAGTTGGCTATCGTGGCGCCGAATTCGACGCTTAGCGACATTCTGCACGCGGTGCACAACCAGACTGGGGCCAATATTGACATTCCGCCCGGAGCCAACGAGCGCGTGGTCAGCAGTTTTGGCCCGGGCCCGGCACGCGATGTTCTCACTTCCCTGCTCAACGGCTCGCACTTCAACTACGTAATGGTAGGCTCAGTGGCAGATCCTAACGCGGTCGCCCAGGTCATCCTGACGCCTCGAGCTGGTGGCGAGACTCCTCCTACAGTCCAGGCGGGCCAAGCAGCGGGCCTGCCGATACGACCGAGGGTTGCTCCCCAGCCATATCCTCAGCCGCAGGTGCAGAATCAGATGCCGGTTGAGGAGCCCGGCTCCTCCGATGGCATGGAGGAGGAAGACGCATCACAGGACACCAATGTTGACAACGGCGTCGACCAAGGTGCGCCCGAGCCGGGTCAGGGGACCGAAGGCCAGAATCCCAATCAGCCTGTGGTGAAAACTCCGGAGCAATTGCTGCAGGAGTTGCAACGTCAGCAGCAGATGGTGCAGCAGCAGCAGCAGCAACAACGGTCAGGCCAGCAACAACAGCAGCCGCAGGCGGTTACTCCCACTCCGCCGCCCGATTCGCGACCTCAACCTCGATAGTTGAGGAATCGTGGCAGGTGGCCGCGGGCGCCTCCTGCTGACCAACTCCTGCGATGCAGACACTCTTGTCCGTGCGGGTACGTGCAGGCCAAGCCCACCCGGATTTCTGCTGCTAAGTAAAAGGGAGATGCAGATCGCACCCGAGCCACATTTAAGCCGGATTGAAAAAAGGGAAAGGACGCGCGAACAAGGGTGTCTGCGCCACAGGAGAGGTTAGTCGGCGCCTGCCTGGGCGTTGCGGGCCATTAGTACAGGCTTTGCTTCATCAGGCTCGGGCTGCACGCTGCGGAACGCGGACAGGATGCCATTGACTAGGCCGTAGGCGGCGATCACCCCGACACTAAAAGAGATTAAGACGGTAAAAGAAAGCACCACGGAAATCATCCAAGCGTTCAAGTTCGGCCCACCTTTGCTTCCACTTCTGAGATGCTGCCCGCCCAGTTTCGGCCCGTGCTTGCTTTTCGGATTTTGACCGCACCGGGCGCACCTTTTCACTGTACGCGCGTTGACGATGGCAGCTGTTTACAAATAGGATACGGAGTAGAGCTGCGTAGTCCCACTTTCCAACGTTTCTGGGGATCCGTCCACAGTACGGAAGGACATCGCTCGCTAGACCTGCATGGCCATTACCAACATCACGGTGCGCGGCGCGCGCCAGCATAACCTTAAAAACATTGATGTTGTCATTCCCCGGAACACCCTGACCGTGATTACGGGTCTCAGCGGCTCGGGTAAATCTTCCCTGGCCTTTGACACGATTTACGCAGAGGGCCAGCGCCGCTATGTGGAAACCCTGTCCGCCTATGCGCGTCAATTTCTGGACCAGATGGAACGGCCTGATGTGGATGCAATTGATGGACTTAGCCCCTCGATCTCCATCGAACAGAAGACCACCAGCCGCAGCCCGCGCTCGACCGTAGGGACGATCACTGAGATCTACGACTATCTTCGTCTTCTATTCGCCTCGATCGGGGTGCCCCACTGCCCGAAATGTGGCCGCGCGATTGCCCGCCAGTCGGCGGAGCAGATCGTTCAGCGCGTGATGATGCTCACGCCCGAAGATCGCGTGATGGTGTTGGCTCCTATCGTTCGCGGGCGCAAGGGCGAGTTCAAGAAAGAGATGGAGAAGCTGGTGCAACACGGTTTCACCCGCGCCCGCATTGACGGCGAATTGCTGAATCTGGAAGACGAAATTCGCCTGGACAAGCGGAAGAATCACACGATCGAGGTCGTGATCGACCGTCTTTTGGTGAAGCCGGGAATCGAACATCGGCTTGAACTCTCTATCGGCCTGGCCATGAAGCTCGCCGGCGGGCTGGTACAGGTCGTGGTGGTGGGCGGCGAGGAACAGATGTATTCCGCCAATCTTGCTTGCCCCGATTGCGGAATCAGCGTCCCCCAACTCGAGCCGCGTTCGTTCTCTTTCAACAGCGCCTACGGGGCGTGTCCGGAGTGTCACGGCCTGGGCAGCCGCTATGATTTCGATCCTGCAAAGATCATTGTGGACTGGTCTAAGCCGCTGCTGGATGGCGGCCTTGGCCCAGGCTCTGCATCTTCCAACCTGGTGCACATGCTTCAGATCACCGCGACGGCACACGGATTCGACCTGAATACGCCGTTCGGGAAGTTGCCGGACAAAATTCAAACCCTGCTCTTGTATGGCGAATCGGGAAGAGGCGGCAAAACCGGTTTCCGCGGGATCATTGCCCAGCTAAAACAGAACCTCGAGGAATCCACCTCGGACACTTACCGCGAGTATCTGCTCGACTATATGTCCGCCACCGAATGCCCAGCTTGCCGCGGCAGACGCTTGCGCCCAGAAAGTCTGGCGGTGAAGGTCAACGGCATGTCGATCGCCGACTTCACGGCTCTGCCGGTCTCGCGCGCTTTGGAAGTTGCCGGCAAGATCAAACTTGTGGGGCGCGAACAAATCGTTGCCGGGCGGGTGATGCACGAGATCGTTGAACGCTTGCAATTCCTCACTGCCGTAGGGCTGGGTTACATCTCGCTCGATCGCTCCGCGGCCACACTCTCCGGTGGTGAAGGACAGCGGATTCGCCTCGCTACTCAGATTGGATCGAAACTACGGGGGGTGCTCTACGTGCTGGATGAACCGTCCATCGGCCTGCACCACCGCGACAACAATCGCTTACTGGCGGCACTCGAGTCGCTGCGCGACTTAGGGAATACCGTACTTGTAGTTGAGCACGACGAAGAAACGATTCGCCGGGCCGACTACGTGATTGATCTCGGCCCGGGCGCTGGACGTCATGGCGGCAATCTGGTCGCGTCCGGAACGCCGGATCAGATCGTAAAAGTCTCCGAATCGCTGACCGGCGGCTACCTGTCGGGGAAGTTGCAGATCGAGATGCGTCCCGAGCGGCGGCACACCAACGGCAATACCATCGCCGTGCTCGGCGCGCGAGAAAACAACCTGAAGAACATTGATGTCGCGTTTCCGTTGGGAGTCATGACTGTCATCACCGGCGTGTCTGGCTCCGGGAAATCCACGCTCGTCAACGACATCCTGTACCGCGCACTCGCCAAGCAGCTTTATCGCTCGCGCGAGGAACCGGGAGCGCATAAGGCGATCTCCGGGGCCGAGAACATTGACAAGGTTATCCGCATCGACCAGTCGCCCATCGGGCGCACTCCGCGCTCCAATCCCGCTACCTACACCGGGGTGTTTACACAAATCCGCGACCTGTACGCCATGCTGCCGGAATCGCGCGAGCGCGGATACAAGCCCGGCCGTTTCTCTTTCAACGTATCCGGCGGGCGCTGCGAAGCCTGCCAGGGCGAAGGCCAGCGCCGCATCGAAATGAACTTCTTGCCGGATGTTTACGTGCTATGCGAGGTGTGCGGCGGCAAGCGCTACAACCACGAAACGCTCGCTGTAAAGTACAAAGACTATTCCATCGCCGACCTGCTGGAAACGCCTGTCGCGGACGCCTTGCCCGTTCTCGAAAACATCCCCCAAGTGAAAGTGAAATTGCAGACACTGGTGGATGTGGGCCTGGGGTATATCGAGCTGGGCCAGTCCGCCGTCACTCTTTCCGGCGGCGAAGCCCAGCGCATCAAGCTGGCTCGGGAACTGAGCAAGCGGCAGACCGGCAAGACCCTCTATCTGCTCGATGAGCCCACAACCGGTCTGCACTTTGATGATGTCAAAAAGTTGCTCGAGGTGTTGCACCGTCTCACCGACTTGGGCAATACCATCATCATCATCGAGCACAACATGGACGTAATTCGCAACGCCGATTGGATTATTGACCTCGGCCCGGAGGGTGGAGAAGACGGCGGCCGGGTCGTAGCCCAAGGCACTCCGGAGCAGGTGGCCCGCATCAAGAAGTCATACACAGGACAGGCCTTGGCTCACTTCTTCGCGAATGGTGCGCAGGTCAATGCGGCCAAGAGTCCCGCAAATGCGTAGCGTGTACAATGCTGATTACCGTTTCCTTTCCCGCTAATAGTCGGTCCTTTTTACCTCGGAAGGTAAACGGGCAGCCTTCTGAATCGCCCGCCTGAGGCCCACTTGCAAGTTTCTCCCTCGAAATCTACAGTCTTTCACACATTGATAGGCGGATCTCTGCAGAACACAATGCCGGCGCCTTTTGTGGGTACCTGAATCTGAGAACCAATACGAGAGCGAAGCCAGGCGCGTTGAATTAGTTTTTCCGGGGGGGCTATCAACAAACAGGGAGCCGGTTCGCTGCCGTCGTGCCACGCCTAAAGCCTCGTAGATGCTGGTTCGGTCCAAACCAAAAAAGTAAAAAAAAGGAGCAGACCCTATGCTGGCCGTTTCCATTTCACGTCGCATCTTGTCAATCGCGATGTGCGCAGGATTTCTTGGCTCTCTTGCGCTAATTCCATCCCACGCCCAAAGCTCAAATGAACTTGCGGTCAGGCCGTCTGCCGCCGACCGCGCCGCAGTCCGTCAAGTCACACATCTGAGTCGCCATGCAAGACCGGCGAACCTTGATTTGGCTCCGGCGAGAACCGGCACGTTGCCTGCGCATCCGGCATCGGCAGCCGCCCCTGCTGCCGCACCCTCCAGTCCTCCTTTGGCGCGCTCTCCCGGCGATCTGAGCTACCATGGCGGAGCAGTCGTGGAGTTCACCGAGTCCCACGCTATCTACCTCAACCCGAACGGGAGTTGCACCATCGCCAGCTGCTGGGGCGATCCGGAAGGCTTTCTAACGGACCTCGGGCGGAGCGATTTCATCCACGTTGTCGATCAGTACGTCGGGCTGAATTCCGATAACCGCTATACGGTTGGTGGAAGGGCAACTTTCAAGTTCAAGCCGGGGCCGCCGAGTCCGGGTTTCGCGAGTACTCCTTTTACCGATGCCGACATGCTTGCCGTAGTACACGCCGTTGCCTCTGCCACCGGCGAGACTGGATACACGCACATCTATCACGTGTTTCTCCCGCCGGGCACCGACGAGTGTTTCGATTCTTCCTTCACGGTCTGCTACTCGCCGGATAATTTGAACAGCTTCGTTTTCTGCGCTTACCATGGGAGCGTGGATTTCACCGATATCGGGCACGTCTTGTACACCGTCGAGCCTTACCAGAACGTCCGCAGCTGTCATGTGCGGACAGGCACTCCCAACGGACAGCTTGTCGACTCGACCAATAATGTCCTTTCCCACGAATTGATCGAAGTCATCACCGATCCCGACGGAACAGGATGGTGGAACAGCATGGATAACGGGCTGAAGGGAGAAGAAATCGGGGATGAGTGCTCGTTCGTCATCCCCCATTTCTTCGATCCATCCACCATACGAATTGGCCGTCGCCAATACGCGTTGCAGCTTGAGTACGACAACTTCGAACACGCCTGCACGGCGCGAGAATGAGTTAGGAGCAGGAAAATCGGCAGGGGGGCGGGATGATCCCGCCCCTTTTTACTCGCCGAGTGGAGGAGGCCCCTGATGCACTGTAGACTTTCCTTGGCTGTATCCGCCCTTTTCAGCTTCGTGCCCGTTTAGGTCCATCCTGGCGCATCGGGGCCTCCCCCCCTCACAGAACCCACCGTGCAGATTTCTCCTAGCGGGTTCGTCAAGCGGATTCACCACCCCGATTCAGGGATCTTCATCCTGCTTCGGTGCAGATAGTCGGTCGAGTTTTGGGAACATAGCAACCGAGTTCTGAGCCTCGACTATGTTTCCCTCGCCCGATACATCCACTCGGGCAACCCCTTCCCTCCAGTGGCTCCCGTGGCCGCCCCTTGCGGGAGCCCTGCGGTTCCCCACCGTCTTCGGCATTATTGGTTTCTACCACTGCTCAAGATCCGTCCGTGCCCCTTCGGTCAACCCTTGGGGTCACGTACCTCCCATGGTAGAGGAGGAGATCGAGAGCTCTCTTCGGTTCCTGGACAATCCCTTTGGAAACATGCCCGGGCTAGGGACTCCGGCGACCCCAGCACGACCTCGCGATAGCAGTCGCTGCCGGATACTGCCTTCCGCCAGGCTAAGCACGTCGGCATCGCAACGAAGAAACGATTTCGGAGCTGATCTTCGCGGCCTGCTTCCTTTCTGCCTACGCTTCGACACCCACCAGTCACCCGGTGAATCGAAAGACTCGATACTGACCCGTCTGCTCGACTTTAGTCAGGTGGCACTCGCACCCACTGGATTGCGATAAGAGGTTTCGCTAATTCATCATCAGTTCCTCCTCTTCCAAGCTTTTCCGAACGCGATAGCCTCCGGTTCCCGGAATCCGCCCCCATCGTGTAAATTCAATGGAGATACGGGAATCGCTTGTCTTCACAGCACAATCCGCTGGAGAACCCTCCCCAGGTGGAACCCTTGAGCTCCCCTGTAATTCCGCCGACTCCATCGCCGGTTCCCAAAGCAGAGGATCCACCCTGGACCGGCTGGGACGTGCTGTTGATCATAGGTGCCACTGTGGGCACGAGCTTCGTTCTTGGAACTGTGGTGATCGGATTAGCCAAGCTGCTGCTCTATAAATCGCTATCCCTCGCAGACCTGGCGCGGATGCCTGAACTCGCTCTCCTCGCCGAGTTGCTCACTTACTTCGTCGTTTTCGCGGTTATGTATCGCGTGGTAGAAGTTCGCACAAACGAATTCTGGCGGCCCCTGCGCTGGAATTGGCAGGGACGCTCCGGAGGCGCTTTTGTCCTGGCCGGTGCAGTCCTGTATTTCATGCTAGCCGGCATTGGGCAGTTGCTGCCGATTCCCAAGCATCTCCCGATTGACCGCTTTTTTGAAAATGCCCGCCAGGCCGCCCTCATGTCGATCTTCGCCGTAACCCTAGCCCCGCTGATGGAGGAGCTGTTCTTTCGAGGTTTCCTCTACCCGGTGCTGGCGCGGCGTTTGGGCGTTGGCTCGGGAATTCTTCTTACGTCTGCCGCGTTCGCCATCCTGCACGGGGCTCAGCTGAAATATTCCTGGGCGGTGCTGATCATTTTTGTCGTGGGATTGGCCCTTACCACCGTGCGTGCGGTTACCAAATCCGTGGCCGCCTGTTTCCTCCTGCACGTGGGCTACAACGGAATGCTTTCGCTTTTAATGTTCGTGGTGACGGGAGGCTTCCGGCATCTAGAGCGTCTGAATCAGTAGTGCAGGTTGCAGGTCGCAGGTTGCAGATCCAGGTATCCGGACCTGAGACCTTGGACCTGAGATCTTAGTGGTACTGTAGATTTCTAATGTCCCCGGCACGCAAAGAATTACTCGTCTTGCTCGCCCAAAAATCTTTTCGCCTGGGTGAGTTCAAGCTGGCTTCGGGCGGGACCAGCGATTACTACATCGATTGCCGGACGACTACGCTGGATGCAAAGGGCTCTGGTCTGACCGGACAGGTATTTATCGACGAGATTCGCTCCCGGAAGTGGAAACCGCAGGCGATTGGTGGTCTCACGATGGGTGCGGACCCGATCGTGGTGGCAGTTTCCGTGGTGAGCAGAGAGTTACACGGATTTCTGGTCAGGAAGAGCGAGAAGCAGCACGGCACCGGCCAGCGAATCGAGGGCTTTCGAGAAAAAGGTGCGTGCGTCGTTATTGTGGACGATGTTTGCACGACCGGCGCTTCCACGGTTCAGGCCATCGAGGCGGCTCGTGACTTCGGATTCGAAGTCGTCGGCGTGGTGTGCCTGGTTGAACGCGAAGAAGCGAACGGTCGCGCCAATGTCGAGAAAGCGGCCGCGCCTGCGCCTTTTGTAGCGATCTTTCAGGCCAATGATGTCCGACAGGAGCACTTGAAACAGAATCCGTCGGGCGATGCGTCGCCGATCTTCGCTATCGCGGCGAGTTGCGAATTGTGCGGGCGCCCCGCGGTCACGAACGTGCCGCGAAATCGCTGTGCCGCGCATCAAATTTAGGTCGGCGTCAAAACTTAAGTTGTCATCTTGAGCGAAGGGGAGGATCTCCGTACTTGCTTGTCCATCACTAATGCATAGATTCTTCGCTTCGCTCACAACGACAAATGTATCTGAGAACCGAGAACTGGGAATTGATAACTTGATCCAGACCCTGGAATGGACCGACTCCGGCGTACGCTTTCTCGATCAGACGAAGCTGCCCACGGAAGAGACCTATGTCACCTGCAAGACCTACCAGCAGGTGGCGGACGCGATCCGCAACATGGTGGTGCGCGGGGCGCCGGCAATTGGCGTTGCCGCGGCCATGGGCATCGCGCTCGGCGTGCAGAATTCAAAGGCCGAAAATGTCAGCGAACTGAAGAAAGACCTCGACCAGATAGGCGAGGCCATCCGTCAAACCCGTCCCACTGCAATCAATCTGTTCTGGGCCATTCGGCGCATGACGGAAAAGTTTGACCGCGTGCGGGTGCGGCCAATTCCGCAGATCAAGCAGGCCTTGATCGAAGAAGCTCAACACATGCATGCCGAGGACATCGCCGCCAACAAGGCGATGGGACATCATGGCGCAACTCTAATGCCCGCAGCCGGCGGGGTGCTCACCCATTGCAATGCCGGGGCGCTCGCGACCTGCGGATATGGCACGGCTTTGGGCGTAATTCGCGCCGCCGTGGAGCAGGGCAAGAAAATTCATGTCTATGCCGACGAGACCCGGCCTTTTCTGCAAGGCTCTCGCCTGACGGCATGGGAGCTGATGAAAGACGGCATCCCCACAACCGTGATCTCCGACAACATGGCCGGCGCCATGATGAAGCAGGGCAAAATCGGCGCGATCGTCGTGGGCGCTGACCGGATCGCGGCTAACGGAGACGTTGCCAACAAGATCGGCACCTACACGGTTGCTGTGCTGGCCAAAGAACACCAGATTCCCTTCTACGTGGCCGCGCCGTTCTCCACCGTTGATCTCGATACTCCGGATGGCACCAAGATTCCCATCGAGCAGCGCAATACGCGCGAGGTAACCCACATTGGTGGACGACAAATGGTGCCGGAAGGAGTGAGTGTGGAGAATCCTGCCTTTGATGTAACTCCCGCGCAATACGTGTCCGCCATCATCACCGAACGCGGCATTGCGCGCGCACCCTATCCGGAGTCGCTGGCACGGCTGGCGCAGTCGGCAGGAGCAGGCTCCAGGCTCTAGGTTCTAGGCTTGAGGAACTTCTTGAGGCCAGCGCGCGTAATCTAGAGCGGAAGCTCAGGAGGTCCGCTCATGCTCACATTCCTGCTCTGGTGCCTTCTGTTTGTGCTGTGCTGGCCGGTGGCCCTGCTGGCGCTCGTGCTTTATCCGTTTATCTGGCTAATGCTCTTGCCGTTCCGGATTCTGGGAATCGCCGTGCATGGCGTTCTGGCACTGGTCTGGGCGGCGGTTATGCTCCCAGCACGGCTGCTGTCGGCGCCGTTCAGACTGTGAGAAAAAAGTGGGCAGGTGGGTAGTTGAGATTCGTCATCCTGAGCGAAGGAAAGGATCCCTGACGAAATGACATGGATTGTTCACTCAGAACGACAATTTTTGGGCCAACGACCGACGACCTTTTTCACTCTCCCATCGTCTTCAAGTTGGGACTAATGATCAGCGTGGGTTCGGTAGCATGTTGCACGTCATCGGCAGTAAGGCCCGGCGCTATTTCTTGCAGCACCAAGCCCGTAGGTGACACTCGGATGTAAGCCATCTCGGTTACGATCGTGTCCACGACCTTTAGACCGGTCAGCGGCAATATGCACTTGTTCAGGATTTTGGGCTGGCCCGCGCGCGTGGTGTGCTCCATGGCGATGATGACGCGGCGCGCGCCGGCCACCAGGTCCATCGCGCCACCCATGCCCTTCACCATCTTGCCGGGAATCATCCAATTTGCCATGTTCCCTTCCTCATCCACTTCCATCGCGCCCAGAACGCTCAGGTCAATGTGCCCTCCCCGAATCATCGCGAACGAATCGGCGCTGGAGAAATACGCCGTGCCCGGCAGTTCCGTGACTGTTTCTTTGCCGGCGTTAATAAGGTCGGCGTCCTCGCGGCCTTCAATCGGATACGGACCAATTCCCAACATGCCGTTTTCGCTCTGCAGGATGACATCCATGCCCGGCGGCACGTGATTCGCCACCAGAGTCGGCATCCCAATCCCCAGGTTGACGTAGAAGCCATCCCGCAACTCGCGCGCGATGCGCTTGACGATCCGCTCCCGTTTTTCCACGTCTTTCCCAACTTTGGATATTGTGGCCATAGCAGTGTTCTTCTCGTCGTTGGTCGTTAGTCGTTGGCCGCGGACGCTGGGTACTAGGTCAAAGCTAGGTACTCGCTCTCCTCACTGTGCGCTTCTCGATCCGCTTCTCATACAACTCGCCCTGAAAGATGCGCTTCACGAAGACGCTGGGCGTATGCACCAGGTCGGGATCGAGCTGGCCGGGTTCGACGAGGTGTTCTACCTCGGCAATCGTCACCTTGGCCGCGGTCGCCATCATGGGGTTGAAGTTGCGCGCCGTCTTGCGGTAAACGAGATTGCCCGACTTGTCGCCCTTCCACGCCTTAATAAGGGCAAAATCCGCCTTCAGCGCGTGTTCCATCAGATAAAGCCGGCCATCGAACTCGCGGGTCTCTTTGTTTTCGGCCACTACAGTACCCACACCCGTCGGTGTGAAAAATGCTGGGATGCCGGCGCCTCCCGCGCGGATGCGTTCCGAGAAAGTGCCTTGGGGAACTAGCTGCAGCTCCATCTGGCCTTGGAGAACCATTTCCTCGAGGAGCTTGTTCTCGCCAACGTACGTGCCAATGTGCTTCCGGATCTGGCCATTGGAGAGCAACAACCCGATGCCGAATCCATCCACCCCCGCATTGTTGCTTATGGTCGTAAGGTTCTTGACGCCCTTTTTCACCAAAGCCCGAATAAGGTTCTCGGGATTTCCGCACAGCCCGAAGCCGCCCACCATGATGCTGGCGCCATCCGGGATGTCGTGGACTGCCTCGTCCGCATTGCGCACGACTTTGTTCATGACCAGCCTCTTACGGAAAGCTTCGCCGTCGAATTCCGAACGGTGGATTCTACCGCAATCGAGGCTATGATTTCTTCAGGTGATGGGCGCGTTCGAACTCTTCCGCCAACCGCCGCGTATCGAGATTCTCACGAATGTGCGCCAGTCGCTGTTCCAGCTTGAGGAGCGCTTCCTGAATGTTGTTCTTGTTGGTGAGGGCGATGTCGCGCCACATCAAATAGGGACTCGCCGAGATACGTGTCATTTCTCTTAGAGCACGCCCTCCGGCAGGAAGCAGAGGAGCGTCTTCTCCGAACTCATCTACCAGAGAGGCAGCGAGAGCAGTCGAGACCATCTGCGGCAGATGGCTGATCCAGGCGCACAGGCGATCATGCTTTTGCGGTTCCAGCGTGGCGATCTTGGCGCCGATCTTGTCCACCCACTCCAGAAAGTCGCCGCAAAGCCCGTCATCTACATTCTGCCCCGGCACAGGCGTGATCAGCCAGGCTGCACCTTGGAAAAGATGCGCGTCCGCGAACTCCACGCCGCATTGCTCTCTGCCCGCCATCGGATGACCAGCGAGAAAGCGCTTGGGGACGGTTTTGCCGAAGACAGTACGCGCACGCGAGACGACTTCCGTCTTTGTACTACCTACATCGGTGAGGAGAGTTCTGGGCGAGAGAGACCGGCCCAGCGAGTCGATCAGATCAATGATTGCGCCCACCGGAGTGGCCAGAACCACTACTTGGCTGCCGCGCACAGCATCGTTGGGATTGGTTTGGCCGTGATCAATGGCGGCTTTCTTTTGAGCCCGTTCCAGGATCGGCAACCGATCGCAACCCACGATTTTTCCACGAAATCCGCGTGCCTTCAGTGCCAATCCCAGAGACCCGCCAATGAGGCCGGTACCGACGATCGTAATTTGGCGGATGGGCACGTGAACCAACAAAGTACGTTGAGCACACGCGTTTTGCAACCTGACAGGATTCTAAGTTAAGTATAAGTTGAATCCTCTGGGGCATGGCTGCTCACAACCCGGCTCAGTTCCTTTCCCCGCAATGCCTTTTCCCTGTCGTCCAGGGTCCTATTCAACTGATCTACCAGGTCCCACAACTTATCCGGACTGTTCTCATCCATGATCTGTGCGCAAAGATTCCGCCACTTCGTATCATCCATGCTGACCTGCTCTGACCACGAAAAATATCGTCGCCCTTCTCTCGTCCCGGTCTCGGATCGGTCGATGGAATATTTGCAGCTGCGGTGCCAACCACGCTGGCCGTTGAAAGATAGAGGCTTAGCAGAGAATGAGGTTCAGGCCGCTGAAGAGTCTTCAACCGCAGAGGCAAGAAATTCCTACCGCGCGCACTGTAGATTTATTGAGCATGGCAGGTAGGCGACTTGCAGATACAACCCCGAACTCAATCACCACTGATTTCGACCAGAGCCGCTTCTTGCTCCTGAGCCTGCGAGCCGCGATCCCAACGCGAAGGCGGTGGCGCCTTCGCGTGCAGGCGGTTCACGACCGAGCCTATTGCGATGGAACTTCGTACCAGGTGATCGACCTTCAACGGGCCCGCCACAGAAATAGACTTTAGCCAGTGCAATCCGCTGCTGATCGCGCACCCGCACTGGCTACAATCGGGAGTGCCCCCGAAGACACAGGGCTCCACGCGGGTGTGCAAGTCGGCGGAATAGTTCACTGACATTTTCGAAAACAAGCAGACATTCGGATTCTGAGGTGGATTTTCCAGGGCCCGGGCAATTCCGTCGTTCACCACTAACTTGGGAAAGCGAGTTCGCAAGGGCAACAACTCATCGATCAAGTGACGACGATCTTGCGGGGTAAGCATTTCTGCGCTGCATTCCTCAACCTGCGGGCTGTACAGGCTCACCCAAATGCGGTCCACCGCGGGCCGGTCATTCCAAAACGACACGTACTCCGCGATGTATCCGGCGCGCGCCAGCATGGGCCGGGTAACGGTCCAGTGAATGTTTACGCGGCGGTCGGCGATGTTCTTCAGAATGCGTTCATAGGTGGCGGGCTTGCGCCGCTCGTCGTGATGTTCCGGCAAACCGTCTACCGAAACCGCCACGATCAGCCGTGGGATTTCCATCCATTCTTTCGGAATGAGAATGACCGCACTGGTCACTACCATGGTGAACACACCCATTTGACTAAGGGCCGGCAGAATCTGGTTCAACTCGCGGTGACGTACCAAAGGCTCTCCGCCGACCAGCGAGACTTGCAGTGGACGATGTTTGCGAACGAGCTCGAGCACGCCATCCACTAGCGCCGGTCCGCGCAAGTCGCTGAGCTGGCGCAGCGTGGTCTGGCCGCCCAGGTGCATATCGCCGTAGGCATAGCACCCCGGGCAACGCAGCGGACACTCCCGCGTGATCTCGATAGACAGCATGGGCAGTCTTCCGCTAAGGATTCTGCCCCAGGCTGCAAATAATTTTTGTGGACTGAATTCCGACTGATGACCCCACATCACCGTTGGTTAGATGTCAGCTGAGCTGGATTTGGTTCTCCTGCGCGGAACATCGCATTAAATTTGGGGGCGCGAAATCGGCAGAGACGTTGCGCGTTACTGAAGCTCTTGGGGATCAATCGCTTGATCCAGATAGATCCACAACACACGCGCCAGCAGTGTGAGTGTTGGGGCTAGCGGCAGGAACAAGACGATGGCCCACACAATATCTTTGACGATCGACCAGTTAGTGAAGAATCGCAATAGCGCCACGAGCAGGATAATCGTTACCAGCGCCAGCCCGTAGCTGATGTACATGGCTCCGAGAAAGTAACCCTCTTCACGTTCGAACTTGAGATCGCAGACCGGGCAGCGCTCGAACATTTTTGGGAAACCGCGGAAGATTGAGTGCCGGAAAATTCGCCCCACGCGACAACGAGGACACAGCTGCCGAACAATGCCGCTCAGAGTAGAGGCTCGCTTCATCATCTTGCTCAGGAAATCGCGGCTAGTTTACAACCCGCGGTCCTAGTCTAGGCTAGGCTAGTGGATGTCCAGGCACGAAGCTCACTTATCCCGGGAGTCACTATGCCGGCGCAGGGCTAATTCGGCAACGACTTGTACTTCCTCGAGAAAACCAGGGGAGGCTGCGGACGGCGGACTGGTTGGCGACTCCACCTCATGGCGCAGGACCTGCAGGAGTCCGACGGCGCGCTGCATCCGGAAATTCTGCAGAGTTTCCTCAACCCTATGGCCGGAGTAGCCACCCGATGCCTGCAACAGCGCCCCTGCCGAGTGCCGAGCCTGGTCCCACACTGCGTTGAATTCATCCATCGATACGAGCTGGCCGTCCACATGGCCACCGGCCGACTTTGTCGCAGGAGATATCAATTTGCGTTCCAGGCGCCGCAGGCGCTCCGAGAGCGGATGCAGTTGCTGCGCAAAAGCGCCGGGTCGATTTTCATATTCGCTTTCTGGTGGCTAGCGGACGAAAGCATCAAAGGCGTCCCCCCGGGGGCGTAAGCGGCGTGGAATTGTGCAAAATTCGCTGACCACGGCAAGCTGAAGCTAAATGCTCATTAACTATTAGGTCGATGTACGAAGGTATGCTAAAGCCGAGTAACTGAAGCAATCCGAAAACAGCCGCGCGCCCAGGAAAGTGCATCTCAGAATACTTGCCAGGAGCGAGAGCTCGGGCACGATGAAGATTCTGGCCATGAGGTTGAAAAAACAAATACTTGCGCGCCACGGAGCCCTTTCGAATGACCCATCGACCCTTCGAAAATCAACCTCCGGCTCTTGGACCAGCAAGATATTTCCGACGGCTGAGTAAGGCTCTGCCGGGAGCCCGAAAGTGGGCGGGAGCGCGCGCCCCGCGCGAGTTCTGGCCCGAGGCAGCGAAGCTGGTGATTTCGATTTCGCTGCAGTTCGAAGCCAGCGGAGCAGCCGGGCCGCGCGCCGCCAACGCTTTTTCACACAGCGGCCCCAGGGATTCCGACTTGTCTACCGAGAAGCTGTACGAATACCGGCTTAAGGAAGGCATTCCCCGCTTGCTCGAAATCTTTCAGAGAAGACGCGTGCGTGTGACCTCGCACATGGAAACCGCAGCCGTGGAGCGCCATCCGGAACTGGCTCGAGAAATCGCGGAGCGCGGCCACGAGGCGGCGGGTCAAGGCCAGATCGGCGTGACCGAGCCGTCCATTAGGCCGGAAAAAGAACGCGCTTGTTATGCGGAGAACGTCGAAAGTATCAGGCGGGTCACTGGCACACGTCCGATTGGCTTCCAGACCTTAGGGCTCTACCCTTCCTCGCGCACGTTGCAGATCCTGCAGGAGCTTGGGTTTCTTTACCACGTGGATGACGTGAGCCGCGATGAACCGTTCCTTGTGTCCGTGCGGGGCAAGCCCCTCGTAGTAGTGCCCTATACATTCCCCATGAACGACCCTGTCGCCTGTCAAAGCCACTCATTCACCAGTGAGCAATACGCCAGCGAACTTAGAAACGAATTCGAGATGCTTTATACGGAGGCGGAGACCCGACGGCGCATGATGTCGATCAGCGCCCACGATGGTATTGCCGGCCGGCCCGCGCATGCCAAGGTCCTGGAAGAGTTCATCATCTACGCGCAAAGGCGTCGGGGCGTGGTTTTCATGCGCAAGGACGACATCGCACGTTTCGCTCTCGCCAGCGCCATCACGCCGCGTGAAGAAGAACTTTCTCCGGGCTCGCAGGAGGCAGCCTGAAATTAGTAGTCGGCAGTCAGGAGTCAGGAGCCTGACTCCTGACTGCTTGTCGCCGTCTAAATGTCTTTGATGTGCGTCGCGATGTACCACTGATTGCCCAATGCGTCTTGAACGCCGCCGCTTCGATCGCCATACGGATGATCCGTCGGCTCACTAATGGAGGTTCCTCCGGCTTCGATCGCGCGGCGGTACAGCTCATTAACATTCGGAACGTACAGATAGAACATAGTCGGCATGGGCGGGTATGGTCCGTGAGCTTCACCCATCTCCAGGATGGAGTCGCCAATTTTGACCGCGGCATGATTAATGACTCCGTCCGGTGATGCGTGCTTTGCCACTTCTTCCGCACCAAAAGCGCGCTTCAGAAAGTCAATGAGGGGCTCCGCTTTCCGGGGATGCAGGTAGATATTGACGTTCCGCAGGCCTTCGGGGATGTAGTTCTTCCCCTTGGCGGTCGCGAGGTACCAATGATTGCCGGCCTGATCTTTTACGGTGGCGCCGCGCTCACCGTAGTCGTGGTCTACCGGCTTGTCGATGGAGATTCCGCCTGCCTCCAGGGCACGTTGATAGACCACATCCGTGTCCGGCACGTACACGTGAAGTCCCGTGACCATCGATTCTCCACGCCAGGAAAGACCGGGACCACCACCGCCAACCATCAGCATGGAATCGCCGAGGCGGACTTCGGCGTGAATTCCTCCGGCCGAGCCAATCGCCTGAAAAGTCTGCTCGGCGCCAAAGGTCTTTTTCATGAAGTCGATCAGGGCCGGCGCATCCGGAACGACCAGGTAAGGTGTAAGGGTGTGATAGCCCCTTGGGACCGGGCTGATTCCTGCTGCTTTTTTCTGATCTTGCTCAGCGACAGGGTTCTGATTTCTCATGCCTGCTCTCCTCTCCAGCTCAGTTTTCAGATGCGCCTTGAATTCCTGGCGGGGCAAATCGCGCAACTCGGCGGCGACTCGCACTAAGGCGGCCAGTCGCGCATCCATCTTGGATGCTTGTGCGTCAGGCTTGTCGAGAATCGCCTGCACCGCCTTATCCAGTTGTTCGATGAGACTCTGCCTAGCCATGTTTTTCACCTAACTGCGTTCGTAGCGTCTCCAGACCGCGAAACTGGAGCTGCTTGATCGCGCCCTCGCTGCGCCCGAGTTCACTCGCGATCTCGCGAATCGTCTTTCCCTCGGCGAACCGCATTCCAATCACGCGACGCTGGTCCGAGGGGAGGCCTTCGACCAGGCGAAAGAGCCGCGCCCGTCGTTCGACTTCCTCCAGAGTAACCTGATGGCTTGCTTCGGGTGGATCCTCGACCAACTCTTCTCTTGCACTTCGTTTCCAATGGTCGTTAACAACATTGGCTGCGATGCGCAGCAGCCAGGCTGCGAAGGGGATGCCACGCCAATCGAACCCGGACAGTTTCGTCAGTGCCTTGTGGAAAACCTCGCCGGTCAGGTCTTCGGCGACCTGTCGTTCGCGAACCCTGCGCGCGACAAATGCATACACCCGCTCAAAGTTGTTCTCGTAGAGCTCGGCGAACCTCGACGGATCCTTCTGTGCAGCTTCGAGTAGGAAACGCTCCCGCGCCTCCTGCCTTGACCCCCTCGTTGCCGGCTTTCCGACGGGCATTATCCCCTGCTCACCTATATAAACTGATGACTGCGTCAAAAGGTTACGCATGCATTTCCCAACGGCCGACCTCACAAAGGACAACGCTGTCCTTCTTGGGCGAATCGAAGAACGCCAATTTCCCCAAGGACATCCATGAAGACTCCTTGATGGGCCGAATACTATTTGGCTGTGACCGGCACCGGGTTGCCATGTTGGTGGGTGGAACCAGTATTCTCCGGGATATTAAACCCAAGTTGGGCGCCGCGGCGATTATCGACTTTCTAGCCGGTGTTTCCCCCCTCATGCATGACTTCTGGCGCAGGGAAGATCCCAACCAGCGCATGAACGACATGATCAATTTCACCAAGAATGTGGCTTGGAAGAACCTTGGCCGACCAGCCTAGCGGTTGCGAAGCCAAGTGCCCTGGAACGCGCCCGCGGGTTCCTCCGCCGACCCCTGGCCGCAGAGCCGGCGTTCCACGCCGGCAAGAAGGTACAGTAAAAACCTGACTTGACACTCGGGTTATAACGCGGGCGATAATGGCGTTCGTACCGTAAGACCTGTGGTACAAGAAAAGGCGCTGGACGTGCAAGTTCGGCGCCTAGCGCCTTTTCAAATCTTTTTTCAAATCTTAATGTTTGGCCAGCCGAAAAGCTCGGTCCGAGTCGTGCTTCTACTCTCTATCTAAAAAATCATAGCCGGGAACTCTCCTGTCGTCTCTTCTCGAACCCTCTGTTAGTCGGATGCATTGCTTCAGATTTCTGCCCTAGTTACCCCCGGAAGCAGAGTTCTATACATAAAACAACGCGGTCCCCTAACCTGTCTGCCCGATTTCTTCCTGGCCTGTCAGCCTGGAGACTATGGTCTCAAGTATCGCGAACCATCGCGCGGAGGTATCCATGAGAACAAAAATGACAATGCTAGCAGTCCTGCTGAGCTGCGCTCTTTGGGCAGCCGCCCAGACGCAGAGCAACAGCAATAGCCAGACCGGCTCGTCGAACTCATCCGGCTCGCAAGCGACTTCTTCACAGCAAAGCTCACAGCCGGACAATTCGCAACAGAGTGCGCAGCCGAGCACGAGCAGCAGCAACCCGAGCGACCAGTCCAATTCGTCGGCCACCAGCAGCAATGACCAGACGAGCACGCGCAATAATGCTTCCACCAGCGGAACCAGCAAGGGCGCCAAGACGGGTCGCAACAAGGGCAATCTGCCGGCAACGGCCTCGCCTCTTCCGGCAATCAGTTTGCTGGGAATAGCGTTTCTGGGCACCGGCCTGTGGCTGTCACGTTCCTTGAAGTCACATCGTGTCTAAGCACGCTAGCACTCCTCCTTCATTAACCAAAATTAACCAAAGACATTAACCAAAGACCCAAACCCATGCGGTTTGGGTCTTTTTTTGGTCAATGAAATATGTACCGGCCCGCGCGGTCGCAATAGATCGGATGTCGTCATCCTGTCAAGCAACTGGCCCCGCCGAGGCCCGCCGAGGCGGGTTAAGACTGCAATGAGAGGGTCCAAAGCGCGTATTGATTCCATGGAGTGGGCCGAGTCCGCGAAGGATCCCGCGTGCAGAAGCAAGAGGCGTTCGCAGGTGCTCGCGAGCTGGCCTAAGCCGGTTGAAAATGACAACATCTATTGACGGGGGAATTGGGCTATGCCGCGTGACGCGGGCGTTCGACGAAGCTCTTTCTGCCACTCCCCACTCGCCCCAGCGGCAGTCCGGAAATTTCCATCATGGTGAGCATTCCGGCAATGATTTGCCCTCGATGGTCGCGCAGAGGCGCGGCGTTGGCGACCACGTACCCATAACTCCGGTCGGCGCGCCGGATCTTGAAGACTTCGCAGGTCACGATCTCGCCATAAAAGATGGCGCGATTCATCGGCCATTCGTTGGGATCGCAGGGCCGTCCGTTGGCGTGGAATAATTTCCATTCCCGGTGACTCAGCACGTCCTTCGAGGTCTCGAAGGGTTGCCGGAAGATTTGCTCCATGACCTGGTTGCTCATAATCAGTCTTCCGGAAGGAGCCGAGGCGATCAGCACGCCGCAAGGCAGATGTTGCAGCACCGACAACAATAGGGCGTGTTCCTGCTTGAGCTGGTTTGTGACCTGCCGCAGGACACCCAAGGTGTCCCGGTCTTTCTGCAGCGTCTTTGCCAGCGACGCCAACGCGTCCACCGATGCTTTACGGGTCTGATCTTCGGGGGTGGGCCGCTTGCTTTGCATGGTTTCTCCCACATGCTAGCGAAATGTTCTCTCCTTCGCGTCGGGTTTTTACCCGAGTTCCCTGCCGGAGGGCATCTATTTGGAAGAATTGGAAGAGCACGGAGTGCGAGTAGCAAACCATTGTCCTCGAATTGTTTAGCGGCTGGTTCTGGGGGGTTGATCGGAAGCCGCGTGCAGAATCTCCCCCTTGCTTCTTGGCGACTGTCCCGAGCGAAGTGGAAGGGGCAGGCTCTTATGCGGCATATTGCTGCCGTCAAGGATGCTTGTAAACCACGCCATTCTTCATCACGAAGTTTACTTTTTCCAAGACAGTTATGTCCGCGAGCGGATCTCCCGGTACGGCAACGATGTCCGCATACTTTCCTGCTTCGATACTGCCGATCTTCTCCTGCATCTCCATCAATTCCGAAGCGACTGACGTGGCGGAGCGAATTGCCTGCGCCGGAGTCATGCCCCACCTCACCATGTAGCCAAACTCCTTCGCCGGATTCTCAGTCCAGGCAAATCCGCCGGCATCGGTGCCGAAGGCGATCTTCACCCCAGCCTTGAGCGCCCGCCGAAATGTGCCCTCATGAATTTTCAGCATTTGAGGCCACACCCTTGCGCCCTCTGCGGCTCGTCCCTGCGCCACATACTCGCCTACAAAAATCGTCGGGACATAGTAGATGCCGTTCGAAACCATCGCTTTCAGATCCGCATCTGCGATGTAATTCCCGTGCTCGATGGAATCCACTCCAGCCTCGACCGAATTGTGCACGCCGTTGAGTGCCATCGCATGCGACGCCACTTTGTGCCGCTCACGATGAGCTTCATCCACAACGGCTCGCAACTCTTCCATGGTAAAGGTGGGAATGTCGTCCAGCACGCCGTCACTTCGTACCCGGTAGCTGCGGTCGGAATACACCTTGATCCAGTCCGCTCCGTACATAATCTGCTCGCGCACCGCCCGTCGCGCGTCGTCCGGTCCGTCCACTACCTGCACGCCATGAGGCACCGCAACATTGGGTGCATAACCGAGCAACGGATAAGCGCCCGTCACATCCAGCGCCCGCGTCGCGACTTCCATGCGAGGGCCCGGCACCACGCCGCGGTTGATTGCGTTACGGAGATCCACATCGGCATAACCAGCGCCTTCGGTCTCGACATCGCGAATCGCAGTGAAGCCATATTCCAGAGCCCGCCGCGCGTTCACGGTCGCCAGGATCGTACGATACTCCGGCGATTGCTTCAGCAGTTGCACATCGTACTCGGCCGCCGTGATGTCCCCCTGAAGGAACAGGTGTGTATGCGCGTCAATCAGCCCTGGAAGACACGTTTCGCTCGACAGATCAATGACCTCGCCTCCAGTTCTCGCAGCTCCCACTTCTTTGATCTCCTCGCCCTCAATCACGATCACGACGTTCTTCCGCGCCTGATCCGCTTTGCCATCGATTAAAGACCCGCACTGGATGTACGTAATGTGCACGGGTTGCCCCAGCCCCGCTACCAACCCGACAAGCAAGCTCCACGAAAAAGCAAGGTGAATTGCAAATCGCACGGGTGCCTCCTTACCCGAACTGTTGAAACTTGAAACTCTGAAACTCGAAACTAACTGAGAGCTGGGAACCGAGAACGGGCGACTGAGAACTCACTCCGTACTCGGTGCCGGTTGCCGACAACTGTTCTTATCCTGTGCGCCGGTTGTGGAAAAATACGGCGGGCGAGTGTAACAGATTTTTTCTGCGTTCTCGGGCTCAACAGAAAAGGTAAGTTCCTTCACAGCTTAAGCGCCCCCCATTCACACGAAGCTTGATTCATCGAATCCCATTCCGATCGTTTTCCCATTTTTGCACCTGCTGCACCAAACTTATGGAATTGACCTCGCCGCTTCCTGCGCGTACATTCTCGTCACCTCTTACAAATTACAAATTCTTGACAGTCAGCGCATCAGCCCCGTCGGCGGTCCTGGAGAGTAGAAGAATGCATTTTTATGTTCGTAAATCCCAAAATGTCCTCCCTCCCCCAAGGTTAGCAAAAGTGAGGAAAGCTTCGACTGATTGGCAGGTTTATCGCACACGATTTCTGGTGAGGGCCAGGCAATTAACGGAAGCGCTGGTCTTCACTGATGCACTCGGCCGCGAACATCAGGGTGAGAAGGGGGACTATCTAGTCGAGTCCTCGGATGGCAGTCAGCGCATTGCCCCGAAGGACATTTTTGAGGACATCTACGTCACGATGGGACCGGCCGACCGCGAAAACTGGCCGGCCTCCACCAGCCGCAAATCACTCCCTGACCTAAGTCGGCGCCGGCCCGTGGTCAGCCGGGCGTTGCTTGCCTGAAGTGGCCACTCCCAACCATGAGTCGCCCTATGGGGATGTCGTCATCCTGGGCGAACACCAGTTCGCCAAGGATCTGGCGTCTACCGGCCGCGTTTTTCTGCGTCGGAATTCGGTGTCACCCGAAAGGTCTCTTCTCCAGCCGTGCATCGGGCCAAATTGGGGAGTAAAATACAATATGTTGTGGTAATCTCTTGACAGACGCAACATAGAGGAGTACTGTGCCATCCCAGAACAAGCAATTTTGCCCGGAGCGAGTGGGCAAATCGGGAAGGAAAATCGGGGCGGGCGCCCCTGGGTAATAGAGGTGAACCGGGCGCCGCCCCGTCAATCGAACCCAAGCTCAGGCTACCGCTGGTAGGTAACCCGAGCTTCAATCTGGATCTAGGTACTAAGGCCCAGAGCCGAAAGCCTAGGGCCGAAAGAGTGCGGTGGCCGTTCCCCGGTCCCATCATGGGCATCCCCTCGGGGGACGACGAAGCTTGAGAATATCTCACCGGTAGAGACTGGGCTTGCCCGTCTGCTGTAAGGAGTTCTCCCATGGAAGGTTTGACCCGACTGGTCGAGGAGTCGATGGCGCGTCACGGTTTTGAGCCCCCGGTGGACCACCGCCGTCTGCAGTGGTCACGGTGGTTCCGTTGCGAAACCAGCTTCGATCTTCTCCTGGTGCCCAGCAAGCCGGGCCTGTTTGCCTTGGGCGAGGAAATCATCACACCGGATGGAATGCCGGGAGGGAAGCGGATGCTGGCGGTGTTCGAGGTCGCAGAGGCCGACGATCTGCCTATCGCCATCAGCCGCCTGTTTGCTCCCGCCAGTTCGCTGAGGGATCTGATCGACAATGGACGCGTCTTTGCCCGGTATACGGTGATCGACGATGAAACCAATCGTCATTCCGCGCACGAGGCTTTTCAGCGCTGGCTGGCATCTTCGGCGGGGACCGCCTCTGGCGTGACCGGCGAGCTCGGCCAGACGATACAAGTTGCCCAGAATGAAAGGGACATCGAGGCCCAAAGTGAGGAACTGATGCCCCCCGCGCCATTTCCCGCCGGTTTCTAGATAGACTTAAGGCAGGCCCAGACAGGGGAGAACGATGAACAGAGCACCCGAAAAAAGACTCTGAATCCTAGGAGCGAGTCATGTCTGAAGTGCGAGAAAAAGCGAGCCCCAACGCCGTTCCCCCAGTGGCGACCACCACCACCGAGAAGAAGAAGGCCCCGGGCCTCACCTTTCGCCGCTTCTTTACCGTTCCGGGTGTAAGCCCCTATGACTCGGTTGAATGGGAGAAGCGGACGGCTCAGATCACCGACGCCCAGGGCAACGTTATCTTCGAGCAGAAGGACGTCGAAGTTCCCAAGGACTGGTCGGTGACCGCCACCAACATTGTGGCGAGCAAGTACCTGCACGGCCCGCTGGGCACGCGGGAGCGCGAGACCGGCGTTCGCCAGCTGGTGAGCCGTGTGTCTGAGACGATTCGCGACTGGGGATTGGCGCAGGGTTACTTCCGCACTCCGGAAGACGGCGCGACTTTCCACGACGAACTGGTGCACATCCTGATCCGCCAGTACGCGGCCTTCAACTCGCCGGTCTGGTTCAACGTGGGCTGCGACCGTATCGAGCCCAATTCCGACGCGCAGAACTGGCATTGGAGTCCGCAGGCTGGCCAGGTCGAGTTCAGCGTCACCGGCTACACGACGCCGCAATGCTCGGCCTGCTTCATCAACTCGGTAAAAGATTCGCTCGACTCAATCCTGACCCTCGCCAAGACCGAGGGCATGCTCTTCAAGTGGGGCTCCGGCACGGGCACGAATCTTTCTCCGCTGCGCTCTTCGACCGAGGGTCTGAGCGGCGGCGGCACGGCCAGCGGCCCGCTCAGCTTCATGAAGGGCTTTGACGCCTTCGCCGGCGTGATCAAATCCGGCGGGAAGACGCGGCGTGCTGCCAAGATGGTCATCCTCGACATCGACCATCCCGACATCGTTGACTTCATCGAGTGCAAAGCCAAAGAAGAGGCCAAGGCGCACGCGCTGGTCGCCATGGGCTACGACGGCTCGCATCCCGACTCCGATGCCTACTCGTCCATCTTCTTCCAGAACGCCAACAACTCGGTGCGCGTGACCGATGACTTCATGTACGCGGTGATTCGCGACACGGAATTCTCGACCCGCGCGATCCGCGACGGCCGCGTGGTCACGACCTACAAGGCCAAGGACCTGCTGAAGAAGATTGCCGAAGCTACGTGGCAGTGCGGCGATCCCGGCATGCAGTTCGACACCACGGTAAATCGCTGGCACACCTCAAAGAACACGGCGCGCATTAACGCCAGCAATCCCTGCTCCGAATACATGTTCCTCGACGACTCGGCCTGCAACCTGGCCAGCCTCAACCTGCTGAAGTTCGCACCCAACGGCGCGTTCGACCTGGAATCCTATCGCCACGCGGTGGACATCGTGATCACGGCGCAGGAAATTCTGGTGGACAACGCCGGCTATCCGACCCAGATGATCGCGAAGAACTCGCACGATTACCGTCCGCTCGGGCTGGGCTACGCCAACCTGGGCGCTCTGCTCATGGCCTCGGGTCTGCCGTACGACTCCGATGCTGGACGCGACTACGCGGCCTGCGTGACCGCAATCATGTGCGGCCAGGCGTACCTGCAGTCTTCCCGGATCGCGGAATTGTGCGAGCCGCTGGTGCCCGCGACCGAAGCGACCCAAAAGAGCTTGGCCGAAACCAACCTCGGCAGCGAGATCCCGCGGGGCGCAGCCGAGCTTCGCTCGGCCGGACAGCCGGGGGCGGCTGTCCCTGCGCCGGCTATGCCCGGAGCGGCTTGTCCCGGCTGGTACATCAACCGCGAGCCCTTCCTCGATGTCATCCGCATGCATCGGGCTTCGGTGAACAACATCAACAAGGCCAACGTGCCGTTGCCCGTCTACGAAGCCTCAAAGCAGTGCTGGGACGAAGCGCTCGCTCATGGCGAGAAATTCGGCTATCGCAACTCGCAGGTGACGGTGCTGGCGCCGACCGGCACCATCGGCTTCATGATGGACTGCGACACTACCGGCATCGAGCCTGACCTGGCGCTGGTCAAGTACAAAAAGCTGGTGGGCGGTGGCATGATCAAGATCGTTAACCAGACGGTGCCGACCGCGCTGTTCAAGCTCGGCTACACGCACGAGCAGACCGACGCGATCGTCAGCTACATCGACGCGACCGGCACGATCGAAGGCGCACCACACGTCAAGGACGAGCACCTCGCCGTCTTCGACTGCTCCTTCAAGCCGGCCAAGGGCACGCGCTTCATCCACTACATGGGACACCTGCGCATGATGGCGGCCACGCAACCGTTCCTTTCGGGCGCCATCTCCAAGACCGTGAACCTGCCTGAACAGGCCTCGGTCGAAGAGATCATGGAGGTGTACATCCAGTCGTGGAAGCTGGGATTGAAGGCGGTCGCAATCTACCGCGATGGCTGCAAGAAGTCTCAGCCCCTCAGCGCAGCGGGGACCAAGACAGCCGAGTCCGGCACAACCCGCCCAGGGACAGCCGCCTCGGCTGTCCCTGGGGAGGAAGAGAATTTGAATGCTCCGCCGCGAGCCGTACGCCACCGGCTTAAAGAAGAGCGCATGGCGGTGACGCACAAGTTCTCCATCGCCGGACACGAGGGCTACATCACGGTCGGCCTGTTCCCCAACGGAGAACCCGGGGAAATCTTCATCAAGATGGCCAAGGAAGGTTCAACCGTCAGTGGTCTGATGGACAGCTTCGCGCTGGCCGTGTCGGTCGCGCTGCAGCATGGCGTCCCGCTCAAGCTGCTGTGCGACAAATTCGAGCACACCCGCTTCGAGCCCCAGGGATGGACCAACAATCCCGACATCGGCTACGCCAAATCGATCATGGACTACATCTTCCGTTGGCTGCACGTGCGCTTCCTGAGCGGACAGCAGCAGCTGCTTTTCGAAAACCTACGTCCGCGGACCGTGCAGCCCGGGCCGGAAAGCGCGGGTGCGCTAACCAGTACGGCTGCCCCCACGGCTAACGACCACGGACCAAGGACCGGCTCAGTCCATGCGGCCGACGCGTTGTCTGGTCTGGTCGAGATGGGCGACGCGCCGACCTGCTCGTTCTGCGGCTCGATTATGACCCGCAACGGCTCATGCTATCGCTGCATGAGCTGCGGCAGCACCAGCGGCTGCAGTTAAGATTGGGTGGCGCGAAAGGTTCTGTGTGGCACGGGCACTTTGGTCCTCGTCTTTTTTTTCAAGAATCGGTCATTGTTCCTCATTTGTTCGCGCTGGCGGCACGACTGGCAGCCGCGCCCCTGCCCGGCCTGACCGAACTTATTCCAAAAAAAAGAATCGTGAGTTGAAGGTCCCCGCATGCTCTAAAACTCCAGATTGAACGGCCGTTCCAGAGCCAACCGCGGGGGTGCGCGACTCGGCACGCTCGGACAACGGCCCCGGTACATTCGACCATCGTGAGCCGAGGTTCGCATCTCCGTCAGATAGCCTGGCCTCCATGGCAATGACAACTTCCGCCCATTGTGATCTACGTCACATCAGGGTGCCCCTGTTTCGCCCCTTTTGCGAGGATATGGGCGTGGGCACATAACTTCCGGCCTTGGTTCAAGATTAAGGGTGCTATTCTGGGCAGGTGTCTGCGGAAATCAACTCGCCCGGTTTGTGCGCCGATTGCATCCACGCACGCGTGGTCCGCTCGGACCGCAATTCGGTTTTTTATTTCTGCCAGCTCGCGCTCACTGATCCGCGATTTGAAAAGTATCCGCGGTTGCCCGTGCTTTCCTGCGCGGGATACGAGCAGAGGAAGCCAAGTAGTGAGTAGTCTTGCCTGCAGGATCAGGCTCGTTGCTCTCGTTGAGCATCAATCTGTCCGCCAAGCACGAATCGGCCGGACAGCGCGACCCGCACGAGATAGCAGGAGTCGGGGAAATTCATCGGCTGGTAACTGCTTCATTCCTCATGCCCAGACCGCTGGGGCACAAGAGGTTGCTTTCTCTTTTCTCGCAAGAGTTGGAATGAGGAGTACACGGCAGCCGACGCCACAATAGCGTTGGCCACGACCACCGGGAGCGCGTGAATGGCAAGCCCGTAGCCCAACCAAAGGAGCGCAGCGACGGCCTGGATCCAGCGCAATTTGGCGGGTTCCCGGAACAGGTACGAGATCGCGAATACCACGGTTGCCACCCAGCCGATCCAATCCATAGTTATCGCTCCAATCCAAGGTTCATCCGATGGCGCTGCACTGGAATCAGACTGCACAAATTAGCTTCCTGCGATGCGAGGATATCAATTAGATGCTCGATGACAAGGAAG
>Ga0209154_1000175_pt1 | contig 46544 bp, 39 predicted proteins | sample GraSoiAngelo_121_FD_185878 | JGI IMG/M metagenome (GOLD analysis project Ga0209154, IMG submission 185878) | Grasslands soil microbial communities from the Angelo Coastal Reserve, California, USA - 14_0919_12_20cm (SPAdes) (version 2) | ecosystem: Environmental > Terrestrial > Soil > Grasslands ... | reverse complement strand
CCAGGATTGTCCAGTCGGAACCAGAATGCGTTGCGGGAGTGAAAAACTTGTAGTGAAGACCTTTTGACACCTCGAACGTAGAATCAGCAACTTCCGGAAAAATCATAGTCCGGTTGTCAAAGTCGGGCTAGGCCCCTTTTTGCGGCTTTCTTCTTCCCCGCAGTACTGGCTGTTTTTGCCGGCCCGCCGCCAGAGGAAGACGCTTGAGCGAACGGCAGGCCGCTCAGAACGGACGCTTCACGGTACTGCAACAGACGACGCGCCAGAAGTGGCAGGCTAAGCTGCGGGCTTTGAAAGAAGAACTGCGACGACGCATGCGCCCGCCCAATCGGGAGCAGGGAGCGTACTTGCGCTCGATCTTGCTGGGTCACTTCCGTCACTACGGAGTGCCCATGAACGGCCCGGCGCCGTGCGCTTTTCGCAAAGCGGTGGGTTGCCGTGGCGGACGGTATTGCGACGTCGCAGCCAGGGTAACCAGCTGCCGTGGCGCTCCATTGCGCGATGGTTTCCGCCGGCTCGTGTGTGTCATCCTTATCCCGAGAGGTTCACGTCCGGATCTGTGTGCGGCTCGGGGTGAAACTCCCCGGGCCGACCCGGTGTCATGAGCGATCATGGTCCCCACTCCGACTTCTTGGGATAGGAGTTTTTGGCTGCTCGGGCGGCCGGCCAGCGAGACGCCGGCGCTACCTATGCATAGATGCCGCGTTGGCGAATTGTGTAAGCTACGCGGTCGATCGCCAGCATGTACGCTGCGATACGGTTGTTGACATTGTGCGTTTCCGAATAGTGAACTACGTCCTCGAAAGCAGCTTTCATGATGTTTTCCAACTGCTCGTTTACGACTGATTCTTTCCAGAAATAGCCCTGGCGGTCCTGCACCCACTCGAAATACGAGGTGGTTACACCCCCGGCGTTGGCCAGGATGTCGGGGATAATAAAGACTTTCTTTTCAGCGAGGATCTCGTCAGCGGCGGAAGTGGTAGGACCGTTGGCTCCTTCGGCCAGGATCTTACACTTCACGCGGTCAGCATTACGGCTGGTGATCTGGTTTTCGGTAGCGGCGGGGATCAGAATCTCGCAATCAGCCAGCAACAACTCCGCCGGATCGTACTTGTCCGCTCCCGGGAAGCCATGGATGGTGCCGTTGCGCTGGCGGAACTCCCAGAGCGCTTCGATGTCGATGCCGTTTTTGTTGTACAAACCGCCACCCACTTCGACGATGCCGATGATTTTGTAACCGGCTTCTGCCATCAAGCGGGCAGCATTGGAACCGACATTGCCGAAGCCCTGAATGACGACGCGGGTGGTGTCGCGATTCAGACCCAGCTTATGGATGGCTTCGTCGCAGACAATCATGATGCCACGGCCGGTAGCTTCGCGCCGGCCCCGCGATCCGCCAATGTTGATCGGCTTGCCTGTTACGACGGCAGTCACGGTCTGGCGCATGTGCATGGAGTAGGTGTCCATCATCCAGGCCATGATCTGCTCGTTGGTATTAATGTCGGGCGCGGGAACGTCCTTTTCGGGACCGATGAATTCGACCAGCTCGGCGGTGTAACGGCGAGTCATGCGCTCCAGTTCGCCCATCGACATCTTGTGGGGATCGCAAATGATGCCGCCTTTGGCTCCGCCGAAAGGGATGTTCACGACAGCGCATTTCCAAGTCATCCAGCTGGCCAGGGCTCGCACTTCATCGAGTGTGACATCAGGGGAGTAGCGGACACCGCCCTTGGCCGGACCCCGGGCTATGGAATGCTGCACCCGGAAACCAGTGAAGACTTCCAGGCGGCCGTCATCCATGGCTACCGGGATGTGGAGGATAATTTCGCGAGTGGGATAGCGCAGGACCTTCCAGAGACCCTCGTCGAGGTTGAGCTTGTTAGCTGCCAAGTCAAAGCGCGCGGCTTGTGACTCCCAAGGGTTGGCTTCCTGCTCCAAGGCGACAGTCCGCATTTAGGGTCTCCGATGATTTCAGACAGGGTTACAGGAGGGTCTGACCCCCATGCCCGGCGGCAAACCCCTGAGTATAAGAGGGTAGCGGCAGGGAGGCAAGTTAACGAGTTTTTATGTTGACGAGTTTTTTTGCGCTTACCGATGGCTCATAGACGTTTAGTCTCCTGCCATTTCCAGCGGTTTGATCTTCTGAACTTCCCGTCTTGCCCGCTTCCCAGCTAAAGTCAATTCACAGGAGGTCTGGAGATTCATCCAGAATTCGGCGCTCGTGCCAAAAAGCGGGCCAGACGAACAGCAGTCTCCGGCGTAATCCCACGCTTCTCCAGAACAGTGTCGTTTATACGCGGCGCCGGCAGGCGTAATGCCTTGGCCAATGCATAAACAGACTTGGAGGGGTTGGAGAAACTCAGAACGGAGTCGCTGACGACGTTTCACAGTTTCATCTCCATTCCTTCGGAAGCGGCGCGGACACGCGGATAATAGTTGCGAGCTTCTTTGACGATGGAATCGACGCAGACGTCGGTGTGGTCGGGATCATGATGGTACAAGACCAGCTCCTTGGCTCCGCTTTCCATCACGATGTTGACAGCTTCGCGCCAGTGGCTGTGTCCCCAGCCCCGCCTTTTGGCTTCGTATTCTTCGGGGAGATACTGGGCGTCATAGATCAGGATGTCGGCGCCCTCGGCTAGCTTGCGGACCTTTTTGTCGAATTCGGTGTGTCCGGGCTCGTTGTCCGTCGCATAAACCAGGATGCCATCCTTGGTTTCCATGCGAAACCCCAGGCATCCTTGGGGATGGTTGAGCCAGCTCGCCTGGATCGCCACACCCTCGTCGAGAGCGACAAGGCCTTCCTGGATATCGTGGAAGTCGCGGGTCGCCTTCATCTCCTTCATGTCCACGGGAAAATAGGGAGCGGACATTTGTTCTTCCAGAACTTGCCGGACGTCGCGGGTGCGACTCGAGGAATGAAAAATGAAGCGGTTCTCGCGGTGGTTGTACAGCGGGCCGAAGAAGGGAATGCCCTGGATGTGGTCCCAGTGAAAATGGGAAACGAAGATGTGCGCCAGCATGGGCTGGTTGTCATATTGTCGGGCGAGATGGTGGCCAAGGATGCGGAAGCCGGTGCCGCAGTCAAAGATGTAGAGTTGGTCCTTGACGCGGACCTCCACGCAGGAAGTGTTGCCCCCGTAGCGCAAATTCTCCGGCTGTGGAGTGGGGGTGGACCCGCGCACGCCCCAGAATTTGACCAGCATGGCTGTCGCCTTGTCCCGACGTGTTCATCCATCTTCCAATGCCGGGCAGGATTACGTCAATTGGCATGCTGGTACGGTGGACTGGCCTGGGCTAACTAGTGAGGCAGTGGCCAGTGGTCAGCCAAGTCCGTGGGGACGGGTCTCTGACCCGTCCCGGCCGAGCGCAGCTCGGCTTTTGTAGCGCCGCCGTCTCGCCGGCTGTACCGTAGGCGTCCCGCCCACGCACCGGTTGCTGCTCCCATATAATGAACACCCATCATGGTACGTCCTGAATACAAGGAGTTTGCGCGACTGGCGCGGGAGTTCACGCTGGTGCCGGTGGTGAAGTCGGTCAGCGCCGACCTGCTGACTCCCGTGTCTGCTTTTCTGGCGGTGGCGGCCAGAGAGCCAAGCGCATTCCTGCTGGAGTCGGTGGAACGAGGAGAGCAGATTGGGCGCTACACGTTTCTCGGCGCCCAGCCTTACCTGCAGGTTCGCGCACGTGGCGGCGAGGTTGTATTAGAGCGGGGCAAGCGGCGAGAGCGCCGGGCCGGCAACGTATTCCCGCTCCTGAAGGAACTGCTGCGGCAGCATCGGTCGGCTGTAGTCCCAGGATTGCCCCCCTTCACAGGAGGAGCAGTTGGGTACTTTTCCTACGATGTAGTTCGCCATCTGGAGAATATCGGGCAACACGCTGCCGATGATCTTTCGCTGCCCGATTGCGAGCTCATGTTCTTCGATCGCATCCTGGCTTTCGATCACCTGCGGCGGCAGATTCATATTGTCGCCACGGCCGATGTCTCCGAGGAGAGCCCGAAACGAGCCTATGACCGCGCCCTGCGTGATATCGCCGCGTTGGAGAAGAAGCTGGCCGCAGGATTGAAGCCGGGCCATTGGCAGATGAGTTCCGGTCGCCGCGCCGAGAGATTGAAGGTTCATGCTGGAACCAGCCGCGAACGATTTCTGAAGAGTGTGCAACAGGCGAAAGAATACATCGCGGCGGGAGACATCTTTCAGGTCGTGCTGTCGCAGCGGTTGGACTTCACACCCGGAGCGGAGCCTTTTAATCTTTATCGGGCGCTACGCCAGGTGAACCCATCGCCCTACATGTATTTCCTGCGCTTCAACGACACGCACGTTCTGGGATCATCGCCAGAGATGCTGGTGCGGGTGACAGGACGCAAGCTGGAATACCGCCCCATTGCCGGGACTCATCGTCGTGGCCGCGACGAAGTCGAGGATCAACAACTCGAACAGAACATGCTGCAGGATGAGAAGGAGCGTGCCGAGCACGTGATGCTGGTGGACCTCGGCCGCAATGACCTGGGGCGAGTCAGCGAATACGGGTCAGTGAAGGTGCGGGATCTGATGTACGTGGAGCGCTATTCCCACGTGATGCATATCGTTTCCGCGTTAGAAGGCAAGCTGCGCGACGGACTCGACGCTCTCGATGCTTTTGCCGCTTGCTTTCCCGCGGGTACTCTTTCCGGCGCCCCAAAGGTTCGCGCCATGCAGATCATCGAAGAACTGGAGCCCATGCGGCGCGGGGTTTACGGCGGGTCCGTCTTGTATGCCGATTTTGCCGGCAACCTGGATTCCTGTATTGCCATACGAACCATGCTGCTCAAGGGAAGAAAGGCATATGTGCAGGCGGGAGCGGGGGTCGTCGCAGACTCAGAGCCGGCGAAAGAATTTGAAGAGTGCATGAACAAAGCGCAAGCTCTGTTACGAGCGGTAGAAATGGCCAGGGGGTGTGACGAATGACCTGGCCGACGTTGGAGACGAAGTGGATAGTGGTTAGTGCATAGTGGTCACGTATCGGCCAGGGAGGTGTTTGTTGGTGAGTTTGCACTCTTATACATGCCAGGGGTTCGGTATTTGCACTCGAGAGTCAAGTTCTAATCGCACACAATCTGAAATATCCAGACGATAAGGATTGGGAAGGTCTGCTGCTCAAAATTACGGAAGTGGGTAGAGTCCTGAATGGTTTGCTCAAGTCGCTTGACGAGCACCCTCCAAAAACTATCCACTAATCACTATCCACTACTCACCATGATTTTCGTCTTAGACAACTACGATTCCTTCACCTACAACCTGGTCCAGTACCTGGGTGAACTAGGCGCCGAAGTGGAAGTCCGCCGCAATGATCAAGTCACGGTGGATCAGGTGGAGGCAATGCAGCCGGAGCGAATTGTCATCTCGCCGGGACCGTGTACTCCTCAGGAAGCCGGCATCAGCATTGAGTTGATCCGCCGGGTGGCGGGCAAAACTCCGCTGCTTGGAGTTTGCCTGGGACATCAGGCGCTGGGAGCGGCATTCGGCGGCCGGGTGGTGCGCGCAAAAAATTTGATGCACGGCAAGACCAGCCAGGTTGAACACGACGGCAAAACCATCTTTCGCGGCTTGCCTTCACCCATGACTGCGACCCGCTATCACTCACTGATCGTAGCCGAGGAAGGCCTGCCTGCCGAACTCCAGGTCAGCGCCCGGACCAAAGAGCGCGACGGCACTACCGTGATCATGGGTTTGCGACACCGCCAGTTCCCGGTTGAGGGCGTCCAATTTCATCCTGAGAGCGTACTGACCGATGAAGGCAAACGGCTGATTAAGAATTTCCTGGCAATGTAGGCGACAGCCTGGCCGGCCTATCCGAATCCAGCTGGAGGCATGGGTATCGGTTTGGCCCATAATTTTCAGGCTGATGCGGCCTATGCGCAAATCAATGGAAGCCTCAAGCTGGGCAAAATCGGCGAAGTACCTACTTGACACTCTCAACCGGGCACGCCATGCTTACAAAGCCGTAGGGAGGTAATACATGGCCGAGCCGCATCCGGAAAAGCGCGCCACTCGACGTTTTACACTGCGGCTTCCAGTCGCGGTTACTTACAGCGAGAATGGCGTGCAGGAGAAGGCGGCGCAGACCCGAGACGTAAGCGCGCGGGGCATCTGTTTCTACGTTGATAGTGCCATTACTAGCGGCGCGCCCATTGAATTCACCCTGACTCTCCCCCCTGAAATTACGCTGACCGAAGCTATCCGTGTGCGTTGCAAGGGAAAAGTAGTGCGCGTGAACGACACCTCGCCAGGCGGGAAAATGGCGGTTGCCGCGGTGATTGACGAATACGAGTTTCTCTCCGAGTCGCAATAAGCCGGCTTGGCCAGTCACTCTCCCCTGGTTGTTGCCGATCACAGACTTGTCTGAGGTACCTGGGTTATACCCCAAAGTGCGGGCTCGTTCGCGTTCTGCTGCAAAATTGAAAGAATTCGGCAGGCGGGATACGTCTATACTTTAAGGAGATAGGATTGTTGCCATGTCGGTGGCGCAGAGGATGACGACGGCGGCCTCATCACCTTCGGTTCCACAACCTAGGGTTTTGCCCACTCTGTTCGGCGAAGGTTACGGAACCTATCGCACCCGCCCCTCCGCTTTTATTTTCTCTTTCGCACTCAACATTTTCGTTACTGCTCTGGTAGTTTGGTCGGGACACTGGGTCGTACAGCATCGGCAGGAAATCAAACAGCAGGTGGTCGGGTTAGTGACCGACATCAGCCCTTACGTTCTGCAACCGTCAGCCAAAGAATCGGGAGGCGGCGGAGGCGGCGGTGAACGCGACAAACTGGAAGCTTCCAAAGGCTCTCTGCCGCGGCAATCCCGCGAGCAGATCACGCCGCCGGCGGTGATCGTGCGGAACGAAGCGCACAAGCTCGCCGTTGAGCCAACGGTTGTGGCGCCACAGATTCAATTGCCTCCCATGGGAGTGCTGGGTGATCCGCTGTCGAAGATTATGGGTCCACCATCCAGTGGAACCGGTTCAGGTGGAGGAATTGGCAGCGGGAGTGGCGGTGGCGTAGGTTCCGGGCATGGTCCGGGCGTCGGTCCCGGTTATGGTGGCGGAATCGGCGGCGGCATTTATAAAGTCGGCGGAGGCGTGAGTGCCCCGCGCGCCATCTATCAGCCCGATCCTGAGTACTCCGAAGAGGCTCGGAAGGCAAAGTATCAGGGGACGGTTGTGTTGTGGATGATTGTCGACCGCGATGGGCGTCCTCGCGATATCAAGGTTGCACGTTCGGTAGGGATGGGCCTGGATGAAAAGGCCATTGAAGCTGTGCGCACCTGGCAATTCGAGCCCGCCCGCAAAAATGGGCAGCCCGTGGCCGTACAGATCAACGTGGAAGTGTCCTTCCGGCTGTACTAGAAGCCGCCGGCTATCAGCTCTCAGTTTTCAGCCAAAAAAAGCTGATGACCCAGCCTTGGCAACTATCGGTTTCGGATCGCGGCTCGGAGTGGCTCCACTTTTTCGCGCGCGGTTTCCACCCAGTCGGCGCCACGGTCCATGGCCTCTCCCACTTTCTCCTTCGCTTCGTCGGTGAAATCTTCCATCGCGTCTCTGGCGCCTTCATATTTGCGGCGGAGATCGCGACGCAATTGCTTGCCGCTCTGCGGAGCTAACAGGAGTGCGGCCAGGGCGCCGGCGCCCAAACCGATCAATAGAAATGTGATAGCAGTTCCGGCAGTACTCTTGTCGGAGGATTCGTAAGTTCCCAAGCGCATATGGCCACCTCGTTGTACTTCTACAAGATGCTAATTTGTTGGGCCGGGTTTAGCTCAATTTTAGTCCGGTCGAAAGTAATATGACTTCCGGTTTTGGGAAGAGAAGTTCACCTAATGGTGTTATTCGCGCCAAGAGGTCACCAAGTCATCCTCTCATCATACTCACATGTCGTCATTCTGAGGAGCTGTGCCATGCCGATCAGGAATCTTGCGTTCGCTACTTAGACCGTTGCCTCAGTTCCCATTGCGTCCAAGCATGTGTAAAATAATGAGTTTGGTCCCCGTATGCGGCGGGCGCGAGTAGCGGTCCGCCGGCCTACCGAGCAATTTTCAAGGAGAAAGTACGCAGCAATGGCTATTCCTGCAACCCAGCTTCGCCCCGGCATGATCATCAAACACAACAATGACCTGCATGCGGTCTTCAGCGTCGAACACCGCACGCCGGGGAACCTGCGCGCTTTCATCCAGGCCAAGCTGCGCAACCTGCGCACGGGGGCGATGTTTGAGCACCGCTTCCGCTCTGCCGACGCCATCGAGAAAATCAACGTCGACGAGGTTTCGATGGAATACCTCTACAACGATGGGGATGACTACTACTTCATGAATACCGAGAACTTCGAGCAGACGCACCTCAAGAAAGACGTTCTAGGTGACGCCGTGGATTACCTGATCCCCAATCTGCAGATCAAAGTGGAGTTCTTCGATGGTAAGGCGGTCGGCATCGAGTTGCCGCAGACCGTCGAACTGACCGTGGTCGAGACCGAGCCGGGATTGAAGAGTGCGACGGCTTCCAGCGTGACCAAGCCGGCCAAGACGGAAACTGGGTTGGTGGTGCAGGTACCGCCCTTCATCAACGAAGGCGAAAAGATCCGGGTCGATACATCAGAAGGGGCGTACTTGTCGAGAGCGTAACGCTTAGGGTTCATATGCTCAATGACCCACGATTCATTTGCATGGTGACTGCTGAAAACAAGTCAGGAGAAGCTCGTCGATTCGTCGTACGTGGACGCGTGCAGGGCGTGGGCTTCCGCTGGTTCGTGGAGCGCGAGGCGCATATGCTGGGAATCGCCGGGTGGGTTCGCAATAACGCTGACGGCAGCGTCGAAGTCCTCGCCATGGGCACACGCGAGCAACTGGCTGGATTGCGCTCTCGTCTGCGACAGGGGCCACGAGCGGCGCGCGTGGATAATGTCGAAGAAGCCGAAGCCCGGCCTGTGTCTGGCTTGAAGACATTCCGCATTGAAGGAGCCTGGTAGATGGGAATTAAAGCGGCCGTGGATTGCGAACCGCTGAAGAAGTTAATCCGTGAAGTTCCCGATTTCCCAAAGAAGGGCATCCTTTTCTACGACATCACGACTCTGCTCAAAGACAAGCTGGGATTTGCGACCCTGGTCGACGCGCTCTCCGAACACTACCTGGCCAAAAATATCGATCTGGTCCTCGGGATGGAAGCGCGCGGCTTCATCTTCGGGCCGGCCGTCGCCTACCGTCTGAATGCGGGGTTCGTGCCTGTGCGCAAGCCGGGCAAACTCCCGGCGGCTACTCAGAGAATCGAGTACGACCTGGAATATGGCAGCAATGTATTGGAGATCCATAAGGACGCACTTCATAAAGGAGAACGCGTCATTATCGTCGACGATCTGTTGGCCACGGGCGGCACGGCCGCGGCCACCGTGCAGCTGGCCAAATCGCTGGGAGCACATATTGCAGGCCTGGGCTTCGTTGTTGAACTGGATTTCCTAAGAGGGCGTGAGAAGCTGGCCGGGTGCGATGTGTTCTCGCTACTCCATTATCAGAAATGACGCGTGCCCCAGGTCTGCGCGGTTTTCCTAGACCTGGGATTTCGGGAGTCCGCTCCTTGCATTCCGCGACTTAACTACTGCTGGTAAACTTCGTGGACGATCAGAGCCGCATTTCGTGGTAAATAGCTCTTTCGCCGAAACCACTCCTCCATAGAACTCTTTAGTTCCGGCAACGGCACTCTTGTGCCGATTTCCATCAATCCATCTGCAACAGGAATAGTGTCGTCAAAGGCCGGTGCGTTGGTGAAATTACGCATGCTGAAACTGTCGAGCCACTTCAGCGGGCAGGGATGTACCTTTGAATGTTCCTCGTACTCGACTCGGATTTTTCGGGAGAACATGGAAAGATTAAACCACAGTGGCTAGTGGTCAGCGGCCAGTGGTCAGCCGGCACCTGATACGAGGAAAGAGGGTTTGGCAGTCGGTGGCATGAGTCGTCAGATGGCAAAGTTGAAACACACATGTGGGGACGGACGTCCGTCCCTCCAGGCGGAGCGAAGCTCCGCAGCGGCTTCGCGGACAAGAATGTCCGCGCCACACGGTCAGGTTGTCCGAAAAGCTTAGTGTGGCCCTTTCCCCACCCGGCCCGGGGATTCGGACGACTGCAGGAAAGCTTTGTTCTTTGCCCATGATTCGATTTGCGCAGGCGAAGGCAAATATCCTGGGCTATCGCTTGGCCGATTTCAGCCGGTCCGCTAGCGCGGCCAATTCCTGATGTAGACCTTCCGGAAGCCGGTTACCGAACTTGGCGAAGTGCTCTTTGATCAGAGGTACTTCTGCCAGCCAGCCCTTCGTGTCCACATGGAGCAGTTTTTCCATGTTTTCGGCAGGCATGTGGATGCCGTCCAAATCGAGTTCGCCGCGCGCTGGAACCCGGCCCACGGGAGTGTCTTGTGCCAGGGCGTTTCCGGCGCAGCGCTCGAAGATCCACTTCAGCACGCGGCTGTTGTCGCCATAGCCGGGCCACAGGAATTTCCCGTTTTCGTCCTGCCGGAACCAGTTGACGTAATAAATCTTGGGCAGCTTGGAGGTTGGCGCATGCTTGCCGATCTTCAACCAATGTGCGAAGTAGTCGCCCATGTGATAACCGCAGAAAGGCAACATGGCCATAGGATCGCGGCGGAGTTGGCCGACTTTTCCAGTGGTCGCGGCGGTCGTTTCACTGCTGGCCGTTGCGCCCAGGAAGGTTCCATGCTGCCAGTTGAAGGCCTCGATCACCAGGGGAACCACTCCCGCGCGACGGCCTCCAAAGAGGATCGCGTCCACCGGAACGCCTTTGGGGTCCTCCCACTCGGGGGCTATCACGGGACATTGGCTGGCAGGAGTCGTAAAACGGGCGTTGGGGTGGGCGGCTTTGCGGCCTGAGTTTGGGGTCCAAGGTCGGCGGAGCCAATCCACCAGCTCGGGCGGTTTCTCCTCGGTCATCGATTCCCACCACACGTCGCCATCAGGGGTCACGGCGCAGTTGGTGAAGATGGAATTCTTGTTCACCGTGAGCATGGCATTCAGATTCGACTTCATGCCCGTGCCGGGCGCTACTCCGAAGAAGCCAGCTTCGGGATTGATGGCGTACAACCGTCCATCGGCTCCGAATTTCATCCAGGCAATGTCGTCGCCGATGGTTTCCACCTTCCATCCGGGCAGGGTGGGGATCAGCATGGCGAGATTGGTTTTGCCGCACGCGGAAGGGAAGGCGCCGGTCATGTACTTGGCTTCACCCTCTGGGTTCGTGATTCTCAGGATCAGCATGTGCTCAGCCATCCAGCCTTCATCCCGTGCTTGCACCGAGGCGATACGGAGCGCATGGCACTTCTTGCCGAGCAACGCGTTCCCGCCATAGCCGGAACCGTAGGACATGATTTCGCGAGTTTCGGGGAAGTGGCAGATGTACTTCTGGTCCTGGTTGCAAGGCCAGGTGGAATCCTGCTGGTTGGGCGCCAGCGGTGCGCCAACCGAGTGCAAGCCGCGCACGAATTCGCTGTCTGCTCCGAGAACATCGAGGACGTGGGTGCCGACTCGCGCCATGATATGCATGTTGGCAACGACGTACGGTGAGTCGGTGATCTCCACTCCAATCTTGGCAATCGGCGAGCCAATCGGGCCCATACTGTAAGGAATCACGTACATCGTGCGTCCCACCATGGAGCCGGTGAACAGTTCCGTCAGCTTTTCCTTCATCTTGGCCGGGTCTTCCCAGTTGTTGGTGGGGCCAGCGTCTTCCCTGGAGTGCGAGCAGATGAAAGTGCGATTTTCGACGCGAGCGACGTCGTCAGGGTTGGAACGAACCAGGATGCTGTTGGGACGGTTCTCCGGGTCGAGCGGGATGGCAACGCCGGCGAGGATCATCAGGCGCTGCACGGCCTGATACTCCTCGGCAGAACCGTCACACCAGTGGATGCGGTCGGGCGTACACATCTGCGCGACTTCGTCCACCCAGTGCGTTAACTGCTTATGTTTCGGTCTGCCGCTCGATTCCACTTCCAGGGCAAGACTCGACATGATCCGTGTCTCCTGGCACCAGCCGGCTTGGGTCGGTGAGTGCCGTTAGCTACACTCGGCTTAGCTGTAAGAAGAAAGCCAGTATTGTCCCTTATTTACTAGATATCTCCAAGTGCCGGCCGGTTTCCAGAATTGAAGAAGGGCTGAGCACTCGAAGCCAATAGTCGATTCTCTTCGCATGAACAAAGAACGAAAGTGTTTCACGTCACAAATCGCAGTGGCCGCTGTACTTGGAAGATGTTCGCAGACAAAGGGTTTGCCCGGACTAAAACATTGAGAGCGATAGCGATACAGATCGCGGCAGAGACGGGCTTGCCCCCTTTTCAGAGACCCGACAATCGACCAGAACCGCGGGCTCGCTCAGGACGATACGGTTGGGGACTGGATAGCCGGGGCTCTTTCCAACTCGGCGACAACGGCGTTGAGCTGCTGGAGAGTTTCATCCACGGTGAGCGAGTACATTTCCCGGCCCACGCCTTCGCCCGAGTGCAACGCGGCCTTCAAATAATGTCCGGCAATTTCAACAGCCAGCGGATCGGTAATCACCTTGCCGGTGCGCTCCCGGTATTCCACCCAGGCGGGATGCGGCAAAGCGATCCACACGGGCTTGCCATCTACGAGAAACTTGATATCCACGGCGTCGGCATGGCGCGTCGCAATTGCCACAATCAGCGCCTGGTAGATACAGTGCACTTGCTTCTTGGTCCAGCGGTCGACGGCGTAGAAGTTGTCGTACATGAGCCTCAACTATAGCGAACCGAAGTCGGTCCCAGCAAACGCACGACTCCGTTAAGATGGTGGCGTGCCGATCAAACTGGGCGCACCGGGAAAACAAAATATCCTGCGAGCCAGGTCTCTAGAGGGGATTCCCTGGCTCGTGCACGGGTTCAGCACGCGCGTGGGCGGGTTCTCGAAGTTGTACGGCGGAAATGCTTTGAACCTGGGATTCACGAAAGCGGACTCGCGGGCTGACGTCGAGCGCAACCGGGACGCCTTCCTCAAAAGCGTGGGCGCAGGCAATCGAGAAAAGTTGTGGCCCCTTATCACAGTGCGCCAGGTCCATTCGGACTTGATCCACCGCGTGAGGGGCGTGCCGGAACACCCAATGGTGGGCGATGGATTGGTTACGAATACTCCCGGAGTGCTGCTGGCGATCGAAACCGCCGATTGTTTGCCGGTCCTCCTGATCGATACAAAACGGCGCGCGGTGGGAGTTTTTCACGCCGGCTGGCGCGGGACAATCAAGCGGATCGTAGAAAAAGGGGTTGGCGAAATGCGGCGCTCGTTTGGCAGCCAACCGAAGGATATGCGGGCGGCGATTGGCCCGGGGATTCACAAGTGCTGCTACGAGGTCGGCGACGAGGTCCGCAGCAAATTTGAGTCGCAGTTTGCCTATGCGGCTGATTTGTTTCATGAAATCAAGGAGTCCGACCCCATTCGAGAAAAGTATCCTCTGCTGTTTCTGAGCGCTCGTCCGCCGGGGCATTCGGAGCTGCCGCGGGAGTTATTTCTGGATCTGGTCGAGGCCAATCGAAGGCAACTTCGGTCAGTCGGAGTGCCAGCCACAAATATTACCGCCTCGGAATTATGCACATCGTGCCGCCAGGACTGGTTGTTTTCCTATCGCGCTGAGCAGGGGAACACTGGCCGGTTGCTGGGAGTAGCAGGAATTCGGAGCTAGAGAGTCAGGAGCTTGCGTTGCCCAGAAGCGGGAGAATTGTATTGCTGCTTTGCTGCCTGGTTTCGGTTCGGCTCGGCTTGGCCGAGTCGGACCGAACCAAGCAAGTGGACGCCATTTTTGAATCCCTGAAGTCTCGCGATCTTCCGGGTGCGGCTGTGCTGGTTATGCAAAATGGACACATAGTCTTCGAGCGTGGCTATGGTGTAACCGACCTGCGAACCCGTCGCCCGATTAGTGGGCGCACGGATTTTCGCCTGGCTTCGGTCACCAAACAGTTCACCGCAATGGCGATCATGCTGCTCGTGCACGATGGGAAGCTGCAGTATGAAACTCGTCTGACCGACGTCTTTCCTGATTTTCCCGAGTACGGCAGGGAGATCACGATCCGGCAGATCTTGAACCACACTTCCGGGTTGAAGGATTACGAGGACCTCATGCCAAAGGACAAGGACTACGAGGCAGGGCGTCAGGAGCTTCGCCAAATCCAGGATGCCGAGGTGCTTGAATTGTTGAAGCGGGAGAAGACAACGAACTCCCCGCCCGGCAAGAGATGGGCCTACAGCAACTCCGGGTATGTGGTGTTGGGAATAGTCGTTGAGAAGGTGTCGGGCAAGCGGTTCGGCCAGTTCTTGCATGATCGCATCTTCGGGCCGCTCAAGATGAGCGGCAGCATCGCCTATGAGAAAGGAAAGAATGAAGTTCCGAACCGGGCCTATGGTCACAGCAAGGAATCGGATGGCTGGCATGAGACCGACCAGAGTCCTACCTCGGCGACGCTGGGAGATGGAGGGGTCTATTCATCGGTTGAGGATTTGGCCAAGTGGGACGCCGCGTTGCAGAATCATACCCTGCTCAGCGCGGCCGAGATGGAGCCCGCCTTGACGACGGTGAAAGTCCCTCAAGGTCAAGTCACTGAGCCAGAGGGCACTCCTGCAGAATACGGCTTTGGCTGGTTTCTGAACCCCTACCGCGGGCACAAACGGATGTGGCATTACGGAGAGACCATGGGATTCCGCACTGCCATCCAGCGATTCGTGTATGACAGGCTCACAGTCATAGTTTTATGCAACCGGAGCGACTTGGACCCTACGCTTTTGGCATTGAAGGTGGCAGATCTTTATCTGGTTGGGGCCCGGTAAGGGGATGGTGGTCTATGGCCAGTCCGCGTGCTGCCCACTTACCGCCAGCCACTCTGATTACTGCGCCGGGGCCGGTGGAGGTGCCGCTGGCGCTCCCGCGGCCTCGCCCTGGGCGCCATTCACCAAGTCCTTTAACTCCTTGCTGGGCTTGAAGAACGGGATTTTCTTGGCGGGAACCTCGACGCGGTCTCCGGTTTTCGGGTTACGGCCGACGCGGGGCTTGCGCTGGCGGGTACGGAAGCTGCCAAAACCGCGGATCTCAATCTTGTCGCCCACCCGGAGGGAACGCACGATACTGTCAAAGATGGTCTCGACGATCACTTCGCTGTCTTTGCGGGTTAGTTCAGCTAGCCGGGAGACTTCGTCGATCAGATCGGCTTTGGTCATAACGTCTCTCTCGCTCCGTCAGTGTCTAGGCCCTCAGGTCGGAAAAGGGTCCGGATAAAGGTCTCAAATTTCAGGTACTTCGCGCAAGGGCGTTTTAGATACCCGGGACTTGTGTCTGTCCCTGATTCTTGGAGCGGGATAATTGGGGCGGACCCCTCCAAAGCCTGGAAGACCTACTCCCAGGCTCATTTCCACAGGTAATAAAAGCCAACGTGCTGCTCCATCAATTTCTCTCGCGTGGGCACGTATTGTGAGACGTCTCCAAACAGCAGGTCAAGAACGGTCTTGCGATCCTTTTCAGGCCGGACCAGGGTTGGTTCTCCTTTAATTCCTACGGCTTTGGCAGTGTCTTCCACGGCTCCCTGGAAATCGGCGACCTGGTCGATCAGCTGCATAGGCAGCGCCTGCGCGCCGGTCCAGACTTTGCCATCGGCAATGGCGCGTACTTCGTCTACCTTCAGTTTGCGGCCGTCCGCAACGGCCTGGATAAACTGGCCATACAAATTGTTGATCAGCGCCTGTAAATACTCTTTCTCAGCAGGAGTCAGGTCGCGAGTGGGATTGCCTGTGTCCTTGAATTCGCCGGTTTTCAGGATGACCTCCTTCATCTTGGCCCAATGCAGGAGGTCGCCGTAATTCACCCACTCGGAAATGACTCCGATCGAGCCGACTATGCTTCCCTGGTCGGCGTAAATCTTGTTGGTAGCAGAGGATACGTAGTACGCGCCGCTCGCCCCCACGGTTTCGATGGAGGCTACGATGCGCTTCTTCTTTTCGTCGCGGACACGCTTGACCTCACGGTAAATCTCTTCGGAGGCGGCTACGCCTCCCCCAGGCGAGTTGACATGCAGGATGATGGCTTTGATGGAGTCGTCGTCACCATATTTCTTGAGTTGGTCGACTACGGTTTTCGGGTTCAGGATGACGCCCTCGAGGTCGACAACTGCGATCTTGTCGCCGAAGCTGCTGGCAAAGGAAGTTTGCTCTCCGCTGCGCAGGGTAATGTAGACCAGCGCGAAAACCGCCAGAACGAAGAGGAAGAAAGCGCCTCCTCCAATGAGGACCCAAAGCAGGGTGCGCGAACCTTTGCCGTCTGCCATAGCTCTGCCTTACAAGGGGGTTAGTGTAGCACTAAGGCCGTTTCTGGTTTCTGGTTTAAGGTTTCTAGATTCTGGTGGCTAGCTCCGGTTCCTGGGGCGCCATCGCCTGGACGAGGCGATGCAGAAGACGGCTTACCTCCCCTGATCTTTCCATTAAGGCACTCATGGCCGGCTCAGACATTTAGGCGAGGTTTCTTGCGATTAGAAGTTGGGTTTCCATCTCCAGCAACGACCTGACCTTCGGCCATGGTGCTGGGAACTGATACCGCCGAGCGCCAGATCTGACTTACAGGGCCATAGATTTCGTGCCTGGGAATGACTGCGTTGCACGATAGATGTTCGTCACCATATCGATTGCTTTCTGCCACACGATTAGGTCCCTGTAGGAATGCACCATTTGTATACGCCTGCTGCCAAAAGTTAATTTCCCTAGGGTGCGTTCAACCGGAAACTAGAAACCAGAAACTAGAAACTTGTCTGTGACGGCTGAACAATCACTTGCAAGATCTTTGCAGCGACACTGACTTCCACGGGAGAGTGGCAGACGTATTCGCCATCGGCGTAGACAGGGAGCGGGGCTCCCGTTTCCAGTCGGAGGCGGTCGGATTGGAAATACTCCACCTCGGGGATCCGCAAGTGACGTCCGAAATAGACAGTGGGGAACAGATAGGAGAGGCGCAACTTGCCGACCTGGTTGACCAGGCAAAAGTCGAGCTTGCCGTCGTCCAGTTGAGCGCGAGGGGCGATTTTCATGCCTCCGCCGTAAACGGGTGTGTTAGCAAAAGCGAGGAGCATCGCTGAGCGCGTGCCATTGGGGAGCCGGGATTCCGCGTCGGGCACGTAGAGGGTCATAGTAATGGCGCGAAATTTCACTAATGCACCCATCAGGCCGATGGCGTAGCCTCCGCGAGCGCGCAGCCACGCGGGCATCGCATGGGCTCGACGAGCCGCTTCCGCATCGAGACCCACGCCTCCGACACAGCAGAAGTACCGGGGGCCGGGTAGCGACTGGCGCGTATCTGCGGTAGACAGCGCGGTGATTCGGCCGAGGTCAATGGTGCGAGTGTTCTTTCCTTCTTGGCAGAACTTGCGCCAGGCGGAGACAGAGTCCCGGACGCGCCGCAGGCCGAGCGCCCGGGCAAAATCGTTGCCGCTACCGCAAGGCACAACCAGCACGGGTAATCCCAACTTCACCAACTGCCCGAGATGGCGGTGGACCGTGCCGTCGCCGCCAAAAATCAGCGCTACATCGGCTTGGCTGGAATCCGCTGGAACGCCCATCGACCAGCTGATCTTCGGATCGTGCTGGAAGGGGATGAGATCACGCGTGGAGGAGCCCAGGCCGAGAATGGCGGCGGCGCGCATTTGGCGCCATGAGCGTAGCAGAAAACTTATAGCGGGAAATACGGGGAAGAACTTTTTCGCCGCCGGGAGCGCAGAGAAAGAGACTAGGCTAAAGAAACTCTGCGCAACGCCCGGCCTACTCTGATGGTCATTTCCGCGGGCAGCTTTACCGGGAGAATCAAATCGGTTTTCACTTCACCGTTAATGCGTACGGACTTTTGTTTGATCTTACGAGAACCGTCGCTCACAGAATCCGCTAGGCCACAGCGTGCCAGCAACTTGTCAAGCTTGACCGCATGCCCGTTCTCGGAACTGGCGGCCACGTCAGCATAGGCGATCGTTACCTGCTCGATATTCTCCGGAACTTCATCCTTCTGGAACTGCTTGGCCCAGTCTTCGGCGGCTTGAGTCGCGGCATCCGGGGAGTGAAAGTCGGCGACGATGCGGCGGGCCAGATTTTTCTTGGCTTCCATCGGATGCAAGTCGCGCTTCATCTTCTCGATCTCGGGCACAGAGAGATCGGTCAGCAACTCGTAGTAACGCCACATCATCGCGTCGGAAATGGACATGAGCTTGCCATACATGTCCAGCGGCCGTTCCTGGATGCCGACGGCGTTGCCCAGCGACTTCGACATCTTCTGCACGCCATCCAGGCCTTCGAGGATGGGTGTGGTCAGCACAACCTGCGATTCCTGGCCGAAATGGCGCTGGATTTCCCTCCCCACCAGGAGATTGAACTTCTGGTCCGTGCCGCCCAGCTCAACGTCGGCCTTCAACATGACCGAGTCGTACGCCTGCGCCAAGGGATAGAGCAACTCGTGCATGGCGATCGGCTTTTCTTCCTGGAAACGCTTATGGAAGTCGTCGCGCTCCAGCATCTGCGAGACCGTGTACTTGGCCGCCAGGCGAACCCAGTCCTCCGATTTCATCTTGCCCAGCCACTCGCTGTTGAAGCGCACCTCGGTTTTGTGGAGATCGAGGATCTTGTACACCTGGGTCATGTAGGTCTGGGCATTGCGCCGGATCTCCTCTGTGCTGAGCGGGGGGCGTGTGACGGATCGCCCTGTTGGGTCGCCGATCATGCCCGTGAAGTCGCCGATGACGAAGATCACCGTGTGACCCATGTCCTGGAAATGTTTCAGCTTGCGCAACAGAACGGTGTGGCCAAGGTGCAGGTCAGGAGCGGTGGGATCGAAACCCGCCTTCACCCGTAACGGTTTGCTGGAGGCGAGGGACTTCTCCAGCTTGGCGCGAAGGTCGGACTCGCGAATGATCTCCGCGGAACCTTTTTGCAGATAGGCGAGTTGTTCGTCGACCGCTTTGAAGTCGGGCATTGGCCATTGATTATATTTACGAATTGACGGATTTACGAATTGACGGATTGCGGCGTATGCCTTTGGCCGTCAGCCGGGAGGCTACGAAGATGGCGAACAGTTCATTCGCTTCCTGCTGCAGCGGCACTAAGCGGGCTAGCGGAAGGACGCCGGATTCAATCAGAAGTTCGAGCCAGAGGACTGTCTCATCAATTTCTTCTACGACTACCCCAATTCGGGCTACGAATTCGGCTCCTGAACGTGATCGGCAAACCGCGCGATAGTTCGCGGCTACCGACGTCCCGGAGCAGTAGTTGCTGGCCAAGAATGCGGGCTTCCTCCGTCCGGGGCAGTGCCTGAAAGAGTTTGATCACGCGAAGGCCAAACTTTTTTGTCCGACCTTTGAGCTCATCGGCCGGTTGCATGGCTACTCCGTACTCTTCCAATTCCACAATTCGTAAACTCGTCAATCCGAAAATATCGCCTTCGCGATCATTCCGCTGTGATCTTCCTCACCAGCCTTCTTCCGACGATTTCGAACTTTCCTTCCAGCACGATCTTGATAGCCTCAGAGTACGCGATGTGCTCCTGCTCGAGGATGCGAGCGGCCAGGGTGCGTTCGTCGTCGGCGTCGAGAACGGGAATCGCTCTTTGCACGATGATGGCTCCGTGATCGAGTTCCTCGTCAACGAAATGCACAGTACAGCCGGACACTTTTACGCCATAGGCAAAGGCTTGTTGCTGGGCCTCAAGGCCTGGAAAGGCGGGCAGAAGGGACGGATGAATGTTGAGAATGCGCTGCGGGAACTGCTGCACAAACCACGGGGAGAGAAGACGCATATATCCGGTGAGGCAGACCAGGTCAACCTTATGTTTTTTGAGAGCGGTCTCTATCTCGCGGTCGTGTTCTTCCCGTGGTTTGCCTTTCGAGGGAATGACCAGTGCCGTCAGTCCGCGGCGACTGGCGATTTCAATGCCGGGCGCATCGGCTTTGTTGGAAATCACTATCGCGATGCGAGCATTCGGAATGCGGCCGCCGATGACACTGTCGGCGATGGCCGCGAAATTGGAGCCGCGCCCGGAGAGGAGGATGCCAAGATTTTTCATGAGCAGGCAATCTCAGGAGATTTCAGATTGCAGATTTGAGATTTCAGATGTTTGGATTTTTTAATCTGAAATCTGCAATCTCAACTCTGCAGTCGCCCTACGAGTAGATGACCTTGCGATCGCCCTTGACCACACGGCCGACCGTGTAGGCCTTCTCTCCCGCCCGCTCCAGAACGGTCTGGGCTTTCTTGAACTTTTTCGCGGGAACCACCAGCAACATTCCCATCCCCATGTTGAAAGTCCGCAGCATCTCGTCTTGAGGTACACTTCCTATTTTCTGCATGTGCTCGAAGATGGGGAGCACCGGCCAGGAACCGAACTCAATGGCCGCCGTCATGCCGCGCGGCAGGACTCGCGGCAGGTTTTCGGTGATACCGCCGCCTGTAATATGCGCCATGGCCGTCACGCAATCACCATCAATCAGTTTTCGCAGGACTGGCCAATAGCTCCTGTGCGGGCGCATGAGTTCGTTCCCCACTTTGCCCTTGAGCTCATTTACGTAAGTATCGGCCGTATAGTGGGCGACCTCAAAAAGGAGCTTGCGAGCCAGCGAGTAGCCGTTCGTGTGCAGGCCGTTAGACGGCAACCCGAGCACGATGTCGCCAATCTGAACGTTCTTGCCGTTAATAATGCGCTCGCGCTCCACCACACCCACGATGAAGCCGGCAAGGTCGTACTCGCCTTCGGGATAGAAGCCGGGCATCTCCGCGGTCTCGCCGCCTATCAGAGCGCAACCATTGTGCTTGCAGGCTTCCGCAATGCCTTCGACCACCTTTTCGGCGATTTCCGGTTCCAGCTTGCCCGTGGCCAGGTAGTCCATGAAAAACATCGGGGCGGCGCCTTGCACGACAATGTCGTTGACGCAGTGGTTGACCAGGTCTCCGCCCACGGTGTGGTGAACGTTCATTTCAAACGCCACCTTAAGCTTCGTGCCCACGCCGTCGACACTGGAAACCAGGACGGGATCCTGGTACTTCAGCGGAATCGAAAACATACCTCCAAAGCCGCCAATCTCGCTCAGGACGCTCTTGGTGAACGTTTTGTGGGCCAAGTACTTAATGCGCTGTTTAGTGCGGTTCGCGCGATCGATGTCGACACCGGCATCAGCATAGGTGATGGCGACGGTCTTCGGCATGGGGTCTTGGGTCACAATTAATGATAAATCGGGAAACTGCCGGGCATTGCCTCGAACGGGGAAACGTCAAAAGCGGCTCATTGTAGCACGATGCCAGCGTAGTGCTGGACGGGTGCTGCAGCGCTCCAGGCGCGCGCCAAGCGAGAATTCGCACCCAACTGACCTCAGCTAGACGGCGGTACCCCTCGACCGAGTCTCAGTGAACGATGTAGGAGGAGAAGTAATAAGCGAGAATGCCGAACAATGCCAGCCCCGAGATCCCATAAATAGTTAGGATCCAGAGATTGCGGCTTTCTCGCGGTACGCCTGCTGGTGAGCTTGCATTCGATGCGCCCGCGGCGGGATTCCCAATTGGCCTTTGCTCCACGATAAACCTCATCTAAGTTTCTGGATTCGCGAGGTCGCCAGACAACCGAGGCGGGGAATACAGCCCGAGTCCGGTGATCACCCCACGCTGCCTAAACAGGCAGCTCTCGTGACGCGGATTTTACTACGGTTTTGCGCGGCGGGGGCAGAAATAATCTTGTCATTTGCAATACAAAACCCCGGCCTCGAAGCCGGGGTTTGGGAGTCGAACCGAGAGAAGCGAGAAGGCTTATTTTGCCATGTCGTCTTTTTTCTTCTCTTCCTTCTTCTCCTCTTTCTTTTCCTTCTTAGCCTTCTTCTTGGCAGCCTTCTTTTCGGCTTTAGCTTCCTTCTTGGTGTCGTCGGTCTTGGCAGCGTCGCCTTGGGCGAACGTCACTGACGACAATGAGAAGGCCAGGGCAACTGCAAATAACAACGTGAGAAACTTCTTCATAGTCCTTATCGCTCCTTAGTGGATGTTTAATCGTCTTCAGGACGCACTGCCGCTTGGCATGCTTTTAGCAGATGAGTGTCCCGGATGGCCGAGCATTGTAGACCAGAGTACCGGTTTGCCCCAAGCATAAAATGTGCGCATAAAATGTGCCCGGTGGGTCCTAACTAGGGAGTCTCGTTTTTGGGCAACGGGGCAAGACTCGGTGTTTACCCTTACATGGGGAGGCTGCATCTCGGTGAGCAGTCATTCTGCGGTCCACGCCCGCGGGTGAGTTGTTGTGTTCAGGGTCACAGCATCGAGTATCCGTGTCAGAGTAAACTCTTGGTTTCATGAGTACTACTACCAAACCTGTCAGCAAGCCGGGAAAAATCAAGCAGACTCACGACCGGGCGCACGATGTACTGCGCAGCGAGGGGCATCCGCTGGATGCGATTTTCGCTCCCCATAGCGTCGCCGTGATTGGGGCCACGGAGCGCATGGGCAGCATCGGGCGTGCTGTGTTGTGGAGCCTGGTGAGCAGTCCGTTTGGCGGAACCGTTTATCCGGTAAGCGACAAGCGGCCCAGCGTTCTGGGAGTCAAAGCCTATCGGCGGGTTTCCGAAATACCGGAAACGGTAGATCTGGCGATGGTGGTTACGCCGGCTGCGACCGTGCCCGACGTCATTGGGGAATGCGTGGAGGCCGAGGTAGGCGGAGTCATTGTCATTTCCGCCGGATTCAAGGAGCACGGGGAGCAAGGCCAGGAATTGGAGCGACAGATCTTGGAACGCATGAAGGGGAGCCGCATGCGTTTGATCGGTCCGAACTGCCTCGGGGTGATGAGTCCGGTCACAGGTTTGAACGCGACCTTTGCTCCCAATATCGCGCGCCCAGGGAATGTGGGCTTCATCAGTCAGAGCGGAGCCTTGTGTACCGCGATTCTGGACTGGGCACAGCGCGAAATGGTGGGCTTTAGCGCGTTCGTCTCGGTCGGCTCGATGCTGGACGTGGATTGGGGCGACCTCATCGACTACCTGGGGAGTGATCCGCGAACCCACAGCATCGTGATGTACATGGAATCGGTCGGGGACGCGCGCTCCTTCTTGTCCGCAGCACGTGAAGTGTCGTTGACCAAGCCGATTATTGTGATCAAGGCGGGACGTACTGAAGCGGCCGCGCATGCGGCGGCTTCGCATACGGGTGCGCTGACAGGTCGAGATGAAGTGCTGGATGCAGCGTTCCGACGCACGGGCGTGTTACGCGTGAATGCCGTTGCCGATCTTTTTTACATGGCGGAAGTCTTGGCCAAGCAGCCGCGCCCCAAGGGACCACGGTTGGCGATTGTCACCAATGCGGGTGGGCCGGGAGTCTTGGCTGCTGATGCTCTGATCGCCAATGGGGGGCAACTGGCCGAACTCGCTCCGCAATCCTTGCAGCAACTCAATCAGCTCTTGCCACCACACTGGAGCCATAGCAATCCGATCGACGTTCTGGGAGACGCGTTACCGGAACGTTTTGCCAAGGCGCTGGACATCGCCGCCAATGATCCGAATACTGACGGCCTGCTGGCGATTACTTGTCCGCAAGGGATGGCTGAGCCGACGCAGACGGCAGAGCGGCTTAAAGCTTATGCGAAGAGTACCGGTAAACCGGTGCTGGCCAGCTGGATGGGCGGTCCGGAAGTGGCGGCCGGTATCGACATCCTGAACCGCGCAGGCATCCCAACCTTTCCTTTTCCGGACACGGCGGCGCGCATCTTCGAGTACATGTGGCGGTACAGTTACAACCTGCGTGGCCTGTATGAGACGCCGGTGTTGCCGTCGGAAGATGATGATCTGGACCGGACGGCTGCCGATGGCATCGTGCAGCGGGCACGACGCGCCGGACGAACGGTTCTGACCGAGGTCGAGTCCAAAGAATTATTGGCTACCTACGGGATTCCCATCGTTGCAACAGTTCCTGCACGCAGCGATGACGAGGCAGTGCAGCATGCCGAGGAGATTGGGTATCCCGTCGTGCTGAAACTGCTCTCGGAAACCATCACCCACAAGACCGATGTAGGCGGCGTGCAACTGAACCTGCGGGACGCCGACGCGGTGCACAAGGCGTACCACGGAATCGAGAGCTCGGTAGGGACGAAAGTCGGTCCGGGAAATTTCCTGGGTGTCACGGTGCAACCCATGGTGAAGCTCGATGGCTATGAGTTAATTGTGGGCAGCAGCGTCGACCCGCAGTTCGGGCCGGTGATCCTGTTTGGCACCGGCGGGCAGTTGGTGGAAGTCTTCAAGGACCATGCCCTGGCTCTGCCGCCGCTCAACTCCACCCTGGCGCGACGGATGATGGAACAGACGAAGATTTTCGACGCGCTGCTCGGTGTGCGCGGGCGCAAACCGGTCAATGTTGCGGCAGTCGAAGAATTGCTGGTGCGCTTCAGCCAACTCATAGTCGAGCAGCGCTGGATCAAAGAGATTGACATCAACCCGGTGCTGGCCTCGCCGGAGCGATTGCTGGCCTTGGACGCCCGCGTGGTCGTATATGGGCCGGAAGTCACAGAGGAGCGACTGCCGCGCCACGCGGTCCGACCTTATCCCATCCAATACGTGCGGCCTTGGACAATGAAGAGCGGAGAAGCGATTACGATCCGCCCGATTCGGCCTGAGGATGAGCCACTCATGGTGGAGTTTCACCAGAAACTCTCAGAGCGCACTGTCTATCTGCGCTATTTCCAACCTCTAAAACTAAGTCAGCGGACAGCCCATGAGCGGTTGCGCCGAATCTGCTTCACCGATTACGACCGGGAAATGGTGCTGTTGGGTGAACACAAGGATGCAGGTGGGGCGCCCCAGGTCATCGGGGTAGGTCGAATGAGCAAACTGCACCGCCGCGACGAGGCCGAATTGGCGGTGCTCATCCATGATGGATTCCAGCATCTGGGTTTGGGGACGGAATTGTACCGCCGGCTCATTGCCGTGGCTCGCGACGAGAAATTGCGGCGGCTGCATTCGACAGTGCTGTCAGAGAACCACGAGATGCGCGCCATCTGCCAGAAGCTCGGCTTCCGTCTGCACGCCGACATGGAGGATGGAACCATACAGGCGGAATTGGAATTGTGAGGCCTAATCCCGGGTTTTCACAGGCAGCCCCGAAATGCATAGATCTGGTTTCATAAACGGCACCGTCGCTCCGCGGCCTAAGGCCCGGCTCCACCCTTTTCGAGTGCATAGCTCTGTGCTCGTCGATTCGTATTGCGTGTCACAAATCAAAACGGCGGTGGCTCCTGGTTTTAGCCCAAAGGCGGCATTAGGGCCGTCTCCAGAGGCTGGCGCAGCGCCTTCGGCCCTGCATTCTCAAGCCAACCATTGGAACGGCGGAGGAACCCCTTTCGCGGGCAGCAGTGCCTGCGCCACCCACTTCATCCATTCGATATAATGCCTGCCGCCAAATATCGGTTCACGACAAGATAATTGTCCGGAGGTTCAGATGCGTTCTTTTTGTCTGCTGTCCGTGCTGCTGGTTGCCCTATTGAGTGGAGGACTTGCTCGGCAGGCAGACTCCTCTAAGAGCAGAACCGAGAAGACAAAGAGCGAACAAGCTCGAACGGCCGAGAAAAAGACACCGGAAACCACACCGGCGAGCGAGGAAACGAAACCTGAAACCGAAAAAGCGGCACCGGCGGACAAGGAGAAGGAAGAACATTACGACGTCACGGAAGTTCCGCCAGTCGTCACGCACCATCAGGTCACGGTCGAAGGCAAGCTTCTGAAGTACATGGCCACAGCTGGGCGGCTGCCGATCAAGCGGCCGGACGGGAAAATCGAGGCCGAGATGTTTTTCGTGGCCTACACGCTGGATGGGCAGGATGTAAGCAAGCGCCCATTGACCTTCGCATTCAACGGCGGGCCTGGATCGGCGTCGATCTGGTTACACATGGGCGCGCTGGGTCCGAAACGAGTCGTTCTGCAACCTGATGGCTTCATCCCTCCAGCGCCCTACCGCATGGAGGACAACGCAAACAGCGCTCTCGACCGCACGGATCTTGTGCTGGTGGATGCCATCGGCACGGGATTCAGCCGCGCAGCCAACGCGGAATTATCTAAGAAGTACTGGGGCGTGAAAGGGGACATCGAGGCCTTCGGCGAATTCATCCGCATGTACCTTACCCGCCATGAGCGCTGGAGCTCGCCACTTTACCTGCTGGGGGAAAGTTATGGCACCACCCGGGCCGCCGGAGTGGCTGGCTATCTTACCGAGCACGGCATTTCCTTTAATGGGATTGTCCTGCTGTCCATGGTTTTGAATTTCGAGACTCTAGTGTTCACAAAGACAAATGACGTGCCGTACGTTGTCATCCTGCCCTCCTACACGATGATTGCGGCGTATCACAAGAAGCTTGCGCCGGAACTGACCCAGGATCTGGCCAAGACACGGCAAGAGGTGCAGCATTGGGCATCGACAGAATACAAGCAGGCACTGGATAAGGGAGATTCGCTGAGTCCCGAGGAGCGGCAGGCCGTGATCGATCAGATGGCGCGCTATACGGGGCTAAGTAAAGAGGTGATCGATCAGGCCAACTTGCGAATCAACGTCCGCGAGTTCACACATTACCTGTTAATCGATCGGAAGCTGCGGGTGGGGCGTCTGGACGGCCGTTTTACCGGGCCGGATCCCCAGGGGTTGATGGATACGCCCTTCTACGACCCGACCGGGTCGGCGACTCTCCCGCCTTACACTTCGGTGTTCAACAACTACGTGCGCACAGAACTCGGCTATAAGTCGGACATGCCGTACAACGTGTTTGCGTTCCAGGCGGGTTCAGGATTTTCCAAATGGGAATGGGGATCGGCGATCCAGGGATTTCCGGACACTGCCACCGCCCTGCGCGAGGCGATTACCAAGAACCCATATCTGAAAGTGCTGATTATGGAAGGCTATTACGACTTAGCCACTCCCTTCTACGCCGCAGATTACACGATACAGCACCTCGACCTCCCCGCCGACTATCGCAAGAACATTTCGTACGCCACTTACGATGCGGGCCACATGGTCTACTTGCATACACCCTCGTTGGCGAAGTTCAAGCGGGATCTGGTTAGCTTCATGGATAAGTCAATGGGCGTGGGAGAATAAGATCGGTCTCTTTCTAAGTCGTCATCCTGAACCGGCGTGAGCCGGTGAAGGATCTGGCGTGTACAACCAAAATCTTTGGTCGCGCATGCCAAAAAACCTGGCAGGGAGGTTACTGTGTCCGACGTCGTCTACACCTCAAAGGTGCGTATCGAGCGCGTGAAGGGTCCGCTACGTCGGGCTTACTTACCCGGCGAGTCGCAGCCGGTTACGTTCAGCGTTCATGGTGCGATTGCCGAGCACTATAAAGTTGATCCCGCCACTCTCGGTGAATCGCACGCCTCCACCCTCGACTATGTGATTGCCGCAATTGCCGGTTGAATGATGGGCACCTTCGGAGGCGCGCTGGAAGCGCGTCACATCGATGCCAGCAATGGCCGTCTCACCGCAGAAGTCGTCGGCGAAGTAGAAAAAGAAGAGGGCGTACTCGTGATCCGCCGGGTCCACGTGGATCTTAAGCTGGTGGCGACTGAGGAAGTCCGCGAAACCGTCGAGCGCGTCCACGGCATGTACGCGATGCGCTGCCCGCTGTATCGGACCTTGCACGACGCGATTCAGCTTAGCTCTTCTTACACGCTTCTGCCTCCGGGGGCTTAGGTCTTTGGCCGGTTGCTTATCTAGCTCCTAACATGTCGCCATCCTGAACCGGCGAGCCGGTGAAGGATCTGGCGTGCGGCGGCAATGCTCCTTGCTTCCACACGCCAGGTCCTTCGCGGGCTTGACACCCACTCCTGATGACACCCTAGCTAAGCTAGGCCAGTGAGGGGCTGTGACGGCCTGCCTGCACCAGAACTCCCTTGCGCCGTGCAGCAGCTTGGGATACAAACAGCGCAGGGCCTTCCATGATTCGTCGCGTCATTTCACTTGCCGTGTTCTTCCTGGTATCGATTTGTGCTGTTGCCCAGAAGCCTGAAGGTAAGCCCGCGGAGAAGTCCGCGGAAACCCTCGATTACTCGCAGGAATCGTTCGTCGTAGAGCAGGTTCATACCAGCTATCAGTTTGAAAACGACGGTACCGGGCGGAAAGAACTCTTTGTTCGAGTCAAAGTGCAAAGCGAAGCGGGCGTCGAGCAGTGGGGCCAAGTGGTGGTTGGCTACAACTCCGCCAACGAGCGGATCGAGATTCCTTACGTTCGCGTACACAAATCCGATGGGAACACGGTTACTGCGCCACCCGATGCAGTACAGGACCTAAGCGCACCGATTGAGCGGGATGCTCCCGTCTACACCGACTACCGGCAGAAGCATATTACGGTTCCAGGATTGCGGCCTGGAGAGGTGCTTGAGTACGACATTGTAACCATCATCCACACGGCACTGGCTCCAGGGCATTTCTGGATGGAGTATGACTTCGATAAGAACAGCATCACCCTGGATGAGCAACTCGAGGTCAGTGTTCCCCGCGAGCGGACGATCAAACTCAAAACCAAGCCAGGATTCGATCCGAAAGTTAGCCAGGAGAAGGGGCGGCGGATTTACCGCTGGACAAGCTCTCACCTGATTCGTGAGGACGACGACAAGGATAAAAGCAAGAAAAAGAAAAAGCGGCGGGAGCCGGAGACTCCGGCGGTGCAATTGACCACCTTCAGCAGCTGGGAAGAAGTAGGACGCTGGTATGCGGCTCTGGAGCGTGATCGGCGCATGCCTACACCAGACATTCGCGCCAAGGTAGAAGGCTTGACCAAGGGCCTCACTTCCGACGCGGACAAAATCCAGGCGCTGTACGACTACGTTTCCACCAACTTCCGTTATGTGAGTTTGTCGCTGGGCGTGGGCCGTTATCAGCCGCACAGCGCGGCAGACGTGTTCCACAACCAGTACGGCGATTGCAAGGACAAGCACACCTTGCTGGAAGCAATGTTGGATGCTGCGGGTTACCGGGTTTCGTCGGTGCTGATTAATTCCAGCCGCAAACTGGATCCGGATGTTCCTTCGCCCTCGCAGTTTGATCACGTGATCAGTTTGCTGCCTCTGGGGAAAGATCAAATCTGGATGGATACGACCGCGGAGGTAGCGCCGTACCGGTTGCTGGCTTTCAACCTGCGGAAGAAGCAGGCACTCGTGGTTCCGCCCGACGGGGTTGGACGTCTGGAAGAGACGCCTGCCGACCCACCGGTACCCAATACGCAACTGGAACAAATGGACGGGAAAGTCAGCGAATTGGGCAAGTTGACGGTGCACGTGCATTACACGCTGCGAGGCGATACCGAACTTCTGCTGCGCGTCATTTTCCGGCGAGTGGCCCGGCAACAGTGGGAGCGGCTCGCGCAAACAATGAGCGCGATAGGCGGACTGGATGGTGAAGTCAGTGATCTCAAGGCGAGCGATCCGGCAGCGACGCGCCAGCCGTTTGAACTGGAGTACACGGTTGCGAAGGCAAATTACTTCGACTGGTCAAAAAAGAAGTCCGAACTGAATTTGCCCTTGTCGCAATTTCCGCTGGCTGAGGCGGACGAGGACGAGGACAACCCTGACGCCGGGCCGATCAAATTCGGGCCTCCGGGTGAGTACACCTATCGCGTCAAGCTGGACCTTCCGGCGAAGTACGCGGCCCACGCTCCCCTGCCTTTTTCCATGAAGCGGGATTATGCCGAGTACCAGGCGAGCTACAAGCTGGAAGGCAGCACCTTAACGGCAGAGCGCAAACTGGTCTTGCGAGAGCGCGAACTTCCGGCTGAGCGCACCGGGGATTACCTGGCATTTCGGCGGGCGGTGTTTTCAGACCTGATGCAGCGGGTTTCGATTGAGAGTACGGTGGCCGGAACTCCGGCACCGCCGGCTAACTTGAAAGCTGACGAGCTGAATGAAAGCGGATACGCGGCACTCCAGAATGGAAATTATCCACTGGCTCTTCAGCTGTTGAAGCGAGCCGTCGAAGTCGATCCCAACCATAAGCAGGCGTGGAACAATCTGGGTAACGTCTACCTGGCCCAGCGCGATACCAAAGAGGCAGTTGCGGCCTACAACAAACAGATTGAAGTCAGTCCCTATGACCAATACGCCTACAACAATCTGGGACGGGCATACTGGATCGACCGCGACTACGACGACGCAGCCAAGGCTTTCCGCAAGCAGATCGAAGTCAATCCGCTGGATCGCTTTGCCCACGGCAACCTGGGCACCATGTATGCGGAATGGCATAAGTATGATGAGGCGGTGCCGGAGTTAGAGAAGGCGGTGTCGCTCGCGCCCGATGATCCTCTGCTGCAGGTCAACCTGGGCGATTCCTACCTCAATCTTGGGCAGGATGATAAGGCGCTGGCAGCTTTCGATCATGCGGTGGAGATCTCAGCTACGCCGGTGGTCTGGAACAACATCGCATATCAACTCTCGTTGAGGCATGTCCATCTGGAAAAAGCGCAGCAGTATGCCGAGTCAGCCGTGGCGGCCACTGCCGCTGGGTTGCGCAATTTGACTCTCGAACAACTCAACGCGCGAGATTTGGGGCTGGTGCCGTCAATGGTCGCCTACTGGGACACGTTAGGGTGGATTCATTTTGCTAAAGGCGATCTCGACCAGGCGGAGAAGTATGTCTCTGCCGCCTGGCTCCTGGGACAGCACGGTGAGGTTGGCGATCACCTCGGCCAGATTTATGAAAAACGCGGGCAGAAGGACCAGGCGATTCACACTTATGCGTTGGCGACGAGCGGTATCCGCCCCATTCCAGAAACGCGCGCACGATTGGCAGCGCTGGTTGGTGGCGAGAGCAAGGTTGCTCCCGTGATCGCGAAATCGACTGAGGAGTTGCAGAACCTGCGTACTGTCAAGTTGGGCAAGCTGACCAAGCAGAGCGGCAGCGCCGCTTTTTTTGTGTTATTTGGATCCGGTGCCTCGGGTGTAACTGTGGAGAGTGTGAAATTCATCAGTGGAGAGGAAAAGCTGCGCGCTTTTGGCGACGCACTACGAAAAATTAACTACAAGCTTGCCTTGCCTGATGACACTCCCACTAAAATCTTGCGCCGCGGAATTCTTTCCTGTTCGAGCGTGAGCGCCGATTGCATGTTCGTCATGCTGCCCACCGATGATGTGCGTTCGGTTGACTAGCGGGAGTTTACTGCGAGCCCTCGAGTAGAAGTCCAGGCAGCGCCGCTAAGTCTTTTCCGGCACAGTAGTTCTGCAAGTTCCCTTTGTCAACTCTAGGTATTACCCTGTAGTAAATAGATTCCTGTGCATATTTACGCATTTATTGCTTGACAATATACGGAGCATGTCATATTGTATTACCCTGTATGGCAAGCCTCGTCGCCAAGAAAAAAGGCAACCAACTCTACTACTACGTCGTCGAAAGTGCCCGCGTCGACGGCAAGCCCCGCATCGTTCATCAAGCCTACCTCGGTACCGCCGAGAAACTCGCCGAGATGGTTCGCGATCGCACCGCCCCCGTTCCCTTGGCCGCCACCACCCGCGAGTTTGGCTTGCCCGCCGCCCTCTGGGCCGCCGCTCAGCAAACCGGCGTCTGGGACTTGCTCCACTCCCTCTGGCCCACGCCACGTTCCGGACCCTCGCCCGCTCACTACGTATTGCTGGCAGCCATCCACCGCATCTGCCAGCCCGGCCCCAAGACCGAAGTCCCCGATTGGTATCGCTCCTCCATTCTGTCGACACTGTGGGAGTTTCCTGAGGAGCGCTTCACTTCGCAAGCGTTCTGGGACGCCTTTGAACAGATCCTGCCCGAAGGACACGAGGCGCTCTCCCCGGCCGACGACCCCTTGGAGCAAGCTCAGTTGCGTTTGCTGGGACTATGGAAAGAGAAGCAACTGGTGAGTCGTCGTCTGCTGGCCTACGACACCACCAACTTCTACACCTACATCGCCAGTAGCAACGGCCGGAATCAACTGGCCCAGCGGGGACACAACAAGCAGGGCCGCCATAACCTGCGGCAAGTCGGTCTGAGCTACGTGCTGGATGGCGAGCATGGTTTGAGCCTCTGTCATCACGTGTATCCCGGAAACGTGGCGGACGTGGAAGAGTTTTCCACGGCGTTGACGCGCATCACGCGCATGCTGGATCAAAACCAGATTGCGCGCGAGACGGTAACGCTGGTGTTGGATAAAGGTTCGGCGGCGCTGGCCAACACGGTGGCCTTGGAAGAAGCGGGCGTGGGCTGGATCTCAGCCTTGCCCTGGAATCAAGCGCCGGCGGAACTCCGCAGTCGAGCGACGGAAGAACTCCCGGCCTGCAGCAGCGCCCAACCCGGAGTGCGCGCCACCGCCGAGAAAACTCTGGTCCATGGGTGCGAGTATCTGTGCGTAGTGAAATACTCGGCTTCCTTTGCCGGCGAACAACTGCACAGTCTGACTACCAGTCTCAGCCGAGTGTTGCAGTCGCTCCGTCGTTTGGCCATGGAACTGAAGAAACCGAAAGCGCGCGGGAAGCAGGAGCAGATTGAGCGCAAGATTCGGCGCTGGTTGGCGGCTCCATTCCTGGCCGAGCTCATTCGCTATCAACTGCAAGAACAAGACGGCAGGTGGCAGTTGCAGTTTGACTTCGACTCCGCGGCTCTTCCGCAGCTACTCAATCAGCGTCTGGGGCGCACTGTGCTGCTGACCAACCGCATGGACTGGAGCGCCGAACAAGTCGTGGCCGGCTACGGCGGTCAACAATCCATCGAGCGCGTATTCCGCGGCTTGAAAGATGGACAGTGGTTGGGCTGGGATCCCATGTATCACTGGACCGACCGCAAGATTCGCATCCACGCCTTCTACTGCATGTTGGGTATCTCCCTGTTGCAGTATGTGCACCAGCAGGCCAAAGCTGGATGGGCGGATCTGTCGGTCGAGCAACTGCTCGAGGAACTCGAGCAAATCAAACAGTTCGTCCTGCTCTATCCGCCTCAGGGCGAAAAGGGACCGCCCCGCACTGCCTATGTGCTCTCGCAGCAGTCTCTCGCCCAACAAGCCTTGGTCAAGACTCTGGGCCTGGCTGCCATGGCTTCGTAGTACCCAACGTGGGTAAGACGACGCAATGCTTGCAACTCCCTCACAAATATCTGCTTACAAGCTTGTTCTCTCAACTCGCAGTAAACTCCCGCTAGTGCGCACCAGCTGCCCGCGCACTTTTCCACGCACGCCCGAGCCCTTCGACTCCCCGTCGAATGCCGTCATCCTGAGCGGACCTGAGTCCGCGAAGGATCTGCTGTGCACAACGACATCATTGCGCCCTGGCTCTCTCCGTCCGGTTCAGGATGACGACATAGAACCGTGCAGTGCAGGCCGGCTCTTGTGCCAGTCCGTAGCTTGCTCGTAAGCATGCGCCAGCGCCAGCACTCGCCTCTCTTCCCAGGGTGGTCCGATGATCTGCAATCCAATAGGCAATCCTGTTCCTGTGAAGCCGCAGGGCACCGAGATAGCTGGCCATCCCCAGACATTGAACGGCCGGGTGTTGCGCAGCATGAGGAGTTCGCGCGGACGTAGCAAGTCCGGGTTTTGGGTGAGCTCGGCAAGTGTCGGCGGAGGGATGGGTACAGTCGGAGTTACCAGCACATCGACCGTTCCAAATATCTGGCCGGCGGTGCGACGCAGCTCCTGCAGTTCGTCAGTCAGGCGAGTTCGATCTTCTGCAGAGACGTTTTTCCCACTCTGAATTCTTCGCAGAGTCTCCGGCTGGTAGAGCTCTGGAGACTTCTCCACAAAGCTGGCGTGATACGCATAGGACTCCGCTGACTGCAGCGTGCGATCCGTGGGAACTGCAAGAGAGAACTCGCGTACATCGGCAGTCACGTTTGAGACGACGGACAGGGCTTGATCCACCACCCAAGCCACGTCCGGATGCAGGTCGTCATAGAAAAACGTACGTGGTACGCCGACGCGGAAATGCCGGGTCGGCGTATCCAGCGCCTCGACATAGTTCTGGAGGGGAACGTTCGCACTGTGTGGATCGGCTGAGTCGAACCCGGCGAGTGCCTGTAGCTCAAGAGCGCAGTCCGCGACCGTTCGCGTTAGGGGCCCGACATGATCCAACGAACAGGAGAGGGGAATTACTCCACGAGCGCTGACGCGTCCGTAGGTGGGCTTCAGACCGACAATCCCGCAAATGGCGGCAGGCTCGCGAATCGAGCCAGCTGTATCCGTACCAACGGCGGCGTAGCAAAGACCAGCAGCCACGGCGGCGGCGGATCCTCCAGAAGAGCCGCCGGCAATGTGTTGCGCATTCCAGGGATTGTGAACTGCGCCGAAATAACTCACGACCGAACTGCCGCCGTAAGCGAACTCGTGCAGATTATGCTTCCCAAGAAAGACTGCGCCCGCAGCTTTCAGGTGGCGCACAATCTCGGCGTCTTCGGAGGGAACGCGATCCTTGAATAGGGCACTCGCGGCCGTGGTTTTTACACCGGTCGTGTCGATCAGGTCCTTCAGGGCAATCGGAATGCCATGCAGCGGTCCGCGCCAATGGCTGGCTTGAATTTCAGCTTCGGCGGCGCGCGCCTCAGCCAAGGCGGATTCGGCGGTTACTGTGATAAATGCGTTGAGCCCGGGATTGAGTTTCTCAATTTTGTGCAGACAATCCTTGGTGAGTTCGACGGGAGAGATCAAACGTCTGCGCACCTGTTCAGAGATTTCGGAGATTGCCATGCAGTCGGAAAAGTATATCGTTTAACGATTTAAGCAGGAGCCGGGTTGACCTAAGCAACCTGTTGCCCAAAGTTCTATAATCTTGCTTTGGCCGTTCGGCCCGGGGGTTGATTCCATGGCACAGATGACCGTGACGCCTGTCACAACGCGTGGGTTTTTCGTTGACGGCAAATGGATCGAACAGGGCGAACTGATGGAAATTCGTACGCCTTATGACCACGGTGTCATAGCGAACGTGTTCCAAGGAACGCGCCAGCACGCGGAAGCGGCCATCGCCGCCGCGGTGAAGGCATTCGGCACCACTCGGCGTTTGCCCGCTTTCGAGCGGCAGCGAGTATTGCGCCGGGTCGCTCAGACCATGGTTGAGCGCAAAGACGAATTCTCGCGCACCCTGGCCCAGGAAGCGGGCAAGCCGATCAAAGCGGCGCGGACCGAAGTCGAGCGCGCCATCTTTACTTTCAATGTGGCGGCCGAGGAAAGCACGCGCATTCATGGTGAGTTCCTGCCCTTGGACTGGCAGGAATTTACGGCGGGGCGGTGGGGAATTGTGCGTCGCTTCCCGCTGGGGCCCATCGCTGGAATCACTCCATTCAATTTCCCTTTGAATCTTGTCGCTCATAAAGTGGCTCCCGCCATCGCTGCCGGCTGCTCCACGGTGCTGAAGCCGGCGCCGCAGACGCCTTTAAGCGCTCTGCTGCTGGCGGAGGCGGTGCAACAGGCGGGCTGGCCGGATGGCGGGCTGAACGTGTTGCCGCTCTCCAATGAAGATGCAGGCTTATTGGTAACGGATGAACGCATCAAGCTCATCAGCTTTACCGGCAGCGCTCCAGTCGGGTGGGCTATCAAGCGCAATGCTGGGAAGAAGAAGGTGGTGCTGGAGTTGGGTGGCAACGCAGGAGTCATCGTGCATAGCGATGCCGACGTCAGCTATGCTGCTGAGCGCTGTGTGGCCGGCGGTTTCGGCTATGCGGGCCAGACGTGCATCTCGGTGCAGCGCATCCTGGTGGAGCGATCAGCGTACGGGAAATTTACCGATGCACTGCTCGCCGGGGTGAAGAATTTGAAGATGGGCGACCCTCTCGAGGAGACCACGGATGTGGGTCCAATGATCCGCGAATCGGATGCTGCGCGCGCGGCAGACTGGGTGCAGGAAGCGGTGCGTGGCGGCGCGCGATTGCTTTGTGGCGGGCAGCGCAAGGGCCAGATGCTCGACCCCACCGTGCTCAGCGGCACCAGGCCGGATATGAAAGTCAATTGCCAGGAAATTTTTGCTCCTGTCGTGACCGTCGAACCCTATGATGAGTTCGAAGCCGCGGTGCGGCAAATCAACAACTCTCCTTACGGCTTGCAAGCGGGCATCTTTGCTCGCGACGCCAAGCTGCTCTTCCATGCTTACGAAGAATTAGAAGTCGGGAGCGTCATTGCCGGCGATATCCCCAGTTTCCGTATCGATCACATGCCTTATGGGGGCATCAAAGATTCCGGACTGGGCCGCGAAGGATTGCGGTACGCCATCGAAGAGATGACCGAGCCCAAGCTGCTGGTCATGAACTTGCGGTAGGCAGAAATTTTCCTCGGCCCCAGGTCAGCCCCACAGCAAGTCGTTGGAAGAAACCAACCGCTCCCCTCACCAACGTGAAAGTTTTGTTTCGCGATCGGCCACGGACCCGCAACAGGTGTGCCGCCTGTTATAATCACCAGTTTCCGTATCCGCCGTCACACTCATCTGTGATGGCGTAACCAGCTCTGCACGAAACCGGGAACCCGCGTTCCCGCCTCGTTGGAAAGATTTCATCGATGGCGCAGATCTTTCATCGCAGTACAAATATAATTTCGCGGGCCACGATTTTTGGCGCCGTGTTTATTGTTGCCTTCCTGTTCTGGGCCGCGGCGCAAGTTCAGCGTTCGCCCTACGTGACCTATGCGGGCGTGGTGCGGCCGCAGCCGGTTCCGTTCAGCCATCAGCACCACGTGGCAGGATTGGGCATTGATTGCCGTTACTGCCACACTTCGGTTGAGAATTCGCGCTTCGCAGGCATTCCGCCCACCCAGACCTGCATAAACTGCCACGCGCAGATTTGGACCAAGGCTTCTTTGCTAGAACCAGTGCGGGAGAGCTTTAGGACCGACAAGTCTCTGGTCTGGACACGAGTCAACGACCTTCCTGATTTTGTTTATTTCGATCACAGCATTCACATCAACAAGGGCGTAGGCTGCGACACTTGTCACGGGCCAGTCGACCGCATGCCCATGATGTACAACTATGCATCGTTACTGATGGAGTGGTGCCTAGAATGCCATCGGGCTCCCGAGAAAAACCTTCGGCCGCGCGACCAGGTGTTCAACATGCGCTATCAGCAGCCCACGACCGACAATCCCGTGTTGTTCGACGGCAAGAGCTTCAGCCAACAGGATTCGCTCGGCATGTATCTGGTCAAGAAATATAAGTTGCGCACGGTAGCCGATATCACTAGTTGCAGCACGTGCCATCGCTAGAGCTGGCGCGGCATTCGTAGCAGTCGATGACAAACAAGATGGAAGAACTGAGCAAGCAGCAGCACCACGAAGAAGCTTGTCCGGGGAAGAAGAAGAAACTGGACCTGGCGACGGTGCTCGCCAAAATTGCCGATACCAAGGGGCCGGAGTACTGGCGGAGCCTGGAGGAGTTGGCGGGTAGCGAAGAGTTCCAGGAGATGTTGCACCGGGAGTTCCCCAAGGGCGCATCGGAATGGCTGGACCCGGTATCGCGGCGCGGCTTTTTGAAATGGATGGGTGCATCACTGGCGCTCGCGGGCATGACTGCTTGCACGAAGCAGCCGCTCGAACCCATCGTTCCTTATGTAAAGCAGCCAGAGGAAGTGGTTCCGGGGCGGCCTCTGTTTTATGCCACGGCTTTTTCGCTGGGTGGATATGCGACGCCGCTGCTGGTGGAAAGTCATCTGGGGCGTCCGACCAAGATTGAAGGTAATGATCAGCATCCCGTCAGTCTCGGCGGGACCGATGTTTTCTCCCAGGCGTCACTGCTGGATCTGTACGATCCCGACCGCTCGCAAACCATCACTTACCTGGGTGATGCCTATTCGTGGACTTCGTTTTTGGCGGCGTTTCATGGGCCTTTGAATGTGCAGAAGACACTCCAAGGGGCGGGCATTCGCGTGCTGACCCAGACGGCGTCTTCGCCCACGTTGGCCGACCAGATGAAGCAGTTCCTCGAGTTGTATCCCGCGGCCAAGTGGCATGTATACGAGCCGGTGAATCGGGACAACGTGCTCTCCGGCTCGCAAATGGTCTTCGGTCAGGTGGTCGAGACCCAGTACAGGCTGGAAAATGCCGATGTCATCGTTTCCCTGGACGCGGACTTCTTATACGCCGGCTTCCCGGGATTCACGCGTTATGCGCGCGACTATGCGGCACGCAGGAATCCAGATGGGAAGATGAACCGGCTGTATGTCGTCGAAAGCACGCCGACCTCGACCGGCGTCAAAGCCGATCACCGGCTTCGAGTACGCGCGGTGGAAGTCGAAGAAGTTGCCCGGGCACTGGCGTCCGCTCTGGGCATCAATGGGGGCGGCGTACCGCCTAACGACAAACAGGCGAAGTTTCTAGCGGCAGTGGTCAACGACCTCAGAGCGCGCCGCGGGACTGGGGTCGTTATCGTCGGAGATCACCAGCCACCAGTGGTGCACGCCCTGGGGCATGCCATCAATCAGGCACTCGGCAACGTGGGGCGCACGGTGGTTTACACCGATCCGGTCGATGCCAAGCCCATAAACCAGATCGAGTCTTTGCGTGATCTGGTCGGCGATATGCGCGGCGGGAAAGTGGACATGCTGCTGATCCTGGGCGGCAATCCCGCCTACGATGCTCCCGCGGACCTGGATTTTGCCGACGCGCTCAAGAACACCAAGATTCCGCTGCGCATGCATCTCGGGCTTCATCAGAATGAGACGGCCGAACTCTGCCAGTGGCACATCAATGAGGCGCACTACCTGGAAGCGTGGGGTGATGCGCGAGCCTATGACGGAACGGTAAGCATCGTTCAGCCGCTGATTGCGCCTCTGTATGCTGGAAAAAGCATTTACGAATTGATGGCGCTGCTGGCGGGGCAGGCGGAAGCGACCGGATATCAGCTGGTGCGAACGTATTGGCAGAAACAGCACTCCGGCGCCGACTTCGAGATGTTCTGGCGAAAGTCGCTGCACGACGGCTGGATCGAAGGTTCTGCGTATCAACCCCGACAGGTTGACCTGAAGGCCGCGGACTTCCCGGTCGCAGGCCAAATTGATGCAAAAGCGATTGAGATCAACTTCCGCCGCGATCCCTCGATCTGGGATGGACGCTTCTCCAACAACGGCTGGCTCCAGGAATTGCCGAAGCCGCTGACCAAAATGACCTGGGATAACCCAGTGCTCATCAGCCCCGCAATGGCCGACCGGCTTGGGCTACAGAAAGAGGACGTTGTCGAGCTAGAGCTGCAGGGCAAGAAACTAACCGCACCGGTGTGGGTACAGGCGGGACATCCGGATAACTCGGTTAGCGTTTTCCTCGGCTATGGACGTAGCCGCGCCGGTCGAACTGGCACCGGTTTTGGTTTCAACATGTACGCGCTGCGCAATAGTGCGATTCCATGGTTCACGACTGGCGTTTCCATTCGTAAAACTGGCGACACCTACAAGCTCGCAACCACCCAGGGTTATCAGACCATGGAGACCCCCATTGGAAGCCGTCCGCTGGTGCGCGAGGCTTCACTGGAGGAGTACAGAAAGGATCCGAGTTTTGCCAAAGAAGAAGAACCGAAGCCGGATTTCACCCTCTATCCTCAGCTGCCGGGCTTTGCCTACGACCAGAATCCCTACGCATGGGGCATGGCGATTGACATGAACGCTTGCCTGGGCTGCAACAACTGCATGGTTGCCTGCCAGTCGGAGAACAATGTTCCCGTGGTGGGCAAGGATCAGACGGTCCGTGGCCGGCACATGCACTGGCTCCGCGTGGATACCTACTACCGGGGCGATCGCAATGCTCCCCAAGCTTTTTTCCAGCCAGTGCCCTGCATGCAGTGCGAGAACGCTCCTTGCGAAGTGGTTTGTCCAGTGGGCGCCACCGTGCACAGCACGGAGGGACTGAACGACATGGTGTACAACCGCTGCGTCGGGACACGATATTGCTCCAATAACTGTCCCTACAAAGTTCGGCGGTTCAATTTCCTTCGTTTTCAGGACTGGGAAACCCCGCAATACAAGATGATGCGGAACCCCAACGTGACAGTTCGCAGCCGCGGGGTGATGGAGAAGTGCACGTACTGTGTACAGCGCATCACGCAGCACCGGGTAGACGCGGAACGGGAAGACCGCAAGATCGCCGATGGCGAACTGCAGACGGCTTGCCAGCAATCATGCCCGGCCAACGCCATTGTCTTCGGCAACATTAACGATCCCAACAGCCGGGTGGCCAAGCTGAAAGCATCGTCGCGAAATTACGGGCTGCTTGCAGACTTGAACACCCATCCCCGGACCACTTACCTGGCTGAGGTTCGCAACCCCAATCCTGAACTGGAAGAGAAAGCAGAGCACAGCTAAACGATGGACGACCCACCCCAAGTGACGAGCGGAGGCGGCAGGGCGCCGGTCATCGAACCGGGCTATACCTTCGCCACCATCACCGACAAGATCAGTTCCATCGTGCTGACCCGGCCCGTGTCCAACGGCTGGCTGGTGGGATTCGGTATTGGCTTTCTCCTTACCATGATGCTGCTGTATGCAATTGGATACCTGTTCCTCCGAGGGGTCGGCATTTGGGGCGTAAACATTCCCGTGGGCTGGGGCTTTGCGATCGTGAACTTCGTGTGGTGGATCGGAATTGGGCACGCAGGCACCCTCATTTCCGCCATTCTTTTGCTGCTGAGACAAGAATGGCGCAACTCCATCAACCGGTTTGCCGAGGCCATGACCTTGTTTGCTGTGGCCTGCGCGGGCATGTTTCCGGTGCTGCATCTCGGCCGGCCGTGGCTTGCCTACTGGTTGTTCCCTTATCCAAACAGCATGAATTACTGGCCGCAGTTCCGGAGCCCATTGGTGTGGGATGTGTTCGCGGTCTCGACGTACTTCACAATCTCGCTGGTGTTCTGGTTCATAGGCTTGATTCCGGATTTGGCGACGCTGCGCGATCGCGCCGAGAACAGGTGGGCGGCCATCATCTACGGAATCCTGGCGATGGGCTGGCGTGGTTCGGCGCGACACTGGAAGCGCTATGAGATGGCTTACCTGCTGCTGGCAGGCTTGGCAACACCACTGGTGCTTTCGGTGCACACGGTTGTCAGCTTCGACTTTGCCATTGCGATTTTGCCGGGCTGGCATACGACGATCTTTCCACCTTACTTCGTGGCCGGCGCAATCTACTCCGGATTCGCCATGGTGTTGATGCTGGCCATCCCCATCCGAAAATTTTATGGGCTGGAAGACTTCATCACGCAGCGGCACCTGGAGAATTCGGCTAAAGTCATGCTGGCGACAGGTTTGATCGTGGGCTATGGCTACGCGATGGAAGCCTTCATGAACTGGTACGGAGGCAATCATTACGACAATTACCTGTTGTGGAACCGTCTACACGGACCTTATGCGCCGCTTTATTACGCTCTTCTGCTGTGTAACCTCGGGTTTCCGCAAGTGCTGTGGTTCCGGAAATGGCGGACCAATCCCGGACTGTTGTTCCTGGTTTCTTTTGTCGTGTTGGTCGGGATGTGGCTGGAGCGCTTCATTATTGTGGTGGTCAGCCTGCATCGTGACTTCCTGACTTCTTCCTGGGGCATGTACTACCCGACCAAGTGGGACTGGATGACATTCGTTGGCACGATCGGATTCTTCATGGCAGCGTTCCTGCTGTTCATCCGAATCCTGCCGATGATCTCCATCTTTGAAATGCGGACGTTGTTGCCCGAGGCCAAGGAGGTCAAGGCCGAGTGAAGAAGGTACCTATCTACGGGCTGATGGCCGAATTCGATTCGCCGGCCGAGCTGGTGAAGGCGGCGCACCGCACCTACCAGGAGGGCTATCGCAAGATCGACGCCTACAGTCCGTTCCCCATCGAAGAACTTGCGGAAGCGATTGGGTTTCACAGGAGTGGCGTGCCGCTGGTGGTGCTGGTCGGGGGCATTCTGGGATGTGTCAGCGGGTACCTGATGCAGTACTGGATTCACGTCATCAATTATCCGATCAACGTCGGCGGACGGCCCTTTAACTCGTGGCCTGCGTTCATCGTGGTCACGTTTGAGATGACCATCCTTTTCGCCGGATTGGCAGCCGTGTTCGGAATGTTGGCGCTGAATGGATTGCCCATGCCGTATCACCCAGTGTTTAACGTGCCGCGCTTTGCATTTGCCACCAAAGACCGATTTTTTCTGATCATCTTTTCTTCCGATGCCAAGTACGACGCGACAGCGACCCGGCGCTTTCTGGAAAGCCTGGCGCCACGCTCGATTTCGGAGGTTCCCAGCTAATATGACTGGCCTCCGCAAAATTGCGCCGCTGGGGACTGCTCTGTTGCTATTGGCGGGATGCCGCCAGGATATGCACAACCAGCCGCGATTCAAGCCGCTGGCGAAGAGCGATTTCTACGCTGACATGAGATCAGCGAGGGCTCCAGTTGAAGGCACAGTAGCTCATGGAGATCTGCGGGCAGACAGCTATCTGTACAGCGGAATGATTCCGGGCACGAATACCCCGGGGGATTACATGCCGTTTCCCGTGACCGAACAAGTGATGGAGCGGGGGCGCGAACGGTTCGACATCTATTGTGCACCGTGTCATTCCCGCCTGGGGGACGGCAATGGAATTGTGCCCACGCGCGGATTTGCCCGGAAGCCGCCGTCGTTTCACATCGAACGCTTGCGCAAGGCTCCGCTGGGATATTTCTTCGACATCATGACCCACGGATTTGGAATCATGCCCGACTACGCTGCCCAGATTGCTCCTAACGACCGCTGGGCGATTGTGGCTTACATCCGGGCGCTGCAGTTGAGCCAAAACGCAAGTGCTGCCGATATACCTGCGGACCAACCCGTGCCCTCGCCAGTGCCGAAGTTTCGCGGCGATCCCGGTTCGGGCGCCACCTTGCCGGAGCCGGCTCGACCATCCAGTTCACAGCCGGAGGAACGAAAATGAGCCCGGCGCGCGTGAACAACATGGACCTATTGGCGCCTCCCGTTGCCCAGACTATCCAGCAGCGGTCGCTGGTCATCGGTGTGGTGTTTGCTGTGCTGTCAGTCATCGGTATTTTCATCTCGCCCTCTGAGCAGTTCATGCATTCCTATCTTCTCGGGTACATGGCCTGGCTGGGACTGACGCTGGGGTGCATGGCGATACTCATGTTGCAGTACATGACGGGTGGGAAATGGGGCCTGGTGATTCGCCGCATCCTGGAAGCGGGGATGAAGACTCTGCCGCTGATGCTGCTGCTGTTCATTCCGTTGGCAGTCGGAGTTCATCACTTGTACAAATGGGCCGAGCCCGGGAAGGTGGCCGCCGACAAACATCTGCAGGAGATTACCCGCGACTTTCTGAATCCGACCGGTTTTGTTTTGCGCTCGATTATCTACCTGGTGATCTGGGGTGGGTTGATTTACCTGCTGAGCCGCTGGTCGGCGCAACAGGATCATCCGCCAGTGCGCGATTTCAGTCCGCTTTATAAGAGACTGAGCGCCCCGGGATTGATTCTGTACACATTCGCCATTTCATTCGGCGCCATCGACTGGGTCATGTCACTGGATGCCCGCTGGATCTCGACGATCTATCCCCTGATCTTTGTAGCCGGACAGGTGCTGTCGGCCTTCTGCTTCGTGGTGGCTGTGGAGGCGATCCTGTCACGTTACAAGCCCATGGCGGAGTTGCTCAAGCCCGACGAGGTCCAGGACCACGGCAACCTGATGCTGACCTTCATCATGTTGTGGGCTTACTTCTCTTTCTCGCAATTGTTGATTATCTGGGCGGGGAACCTGCCGGAAGAGATCAGCTGGTATATCCGCCGCTGGGTTGGAGGGTGGCAGTATCTAGGTTTGGGACTGGCAGCATTTCATTTTGCGGTGCCGTTCGTCTTGCTGCTTTCGCGGGAACGCAAGCGGCAGGTGCACAGGCTGGTTTGGGTTGGAATCCTGGTCATCGTAATGCGGTTTGCGGATTTGTTCTGGTTCATCGAACCGAGTAACCACAAGCAGTTGTTCGTGCACTGGCTTGATATCGTGATCCCTTTAGCCATGGGCGGGTTCTGGCTGGCGTACTTCTTTTACAACCTGAAGGCGCGGCCGCTGCTGCCGCTCTATGATCCGCAAACCAGGTCGCTTTTGGAGCCGGCTCATGACTAGCGATCAACTCAGGCCCGATGAAATCGAGTACGAGCGGGAAGACCTGAGTGCCGGGAGCATCGTGGGTTTCCTGGCTGGACTGGCGATTATCGGGCTATTACTGCACATCATCGTGCTTGGCATGTACAAGTATTTGGACCGCTACGAGAGAACGCACGAGCCGCCACAGAACCCCCTGGTGAGCACTCCGAGTGTCGATACCAGCAAGGCTACGCCGGAAGATGCCAGCAAGTTTCCGTTGCCGCGCTTGGAGACCAACGAACGCGGGCAACTCTACCAGCTGCGGATGAAGGAAGAGGAAACGCTGAACAGTTACGGTTGGGTGGACCAGCAGGCCGGCATTGCCCATATTCCGATCGACCGGGCGATGAAAATAATCGCCCAACGCGGACTGCCTAGTACGCCCGAGAACATGACAGCGGGGAGCGCAGCACAGCAGCGTCAGAGGAGCCCTGCTGCAAAAAAGGCAAAATCAGGATGGCGAACCGGGAAGGATGGCCGTGAGCAGTACAAGGAAATCCATGCGATGGAAGGCAGTGTTGTGTATTGCCGCCTGCGCGGCATCGGCGTGGGGACAAGGTATGACTCGCGGCATTCTGTCTCCTCCCGCGAGCCAGCGTCCGCCGGGGTTGAAGAATGTAGGCATCGAGCAGCGCCTAAACGAGCAGATCCCGCCGGGCCTCAGTTTCCGTGATGAAACTGGAAAACCGGTTCGCCTGGGCGATTATTTCGGCACCAAACCCATCATTTTGGATTTGGCTTATTACAAGTGTCCGATGCTGTGCAGCGAAGTCCTGGCGGGACTCACCAGCGCGCTCAGGTCGATGAAATTCGATGTGGGCAGAGATTTCGAGGTTTTGACGGTCAGCTTCGACGCGCGGGAAACGCCGCAGGACGCAACTGAAACCAAGGCCATCTACCTCAAGCGCTACCGACGCGCGGGCGCGCAAGGCGGCTGGCACTTCTTAACCGGGCCACAGCCGTCGATTCACGCGCTGACCCAGGCCGCCGGATTTCAGTACCAGTACGATCCGAAAACCGGACAGTTTGCGCACTCCACCGCGATCATGGTGCTGACCCCACAGGGGAAAATTGCGCAGTACTACTACGGGATGGAGTTTGCTCCGAACGATCTGCGGCTGGCACTGGTGCAGGCGTCGCAAAACAAGATTGGCAACGTGGTCGATCAAATCCTGCTGTACTGCTATCACTACGATCCGAGCCTCGGCAAATACAACCTCATTATCTTTCGCGTCCTGCGACTTGCGGGCCTAGCGACGATTTTATTGTTGGGCGCTTTCATGGTTCTGATGTTTTGGCGCGACGCTCACCCGAGGGAACAGAACGGACTGAATCACCATGTTTGAGAGCCTTCCACTTTGGCCTGAAAGGGCCTCGACGATGGCCGGGAATGTGGACGCCCTGTACATATTCCTGTTGATCCTGTGTGGGTCGATGGCACTGGCGATCTTCACCATGATCACGGTTTTCGCCATTCGGTATCGCCGGCGCAAGGGCCACCACGCTGAACAGATTGAAGGTTCTAATGCTCTTGAATTCACCTGGACATTCATTCCTCTAGGTCTTTTCCTCTGCATTTTTCTTTGGGGCGCGGTCATTTATTTCAAGGAGCGCACGCCGCCGCAGGGGTCTACGGAGGTCTATACCGTCGCCAAGCAGTGGATGTGGAAATTCCAACACATCGAGGGTCACCGCGAGATCAATGAACTGCACGTGCCGGCGGGGCGTGACGTGCGGATGATCATGACATCGCAGGACGTGATTCACAGTTTTTACGTGCCAGCATTCCGCATCAAGCAGGATGTGCTTCCCGGACGCTATACGGTGGCCTGGTTCCATGCGACCAAGCCGGGGACTTACCACCTTTTTTGCGCGGAGTACTGCGGAACCATGCATTCCGGCATGATCGGCGACGTGGTGGTAATGGAGCCGGCGCAGTACCAGACATGGTTGAGTGGTGGCGCGGCTGCGGGCTCACTGGCCAACACCGGACAGGGGATTTTCCAGTCACTCGGTTGTTCGACCTGCCACCGTTTCGACACGCAAGGCCGAGGGCCAAATCTTGTTGGCGTATTCGGGAAGACGGTTCTTTTGGAGGATGGGCGAACGGTCACAGCGGATGAGAATTACATTCGGGAGTCGATTCTCAACCCCTCGGCGAAGGTGGTATCGGGTTTCAAGCCCATCATGCCGGTGTTCCAGGGCCTAGTCAGCGAAGAGCAACTCAACGCCCTGGTTGCCTACATCAAGTCGCTGAATCCGCCGCCAACCGGGGCTGCTGGAACTCCGAATCTGAAACCGCCGACTGGCCAACCGCCCGAGACCAACAGGTGAAATGAGCATGGCAAGCGCTACTATACCGACCGCCGAACGCGAGAATTATCTGAATAAGGGGTATGGGATCAAGTCATGGCTCCTCACTACCGACCACAAGCGCATCGCCCTGCTCTAT
>Ga0209154_1000174_pt1 | contig 46599 bp, 53 predicted proteins | sample GraSoiAngelo_121_FD_185878 | JGI IMG/M metagenome (GOLD analysis project Ga0209154, IMG submission 185878) | Grasslands soil microbial communities from the Angelo Coastal Reserve, California, USA - 14_0919_12_20cm (SPAdes) (version 2) | ecosystem: Environmental > Terrestrial > Soil > Grasslands ... | reverse complement strand
AGGAAGTCGGTGGAAGAGTTGCTTCCGGGAGACTCTCTCTGGTCATACGATATCAACAATGGAATGAACATTCATCCTAACATTGTCACCCACACAGGGTCTCGTCTCGCCAGGGTCTGGGACGTAAAATATGGTAGCAGAGGCCAGGGGCATCTTACCCTGACCGCCGAACACCCGGTCATGACGGTTTCAGGGTGGAAGCGGGTAGATGAACTTGGACTAGGAGAGAGGATTCTGAAGGTTTGGTATCAGAATACTCTCGACTGGAAGCGCAAGAGGCCGAGTTCGATTCATCGGGCTGTGTTCAACTGCACAAAATGCCAAGAATCAGTTAGGGGCATTGATAACTGGAACCGCCACCGAGGAAAATGTTACACTGAAGGATTGGAGAAACCGCCAGAGGTCATAGAGCGCTATCGGCAGAGGATGAGAGCCAATAACCCGATGAAGGACCCGGAGGTTGCGAGACGCGCTATAGGAGCGAGCAAAGAAAGATTCCTTCGGGACCCAACTCATGGGTGGCACAGGAATACTCTAAGGCTTAGAACCTGGCTCCACCGCCATCCTTCTGACGGCCAAAAGAAACTCTACGAACTTCTGGATGGAATGGGCTTGAAGTACGAAAAGGAGTACAGAATTCACCCCGAGCATCCTACGCCACGATCTAAGGCTACGTACATTGGGGACGCCGCATTTCCAGACGCGATGTTGGATATCGAAGTGGACGGCTGGTGGCACTACAATGACGAAGGGACCCAACAAGCGGACATTGTAAGGGACGAGACGCTCCGTGCGGACGGATGGCAAGTACTCAGAATATCAGGACGACACTTGTTCAGTCACCCAGAAGAGGCAAAGACCCTCATTGTTCAGCACATCGCGCAACCAGTGATGACGAACAAGCGAGCCTGGGTTGACGTCAAAGCGGTCGGACCCACCGACAGATTCGAACCGGTATACAGCTTCGAGTGTATCCCAGACCATAACTACGTTGGAGACGGCGTAATCCTGCATAACTGCTCCTACTGCCAGAACTTTGACATCAGCCAGCGGCGTAAGGTTGAGGGGACAGAAATGATGCCCCCGGAGGTTGCGACCCTCGCTCTGAGTCATGGCTGTCAGGGTCTCGCTTACACCTACAATCAGCCGACAATATTCATGGAGTTCGCACACGATGTGGGTGTTGAGGCGCGGAGGAATGGCTTGATCAACATCTTCGTCTCGAACGGGTACGATACTCCCGACACGGTCGGGATGATGAACGATTTCTTAGACTGTATTACGATTGATTTCAAGGGGAACGCTGAGACAGGTTTTGTCAGGAAATATATCGGGATTGCGAACGCCGATCCGATCTTCCAGACTATTTTGGAGATCAAGAACAAGACCAAGGTCCACATGGAATTCACAGACCTAGTAATCCCAGAAGTCGGAGACAAGCTAGAGGACGCAAGAAAGCTCAGCCGCTGGTTGTATGATAGTCTGGGTCCTGACTATCCAATCCACTTCCTACGCTTCCACCCGGACTACAAAATGATGAACATTCCACACACACCCGTCAAAACGTTAGAGGAGCATTGCAAAGTCGCCAGAGAAGAAGGATTACGATACGTCTACGTAGGAAATGTTCCTGGCCATCCCTGGGAACACACTTACTGCCCCGAATGCAACTCGATAGCCATCAAACGCTACGGATTCGACATTACCGGATGGAATCTAGATAAGCAGAATAAATGTAATAGTTGCGGCTATCAACTACCGATCATAGGCGGACTCAGCTCTGCTTTCTCTGAAGAAAGATTCCTACCAGTAATCAACTAACCCGAGTCTTGACAAGCAGACACCGAACTCACATCGCTCAACCCGAATATTTCCCCGGTTTACGATGAGCTATCCCTTCAGAGCGGGCAGGCGAAACGGTCCAAAAGTCGGATTCGAAGTCCATGTGGACGGCCATATGTCCGTAGAGTTAGCCGTTTCTCAAGGACTTGAGTGACGCAGCAGGGGAAGTTCAGAACGCTGCCTCGGCAGAGGCACCTGAATAGGACTTCTCTCTGCCCGAGACTTCGGGATACTGCGTTCACGGAACCGGTCTGGAAATGATCACCCCCCTAATCAGTTCCTGTATGGTTATCCCTCTGTCTCCAGCCTCAATGCTCAGCAACTGAAAATTTCCGTCCCCAATGACAACCATTATTTTAGCCTTTTTTTCGGTCCTCGTCGGTGTCACTAGGTATACCCGGTCATGGAGACAAGTTCGCGCCCATTGAAATAGGCTCGAAGATCACAGTTCTGACACCAAACACCAAGCTTCTCATCAGCGTCGGTTGAATAGTAGATGTTCATCTCCGTTTTACCACACCGTGGGCACGCCTGGTTTGGGATGTTCTCCACGCTACGTTACTCTCCGAACGCTTTCAATTCACAGAATCTTATCGAAACATCTCTAGGTCGAATTATGCCGGCCGGGTTCGTTTCCTTTCTTGACCTAGAATTCGATTCTAGTGCCTCTCGCTTCTCAAGGATCATTTTCACGGGAAACTGTTCATTTGCCATGAAATCTACGGTCTCGGGATCGAGAAATCCCGAATAACTAGATAATCGACCGAGTGTATGGTCGAGCTATGTTTGGACGTTGATCACAGTAGTAATCCGTATCTTACTTTCTCGCTGCCCGCTCTCCCGATACGATGTATGGTACCGTCTCGCCGACATAGGTTGCGTGGTCGGCTATTCTCTCCAAGTATCGGAGAATCAGGGTCCCTGATACAATGCATTTCAGGTTCCCTTCGCGTTCCAGAGCGGACTTTTTGACGAAATCGAGATAGATGTTATCGACAACATCGTCCATCTTCTTCAACCTACCGGCCAGTTCAACGTCTCGTTCAGTAAACGCTTTGATGCTCACTCGGATCATGTCCTTGGCTTGAGACCCAGCCTCCTGAATTGTCTGCCTATCACAGTTTGACAGATCTCCGAAGATTCCGACTACGTCAGATATATCGTGGGCGTATCTTCCAAATCTTGAAAAGCCATAAGCGACTTCCATGCATGATTTGATGAATCTGAGGTCCGACGCTACGGGCTGGTATCGGGCGATCAGTTCAACCGCTAACTCGCTCACCTCGTCTTGCAACATGCGAAGCTCTTCGGACCAGCTGTAGATTCGATCTCTGAGGTCCCTTCCTTGGACGAAAGCGTCTATTGATGTGGATACAGTGTTCTGAGAAAGGTCTGCCATGTCGAGGACCATGTTTCGGAGCTTTTCCAGACCAATGTCCATCAGTCTTGGCATTCGTTTTCTTCGTCCTAACCAAACTTTCCTGTAAGATATCTCTCTGTTAATTCCTCCGCTGGGTTCTCAAAGAGACTCGTCGTTTCGCCGTACTCGATGAGCTGGCCCAAGTAGAGGAATGCCGTGAAGTCCGATACTCTCGCGGCTTGTTGCATGTTGTGGGTAACAATCACGACCGTGTAATTCTCTTTGATGCTTGCAATCAATTCTTCTATCTTTGCCGTGGCTATAGGATCAAGTGCTGAACAAGGTTCGTCCATCAAGATGACTTCCGGTTCAACAGCTAGTGCGCGTGCGATACAAAGTCGTTGTTGCTGACCTCCAGAGAGACTCGCTCCCGACTTATCCAAGTCCCCCTTGACCTCGTCCCATAGGAAGGCCGACTCGAGGCTACGTTGAACAGCTCTGTCAAGTACTGCATGATTTCTCTCTCCGTTCAGTTTGAGACCTGCGGCGACATTATCATAGACTGACATGGTTGGAAACGGATTAGGTTTCTGGAAGACCATTCCGACCCGCCTTCTGATGGTGACAGGGTCGACTCCCTTGGCGTAGATGTCTGAGCCGTCAAGAATTACTCGGCCCGACGTCTTCGCTTTAGGTACTAGCTCATGCATCCGATTAAGACATCGAATGAATGTGGACTTTCCGCACCCTGAGGGGCCGATTATTGCGGTGACTGAATGCTCACGGGCCTCGATATTGAGCTTTTTCAAGACTTGGTTGTTCCCGTACCATGCGTTCAAGTCCTCGGTGCGGACCTTACTGTTCTCCAAAGTCTTGAGAGGCTGAACAACCCCCTCGCTACTTAGGGATTGTTTCTTTTCCGTTTGCACTAGCGTCAAGGTCGCGACCTCCTTGAGTATAACCGGCCCCTAGTTGCCCATCTCACTCCAATGTTAACGACCAAGACCATGAGTATTAGGACCAATGCTGCCCCCCACCCTTGCGCCTGTGCATACGGATAGGGCAGCAAAGCCAACCGGTAGATTCTCAGCGGAAGAGCGTCCATAGGACTGCTCAGGCCTGAGAAGAAATACTGGCTTCCCAAAATGGTGAAGACCAGCGGGGCACTTTCGCCAGCTACCCTAGCGATCGCCAGCAATATTCCTGTAACGACGCCGCTCCTGGCTGTCGTAAGTACGACGCTCAGGGTTGTTCTCCATCTTCTTATTCCGAGAGCCATGGAGGCGTCACGAATTGAATTTGGAACGAGCTTCAGAGATTCCTCCGTGGAGCGGGTTATTATTGGAAGCATGATTATGGACAGCGCAAGAGCACCCGCAATTACCGAGAAACTCCTGAAGGTTAGCACTATCAGAGTAAAGATTACGACGCCGATCACGACTGAAGGAAACTCTGCTAGAACATCGTTCAAGAACCTGATTACCCGGCCGACGGGATTGTCTCCAAATTCAGAAAGGTAGATTCCCGAAAGAACTCCCAAAGGCACACCAATGATAATCGTAAGCCCCACCAGAATAAGCGTCCCCTGAATTGCTGGCCCAATTCCTCCGCCAGCCTGTCCTATTACGCCCGGCGCAGCAGTGAGAAAGTCTACATTGATGGTTGAAGCACCGTTTTTCACCACTTCATACAGTATGCTGATTAGCGGTATCATCGCGAGCACCGCACACAGTGCTCCTATCCAGAGAGCGAGTCTGTCCTTGAATCGTCGCATTGAATAGTTTGACATCTGTTACTCGACAGCGCCTCCTTGAACTTTGAGCACTCTCCAGACAAGTACCTGGGCAACGACGTTTATGGCGAATGCGATAGCGAAGAGAACTAGACCTACGCCTAGCAGCGCAGATAGTTGGAGCGAGCCAGATTCGGCTTCGCTAAGTTGGTTGACCAGAATCGTGGCCATCGTTTGGCCGGGTTTGAACAGTGAAGTCGGCAGGGCAAATGCTCCAGTGGCTCCCCCTATGACCAGAGTCACAGCCATCGTCTCTCCAATAGCTCTTCCAAGACCCAGAATCGCAGCGCCGAATATTCCGGATCGCGAATAGCTGAGCACTGACATTCGGACAACTTCCCAGCGAGTTGCGCCCACACTATAGGCTGCTTCCCGCTGCGAAGTTGGAACGGAGACCATAACCTCTCTGGAGATCGAAGCAATCGTCGGAATGATCATTATTGCCAGAATTAGCCCAGCAGTCAGAAAGTTTAGGCCGTAAGATGTGCCACTGAAAATGGGCAGAAATCCAAAACTACCTTGGATGGGAGCTTGAACGTAATTGGCAACCCAGATTCGGAGAACGTAGAGCCCCCATAGACCATAGATGATGCTTGGAACGGCTGCAAGTAACTCAACGATATTGGACACAACGACTCTTATCACGTCGGGCGCCATCTCGGCTAAGAAAATCGCGATTCCGACGCTTATGGGAACCCCGATTGCGATGGCTATTAGAGCGGTCAGAAGGGTTCCCAAAACATAGGGAAGCGCGCCAAAACCGGTTGCAGCGTCCCAGTTGGTTCCGGTAAGAAAGCTGACACCGAACTTCGTCAATGCAGGAAAAGCTCCCTGAACCAGGACCACCAATGAGAGAACGATTATCGCGACAACTGACCCGGCGAAAGCCAGCGAGCCGTACCTGAAAAACCCGTCAGAGGAAGGGTGTTTCAAACCCTGTAGCAACTTTTGGAGGCTCAGACGGTTTGACATTTGTCGTTGGCTCCCGAAAACCTAAGTTTCAGATGAAAATGACGGAAAGCCTCACGGGGCGAAGTGCCTCCCGAGCTTTAGGTCGGAAGGCTTTGTCCGTTGTAAGTTATTGACCTGATCGATGTCTCATCGATCGTTACTATTGAAGCGGGAAGAGTCGCGTAATTCAGACTGGCCCCGGCAGACTGCCCTTCGTGAACCATATACCAGATGAAATCCACCAAGGCCTTAGCCTTGTCCAATGTCATCAATGGCCGAACATTCAACTGTTGATAGACTATGATGTAGGTGAAGCTTACAATTGGATACGAGTTCGCCCCCGGTTGAAGAATAAGGCTGACGGCACTCCAGTCTTGAAGACCCGTTGGCAAACTGCTCACGTCGGCGCTGCTCACTGCCGCCGTGATGTTAGCAAGCGTGGGCTTAATGTAAGAAGAACGAGCCTGGTTCTGCACATAGGCAACGTTCATGTTGTTTTGAAGCGCATACGCAACTTCCACGTATCCTATGCTGTTTGGAGTAGTCAAGACATCGGTGGCTACTCCATTATTTTGGGCGCCAGCGAGCGAAGCTCCACGTGCACCGCTTGGCCACGACTTGCTTTGAGGAGTGAAGGGCCAGAATGACGACTTGAGGAGGTATCCCTCGAAAATGAAAGTTGTTCCTGACGAGTCACTCCTGTGAACGGTCGTAATGAGATTATGAGGAAGACTTAGTCCGTTGTTAATTCCCGTTATCGACGCGTTATCCCAGTACGTTATGGCTCCGTTGAATATCCCTGCCGTTAGATTCTCGTTCAGATGCAATCCAGTTGGGACCCCTGGGATGTTGTAGGCTAGAGTAACAGCTCCAATCGTCTCCGGAATAGTTAGAGTCGTGTTTGGCAACGAAGAAGGAACAGGTGCAGCATCCGTGCCAGCGAAGTCAACAACTTTGTTCGTGAAATCAGTCACTCCGGTTCCACTACCCACAGATTGATAGTTGATTTGAACGTTGGAGTGTAATCCATGGTAGTTTGACGTCCACTGGGAGAGAATGGGATATACCAAGCTCGAACCGTCCCCGGTCAATTCAATAGTTGGCGTGCCCGGATTCAAAAACGCGTTTGTGAAATATCCCCCTAGGCCCGCTGCGACTGCTACTATTACAAGACTGATGATGAATACCGTTCTACTTATTCCACCGCGTCTCACTATCTGTCCCGGAACGCTCGTCATTTCTGACCAGTGTCAGAAGCCGGAATACTGTGTAATTAATCGTCCCACTGATTATACGGAGCGTCTACGTAGGGACATAGATCACAATAGTGAGACGCACTGTTAGGTTGACGTAAGGCTGATTCTCGCTTTCCCGTAACTCAACTGCTCGACATCGTAAGTTTCTCCACTTTCACCGGTATCTGGATATGATTCCTGACCAGTGCTGATGGAAGCGAGGAGCTCACCGCTCATGCTCTTCTGGGTCTTTCTGAGGAACGACATGTCGTGTAATGCCCCTATAGTTGGGAGTTTGTGGAGATTTGGCTTTGCTCTCGAAGCAGATCAAATATCGCGATGCGCAATTAGTCTCCGCCGGGCAGAGGATTTGTCCGTATATGTAGATGATGAATCGAGTATATAGTGGCCATAAATATATCCATATGCGTCAGTAGAGCTTGCGAAAAATTGAATTCTGTTGAGTTGCGAAAGTTGCAGATGACTGGAGGAGCGAGCTACACGGTTTCTCTTCCGAAAGACTGGGTAAAGGAGCAGGGTCTAAAGGTTGGCGACGTGGTAGCCGTGATGCCCCGTTCGGACTCGTCTCTAACACTCATTCCCCATGACAAGATGCCTACAGGTAAGAACAGAGGTGCGGAGGTCACGGTTTCTCCGCCAAAGGAGCAAGACAAGGAACAAATTCTTCGAACCATTTTAGCCCAATATCTTGCAGGATACGACATAATACGAGTAAGATTTCCCGCAACAGCAAGGCCTGACCTCAGAACCTATTTGAGGGAAGCTGCGAGAAAGATGTTCGTAGGCTCGGAGATCATCGAAGAGTCAAAAGACGAGCTGATAATGCAATGCCTCTCCAGCTATGGCGATCTTCCTGCACCGAAGGTCATCTCGCGCATGAGCCTTATCGCGAAACTAATGTTGAGAGATGCTGTAGATTCTCTGAAGGGGCGGGACCCGGCCTTATCAGAGGAAATCATCCGCAGAGATGAGGAGGTTGACCGATTCTACTTGTTCATCATTCGGCAGCTAACAATGGCTGTTCTCAATCGAAGCCTCATCCTGGAGATTGGTTTGGCTGATCCGAGGGATTGCCTAGTCTACCGTGTGGTGTCGAAGAGCTTGGAACGGATCGCGGATCATGCGACTGTCATTGCCAAGATGTCTGCCAGCATCGAAAGTCCATTGCCGCCACGCCTCATAGACGAGATATCCAAGGCTAGCAACATTACGATCAACGTTTTAGAGGACGCGCTGAAGGCGCTCGCCAAGAGCGACGGGACCCTTGCCAACAATTCAATAGTCTCTGCTGAAGGCGTTGAGAGAGAAGCCGAGAATGTGATGGACAAGCTTTTCACATTCAAGCTCAGCCAAAAGTCCATCGTCGCGGTCCGTCTTGCCCTAGAGAGTCTCAAACGCATATCGGAGTATTCCGAGGATGTCGCGGAAATGGCCATAAATCTGACGGCCCGAAGAACGGAACTCTACTGACAATTTCTGGGATTTGTGTCCTTAAAGTCGTCTCTCTTTTTTTTCGCCGTCCTTTCGGAACCTAAAGAGTTCAAGATCCACTGTGTAGGCTGTTGAGTTCAAGAAGATCCTGGAGGGACGAGTTCGCCGTTTCTCAATAGGTCGAGACTCTAGGATCCGGATTGCTCGTAGGGATCCTTGGGGAGTTCTTGTTCTTCTTGGTTTCCTGTCTTTGGTTCTGTGGGGGCGGCTTGAGACCGCTCGACTCCTTCCGGAATATTTTCGTACTCTTCTATTTCTCGGAGTCTTTTCTCCCAGTCTCGCATCTGCCGGTCTTTCAGGATCTGGTTGAGCACCTGTGAAGTGTTGTTGTAGAGCTGGGTCCAGCGCTCTCTCGTCTTCAGATCCATCCTCTCGTCAAATATCACTCTCCGGCATCTAGCCAGGTTCTGGCGGAGCTGTCTGACCATGCCATCACGCACCCTCTCCTCCAGCCCGTTGGAAGCAATAGCGCTCATCGATCCTTACCCTCCTGCTTAACCCCTCCAGGAGCAGACAGCACTCCTTCGATCCTACCAAGGTCTTCAGCCACTCTCTGGGCTCCGCCCTCGCGCAGAGCAGCACGCCACAGCCTCAGCAACCGGGCCCCCGTACTGCACAACAGCCGCTTCTGCCCATGATCAAGCGTCCTATCCCTTGACCCCGCCTCAAGATTATCCAGGACCATAACGGTCAACCGGCGAATATTCGCCAGAAGCTCGTCGTAGCCATCCTGCAGATTCTGTAAACTCAAAGTTTCCATCGTATTACTCTCAGCGATCTCAGGGAGACGTCCCGTCCCGTACATCGATCCAGTTCTCGGAAAAACCGGAATCTCCCTACAGGGTCCCCAACGAGACCGCAGTAGAGCATTGCTCATATCCTCGAAATAAACGATCTCTAACCAACTGACCCAGTCAGTCAAAGATAGTATTCACTCAGAAAATCCGGACAACGACCACAAACGTCCAACCACGTCCCGGCAAGACGGAAAAGTACGTTTTCCAATTCTAGAAAAAGCATGCTTAACACAGACCCCGGGGGGTCGCAAAAACTCCCGGAAAAAGCATCCCAAGTTCGTAACAGAGTTATTTACAACTTGAACGCGAGACTCCTCGAACGCCGGGATCGCCTAGCCAGGTATGGCGTCGGATTGCTAAACCTGCGTTGGTGCGGAGATCCGATGGGCCTTAGGCCCTCGTGGGTTCAAATCCCACTCCCGGCGCCACCCCTGTCCGAAACCGACCCGTTATTCAACAAGCGACACGACCACCTGTAGCGAACAACTGCTAATATCTTGCCTTACTGATCAACAGGACAGAGTTGACGATCAAGGCCGACGAGCGGCCAGTACTACTGAGCCTCGACGGTCGAGGATTCTACGTACTCCACTACTCTGCCGTACCCGAAGAAGACCTAACGAGAATCAACTTCGACCTAGTCGATCCGAACACGGGGGAAGGCGGTTCAGCCGAGGCCCTGGTCGACCCTAAACTTCTCAAAGACCTAAACTCTTACAACACCGGAACAGCCAAAGGCCAGGCTTTTCTGATATGGATCGATACTAGCGGCAACGAAGTGCGATGGCAACTTCGCAAAACCGTGAAGACAGAAATTCCAGGTTTCAGCCCACCTTAAATATCCGTTTTTCAAGAAACCCCAGTCTAGGGGAATCACCATCCTGAATTGTCCGAGATGCGGAAGCCCCATATCTACAGCACCTGAACGAGAGTGGACTTTCCAGAAGTACCGTGTCTCTCGATTCCGATGCGACAATGGCGACAAGTTCAACCTCTACGCTGGAGCGACAAGGACCTTTACGATACCGAGACCTTCGAACTTCAAAGGTTTCTGCGGGAGTTGTAAGACTCAGAATCCGGACCATGCGGTATTTTGCAAGAATTGTGGCACAAAACTAGCCTCGTGACTTTGCGAAGTCCTGAGTTCCCTGAGTGCGGTGGCTATTCAGAAATAGACCACTATTTCGCTCTCTGACCACAAAGATATTAACACCCGAAGAGAAGTGCCGCTCATCTTAGTAGCCCGATACAATTAGGGGACCAAGCTTCAAGATGACCATTGAGCCTGAGGGAATCCTCACCGGCATCAGGGGAGGGCTCAGCCGAGAAAACATCTCAGCGCGGTTTAGAGCAATCAGAAAGACCCTGGGTGGAATTCCTCGAGCTACCGTCCTGCACTATTCGATACTTAGCCTCACTCTGGCACTGGCGGCCATGATTCGTCTCTTACCTCTGAGGTGGGGCGCTTACATCAGCGAGTTCGACCCTTATTTCAACTTCAACGATATGCGTCAGCTAACAGCCAACGGATGGCAGAGCTGGTATTCCTACACTAACTTCGCAGCGTGGTATCCCTTCGGGAGACCACCCGTCTCCACTAGTTACCCCGGTACCAGCTTCACCGGCACTCTCATCTACCAGTTTCTCCAGGCCATTGGCATTAACATCAGTCTCTATGATGCGGCAGTCTATTCCCCAGTCATTCTGGGAATTTTCGGCGTGCTTGTAATCTACTTCTTTGCTCGAGACATCTGGGGCAAGAGCGCCGGGCTATTAGCGGGGCTCTTCACCGCCTTCAGTTCGAGCTTGATCAGCCGGACAAACCTAGGTTTCTTCCGAAACGAAGCAGTCGGAATTCCCACAATGGTCATGGCCTTCCTGTTTTTCATGCGAGCGATAAACCCAAGCCGATCATTGAAGGGTACCATCATCTACAGCATGCTCTCCAGCGTCAGCCTCATCTACATGACCTTCGCATGGGGGAGCTTCAGATACGCAGCCGAAGTACTCGGACTATTTGCCCTTGCATTGATCGTGCTTGGACGCTATTCTCCACGTCTCTTGCTCTCGTACGGAATCACAATAGGATTCTTCCTTTTCACCGGAACCCAGCTACCCCTGCTAGGACATTCATACCTTACGGAAAGCACAACGATTGCCCTGCTGGGGGTGATGGGCCTTCTCGCTGTAATGGAACTCTCTCGGCTGGCTCCGACCTCAAGGGGAAGACTGACTGTCCTCGGCCTAGCAGTCGCAGGTGTTGCCGCAATCGCAGTTCTCGGAGTTGGAACAGGACTGATCTCCGCAGGCTTGCGAGGAAAATTCCTCGCAACAATCGACCCCTTCGTCAGGAACAACATTCCGCTCGTAGCCTCTGTCGCAGAGAATAGACCCTCCACCTGGTCAAGCCTCTATCTGGAGATAGGGAGTGTAATACTCCTAGCCGTCTTCGGGTTCTTCTTTGCCTTCCAGCGTTTGCGAGACAGCGATGTTCTACTCATAGTCTTCGGCGTAACCGGCTTTTACTTTGCAGCCAGCCTTGTCAGGCTGACACTGATTCTAGCTCCAGCCATGGCAACACTGGCCGCCATAACGGTGGTGGAACTTGGTAAACCAGCGATGGACATCATCCAACAGGCGGTCATATTTCCACGTCGCAAGCTAAGGTTCACCAGCAGGGTGAGTAGAGAATTCAGTCTCGGAATCCTTCTCATAATCCTAATTCTGGTCGTACCCACATTCATCAACGCCGTGCAGTCTGCATACACTCCTACAACCATAGCTTCGGCGAGTCTTCCTGTACGAGGAAACTTTCCTGACTGGCTGCAAGCCCTCACCTGGATGAACAATAATCTGCCTTCTACCAGCGTAGTCTTCGCCTGGTGGGATTACGGCTACTGGATCTCAGTGAACACGGGACTGCACACTCTCGCTGATAACGGGACAGGAAACTCGACTCAGATACAGATCATAGCTACAGGCTTGATGCTGAACGAGTCGATGGCGGTAAACCTACTTCACCAGTACGGTGTCACGGACGTCGCGCTCTTCATCAGCTACAATTATCAATCTGGGAACTCGCCTCTCTGCAGCTCGACCGCTGGAACTCCACCCGTCTGTGGCTATGGAGACGACAGTAAGTGGTATTGGATGGTCCGGATTGGGAATGGCACTCAGATCAACACACCCGCGGGCACTGCGACTGTCACATACCAACAGACCACTACGACCACACCAAGTGGCTCGTCTCAGACCGACTACATCCGTTACATCACAGTGAATGGCCAAAAAGACAACGGCACTCGTATCACCAGCAACTATCAGAATGTGCTTTGGCCGACCAGTAACACCCTCCTCGGATTACTTATGCGAAATAGCTACCCTGCGGGAATCAATAACCAACCAAGCCAAGATTCAGGAAACAGAGGAGATACAACACCGCACTTCTTCACAAGGCTCTTCGCATCCACGAACAACTACGTGCTAGTCTACAAGATCAATTATCCCCAGACACCCTCTCTTACAGCGATACTGAGCAACCCCTATGTCCCAAAGAGCGGGAGCAACAATAACACTATTACGGGAACATTGACGTACCCTAACGGCCTCCCCGTTTCTAGTAGCAAGCCGGTAATCCTACAGTACGCAACTTCAGGCGGCAACTGGAAACTGATAGGAAGTGTGCCATTGACACCTACAGGAACGTATGAGATCAACTGGAAGCCATCCGATCGGACAAGCCCAACTTATGTCAGGGCGTGGTGGAATGGGGACCCGGCTCTCAATCTAAACATAGCGTTGAGTGCTAACCAGACCCTGATTCAACTATAGCCTCAGTCGTCGAAGCCGATTCCGACCCTCTCGCTCTATACTTCGCGTACTTATCGTCTGGCGAAAACTTCGCCGGATGCGGGATTCTAGTCGAGGATCCACAGTAGGGACAGATGTCTTTCAGGGTATACCGTGTGCACTGCGTGCATTTCCGCATCAGCCATTTCATCCAATCTTTCTTCCTTCTCCCCCCGCCTTTTTGATGGAGTCGAGAATTTCTTCAGTCACGAGGTTCAGTGTCTTCTCGGCCGATTCGAAACTTCCGGCTTCAACCTCTATCCGATACTTGGGTGCTCCGATCGTGTAGATGTTGATCTCGCTCCCTCTCGGCCGCCGTACCTTCTTCGCGCTTAGCAACGTTTGTCGGATAATCTCTAATGCTCCTGGTTTGTGGCAGGTAACAGCAACGGTTCCTCGAACCTTGGACCTCTCGAGTCGTATTTTCGTCTTGGAGACCTCTGCGATAGCCTGGGCCCATTCTTCTGAGAGTCCTGCTTTGATCAGCGCCTCTGGACCCTCATCCAGTGCCTCTTCGAGTGGATCATACAGACCTCCGAATTTTTCTAGAATCGTGTTCTTGACGGCCTCGGCGTCCTCCTCTGGTTTGTTCATTTTTTCGGCCGCGCTCTTGAGGATGGCTTCTGCCTTCCTCTCCTTCTTCCACTCTAGCATCTTCTCGGACTTTTCCCTTCCAGTGACTCGTCGGAGTGAGAGGTCTATCTGGTTCCGTTGAGGATTCACTCTCAGAACCTTAAGGACAAGTTTCTGGCCTTCCCGCGCATGGTCCCGTATGTTCCGTACCCATGTGGTAGCCATCTCTGAGATATGGACGAGGCCTTCAATCCCTGCGAACTCGTCGAGTTTTACGTAGGCCCCATAATCCTCGACCCTTTTGACTGTAGCTACAACGAGGTCGCCGACTTCAGGGAAGATGATCTGAGAAGTCTGGGTGGACATTCGCCTGCGCTCTGTCTAGCTCAACGACTGTAGGACTTCTCCACGAATCTTGGCCTTTCCACCTGCAGGTTGGGCCAGCAGTTCGTCGCAGACCGTGCATTTCACGTAACTGCTGGTTCTCTCGAAAACAATCTGCTCGTTGGAGCATTTCAAGCATTTTACCCGGAGGAATATGCTACGAGGTTTTGGAATTAGTTCCCATCTCACTTATGCTCCAACCTCCAATTTTCTCAACCTGATGCCCAATCGCATGAGTGTATAGTTACAGGTCCGACATTTCAATCTCACGAGAGATTTTTTCGTTGTCTTGGCGGTGCGCTTAAGTTCTGGGAACTTTTGGCCTCCGTATCCGTGCTTGCGTCTCTCCTGGCGACGACTTCCCCAGGCCATGGTGCGAGCTTTGCCAGCCTTGTAAACGGTGACGGAGTGAGCAGTATGATGTCCGCATTTGGGACAAAAAGTGTTGACCTCCTTTGGAAACTTCAATTGCAGCACCGGTGAAAGGCTTCGAGGGAATGCCCATTCGCCCTTTTATTCATTATCTTGGGCTGAGCTTCGTATTTCAACGGCGGCGCCCTGTCGAATCAGGCTTTCTGCGTTTTCAAATGGTAACTTGGCGGTGTCCTCCTTGAGAAAGGGTCCGTGAGTCTTAAGGTCTACTCCGATTATGGACGGAACATCCTTGACAAAGCGCACCAAAAGACTTGTCTTGTCTCTGTTCATCCGACTAGATGGCTCTCGACCTTGCAAGAGTTCTTCCTTGAACTTCTCGTAGTGTCTAGAAACTCCGGAGAGGTCTTGGTAGACTTGCTTCTCAGAGGATTCAAGATTAGTTGACTGATCCTTGTTTGCATAAGCCCAGAGCTTTTCCAACCTCCGATCGACGAGTTGGGTGAGTAGCTGCTCCAACCTTTTCGTCTCTTCGTCCATTACGATAGCTTTGAGCGATTTTGGGTCGAGGTTTCTCTGCGCTTCTTTCAGTCTCTTGAAGTAGGATGCGAGGTCTTTGAAGAATCCCTGTCTTAAGGGTTGAAGCTCCGGATTTTGGAGTTCTCGTTTCCAAGCTTGCTGTATCTCATCGTATGTCACCGTCACAGACCGCCCACTTCCGCCGATTCCATGGTTCGCCTGGTTCCGTATCTATTATTCGTTGGCTGCGCCTAACCCACTGGTTCTGCTCTACGTTTGCACAGAAGAAGCATCGCCGCATAAGAGGGCAACTCAACCTCTTCGTTCAAGTAGGGTCCGAACTGTCTCTCCGCAAGCTGAAATCGGGGCGAGTCCTTGACTCGGATCCTCATTTCTCCCTGAAACGCGAGGGAGTCTCCGAAGGGGTCAAACTCGTCAAGCCTCTCTCTTGGCACCTCCATAGTCAGCAGCCCTGTATGCCCATTTAGCGTCCCGGGAAGCCGAATGAGTCTATGCACATCCGTCGTCACTACAGTATCGATCTTGGCCGATCCTCTGTCGACCGCCTTCAATGAAAGACTCTTCCAAGTCGAGAGTCCGAATCCTTTCACTGAGCTCCAGAAGGGTCTCTTGAAAAATTCGTCTTGATCTTGAGTCTTGATTGTTTTGACTTGGGCCGGGGACAATCCTAGCCGTTCTCCTTCCTCGCCCAAGACATCGTAGATTCCCGCAGCAATTCTTCCCCTCCAGCCAGGCTGACCTAGCTGAGGTCCCTCGATAACCCTCACCCCTCCCACGTTCACCTCATCCAACTCGTGTAATTGAGGGTCCAAGGCTTGACCTAGAACGTAGCTCGCTATCTCTCTCCGCTCTTCCTCGCCCAACACTTGAAGCTGAGTCGAGTAAACGTGAATATGGTATCCTCGGTGACCCGAGAAGAATACTCGGAGGTTCGAAGGCTCGACTCCGAGATCAGAATACAATATTTCTAGAAGCTTGTTAGTCTCTTCTTTCGCCTGTTGCAGACACTGCTCGCATAGCCAAGTCCGCTCTTCCATCCGGTCGTTCTTGCATTTGGGACAAATATTTGGCGCTCCACCTTTTCCCATAGTCCCGCATCCTTTACATTTCCAGCTATCGTGACTCGGTTTACAGGGTGTATCGAGGTGATCTGCGTCGATGTCGAAGACTAGATCAGCTCCTTTCCAGCCTTTCTCTTCCATGACCGCAGTCGGTTCTTGATAGTAGGCTGTTGAGAAGTAGACGTGGGCTGGAACTAGATCGCGGATGGCTCCTAAGAGAACGCTTGGTTCTCGGAAGGCTCGGTGCCTCACCATGAATTTTTCCTTGAAGAGGAGGAACCCGTACTCTCTCTGCTCGGGATGCGGCGGTATGTAGAATTCTCTGTTGAGGCTCAGATAATATTCTTGAAATTTCCGGCGGATCAGTTGTTCAGTTGAGTTGGCGTTTTGGACCTTTGTTGGTGAGGGTTCGTGATTTTGATTTGTAGTAGCTGAGGGGGTTCCGGATTGTTTCACAGATCTCATCTGGCTTGTAGCAGACTCCATGGGTCTTGAGTGTGGTGCACATGGGACATGTATATTTGGTCCGGCCTCCCCTTTTTCCCCCGATGTGTTCGACCTGGTAGCGGGTCATTCTCTCTGAAAAGTCTGTTGCGGGTTTGAATAGTTTCACGACGTCTTCCTCTCCCGTTCCGACGTTGAGAAGGAAGGAGGCTAGTGTGAACCTGCCCATGTGCTGAACATTCTTTCCCTCGTCAAGACTATCGATTAGGTGGCGGACGCAGGGCGGCATCGCCTCGGACATTGGTACCTTTGGGAGCTCAAACTTCGTTGGGACCCCTAACCATTTGACGACTAGGCCTCTTGCCCTCTCGACCCTTGACCCCAAGAGTTTTGGCACCTCGTTGGGCGTCCGGCTTGACCTTTCTAGTATCTTCGTCCTCACCTCTTCCTCCATTAAACGGGCTGCCTCATCACGTGTAATGTAGACAAACCCGTGGTCTAGGACTCTGTTGGGTAGGTTCCAGCGCGGTTCTCTGAGGTGGACTGAGTTGTGAAGGAAGTCCGGTAGGCTGAGGGCGAAGTCGTAGAGTCTCTTGCCCAGCTTGACGTCCAGCCGCTTGACCTTCCACATGAAAGTTGTGGATGCAATGTACTCTAGTTTGTCTGGGTCTTCTTGTCTGAGTAGTTCGTAGGCTCTCTTCGATTCGGCGAGGGCGAATCTTCTACTGGCTCTCTCTTCTCCGACGAGACTCAGGATTAGATTTGAGACTGGAAAGGAGAGTATTTCGGCGCTCTCGTTCGTGATGTCTCCCGAGACTCTGCCTTTTGAGAGTGCTTCCTCTAGTCGTCGCTCGGCTCTATCGAGTACAGGGCTGAATTCCGGTGCTGATAGTTCCTCTATGGAGAGTCCTAGCTCTCGCACGTAGTCGGAGGCTTCTGAGAGGAAGGGATATTTTGCTAGGTCAGCCCTGGTTAGCATGCGGTCGTCTTATTCTTGCTCTATTCTGGGGGCGAGATAATAAAGAAGTCTGCCTTGCTGGGGCATTTCAAACTCTACTTTGATGGGCATGTTGGTTGAAAATTCTAGGGTGGTAACTTCGGAGGCGCCTGAGCCGGCCCTTATGATTTCTCCTAGATAGTTCAGGTTGTATGTGGCTCTACACGCCTCTTTCGCGTCTAGCTCTAAGATCGCGTCGCTTCCCTTGTCCATCTCAATGATGGCGCTACTTAGCTCACCGGTCGCTCTGACGATGAACTTCTCGGGACTTACCTCGAGCTTCACGTTGTCGCTTATCGATTGGGCATCGTCGATAATGTCCCGGAGACTGACCGCGGTGATCTTCACTCTCGCATTGAATGGAACTTTCGGGGTTGGCACTTCTTCTGTTGAGGGGTCGAGAGTTGGTGTGATGAACTTTCGGACAATCTTGCCCTTTAGGGTTATGTTGAGTTTCTTGTTTGCGTCATCGTATACAATCTCCACGGACTCATCGCTCCGAGTTCTTTTGAGGAGCTTGAGAAGGTTCGATACGCTCAGGCGTAGTTTTGTCGGACTGGTGCACTCGTAACTGTCGAAGGCGGTTTTAGGCCATTCAAAGTCGACCATGGCGATGTGGGATGGGTCCATAGAGCGGAGTTTGATGCCTTCCGAGTTCGCGTTGAAATCGGCCTCTTCGATCAGGCTCGAGATGGCGCCTATGAGGTTCCGAAATAATCGGGCGTCGTTCATAGTCGCCTTGAACAATGGGGCTTTTACCGTTGCTTCCTTTTTGTCGGTTGTTTCCGCTAAAGAGCTTTCTAACATTTCGATTAGCTATTCTCCCGCCAGGTTGCCCCGCAGTTGGTGCATCGGAAGAACTGCGTGGACGACTCGTCTGCGCCCCTCGTCTGGACCAGCCAATAAAAGGCTTCGCGATTACTGCACTTTGGACAATCGGCCTTTGTCTTGGGAAGGGTCCGGATCTTCTGCTCTTCCCGGCTTAGAACGATGATACTTTCCCTTTCGTGAGAGAGCCGGCTGACCACCTTGTCGCCTCGACTGCTCGTGTAGCCGCACTTTACGCAGGCCATGAAGACTTTCTTCTCCTGCTTAGAGGGAAGAAGGGTCGTGCCGCACTTTGGACAAAACTGCAAAAACTTGTCAGCCCACAGCGGAGGCTGCTTCGCGAATTTATCCTTTACCTCATATGAATTCCCTTTTGCACTTTTAGCTTAGCTAAGAAGTGAGCAACTCTGAGGGGTTCTGGAAGCTTGCCGGTTGTCCAGGAAACGGAAAGTATCTTCTTCAGGGTGGCCGATTCAAGCCGCGTCTTGACCCATAATCGACCCAGATCGCCTTGGAAGCATTGGTATCCTCTGCCATCATTAGGTTTGTCGTTAGAAATCACGATCGTTGGCAGTTTGGTAATTCTTTCCACCACTGTAGAGTCTAGTTGGTCGTCTGGATCGTATTGCATTATGGCTCTGAGCTCGGGAAAATATTCTGACTCGATAATTCGCTCGGCGAGCGTTCTTGACGCATCGTTTCGGGAAGAGGGGAATGAAACTACACCGTCGAGATAGGTCCCGCCGCGTACTATTACGCCGATGGTCAACCTAGGATTACATGTATCAAGTCCGAGTGACCGAATCTCCTTCTTTACAGTGCCTATAGATCGAATCATTTCTCCAGCCGTGAAAGCGCCAATTCTGCAAGCTTCGCGAAGTTGTTGGCCGGTGTGAGGCTTTCAACTTTCAGGCAAGTCAACATGTCGTCAAGCGTCAAATGCTTCTGTAGCCATGAATGGCCTATCAAAGCTTCAAGCCCGTTTGCTACCTCTCCTCGGCCAACACGTCTCGGTAGACGCTTTCTCAGCCCAGCTTTCACTGCGGCTTCTGCAAGCACTTTGTCTGGAACTCTTGTCCCTCTTGGTCTGCCAATCGTTTCTGTTAGAGCTAGAGAGTATGCGAAGTTCAATAGAGCATCACCGAATTGGGCGAGGCCTTTGCTCGTCAAAATTCTTGTGAGATTCTCTTCTTTTCCCGGACCGATCACCAGCATACATCCCTTGCCATTACGGCGCGAAGAGACTGGCTATTTGTAGACCATGATTGGCAGTAGCTCTAGTGAGTCGAGTATTCGATCTGCTCCTGCTTTTTCCAGTTCCTGTCCTGTGAAGAATCCTTGGGGGAGGCCAATTGTCTTTGCTCCAGCCTTTTTTCCACCTATCATGTCAACTGGCTCGTCTCCTACGACGAAGCATTCTTCGGGTTGAACGTGCAGCTCCTCCATTGCCTTGAGGAATGGTCGAGGTGATGGTTTGACTTCGGTTAAGTCGTCGGGTGTTATCACGGATGGGAAATAATCCTTCAGCTTCCAGACGTCGAGCCGCCGTTGAATTCGCGGTTTCCTCACAAAAGTGACTATTCCCATCCGGAGTCCGTGGCGTGCGAACTCTCTCAACAATTTGACTGTTTTTTCGCCAGGTCCTGTCTGGTCCATATGAGCATCCAGTCCTTCGAAGAACTTTGTTCTAACCTCCTCCTCCGGGAGGTTGACTCCTTGATCTCTCGCTAGCGCTGCTGCGATGCTGCTGATTCTTATGGTGGTGTTCGGATTCTCTCCGTTCTCGATCATTCTGCGGGCCATTTCTAGGGCATCATGCGAGGTGATTGTGATCTGAAAGGAAGAGAGTGTTTCTTCTATGATCGCTATCCAGAGCCTCCAGTCGCCGTATAGTGTGCCGTCGAAGTCGAAGAGGAGCCCTGTGGGCAGTTGGGCCTGTTCCTTCTAGTTCTCGTTCTTGATTGCCGAGCTGAACTTTTCGACGAATTCTTCCGTGTCAGCTCGAATCTTCTTTGAAGCCCGTTCTAGAGCCTTCTCGGGCTGGGCTTCGCCTTTGACCCTTACCGTGATAATTGATTGTCTGAATAGTGGGTGGGGCTGGTCGTAGCCTGCCCAGTCCACGGTCTTATCTTCGAGCAGGGTTTCCTGCATAAGATTTCCAAAGGTATGGCCCTCGCCTTCGACCTCTACCTTCAACAGGCCCTTTGTTCTCTTCAGAACGTTGATTTTCAACTGACAGCACTCGCTTCTGAATGGAAATCCTCCGCCAGACGCCGTCTTTCAACGTTTCTGCAGACGCTACATCGCAGTATGTGGCTTGAGAGGACAAGTTCGTTTCCGCATTTTGAGCAGTAGGCTTTGGTGACCCCTAGGTCTCGTCCGACTGTGGTCAGCTTCGGGATACGCTGGCTGGTGTCTATGACTTTTGCTCTTATGATGTCGTTGGGTTTGGTGACGTCCCACATTGATCTTTCGAAGCGTGGGCTGGAGTTTGAGACGTGGAGCATACCGGTGAATGGTAGTGGCATCTTCTTCCCGTCAACGACGATGAGTTGGACTATGGCCATCTTCTCCTGTACTTTCTCCACTATTCCGATAACTGTCGAGCCTTCCTCCGGGACGACAACGGGAACAGTAGCGGTCTTTACGCTTACCACGTGTCTCTTAGAATCCATAGAGGCGACGCCTGTCTGGGATGAGTAGACTATGCCGCCTACCTCTACCGTTCCCCGTCCCGGGTCGAATTCTTCTACAACGCCCAGCCTTTCGCCGGGGACAACGAAGGCGCCGTCGAGCTTGTTGATCATATTTTCTGTCCACACTCGGGACAGAACTTGGCTCCCACTGTGACAGGTTTGCCGCAGTTGGGGCATGGGGAGGTTGCTGCTTGGGGCGGCGTCATTGTGTTGCCGCAGTTCGGGCAGAATCTTGCGCCTTGTTGAACCTGGTTTCCGCATTTTGGACAGGCGACGAAGGCGACTTGCGCTTGTGGTTGCATCATGGGCTGTTGCATCTGCGCACCCATTACTTGGGGGATGAGGACCATTCCTGAGCCGAAGCCTGCTCCTCCTTGTGAGGCGCCTAGGCTAGCCCCGATGTCCTTGGCTGTTTCCATGCGCAGCACGTCTGAGGTTGCGGCTCTCTGTTTGATCCAGAACAGTCGGTCTCGGAACTGGTCTGATGTGTCGATTCCTTCGAACTTGAAGTCCACAAGGTCTGTTCCAAGCCGGTTCAGAGCGTCGTTGATGTTGACCTTGACATCGGTCGACGCCTTGTCTAGCTGTGTGAATGCGGTGGCGAGATCGTATTTCGATATTACGTCGATGACCCGCTCGTTGATGAAGCCTCTAATGAAATCGTCAACCTGTCCGGTATTGTAGGCACCCTGGCCCCCTACGACCTCGTTTACGAAGAGGTTGGGATCCTTGATTCTGAACCAGGCGGTCCCATGGACCATCAATGGTGCGAGCTCGGTGGTCTGGGCCTTTGCGCCCCATTTTCCTGCGAACTGTTTGGTTGAGACGTAGATGACGATGGCTGTGAACGGGTTCTTCCCTCCGAAGAATATGCCGTAGGCTTTGGAGATGAGTGGGAGATTGAGGGTTGTGAGGGTGTGTCGTCCGGGTGGAAAGACATCGTAGGCTTTTCCGTCACGGAGGAAGACGGCGGCCTCGTACTCGTGGACTACGAGTTGGGCTCCGGTTATTATCTGCTCAACTGGGTATCGCCAGACAACATCGTCGGGACCGGCGTTAGTCCATTCTATTACTTGCGGCATTTTTTACTGTACTCCTGCTATGATCTGTTTCCGGCCATTATACGCATTCTCTAGGGCGTCAACCGCCTTCATGGCGTCCCCGACTTTGCCTTTGGCTTCTGGGAGCCTGTTGTTGTCCACTGAGTCTTTGAGCGCTTGTATGGCGGTGTCGACGTTGTCTGCCATCTGTATGAGTTGCATGTCGTAGTTCATCATCCGGTCCAGGTCGGGTTCTTTGACTTTGGTTACGTCGAAGAAGCCAGCGTAGCCGTATTCTGAGTGGTTGATCCGTTCCATTACTCTGTCGAGGCGGGCGAGTAAGTGGTCGGTGTCGTCCCAGGAGTCGTTTGCTCCCTGGTTGACTAGGGAGCGGTAGGTGTCTTTGGCCTGGGATTCGGCGTCGGAGAGTTTCTGGTAGATCTGGTTCCTGATGAGCTTGTCGGATTCTCGTCTCAGCTCTTTCTCCTTGTATCCGTGGAATCCCGGGATGGCCAGTTCAATCTTTTCCTGTAGGCTGGTCTGGGATTTTGCACGGTCAAAATATGGATTTGTTGTCGAACTCAAACTTTCGACCCTGTCTTGTTCTCTAAAAGCGAATTCTCCTCTGACTCCCTATTAAGGGTGTCAAAACCCGTGTATCAGAAAAATCGTAACTAGATCATCCTTCTCAATGATCCTGTCGCGATCGGGAGGAAGGTGGGCTGTGGATATCTTGCCTTCTAAGTATTCGTGGTTCGTCTCAACGGAGAGGATTTTTGTTGGAGAGACTCGAAGTGATCCGAGGTCAGAGTATTCTCCTAGGTCTAGCTTGTTGGAAGAACGGTTACAGAACGACTATGTTGACTGATCATTTAGACACGTCAAAGACAGATGAAGACTATCAAACAAGACGAGTCTATTTCCAGAAGCCGGTTCGTTAACTGTCCAGTCTGCAAGAATCACACGATGAAACTGAAACGTACAGTCCAGGTTGGCCGGTGCAAGACGTGCAGCGAGTCATACAAGATCATTGTCCTGTATGTGAAGACGGGAAGAAAGACCAAGTCTGCAACCGTTCTAACCGCTCAGAGCGAGACGAAGCCTCAGCCTACTCCAGAACCAACGCTACCATCTTGGCAGTTGCCGTCAGACAGTTCTCTATTCAGCGCGTCCACTGAGAGCGCTTCAGGTGTATCCGACATTGGCTTCGAGTATAGTCACTCTGAGCATTCGGGCGAGTCTGAGTCGACTAGCGGACAATAGATCAGCTCGAAGGTCGGGAGGAATGGCTACCGATCCCGAAGGGGACGCGGAGCTAAGGGTGCTAGTCTACTTCGTGTCTTTCTTCTTGAAGTCTAGCGATAGCGAGTTTACGCAGTAGCGCATACCGGTCGGCTGTGGCCCGTCGTCGAAGACGTGTCCGAGGTGGCTACCGCAGTTCTTGCATAGAATCTCGACCCGTTCCATTCCGATTGTCCGGTCCGGCACCTCTACGATATTGTCCTTGGCGAGCGCGGTCCAGAAGCTGGGCCAGCCGGAGCCGGAGTCGTATTTTGTGTCCGATGAGAAGAGTTCAGATCCGCAAGCCGCGCAGACGTATACTCCCTTGTCCTTGTTGTGAAGATATTTTCCTGTGAAGGCCGGCTCGGTAGCCTTCTTTCTCAAGACTCTGTACTGTTGAGGGTCCAGCTGCTTCTTCCACTCCTCATCCGTCTTGTTCATGACCATAAGATCATGATCGCTCTGCCGGTATTTGAACGCCTCAGGTGGTCACGATGGTTGAAGCTGTCCAAAAGCTCAAGTTGAAGGCTGGCTGCAACAGCTGTCTCGCGTCACAAGAAAATATTGTCTACCCCCCTTTTTCGGAGGGTGGTCCCGCCAGTTGAAACTGATCCGGGCGAACCTCGCGTTTCAGGGCGCGGAATAAGCCGGCCGGCTGTTTTCGACATGGTGTAGCTCAACGTGCAGGTCAACGCGCAAACCGCGTGATCTCAAATCGCCTGCCCCGACTCCGGATCAGGGGCTGATTCTGGACGATTTCCCGGTCCAGATATTTCTTCGGGGCTATTTTGCCTTCCAGGTAAACGCTTTCACCGGCTGGAATTCGGCTAGCGCGTCTGTGACCCAGCCGTACTTCTTCTTCAGAGCCTCCAAAACCCGCTTGGCGGTTCCAGAATTCATGTCGAGAAATTTGGCGTTTCCTTCAAGTATGGCCTGGCGCTTTCGGTCATCGGCCAGCATTACAGTTACTGCAGGATTCTGTTTGAGGTTACGATAGCGGGCTGTCGCTTCGTCTACTCCGAGGTAGAAGATCCCGTCAACAGCCAGAAAGTCCGTAGGGGCGAGGTGAGGTCGGCCGTCCGGTCTCACCGTAGCTGCGAGAGTTAGGACCCGACTGATCGCCATTTCGATCACTTCGCTCGCTGTAAGGGGATTCTGGCTGTACACTTCTTTGGTGTGCGTGCTGGCTTTGCTTAGAGAGTTCTTGATAATCGAGTCTAGGGTGGACAATGACGTTTCGGTTTCGAGAGACATGGTCGGGTCAGATAAGGCGATCACCCTATCTGCAACCTTGCAGCCTTTCCTACAAACGGATTTGCCAGCTTCTCGTCACCAATCGTGGTCTCAGGTCCGTGGCCGGGATAGACAATTGTATCATCATCCAGTTTGAAGAGTCGCTCCCTGATCGAGCGAATAAGGATCTCAAGGTCTCCCCCAGGAAGATCGGTTCGACCGATGGACTGGTTGAAGAGAGCATCGCCAGTCAAGACGTAACCGTCGCCGGACAGGCTGATGCTGCCGGGAGAGTGACCGGGAGTGTGGAGAATCCGAATCGTCTCGTCTCCTAAGTTTAGGAATTCTCCGTGTTTGAGGTAGCCGTCAACCTTGGGCGGTGGCGGAACCTCGAACCCCATAAACTGGCGTACCCGCGACTGCATCGACTCTAACATCGGCAGGTCATCTCGATGGATCAGAAATGGAGCCTTCGTCGCCTTTCGGATTCCGTCGACACCCAGCACATGGTCAAAGTGAGTATGCGTCGCGACAATACGCCTTTGTGTGGCGCTGATACCTTTGATGAACTTCAGGATTCTTTCTGGCTCGTCGCCTGGGTCAACTATGATGGCTTCATTACCCGATTTGAGGATGTAGCAGTTGGTCTGTAGCTGTCCAACCACCAGCGTATGCACCTCGGCCATTCATTACACCTGCTCGACTATTCGCTCTACTCACGATAAGAACTTGAACCCTCTCGGCTCATCCCACCCAGAGACCCGTTCGAGAACTTAATCGTCCAGGCAAATCTCAAAAACCGAGGACTAGGCTGGGAGAACGAGAAAGAAAAAGGGAGGAGAATGCTGGAGTCTTATACCGGTATCATGCCATGTTGCGCGGATGGGTTCGGTGGATCAGCCCTGACCCAGTACGGAACGCTCAACGGGACCGTTCCGCCAGCCAGCTGTATGTCTCCGAAGTAGTCGCCGTTGGGCAAGCTCGGTGAAAGGGTGAGGGATAGTGTGACCGTCCCTGTCCCGCCGGCAACGACTGTTAGAGAAGTGATTGACGGGGTGATGGTTGGACCAGCCGACGCGGCTAGCACTGAGATGGAATACGTCACTGTGGACGTTGAGACGGATGTGACAGTAATGTCAAAGCTTCGAGTAATGCCTGACGAGGGTAGGACGCCGAAGCTGAAGCTAGCCTGACCATCGCCAGTACCTACAGTGGAAGGACTTGCCTCTAGAGTGGCTGTGACCTGAGAAGCAGCTGCAAGATCGATTCTGCCGCTGCCTCTGACCATCGGGTTGTTGAGTGAAGCACCGCTACTGAAACTTTTCACAGGTCGATGGGCCGTGTTGACGAGGGCTGACTTGATCTGTTCTGGAGACCAGTCTGGATGTAGCTGTACCAGCAAGGCGGCCGAGCCAGCAACGTGGGGCGTCGCCATGCTTGTTCCCTGGAAGAATGCAAAGCAGGGTGGATTCGCGCAGCCGAAGCTTGGAATTGAAGAGTATACGTTCACACCTGGAGCAACGACATCTGGCTTGATCTTATCTTGCGGCTGTCCAGCACCTACGCCTGGTCCCTGCAGAAGAGGTGGCCCGATCGAGGAGAACGATGCAAGAATGTCCGCGCTAGGACCGTCAGTGAAGAATTCTTGCGGAGTAGTTCCGTCAACGGTCACCGAAGACGGAGCGACAGCGGCCATGGATAGCCCGTTCGGCCGCGAGACCATGACTGCTGGAATGGTGGGCTGACTCGGAGTCCCATCCTGAGCCATTGCGATTGGATCGCCCTGTTGGCTGTTATAGACGATTACGCCCATTGCTCCAGCGCTCTGCGCGTTTCGTATCTTGGTACTAAAGCTGCAAGTCCCTCTAGCGATGAGGGCAATCTCACCGGCAAGGCTTCCGCTTATCGCGGTGCATCCGTTGGTGGGACTAGTCTTCACATAAGTGGCTGTCACGGCTGGAACAAAGTTGGCGAACTGGCCTATTGCAGCTCCGAATGTGCCGATGCTGGTTACTGTGACGGGGATGCCGATGAAGTGTGGATTGGTAGAGGCACCTACGGTTATGACCTTGTCAGCTAGTCCAGGCGACTCGACTGTTCCGGCTCCCGGACCAGCGTTGCCTGCAGCGATGGCGACGACGACTCCTGCATCGACTGCAGAGTTCACCGCGTTGACCAATACGTCGCTGGGTTTCGCTGTTCCACCGAGGCTTAGATTCAGTACATCCATTCCGTCAGAGACAGCGGCTTCGACTGCCTTGGCAATGTCATGGCTGGAGGCGCTGAGAACGTTGCCGGGGAAGACATTGTAGTTGCCGAGATATGCCTTGGGCGCGATGCCGCTGAGGTTACAAGCGGGTACGAACGGGGCGCATGTATTTGCTACCCCTGCGGCTATTCCGGATACATGGGTGCCGTGTTCTTGGGCTGCGTGACCGTCGAAGTTGGTTCGGGTCTCGAAAACCTTTGCAACTATGACTTTGTTGCTCACAAAGTTGCACGAAGTGTCGGCGATGCCTACTGCAGAGTCGATAGCGTCACACTTTGGAAATCCCGCAAGAGCTGGTAACGTGTTGTCCGTTAGGAATGGGTGTGTCTGGTCGATACCGGTATCAATAATTCCTATCTTGATCCCGGCTCCAGCGTTGCTCTGTCCTCCAACCGCGTTCCAGAGGACAGGTGCGCCGATCAGTGTGGGGGATCTGTTCATCTCCAAGTGGAAGAGGTAGTCGGGGACGACCCAGTTGGCTCCAGGAGCATTGAGCAGATGAGTCATGCTATGACCATTCAGTTGTAAAGCGATAGCGTTTAGAATGACTGAGTATTCGTCGATGACCTGGACCTCGGGAGCGTTGTTCTTTAGCCAGCCTTTCGCAAGTCCACGCCCGTTCGCAAGGTATGCAGAGTATGACCGGACGGCTTGAGAGCTCATATCGAGCTTATGGCCAGGGGTTGGCATCGTTCTAGCGTAGCCTTGAATGTGGCCATCGTAGCTGGCCAATGGTTGATCTTTGAGTAAGATGATGGCATTGTTAGTCAAGACACCATCGGGGGATGGAGTTGCATCTGAGCCGGTGTAAATAGCTCCGGTGAAGATTGGGGCAAGTGATAGCACTGAAACGAGAATGACCGAGAGAAGAATCTGTGTCTTCATGGATTATTTCCGAAACCGTCTATCAGCGTAGCGGTTTTAACCCTTGTGGTAACGTCCACTCTGAGACAGCAAGAGCAACACCACGATACCACGAGATTTATCCAGATATTCTTGATTCGAGCTCCTCAGTCGAGTCTGCTTGTTCCATGCTTCTAAAACACTAGGATCCCATTAGAGACTCCAAAAACGCATATAGTCATGCGTCCACGCTATGCCTCCGGTCTTCGGTCTAGCTTACGGGAGAGACTAGCCATTGTCAGAAGTTGACATATGTCCTGTCTGCGGAGAACCTGTCAAAAGGAAGAATCTCGTACGCCACTACGGGAAGGTTCATCCGAAGCGCACCTCAACCCTTCTCCAGCCAAAGCCCGAGACCCAAGCGCGAAAGAGCTCTAGAATTCGTCGGCCAAGAAGAATCCTGTTCTACGCTCTAATCGGTATCTCCATCATACTCGTTTCAGTTGCGGCAGCCGAAGTCGTAAGCGTGAACACGATTCGAATGCATATCCATCCACAGCTCTCAATATCGATACGCGGCTCAACAGGAACCCTTCCGGCCAACATAGGAATCGACCATGATTTATGGAGAGACCGCTCCCTCGAACGGTACGGCGTGAACGGAGCGTCCCCACTTCTCACAAGGGACAGCTCGGGCACTATTCATGTGGAATCAAATACCGTTCGAGATTTTACGTTGCAAGAGTTCCTCGCCGTTTGGGGAGAATCGATCGACTACAGCCAGGTAGTTGGCAATCCGACCCAGCCCGGCGAATCAGCATGCATTTTTGTCGATGGACAATCGATGTCGCTATCCAATGATGTAGTATTTGCTAATCTGCAAAAGATCGTTCTTGAGATTCCTCCCAATTACCAGCCTTGCTCCGCGGTAAGCTAGACACGCTTGAACTAAGATCTCGGACAATAAGCGATCTTCCTCTCTAAGGGATCCATGGCAGGACCGATTGTCCAAGAATAGACATGGCAAGGACCCCGGAATCGGGGGAGGGGATTTGCGACGAACCTGTGTCGGACTGCACCGAGGCAAGCGGTGATTCCAAGAATCCTTAAACTCGATTCCAGAATCTGCTTTTGGGAGCGCGTAGAGGAAAAATGGGTACCGTGCACCGCGTCGTCTTCGGAAACTGCAGAACGATGAAGGAGATCGGTAACGAGTCAGTCCAGCTGATGGTGACGAGCCCCCCCTATTACAACGCGCCTTTCGACTACCCGAATCTGTTCAGAGACTATGACGAGTTTCTTGGATTGATTGATAATCTGTCCCGCGACCTCTTCCGAGTCCTCGCCCCCGGCCGAGTGGCCTGTTTTGTGACGGATGATATGCTCGTGAAGGGAGAGAAGTATCCCGTCGTTGCTGACATCACTAGGCTCATGCTGGACGCTGGGTTTCGATATCGTGATCGCATAGTGTGGGTCAAACCAAAAGGGTACGTACGAATAAGTCGAAGAAGCGGCGTCGTAATTCAGCACCCATATCCGATGTACTACTATCCTGACAACATCCAAGAGAGCATTCTGATCTTCCAGAAAGGCAGATTCGACTACTCGTATGTCCGAGAACTGTCTTCAAAGATCCTGAAAAAATCGAAGATTTCTCTACATGACTATAACGATCACGAATGGCACCTGACAGTATGGAACATCACCAACGTTCTCCCGCTTGGGACCAGACTGGAGAAGGGGATTGCAGCGTTCCCAGAAGAGATTCCCAGACGTCTGATCAAACTCTTCAGCTTTTACGGTGAGACCGTTTTGGATCCTTTCCTGGGATCGGGCACGACTATGAAAGTTGCGCAAGAATTGGGGCGAAATAGTTGGGGTTATGAGATTGACCGAGGACTGAAGAAAGTCATCAGGCAAAAGTTGGAGAATAACCATCAATCAGACTCGAAGGTCGAATTCCGGTTTAGACAAGAATCGAAAAAGTCTCGCCTATCCGCCTCACGGAGACAAACCGCCCGGTCAGTTGTTGCGACCTAGTATGACAGACAGTCCTCAGTTATTCCAGTAGGGTCTGGTCGTTATGAATTGCAGCTTGGCCTCTAAGAGATCCTTGTAGAACTCATTATCACTCTCATGCATTTTTGACAAGACCCTGCTGGCGGTCTGAGGACCAATCCCATAGACAGACTGAGCGATGACAGCTCTCCTACCATAAGCAATCACGAGGTCGGCTGAACGGCGCGCTCTCGTCAAAGCCTTCTGCTCACTCTCGTCCAGTGACTGCTTTGTCCGTTTCTTTCGAAGAAGGCTCGTCACATAAGCGGTTGACCAGAAGACGGGAGCCAAGAGAGCAGAGCCACAATTCTGACAAGAAGGATGTTCCGGAAGACTCGCGATAGTAGTTTCAGTTGCGAGGTTGGCGCAGTCGAAGCAGAGTAGGTCGATGGCTCGGCCTTCAATCGAAATACGCAACCTGGCCATATTGTCGGCTGCAACATTCTCTGGAGCGATAAGCTCTGGAATGTCCACGTGACGATACAGGAGATGATAGGCCAGTGGTGTAGGCTTCTCTTTGGATCGGAAGAACCTAACCTCCATGTTTCGTTCTCTTATCTGCTTGAAGATCTTTTTGACTCCCTCAAAATCTGCCCGTTCGACTTGAGCCTCGCGAATGGTCTCGTCGTAGATCGGAGTTAGCCGGAACCGGACCTGTAGCTCTTTCATCGCACCGCCATACATGAGACGACCTCTACTCAACGCCCCAAACCTCTCAGCAATCTGCTTCATCTGCAGCTCCCATGGAAAGTGTCGGTGCAGCACTCCGTGACAAGCCCCTCCGAGTACCGGCTCGTCGACGCCGAATACTTGGTTGAGGAAGAGATCCTCGAGATCCAGGTCGGCAGTGTCCGCCGTCATTTCATAGAGTATCCGATAGGAGTCCCACCACCACATTCGCACTAGTCCTTGGCGTCGGAAGAGCTCCTCGATCACCTCGCCCAAGGTGAAATTGAGAACGTCTCCGAAGTGGGTATGAATTATGATGTAACGATCAAACCCTTCGACCAGAACCCTCTCATTGGTCGGGACGGGTGCGCCAGTCGCCCTGTGAGTCTCTATCTCTTCGACGACCCTTCGTACTCCGTACGGGTCCGCTGGCCATATTCGTGAGAACTTTTCGACAACCGGGGCGCGAGTCTTGTGCTCGTCCAACAATTTATCGATCTGTTTCCGGTATTCTCCCACTCGCACAGCGAGTTCGCCTGGAACCGGAAGTATCTGTCCGTCCCATCCTGGAATGGCTGCGGTGGGATCGTTGACCGGGAGAACGTACACCTTCCCATCGTCGGTGATCTGTTTCATCTGCCAGACACGTCCCTTGACGATAAAGTTCAAGCCGACATGAGCCATCGTGAGCATGAACTCTTCGCCGAGAATTCCAACCGACTGCTGGTTCGTCAGATCAACCACATGATATCGTCGCTCGTCCGGAATCATGCTCAAGTTCTCGTAGTAGTACATCCTAGTCCGAGATGTCCGGTAGAGCGTCTCTTCGTCTCGTCTGAGATGCCCCATTTTCCGCATGAACTCGATAACCTTCTCCAACTCAGCCTCCTCGAGCTCAGAATAGGGAAACGCTCTCTTCAGAACTTGTTTGACGTGGCCGAGAGTGACGCTGCCTTCGGAGTCCATCAATAGGCCGCCGATCTGATGTGCCAAGACATCCAGGGCCCTATGGTGAATGATCGTTGGTTCGAGCCGGCCTTCCTTGGCAAGTTCGATGACTCCTATCGACTCCAAGAGATCCTCCGTTGAAACAGACACTAGAACTCCCTGAGAAGTTCTGGTCAGACTATGCCCGGACCTTCCTACACGCTGAACAAGACTGTTGACCTGACGAGGGGACATGTACTGAACCACAAGATCTACAGACCCGATATCGATGCCCAACTCTAGGGTGCTGGTGCAGACGAGTCCCTTGACCTGGCGGGCCTTGAATGCTTCCTCCGCTCGGACCCGTTCTTCTTTCGGAAGCGACCCGTGGTGGACCATTATGTTCTGGCCCATCAAATTGAACTTCGAACCCAACATCTCCGCGTTGACCCGGCTATTGACAAAGATCAGAGTCGAATCATGTGCATCAACAAGATCAGACACCAGCGCTAGTCGTGCGGCCGCCTCTGGGGCGGTATACAGGCGTCGTGCGAGTTCTTGATCCTCCTCGCCGGGAGCAGGATACTCAATCTTGTACCTAGTATCCTTACTGAGAGGAATCTGAACAATCCTGACAGGTTCAGAGCCCCCAAGAAATCGAGAAATCTCTTCGGGATTCCCAACGGTTGCGGAGAGACCTATCCGTTGGAAACCGTCGGGCCGAATTTCTCTCAGTCTCTCTAGCCCAACTGTCAGCTGGACGCCCCGACGATTTCCCGCTAGTTCGTGAACCTCATCGACCACCACGGCCTTGACGTGCCGAAGATGCTGTCTCATTCTCTTTCCAGGAAGGACCGCTTGCAACGTTTCTGGAGTGGTTATCAGGAGGTCGGGCGGTCGCGCCGCCATTCTCCTTCGATCAGCAGCAGACGTGTCGCCATGTCTGACCTCTACCGTGAAACCTAGTTTGGCTGACCAGATTTGCAGTCGCTTGAGCAGGTCCCGGTTCAGAGCTCTTAGAGGGGTGATGTAGAGGAGCGAGATTCCTTGGCGATTCTGGTCTTGGACCATCTTGTCTATGAGAGGTAGGAGAGCGGCCTCTGTCTTGCCCGATCCCGTGGGGGCAATGACCAAGACGTTCTCGCCTCGCATGATGAAGGGAATCGCTTCTGCTTGAGGCGGAGTGGGGGCGCGGATCCCGGTCTCTTGCAGTAGACCCTTCAAGGGTGGTGAGAGGAGGGTGAATGCTTCTTGCACTATTCGATTCCCGATGGGAGAGGAGGAATCAGACTAGGCTTCTGAGAGATAAACCCCCTAGGTGAGGAAAAGTGTGTCCAAACTAGGGAAGCGTATGAGCGGCAGAACCTAAAGACACAACAGCCGGCATATGCTCTACGATGAGCTACTTTTTCTCAGTAATCGTTTTCACGAAGTCCCTGTAGGCCTCGGGCTTCATCAGTGAGGGAAGGTCCTTCTTCAGATCGTCTGGCCTGATCAGCGTAATCCATCCCTTCTCGTACGGGCTCTTGTTAACCAGCTCAGGGGCATCAGAGAGTTCGCTGTTGACCTGAACCACGACACCTGAAATGGGGGAATACACGTCGGCCACTGCCTTCACAGATTCCACAGTGCCAAGACTCTGCATCTGCACCACCTTTGCTCCCACCTTTGGAAGATCGACGTACACGATTTCGTGCAGCGAATTTTGCGCATAATCGGTGACGCCTATTCGACAATCAGCGCCTTCAACGTGGACCCATTCGTGCTCTTTAGTGTAGTAGAACTCCGCAGGAATCTGGAAGTTTCCTTTCAAAGTCTACACACCGAATTTCTAGGCAGGAAGCGTCCCGTATAATAGTCTGGTCTCCAAGATCCTTTCAGTCTAACTCTTACTAGCCTGAACCCTCTTCAAGAGTGCGGGCACTTGCCGCCAGCTCTTAGCCTTCAGAACTTTCGGCATATCTCCCACGGTCCGGTTCCAAGGCCTCTCGTAGAGGACTCCCCATGCAGTTGGGCTACGTGAGATCAGAGGCATGAGGTCAGGAGCATCGTCAATGTAGACGTCATAGTCTAGGAGAACTTTGTCCCTCCAACCTAGGACCCTTACGAAACGGCGATATCGAACCTTCTGACTGTCGACCCAGCTTCTGGCGGCCTCTACAGTCCTCTTGCTACGACCAGTGACGATGTCAAGGTCGCCAAACTTCTCGATCCGCGCAACCTTCGCAGCGATTTCTGGCTCTGTTGGAGGAATCTCCTTCCAATCGTCCCACGACTCGTCTAGTATCCGGTAGAAATCGTCTTTCGAGATTGGAAATCTTTTCCACCAAGACCAACTGTCAAGATCCTCCATGTTCAGATGTGTGCCGAACTCTTTGTTGGCTCGGTCACACCATACAAGCATAGACTCGGCCAAGACCCCGTCCAAGTCCACTGCGATCTTCATCTTGCCCGAGGACACTTTCGGCAACTGCATTGAATTCTTGATCAGAATCGGGGCTTTAACCTTGAAACTACAACACGATGGAACAGTCGTGTTGTAAGGAAAGAAAGTCTAAAGACATCCACTTTTGAGTCGAGCCAACAGCCCCCGATGGGACTAAGATCGAGACAAGAATGACTGATCCGACAGTCGTCATAATTGGATCCTTCCTCCTCGCTTTCAAAGCTATTCTGATCGAAGGAAGCGAGGTCGCTATTCTCTCGCTTGCCACTATAAAGCAACTGGGTAGGAATAACATCCTATTCGGAGTCATCGCTGGAGGACTAGGCTCTATCATCACCTTCCTTGTCGTATGGCGGATCTTCCTCCTTCTCCCCGCGATCGTTATTGATTTTGCAACCGCAATAGTCCTGTTCTATTTCTCAAGCAGGTTCCTGCGCGGATTCGTCAAATACAGAATCAGACACAAGTCATTCAGAGAAAAAATGGCTCGGATAGGAAAGGAAGTCATTGACAAAGACCTGAAGCGCGAAGGGACAACTGACCCAGCTCAACCAATCCGGTTCTCCGTTCCCAACTCACTGCCTGTCCTCACTATTACTCTCACTGAAGGCTTCGAAGCGAGCCTCGTTCTAGCTGCGGCAGGCGCGTTCAACATCCAGTGGACACTCATCGGCGCAGCTGTAAGCATCATTGTCCTGATCGCTGTCTCAGCAGTCTCCTATGACTATCTAATGCGAGTACCCAGATGGCTACTCGACGTTATCGCCGGAGTTGTCCTCCTAACGTTCGGGCTCATCTTCTTCACGAGCGGAATCTTTGCGATCCTAACAGGCGCAACCTAGCGTTTTACAAGCAAACGGAATCGACTAACGAGATATTCTCCATGGCGAGTGCTGACAGTAGCGGCCAAATACTCTAGGGAAAACTTGTGGACAAAATCTTCGGACTTGCCTGGATTATTTTGTCACTACCACCGTGATAGTGACCGTGTGAGTTATCGAGCCGCTTGTCGCTGTCACTGTTATCGTGTATGTTCCGATAGTTGTTGAGTGAGCCGTAGCCACCGTGAGAGTCGAGTTCGAATAGGGACCTACAGCGGATGGTAGAGATACCGCGGGACCGTTACGGATGATCGGCGAAATGGTTGTTGTAAGGCTGACTGCGCCATTGAACCCATTAGTTCCCTTGATGGTTATAGTGAAGATCGCAGAGGAGCCTTTTCTGATATTCTGGCCGGTTGGTGTCGCGGTGATGGTAAAGTTGGGAGCCGCAGTGACAGTCATTGCCACGGTTGTTGAGTGGGATATAGATCCGCTTGTCGCTGTAACTGTGGCCGTATAGAATCTTGACGGCGTAGAGGTGGTCGTGCAGACGGTTAGAGCCGCCGTTGCCGAGCCTCCCGAGGTGATGGAAACACTAGTAATGCTGAGGGTTGCTGTGGGGCCAGTCGGCGAGACCGAAGTGGTCATGATGATGGTTCCGCTGAAGCCGTTGATGCTCCCTAAGGTGACGGTTGACGTTACACATGAGCCCGGGGAAGTTGTGAGGCTTGTAGGACTGGCGTTGATGGAAAAGTCTGGGGAGGGCGCGCTATTACTGAAGGTGGCTGTCTGGACCGTCTCGGGAACTGGTATCGGGGTACCGTTCGCTACTGTCACACATATCCCGCCGCTTACACTCGTGTTGATGCAACCCGTTTGGAATCCGAGAGTAATTCCAGAAGTGGCGCCTGTGACATTGTATATGGCAGTAAACAGTAGACCGGTTGTCGGTGTGGCGGTTATCCCCGAGCCAAGAGCCGACGTCGCTACGAGATGAAGGGTGTCGATCGTATCTACGGTTGAACAAACTGAGCCACTTACCAGGATGCCTTGCAGACATTCATCAATAATCGTCGGCGTCCCAATCAAGACAGTCCCAGCGAGGTCAACGCCGACCGGACGAAGAATCGTATGGTCCGCCAAGACTATCACATCGAAGCCGTTCAGCCCGCCAGAGCCTTGAATGAAGATTGAGACCCGAACCTGGGACCCAACAACTCCAGTCAGAGAAGCTGAACTGATAGGACAAGAAGTGTTGCCGGACGGAATCACGCAAACAACCCCAATGCTGGCTACAGTGACGGAGACGCTGACCGAGTGGGACAGTGTTCCACTGGACCCGGTTACCTGTACAGAGAAAGTTCCGGTCATGTTAGCACCGATGGTAAGAGTCGCTGTCCCTGAGCCTGTAATGCTGGTCGGATTTATGACAGCTCCTATGCCGCTAGAGTGAGTGACGGTCAGCGAGATTATTCCGGAGAATCCGTTGATCGATGATAGTGTAATTGTTGATGTACCGGAGGCGCCGGGCGTGATCGTCAGGCTAGTGGGAGCGGCCGAGATCGAGAAGTCAGGCACTCCAGTGCCTGAAACGGTTACTGTAATATTTGAGGAGTGAACGTCCTTGCCGTTGAAGTAGCAGTCGCTACAGACGAAAGTTCCTGTTATCGTGGCACCGTACATGCCCGGAGTCGTTGAAGAGAAGGTACAGGATGCCGTTGATGTTCCCCCTGATGATAGCGTGACGCTTGAGGGGCATGTACCTGAGAGGCCCGAAGGTGTTGAAACACTCAGACTTATGGGCCCTGACAGACCAAACAAGCTCGTTAAGATCACAGTGCTGATTGCTGAGGAACCCGCGGTGAACGAGACCGACGACGCAGACATACTGTAGTCCGTGACGGTGACGCCGAGAATTATAGCGTGACTCAACGAGCCGATGGTGCCTGATATCGTTGCGCTGTATGCGCCTGCAGGCGTGCCAGCACCACACGTCGGGAACTGGTTAGCAAAGCCACCGGCGGGGACGAAGACAGTGGCCGTGTTCGTAAGTGTCGTAAACCAGCACGCGAAGGCCGCTGAAGATGGAGTGATGACTAGGTTGACATTGCCGGAAAATCCGTTCACACTGGTGACAGTCACGGTCGTCTGTCGCTCGGAAGCGACCGGAATCGAGATGAAAGTAGCACTGTCCGCGAGCGTAAAGTCTCCCGAAGAGGTAGAACTCGTAACTGTCACCGTGATGGTGACCGTGTGCGAAATTGAGCCTGCAGAACCGGCCACCGTTACCGAGTATGATCCAACTGGTGTAGTTGACAAGGTTGCCACTGACAGCTCCGAGGTTTCGGTTGCTCCGGATGAGAGCACGACGTTGGTCTGAGTCAGACTCAGGACGAGAGCAGTAGGTGAGCTGGAAGCGGCAAGGGTCACTGTTCCGCTGAATCCTTGAATGCTTCCGAGGGTGAACAGTGAGGACCCGGTGAAGCCTTGGGAAACACTTAGGATAGTTGGACTTGCTTGGATGGTAAAGTCAGGAACGGGAGGAGCTACCGTTGTAAAGACTACGCTGATAGAGTGGGACAAACCATTGATGGTTCCGTTAATCGGAAGGCTCAACGAATTTCCGGGACCTGGAAAGGCTGTTCCGGCGAAAATCGAAAGCGTGGCTGTGCCCACTCCGCCCGCACTGAGGATCACGCTTGTCGGGCTGAGTGTCCAGCTACTGCATCCAGGCTGAGCGCAGAGGGGAGGGCTGAGAGTAGACAGCGATGCTGTCCCATTCAGTCCGTTAATACTCGTTAATGTGATAGTTGATGCCGCGGACGAGCCTTCAACAATTGTGAGACTGCTAGGATTTGCAGAGAGCAGAAAGTTTGGCGCAGCGCTCGTGGAGACGAAGGCTGTCTCAATCGTCTCCGGTACCGGAGTCGGGGTGCCGTTAGCGAGGGTAACGCAGACGTTGGGGCCTACGCTCGTGCTTGAGCAGCCGGCCTGGAAGCCGAGACTGGTCCCGATAGTTTTCTGAGTTACGTTGTATAGTGCGGTGAACAAGAGTCCAGTGGTTGGGGTCGAGGTTATGCCTGATCCGAGAGCTGAAGTTGCAGCGAGTTCAATGGTGTCAATCGTATCAGTGTTAGCGCAAGTCGAGCCACTTACTAAGATCCCTGACAAACACTCCACAATAACAGTAGGGATCCCTTGGAGGACACTACCTGTGAGGTCAATGGCTTCGGGACGAAGAATCGTATGGTCTGCAAGAATTGTGACGTCGAACCCGTTAATGCCGCTGGAGTTTTGCAGGAATACTGAAACTCGGAGTTGCGATCCAACGGTTCCAGTGATTGATGCAGGAGATGACGGACAGCTTGAAGTGCCGTTGGGAATTATACAGACAACTCCCGCGGGTGCCGCATAGGCGGGAACGGAAAAAAGCGCGGCTGCGAATACGGTCCCAAGTATGATTAGAATAGATGTAAAGACGATTGGTAATTTGTTCAAGATTTTCCCTTCGGATGGGGACTCTTCCGCCAAAACCGGTTGCTTAAGCTTTGCGGATGACAGTATCCATTCGACCGCCGCGGCTTACCATATCTCGCCACGGCAAGCCAGAGTTCGCCAGCAATTCCAAGCTCTTCGAGTTCTCAGGCTTACAGTTGCAAGTAGAGACGAGGAGGGCTTCGTCGAGTCATTGCTTCTTTCCGTAGACCGCGGAAACAATTCCTGCAGTCAAGGGTATGGATACCGCGTCGGCAAGACCCTCCTCTTTCAGAAGGTTCGCGATCTGTTCACCGGTTCTGGCTTTCAAGATAGATCTACCCAAGTAGGACAAAGTCCTACCCCACGCCTCGGAAACCATGCGGCCGAAGAGTGGGAAGAGACCGAGCAGATAGTCGTAATAGAAGATCCGGAAGAGCAGGTTGCGCGGACGCGTGAAGTCCAGAGATATGACTACGCCACCTGGGACTATTGCCCGGGACATCTCCCGAAAGGTCAACTGCGCGTCAGAAACGTTCCTGAGAGCGAGGCTGATGGAAGCGGATCTGAAGCAATCGTCCCGAAACGGGAGATTCTCTGCTCGAGACAACACCCAGTCCACTTTGTCTGCTAGGCCCTTTGATTGCAGCCTCAAGCGAGCAGTTCTCAGCATGGAGATGGTAAGGTCGACGCCGACGACAAACCCGCTATGCGAGACCGTCCTCGCGAAATCAGCTGCCAATAGTCCAGTTCCTGTGGCAACGTCGAGTATCTTATCATCGTTCAATGGTCTGGCTCTGCTGACAACATAGGCACGCCATCGTCGATCCTGCGCGAAGGTAAGTAGGCCTAGGAGAATGTCGTATTCTGAAGGTACCTTTGAGAAGAGGCTTCGGACGTACCGCGCTTTAGGGTCAGACACGGTCTAGGACGTGGAAGTCTTCGGGGTACTCGGAGTCGCTCGCATGAAACTATAGCCGACTGCACCTATCCCTGCTATGACGACTAGCAGGGCAAGCGCGATGGGCAACAACTCCGCATTAGTCGCTCCTACAAACCATAGGACACCAAGACCGCCGATGAGTGCTCCCCAGCCAACCACCATTATTCTGGGAGGAGCGTAAGCATTGGCGGGAGGAATGACGAAAGCTTCAATGACCAACCACGCTCCGAAGAATGTGAAGATAAGAGGAAACGCAGTTCCGAGATTGAGGATCCCAATATTGAAGAAAGATAGGAGGATTACTCCCCCGAAGATTATGAGGAAGACTCCTGCGTTTAGAGGCGCCCATGGAAGACGATTCATGATGAGTCAGCGTACCTGAATGTTTTGCCTGTTTATAGTTCTGTTGTGCTATATTGGAATAGCGAAGGATTTGTCAGACATGATTGTAGATCGTTGACTCTACAAAGGTTCCGGTGTTCATCTCCTGTTCGATCTCTCGCAACATGAGAATCCGTTTGTAAGTCGGGGGATGGGTCATGAAGAGCTGAGCTGCCTTTCGCCAGTTCGACTTTGATTCAGCCTCCATAGCCATCTCCAACTCCCGCTCGCTCAGGACACCATCGTGGTCCAGATCGTACTTTGACTTTTGATCCATGATCTGTGCCACATCCTGTTTTGCCTGCGCCGGATCCTCAATGAAGAACGCCCTCGCACCGTGCGGCTCGCCGGGGGCCATAGACAAGCCGTAGGCGATCTTGGTCAAAGCACTCTCAAGCTCTCTAGGCTGTCTGGTCAGGTAGGCAGAGTAGGCGTCAGCATAGCTCTCCCTCAGGCGCGTCAGCCTCAAAGCCAGCAGAGTAGTTAGGATGTAGACCACGTACGCTACGGCGGCGATGGCGATCAACGCACCAGCACTGTTATTCCGGTTGGATCCGCGACCACTGCTAACGTACCCTCCCCAGAGCACAGAGCGCGCGATCAAATACGCGACTAGCGGTATGGCAGAAATCATTGTTACGACGATAAAATCGCGATGCTTTACATGACCGAGCTCGTGCGCTATGACTCCCTCGATCTCATCTTCGTTCAACCGTTGGAGCAGTCCCTGATGAACCGCGAGAGTGGCACTCTTCTGGGTCCTGCCGAATACAAACGCGTTCGGAGTGGGGTCCGGAGAGATTGCCAATCGCGGCATGGGAATACCGGATGTTGAGGCCATCTGTGAAACCTTGGTCTCCAGCCAGCGGTTCTCTCCAGGAGAGAGGTAGTGGAGTCGACTGGTAGCCCTAACGATGACGGGGCCGATCAGATACTGTAACAGAACTATGAAGAACGCTCCCACAAGACCGAGGACGAGGCCTGTAGTAGGGTCAATGAAGAAGACGGAGACAAGTGTCAGAAGGCCGAGAAAGATTGCGAAGACTAGTATGATTGTGAAGCCCATCGTCCGCTTCAACGCGCCTAGTCCCGACATGATCCATTCCCGATCCTAGAGAACTTAATCCGGTCCTTCTTTAATTCTATCCTAGAACGAGAGGAACATCAGGCCCATGTCTCAGATCGTCTCAGAGATCAAGTGCCCGAACTGTGGAGCCCAACTTAACCTCTCCCCAGGAGAACTAGTGGCTACCTGCAGATACTGCGGCTACACCTCCGTGGTGGGCACTAACACACCGTTTCAGCTGCAACACAGCCTCATAATCAACAACCTCAACAACGCCAGAATTACTCAGGATCTGCAAGATTGGATGAGGTCAGGATTCATGAAGCCAGGAGACCTCGCCAAAAAGAGCAGACTCACGACGTTAGAGCTTAGGTATCTGCCCTTCTGGGTGGTACCTCTCACTGCTACTAGCGCGTACGAGGGAATACTCGAAAGAATCTCGCCCCCAACACCACGAAAAGGGACAGTCCAGAATGAGTACGATTGGCTCGTGTTAGGAAGGAAAGGGGCTGAATTCCCAACTCGAGACTACAAAGTTCCGGTTGAAGGAAAGATACCCTTCGACTTCACCAAGATAGAACCTCAGGCCAAGTTTCTGAACAGCGAACTAGACAGCGATGAGGCGGTCATCCGAGCGAAGGATGAAGTTGAAGATAACCAGCGATTCCTACTGAAACAAGAAGTGGATCAGGTAACTCAGTTCAACACTAGTTTCAGTGTTGACAAGCCTACCTATCTACACGCACCCATCTGGTTCATCCAATATGAGTACAAAGGAAAGAGCTACAATGCAATCATCGACGGCAGCAGCGGAAACGTGATTCGAGCGGATATTCCGCAAGTCGACTTTAAGATGATCTAGAACTCAACCAGGGCCTGTAAGTCCTCGGGAATCTGAACAGATGGTTCGGAAAAGTAGCCTTCGGTGACTTGCAGAACCCGGAGAATTCTGATATTAAGCGTCACGAAAATGGTTTCCGTTATAATGCTTCAACATGAACGAGCGTGTTTTCGGCTCCGCTTATACGCGATAAAGAGGTACAAGTCCACTTTTATCCGTCTCAGGCTTCGCGATTAGCCTCGACCGGGCTATGAATGCCATTCGGACACGAGCTGTAGGTAGGGCTTTCTGTTCTACGGCGAACCTTGGAGCGGGCTTCGATGTGTTCGGCCTAGCCTTGAACAAATACTCTGACACTGTCAATGTCCGAATAACTTCAGGAAAGAAGATCAGAATAATCGTCCGCGGCCCCGAAGGTCGCAACATACCAGTAGAAGTGAGGAAAAACTCTGCCGGACCTCCAGCTGCAGAATTAGCCAAGAAAGCGCAGCTGAAGAAAGGCTTGGAGATAATCGTCGAGAAGCGTGTACCTCACGGCCTTGGACTTGGAAGCAGCGGGACTACTGCTGCAGCATGTACGATGGTTATGAACGCTCTCCTGGATCTTGGATTATCAAACGATGAGCTGGTGCAAATAGCAAGTCTCGGCGAAAAGGCCGTCGCAGGAACGCCGCATGCGGACAATGTCGCGGCTTCGCTCCTGGGAGGATTCGTGATCGTATACGACAGACCAATTAGAACAATTAGTCTAAAGCCACCCCATGGCCTAGCCGTTGTTGTTACGACTCCTCAGCTTCCCGCTCAATTCGAAAAGACAAGAAAAGCGCGAAAGGTCATTCCTGAAAAAATCCCAGTGAAGAACGCTGTACTAAATCTCGGTAGAGCTTCCGCCATGGCGGCGGCGTTTGCTAGAGGCGATATTCGACTGATAGGGACAGGAATGGAGGATCAGATCGCCGAGCCCTATCGAAAGGACCTCATTCCCGGCTATGACGATGTGAAACGTATGGGGCTGGAAGCAGGTGCAGCAGGCGTATCCATCAGCGGAGCGGGACCGAGCCTCGTCGCGTTGGTTGATGGAGATAACCGCGAACCTCGACAAGTTGCTCAAGCAATGGTAAGGGCATTTGCGCAGAACAATGTGCGTTCAACCTCGTTCGTTGCACGGCCTGCCCAAGGGGCCAGTATAGTCAAGAAGGCCTAGCAAAATGCCCTGGCCTTACCATCTACGATGCTTCAACTGCCACACCCAATATCCAACCCAGACTACGAATTATCGATGCGAGAAATGTGGCGGCCTTCTAGAGGTCAGTTTCCAGATCTTAGGCCGAAAGACTCCTTGGAAGAATAGGGGGTTATCAGTCTGGAAATATCGAGAACTTCTCCCTATCGATAACGAACGGTTCGTGACAACCCTGGCAGAGGGAGGAACGGGGCTTCACCACTGTCGTCGTCTCAGCCGCGAAATCGGCCTAAAGAGACTCTTTGTGAAGAATGAGGGAGAGAACCCAACCGGGTCATTCAAAGATCGGGGCATGACAGTCGCCCTATCCAAAGCACGGGAGCTAGGAAAGAGGAAGGTTGTATGTGCTTCCACAGGCAATACCGCTGCATCCCTCGCCGCCTACTCGGCGCGCGCAGGGCTCAAGTGCATAGTCATCGTCCCAGAAGGAAAAGTGGCGGCAAGCAAAATGCTCCAAGTAATGATTCATGGCGCAAGCATTTTCCAAGTCAGCGGCGACTTCGACGAGGCAATGAGAGCGGTCGTAACACTGACGGAACGCCGGAAAGGATTCTACTTGATGAATTCCCTTAATCCATTCCGATTAGAAGGCCAGAAGACTCTAGCTTTCGAGGTGTGCGATCAGCTGGATGGAGGAACTCCAGACGCGCTTGTACTGCCTGTCGGAAACGGCGGAAATATCAGCGCGATCTGGAAGGGCTTCACCGAGTTCCAGACTTTGGGAGTCACGAAGACGAGGCCTAGAATGATCGGGATCCAAGCCGAATATGCGTCACCCATCGCAAAGGCCGTCAAACGAAAACAAGACCGGATTCAACCCGTCACCAATCCGCGAACAATCGCTTCTGCAATACGAATTGGCTCGCCAGTCAACTGGACCAAGGTGCTCCCCGCCATCAACGAATCCCGTGGGACCGCGGAAACAGTGTCCGACAAGGAGATTCTGCGAGCTCAGAGAGATTTAGCTTCGAAAGAGGGAATATTTGTCGAGCCGGCCAGCGCAGCCTCCATCGCTGGCCTCAGAAAAAGTCGAGAGGCCGGTAGAGTCGACCGATCAGATCTAGTCGTATGCGTTACTACAGGTCATGGCTTGAAAGACCCGTCGGTAGCTGACCACCTACCCCACCATGAAAGCTACGCTCTCAAGATTACCCAGCCTGACTGGATCGAACGCCTAGAGAGAATGCTTTGAGAATCATCCTCATTGGCTTCGGTACAGTGGGCCAATCACTCGCTCACATTCTGACCAATGATAGGGACTGGCTCGTCAAGAACTATGGCTTCGAACCTCAAGTCACCGCGATAGCTGATAGCCGAGGGGCGTGCCGGGACGATAACGGATTGAAGCTTGACCTAGTCTTGAAAACGAAGGAGAAATACGGAACAGTCCAGAAGTATCCGGGAAATAGTGAGAGAAAAACAAACACTCATCAGATCATTTCTGGGACGGAAGCTGAAGTCGTTATAGAAACGACTCCTTCGAATTTCGAGAATGGGGAGCCCGGCCTCACCAACATCAAGGAATCGTTGTCTGCGAGAAGACATGTAGTCACGGCCAACAAGGGACCACTAGCTCTAGCGATGCCAGCGCTTCTAGAACTCGCAAATCATACGAGAATGCAGCTGCGCTTCAGCGCCACGGTGGGAGCAGGAACTCCATTCCTGAACTTCGCGTCCAAGTGCCTCCCCGGAGAAAAAATACTGGGAATCCGTGGCATTCTCAATGGCACAACCAACTACATCCTGACTAGAATGGATGATGCTTCCCTCAGCTTTCAACAGGCACTCGCTGAAGCACAAGAGAAAGGATACGCAGAAAAGAACCCCGCCAATGACTTGAAAGGACTAGACACGGCCGCAAAGATAGTCATCATCGCGAACTGGGTCCTAAAGCACAGAATAAGTATCAAAGAACTGGAAATAACCGGGATCCAAAACATTACACCAGAAAAGATCCGGACAGCCAAGAAATCCGGAGCGAGAATCAAACTCATCGGAAGCCTAACAGGGCCCCAAGCCATTGTGAAACCCGAACCAGTCCCCGCAGCCGACCCGCTATGTGTCCCTGGCAACCTCAATGCTCTAACATTCTCGACAGAACACATCGGTGACGTGACCGTCATAGGTAGAGGAGCGGGAGGAGAAGAGACGGCTAGCGCAATAATCCGTGACTTGGTCGACATTAGAAACGAATATTCGATCTAGGGAAGAAAACTGAAGCTAGTAATGAAATTTGGCGGCTCATCACTAGCCAACGCCGCTAGAATCAAGACCGCAGCCAGAATAGTTCAACGGTTCTCGCCGCAAAACAAAACGGTCGTTGTCGCATCAGCAATAGACGACACGACCGACCAGCTGGTGGAAATTGGAGAGCTCGCGCAGAAGGGAGAGAACGCCCGAGCAAGAAAAATCCTGTCAAGGATTCAGACATCGCACACAAAGACCGCCCGGGCAAGTTCGCCGAAGAAAGCGGCAAAGGAACTCCCTAACCTTATCGACCGACTAAACCAGGAACTAGCAAAAACTGTCGAAGGAATATCTCATCTCAGAGAACTGACCCCGAGAAGCAGAGATTACCTCCTCTCTTTCGGCGAACGACTCTCTACGCCGATATTGGCGACAGCAATTCGGAACCTAGGTCTCAAGACTCGAGCCCTTACCGGAGCAGAGGCAGGGATAACATCCGACGAGAGATTTGGAGAAGCCAATCCCTTGGCAGAAGTGAGCTACCATGAGATACGCCGACACCTCGACCCTATGCTGGCTAGAAACGAGATCCCAGTGGTAACAGGGTTCATAGCCGCAACTCTCGACGGGAGAATAACGACCCTTGGAAGAGGCGGGTCCGACTATACTGCCAGTCTCATAGGAGCTGCAATCAACGCTGACGAGATCTGGATATGGACCGACGTTGACGGATTAATGACCGCCGATCCCCGAATCGTCAAAGACGCAAGGCTCCTTCCTACAGTCTCCTTTGGAGAAGCGTTGGAACTGTCGTATTTCGGAGCGAAGATGATGCACCCGAGGGCCATGCAACCGGCCGCTCAGAGGAAGATACCAGTTCGAATACGGAACTCGTCTAAGCTATCGCTCGAAGGAACCCTGGTCACCTCAGGAGAGACCGATAACAGAGGCAGAGTAGTAAAAGCAGTCTCTATTATTAGAAGCGTCGGAATCGTCACCGCCAGCGGGACCGGGATGATAGGTTCACCTGGAGCGGCAGCGAAAGTCTTCATGGCGCTAGGCTCCAGCAACGTCAACGTGATGATGATCTCTCAAGGATCATCGGAAGCAACCATCTCGTGCGTCGTTCCCCGCAGGGACGTGGACAATGCAGTTCGAACTCTGCAACTCGCGCTACTAGGACAGGGCCTAGTTGACAAGGTTGTAGCTGAGAAAGATGCCTGCATCATAGCCGTCGTCGGGTCGGGAATGAAAGGAACCCCTGGAGTCGCGGCGAGGATATTCACCGCCGTGGCTCGCAAGAAGGTGAACGTACGAATGGTGGCGCAGGGATCATCAGAGTACAATGTCTCATTTGTTGTGTCCGAAGAGGAGGGTCCCGAAGCGGTACGGGCCATACACGAAGAATTCCAACTCGGAACTAAACACGCCTGAATTGTTGAAAGCGCGACATCTGTTTTTCAGCAAGCTTTCTGTAGCTTGCTTCAGCATTCCTAAGTCGCCCATCGGGCGATGGAATGAGCACAATTGTACACAAGTTGCATGGAAAGAGTTAACTTCTCAATCCCGCCCGTCGAATTATCAGTTTTCAGAGGCAGAAGTGTTGAAGATAGCAAGAATCAGCCTGCTCATACCGATCCTCCT